>Ga0196972_1000152_pt1 | contig 56757 bp, 55 predicted proteins | sample S1v_2013CmetaG_FD_148618 | JGI IMG/M metagenome (GOLD analysis project Ga0196972, IMG submission 148618) | Soil microbial communities from Anza Borrego desert, Southern California, United States - S1+v_20-13C | ecosystem: Environmental > Terrestrial > Soil > Desert | place: USA: California...
GCCAACGACGAGACCTTCACTTTCAACAAGGCGGAATTGACGGATGCCGCCAGGAAGCGCATCGATGACACCGTGTTGCCCAAGCTGGCCGCTTGCGGCAAGGTCGAGATCGTCCTCGTGACCGGCCATACGGACAAGCTCGGCACCCATCCCTACAATCAGAAGCTCTCGGAAAAGCGGGCCGATGCCGTAGCAGCCTACCTCAAGAACAAGGGCGTCGATGCGCCGACGGACACGCTGGGCGTCGGCAAGACGCAATCGATCAAGGCATGCGACGACAAGCTGCCGCGCAAGCAATTGATCGAATGCTTGGCGCCGAACCGCCGTGTCGTCATCGAGGCGCGCGGACTCGCCAAATAAGAACCGCTCCCTCCTCGAACCCGCTGCGCCGCAGCGGGTTTTTGTTTTTTCACGCCAACATCGTCTGCAACCGGCCCTCGGAATCGACTTTCCGCGTCCTGTTTTCACCCGGCATCGTCGTCCCTAAAACCTGTAGTCAAAACGCGACAAAGGGTGCGCGCGCTTAAACTGGCTTATTTGTCAACGCAAAAACCCATCCCCACCTGTGGCACAATGGAGGTGAATTGCCTTTGTTGCATGTCAACAATTCATCAAGCTGCGCCGTTATAGCGCGTGATAACATCGATTCTCCAATGTTGTCGTTATTTAATCCGCAATTCCCGTCTGTTGCGCAGTCTCCCTGCGGCATCTCAATCGAGAGGAAAAAATATGAATAAATACGTAAAACTCGTCGTCGCTGCATCCGCAGTCGTCGCATGCTCGGCGGCTTTCGCCCAGCAAAAAGACATCAAGGCCGGCAATGGCTACGTGCAGGACAGCCGCGGCAATGTCGTCTTCAGCGGCACCGGTCTCTGCGTTCACACCGGTTACTGGACCCCGGCCGATGCGAAGATCGAAGGTTGCGACGGCTATGTCGCTCCGCCGCCCCCGCCGCCGCCCGCTCCGGCTCCGGCACCCGCTCCGGCGCCGGCTCCGAAGCCGCCCGCACCGGTCTCCGAAAAAGTCACCTTCGCCGCCGATACGACCTTCGATTTCAACAAGGCCGTCCTGACGAACGACGGCAAGGCCAAGCTTGACGATCTGGCATCGAAGCTGCAAGGCATGAATCTGGAAGTCGTCATCGCCGTCGGCCACACCGACAAGCTCGGCTCCGACGCCTACAACGACAAGCTGTCGGTCAAGCGCGCCGAAGCCGTCAAGGCTTACATGATTTCCAAGGGTATCGATGCCAACCGCGTCTACACCGAGGGCAAGGGCAAGAAGGTTCCGGTCAAGGATTGCGACGCCAAGATGGGCCGCAAGAAACTGATCGAGTGCCTGGCGCCGAACCGCCGCGTGGAGATCGAAGTCGTCGGCACCCGCACCAAGATGCAATAATCCACGCCGCATCACGAACCCCGCCTCGCGCGGGGTTTTTTTATGTCGCCGCGCGCTCGGCCTATAATGTCGGCTGCTCTCTCCGCCGCCGGGCGATTCGTGCGGCAAATTCTCTTCAAGACAGCGCCTAGCAATGAATGCAGATCCATTAGAACTCCAGAAATTCAGCGACCTTGCCCATCGTTGGTGGGATCCGACTTCCGAATTCCGTCCGCTGCATGAAATCAATCCGCTGCGACTGGAATGGATCAACGCGCGTGTCCCGCTGGCCGGCAAGACCGTCGTGGACATCGGCTGCGGCGGCGGCATCCTGGCGGAATCCATCGCCCGCAAAGGCGCCAAGGTCACCGGCATCGACTTGTCGGAAAAAGCGCTGAAGGTCGCCGATCTGCACAGCCTCGAATCCGGAGTGCAAGTGCGCTATGAATTGATCGCGGCGGAAGACCTCGCGGCGCGCGAGCCCGAGCAATACGACGTCGTGACCTGCATGGAAATGCTCGAGCACGTGCCCGATCCGGCGGCGATCGTGCGCGCCTGCGCCGCGCTGGTGAAACCGGGCGGCCACGTGTTCTTCTCGACGATCAACCGCAATCCGAAGGCCTATCTGTTCGCGGTGATCGGCGCGGAATATGTCCTGCGCCTGCTGCCGAAAGGCACGCACGACTACGCCAAATTCATCACGCCGGCCGAGTTGTCGCAATATATCCGCAATGCGGGCCTGCAGGTGGAATCGCTGAGGGGCATGGGCTATAACCCGCTCACCAAGATCTACTCGCTGAACCAGGACACGAGCGTCAATTACCTGATCGCCTGCACCCGCCCCGCCTGAACGACGCCGCGTCCGTTCATCGGATACGGCCTCCAACAACGACCGCCTATCGCCATGCCCTTATCTTCACCTCAAGCCATCCTGTTCGATCTCGACGGCACGCTCGCCGACACGGCCCCCGATCTCGCCGGCGCGATGAACCGCCTGCGCGCCGCCCGCGGGCTGGAGCCGACGCCCTACGAAACCCTGCGTCCGGTGGCATCCGCCGGCGCGCGCGGCCTGATCGGCGCGGCGTTCGGATTGAAACCCGGCGACGAGGGCTATGAAGAATTGCGCGTCGCCTTTCTCGACAACTACGAACAAGCCCTGGCCGTGGACAGCCGCCTGTTCGACGGCATTCCGGCCTTGCTCGACGCCTTGTCGGCGCGCGGCATTCGCTGGGGCGTCGTCACCAACAAGGCGGCGCGCTTCACCGAACCGCTGGTGCCCTTGATCGGTCTTCAACATGCGTCTTGCGTCATTTCGGGCGATACCACGCCGCATGCGAAACCGCATCCGGAACCGCTGTTCGAGGCGGCGCGGCGCCTGCAATTGATGCCGGAACAATGCTGGTACGTCGGCGACGACTTGCGCGACATCCAGGCGGGACGCGCCGCCGGCATGGCCACCGTCGCCGCGGGCTGGGGCTATTGTGGCCATGTGGAACCGGCCACCTGGAACGCAGACGAACTGATCGACAAGCCGCTCGACCTGCTCGAATTGATAAAGCGTTGAAAGATTGCGCGAGATATCCCGAACGGCTCTTGAAAGCGGCCGATTCGTCTCTACCTTATGCGGTACAATAGCTTCCTTCTGCTTGGGGGCGACCTGGTTTCGACAGGGGTTACAAAGCAGCGCAGGGCATACCGAGGGCTGGTCACCTCGTAAATCCAACCGGAAACAAAGTAAACGCAAACGACGAAACGTTCGCACTGGCCGCTTAATCCCGGCTAGCTCCACACCGCCTCGTCCCTGGGGCGGGCCGGCAACGGCAGTGGAGTTATTCACAGGGAATCGCCTTGAATCGGGTCGCTTGGTTCAAGGTTAAATTCAAGGCGACTCGCCTGGCCGCAGCGTGCGCGTCCGCGTCGTCCAGGTTAAATCAATCGGCAGCGCTAAGTATGTAGAACTGTCTGTAGAGGGCTTCTGGACGCGGGTTCGATTCCCGCCGCCTCCACCACCAACAAGTACGCCGCCATGATCGGACAGACATCGTCGGCTGAAATGCTTAAAAAGCCCATGCAAGTTTTCGGATTTGCATGGGCTTTTTGCCCTCCGTTTTTCAAACGCCACACAGTCAGGCAGTAACGTTGATAGTCGTTCCCACGGTCTGCCCCTGATCGTTCTGCACCGGCTGGACCTTCTTCTGCTGGATCGCTGCCTCGTTCTGCTGCTGGACCTGCTGCGCCCGGCGCGCCTCTTCCGCCTGGCGTGCCTGCTCGACTTGCTGTGCCGTCCTTTGCTTCGCGGCCTCCTGGGTCGCGACGCTGGTCTGCGATTGCACCGATTCGATTGCCATTTTTCCACCTCGCGCTAACTCGCCGCGAAGCGGGAGCCGCCTTCCGGCCATCCCGCTCCGTCATGCAACGACATCTATCAATTGCCCGATCGTCTGCCCCTCGGCATTCACCTGCGGCTGGGGCGCCGTTTGAGACGCGTCCTGTGTCGCCTCCACGGCCGGCGTGGACGCACTCGCCTGTTCGGCCGGCGCCTTCTCTCGCAGCACCTCCATGCCTGCCTGCCGTGCCTGCCGGATTTCCTCTTTCACCGCCTTTTGCGTCTGCTGCTGAATCGCGTTCAGGTTTCTTTGGTCGATATCGAGTTGTGCCTGATCGCGGCGCAGTTGGGCGCTGCTTTGCTGGATCTTCGCGAGATCCGCCTGGACTTGTCTTTCAGCAAGCACCAGCGAAATATTGAAGTTGGATGTAGAACCGATCGATAACACGTTCCGCCTCGCCCTCTCCCAACGGCGCGCGAAGGTGAGCAATCACCTCACGCCGGGTTTCGTGACATTCTTCACTTCAATCATAGGTCAAGTTTTCGATATTGAAAGACCCCTCGGCGCGGCGATTCGACGACGCGGGTCTTTCTCGAGGAATTACCCTCCTCGCGTCCCGATCGCCCGTCGCGGCGGAGACAGGACAGTTCTTGGAAATGCCGGAGCCAGGGTCAACATTTCGCCGTCTCATCCGTTAAAGGAGGTATCAATCTTCACGCTCGCGACGAGGTGAGCCATGGACAAGATCAAGCCGCCGGACAAAGAGATCGTCAGGAAATGGATCCGGGATGGGATAGTGCAGCATCGCCGTCCTCCCGATCCGGATCGGATACGCAGAGAGCTGGGTTGGGGGTTGGTGGATCTTGCGGGACGGAACAAGCACGGCCGCTGAGCCGGGCAGCGAATCAAGGCCGGCGACTCTTCAATTGCGGTTCCTCATACGCTGCTTGATCGCATTCTTGACCGCTTCGCGCTTCGCCGGCGTATCCGCTTTCTGCAGCAAGGTCTTGATACGGTCGGCTCGGCCTTCGAGCATTTCCTTCTGGACCGCATTATGCAAGCCGTCGAATATCTGATCGCTATTCCCCTTCGGGAAGAATTTCGGCACTTGAGGCAGCTTTCGCGGCGCGCGCTCTCCGCGTAAGGGCGCGAACGCGGCCTCGCCGGGACCGATTTCCACCTCGCCCAATCCAGCCGTTGCGCATGATCGGCCGGCCGCGCACGACGACGGCGCCTACCGGACCTTCCTGGCGGACGTAGGGAAGCGATGCGGAAAGGAGAAAGCTGCCGTTTTTTTAATCGATATTCAGGCTGGTCGTCGAGGATTTCGTATCGAAGCCCGTGCCGTACCTGCCTTCGGAGAAATCATGAGAAAGGCCGGCGCTCCAGCCGGATTCCAACTCGCCGCCGCTCTGGTCCGATGCCGATGCGACTGGCGCAACCGCCGAGCCGGCGAGCAGTATCCCCGCGCCCAATGTCCGCAAGACTCTCCGCATTTTCCCTCCCCATCTGGATCGATGCCGGCGCGCCGGCCGGTCCGCGGCCGGAGCCAGAAAGGCTGCCGCCGCGGAGCCGTTTCCTCATATCAACGGAGATGAAGAAAAGCCAAGACGAAGTTCCTCTCAACCCAATTCGATCGGCACGAATATCTTCGCGCCGCCGCGCTGCACGAGCAGGGCGACATGCTTGCCGGCCTTGCGTGCGAGGTCGCGCAATTGCTCGCCGCTCTGGACCGGCGTTCCGTTGATCGACAGCACGATGTCTCCCGGCCGGATATCCGCCTTCGCGGCCGGACCGGCGACATCCTCGACCAGCAGTCCGCCGGAGATGCCGGCGCGGCGCATTTCTTCTTTCGCGAGCGGGCGGACTGCAAGACCGAGGCGGCCTTGTTCCTCGTCATCGTCGCCGCGCCTGGCGACCGCCTTGTCCTTTTGCTCACCGATCACCACGGTCAGGTTTCTCGACGCGCCCTTCCGGATCACCTCGAGTTTCGCCGAAGTGCCCGGCGTCGTCTCCGCCACCAGCGACGGCAGATCGGAAGACTGGCTGATTTCGCGGTCGTTGTAACGCACGATGACATCGCCCGATTCCAGCCCCGCCTTGTCGGCCGGACTGCCCTTCTCCACCTCGGAGACGAGCGCGCCCTGCACCTTCTTCAGGCCGAAGGAATCGGCCAGCGCCTGCGTCACGTCCTGGATGCTGACGCCCATGCGGCCGCGCGTCACCTTGCCGTGCTTGACCAATTGATCCTTCACCTTGACGGCGACGTCGATCGGAATCGCGAACGACAAGCCCTGGTAGCCGCCGGTACGGCTATAGATCTGCGAATTGATGCCGATCACCTCGCCGCGCTGATTGAACAACGGGCCGCCCGAGTTGCCGGGATTGACCGCGACATCGGTCTGCAGGAAGGGCACATAGTATTCGCCCGGCATCGAACGCGACTTGGCGCTGACGATGCCGGCCGTGGCGCTGCTCTCGAAGCCGAACGGCGCGCCGATCGCCAACACGGGTTCGCCGACCTTGGTCGCCGCCGGATCGCCCAGCCGCACCGCCGGCAGATTCTTGGCATCGATACGGATCACGGCGATGTCGGTCTTGCGATCGGTTCCGAGCACCTTGGCGCGGAACTCGCGCCGGTCGGTCAGCTTGACCGTCACCTCCTGGGCGCCGTCGACCACATGGGCATTGGTCAGGATCAAGCCGTCCTGGCTGATGATGAAGCCGGAGCCCTGGCCGCGCATGAGGGGACTGTCGCGCGGAATGCGCGGCATCTGCGGCCCGAAGCGGCGGAAGAATTCATAGAAAGGATCGTCGGGATCGAGGCGGCCCGCGATCGACGCCTGCTGGGCCTTGCCGACGGTACTAATATTGACGACCGCCGGCCCGTAGCGATCGACGATGCCGGAAAAGTCGGTCGCGGTCGCCATGCCGGGCACGCTGGTGGTGACGGCCTGTGGCGGCTGGGCGACGCCGGCGGCCGGCGCGGAGGTCCGAACGGCGCCGGCGGCGTGGGCCTGTCCCCAGCCGGCCGCGCCGAGATAGAGATTACCGCCGGCGGCAAAGCCGGCGACTGCCGCGGCGACGATGCCGCGCTTGAACATGTTTCGATTCACGATGCACTCCTTTCAAGGACGAAGAGGGTCTTTCCTGAACGGTATGCATCCTAGGGACGAAAACTTAAATTCGGCTTAAAAATCCGGCTTAGGAATGGCAGGGGAAAACCACGGCGGCGCACAGGCCGGGCCGCGTATTGCGCAACGAAACGTGGGCATGATGGGATTCGGCGATCCGTTTGACGATCGCCAGGCCGAGGCCGCTGCCTTCCACGCCGCTGCCGGCGACGCGATAGAAGCGGTCGAAGACGCGCCCCAGCTCATGGTCCGGTATGCCCGGCCCGCTGTCCTGGACGCGCAACGTGCAACCGGATGCGGAGGCGGCGACCGTCACGTCGATCCGTCCGCCGGCAGGCGTATAGCGGATCGCATTGTCGATCAGGTTGTTCAGCAGGGCGCGCAAGGAGTCGGCATCGCCGTCGACTGTCGCGCTCTCGTCCGCGCTCAAGCCGAGATCGATCCCGGCGGCATCGGCCGTCGAGGCGAATTCGGCGACGGCCGCCCGCGCCAACGACGCAAGATCGACCGGCGGTAGCGCACGGGAGGCGGTGCCCGGCGTGGCGGTGCCCGGCTCCTGCCGCGCCAGCGTCAGCAATTGCTGCACCATGCGAATCGCACGTTCGTGGCCCTGCTTCAGCTCCGCGAATGCCGCGGCGCGCTCCGTTTCATCCTGGGCTCGCTCGGCCAGCTGGATGCGCAATTTGAGCGCGGTCAGCGGCGTGCGCAATTCATGGGCGGCGTCCGCGATGAAGGCGCGCTGCGCGTCGATCGAGCGCTCGAGGCGCGCCAGCAGGTCGTTCAATGCCTGGGTGAGCGGCCGAATCTCCTGCGGCAGGTCGATATCGGTCACCGGCGACAGGCTGCCCGCGTCGCGCGCCTGGACGTCGGCGGCCACCCGCTTGACCGGCGCCAATCCCTTGCCGACCGCGATCCAGGCCAGCAAGCCGAGGAAGGGAAACAGCACGCACAGCGGCGCGACGGTGCGCAGCGCCATGTCGGTCGCCAGTTCGTGCCGCACCCGCAGCGGCTGCGCGACCTGGACCACGGTATCGCCTTGCTGCGCGCTGTAGACGCGCCAGGTGCCGTCCGGCGTATCCACGTTGGAAAAGCCGAGCTCGGCGCGCTGCGGCAGCGCGCTGCGCTCGTGGGAGTGATAGATGCGGATGCCGTTCTCGCCCCAGATCTGGATCACGATCCCCCGTTCCATGCCCGGATCTTCGTAGCGGCGCGGCGACATCGGCGCGAACGATTGGCTCGGCAGCGAGGCGACGATCTGCCGCATCTGGTAATCGAAGATGCGGTTGGCTTCCTCGCGGGCCTGGAGATAGAGCAATGCGGCGGCCAGCGCGATGCCGCTCGACAGTCCGGCGAACAGCCAGAGCAGCAGGGTATGGCGGATCGATTTCATTTCGGGATCATGTAACCGACGCCGCGCACGTTCTTGATCAGCTCGGCGCCGAGCTTCTTGCGGAGCGAATGGATATAGACCTCGATCGTATTGCTGCCGACCTCGTCGTCCCAGCCGTACAGCTTGTCCTGCAACTGGGCGACCGACAGCACGACGCCCGGCCGCTCGATCAATGCCGCCAGCAATGCGAATTCGCGTGCCGACAGCGGCACCGGCTCCCCGTTGCGCCTGACTTCGCGCGCGGCAGGATCGAGCGCCAGTTCGCCGTGGCGTATCGAGGTTTCGGCGGGCCCGGCGGCGCGGCCGGCATGGCGGCGCAGCAGCGCGCGGATACGGGCGCTCAATTCATCGAGGTCGAACGGCTTGACCAGGTAGTCGTCGGCGCCGGCATCCAGGCCGGACACGCGGTCGGGCACGGCATCGCGCGCGGTAAGAACCAGCACCGGGATCGGATCGCCCCGGCGGCGCAGCGCTTTCAGCACCTCGATGCCGTCTTTCCCGGGCAAGCCGAGATCGAGCAACAGGAGATCGTGCACTTTTTCCTCGAGCGCCGATTCGGCCGATCTGCCGTCCTTCAGCCAATCGACGGCAAAGCCCTCCTGGCGCAAGGCCTTGCGCACGCTCTCGCCGATCATGGCGTCGTCTTCGATCAATAGCAGTCGCATGGGCATATTCTAACGGCAGGCGGAATGAACGAAAGCCGTCCGTGCCGCAGTGCCGGCGCGGCGCTCGCCCTTCCTCGATCGAAGGCGGAAAATCCCTTCGCTTCAAACAACTGAATAAAGGGCGCATCTCTCGATGCGCCCTTTGCTTGAAGCCGCCTGTCGGCTATCGCAAAACCTCGTCCGCCGGCACGTAGCTGTAGCCGAGCGCCTGCGCGACCGCTTCGCAAGTCACGCTGCCGCGATGAATATTCAAGCCGTTGGCGAGATGACGGTCGTCTTGCAGCGCGCGCCGGTACCCCTTGTCCGCCAACGCCAGGACATACGGCAGGGTCGCGTTGTTGAGCGCGAAGGTCGAGGTGCGCGGCACGCCGCCCGGCATGTTGGCGACGCAGTAGTGGACCACGCCGTCGACGACATAGGTGGGATCGGCATGCGTCGTCGCGCGGGAAGTTTCGAAGCAGCCGCCTTGATCGATCGCGACATCGACCACGACAGCCCCCGGCTTCATCCGACGGATCATGTCGCGCGTGACCAGCTTGGGCGCCGCCGCTCCCGGGATCAGCACGCCGCCGATGACGAGATCCGCCGACAGCACGTGGCGCTCGACCGCGTCGCTGGTGGAAAACACGGTTTCGATACGCGTGCCGAACTGGCGCACCAGGTTGCGCAGGGTGTCGAGCGAGCGGTCGAGAACGACGACCTGCGCCCCCATGCCGACCGCCATGATCGCGGCATTGGAGCCGACCACGCCGCCGCCGAGAATCACGACCTTGGCCGCTTCCACGCCGGGCACGCCGCCCAGCAGCATGCCGCGGCCGCCGCTCGCCTTTTCCAGGCAGTGCGCGCCGCACTGGATCGACATGCGTCCCGCCACCTCCGACATCGGCGCGAGCAGCGGCAGGCCGCCGGCGTTGTTGGTCACCGTTTCATAGGCGATGCAGACGGCGCCGCTAGCGACCAGTTCCTCGGTCTGGGCCGGGTCGGGGGCGAGATGCAGATAGGTGAACAACACTTGGCCGGGCCGCAGGCGGGCCCGCTCGACCGCCTGCGGCTCCTTGACCTTGACGATCATCTCGGCGCGCTCGAACACTTCTTCCGCGCTTGCGACGATGGCGGCGCCTGCCGCTTCATAGTCGCCGTCGCCGACGCCGATGCCGCTGCCGGCATTTTTCTCGACGATCACCGCGTGTCCGTGCGCGATCAGCTCGCGCACGCTGGACGGCGTCAGGCCGACGCGGTATTCATGATTCTTGATTTCCTTGGGTACTCCGATCAGCATCGTGATTCTCCCGAAAGTAAAAAGACCAGTCCTGATTCCGACGCGAACGCGCCCTCTCGCATGGATGAGATTGGCTCCGGTCGCATGGCCGCGACTATACGCCCAAGTTCCTCCATAGGCTTGCGGCAACGCAGCGACGGTGCGACTACATGGCCTCCGAACGGGCGGCGCGCCCGCCGGATTCGGCATAAAAAAAGCCGGCGCCTTGGCGCCGGCTCCTTCCTCCCCGCTTCGTCCCGTCAGAACACGCCCTGCAGCGACACCGACAACACTTTCGAATCTCCGAAGAACGGGTAAGAATATTGGGACCTGTCCTTCGAGATGTCGTACTGCACCTTCAATGCCGTGTTTTTCATGAAATCCCAGCGTAGCGACAGGTATTGCGTCCGCCGGCCTTCGACCGGGGCCGCGACTGTCGTGTAGCGAGAGAAGGTGTACATCGGCGTCCAGTTCCCGAACGTGTAGCCGACGCCGACCAGCGCATACTTGTAGATGAAGTTGATGTTCTTTCCCGGATCGACTTGCTCGAAGCGGTCGACTTCGGTCTTGATCAGCCAGTTCTTGTAGTCCATGTTGCCCGAGATGCCCATGATCCGGGTCGGCATGTTCGACACCAGATAGGTTTTGGTGCCGTCCGGATTATCCTGCCATGCCGTTTCATGATGGCTCATGAGCATGAGGCGGAAATCGAAGATGCCGTTGTTGACCGCCACCGAGCTGCCCGCGATACGTTTCCAGGCGTCATGCGTCGGCGTGGTGTAATAGATCTTGGTGTAGTAGGCATCGTTCTTCTGCGTATAACTGCCGGTCCAGAAACTGGCGGTCATCGCCCAATCCGAGTTGCCGAGCTGGGTGCTGTAACTCGCATTGGCGCCGTTGTACATGAAGATCGGCCAGCCGTAGACATCGGGCGCCGGGCGCACCCACGGGTAGGCATAACCGATATAGAGGTAGTCGCTGTAATAGTAGAGCGGAATGCGGAAGCGGCCGGCGCGGAACGTCCACGCCGAGTCGGCGGCCGGCTGCCAGGTCAGATACGCCCAGTCGAGGGTCGGGCTCGATCCCCGGTTCGGATTGTTGGCGCGCGCGAGAAGTTGGGCGGTCGCCGACAGCGTCGGGCTGAAGTCCTTCTTGATCTGCACGCCGACCAGCGATTCCTGGTCGAATTGCCATCCCTTTTCCTTCTCGTACATGCCGACGTATTCCCAGTTCTGCATGCTGCATGGACACTTCCATTCCTGGTATTGCCACGGACCGCTGGCGCCCTGGGCGCTGCCGCTGAGCACCTTGGCGCCGGTAACGCTGTAGAAGCCGGTCAATTTCAGAGACCCGCTTTCATCGAGGTCGATCGCGGAGGCCATCGCGGGTGCGAGCGCGAGAGCAAGCAAAATCTTCTTCATCGAATATCTCCTGTTAGGGTAATTGGGTTCGACGGCGTCGCGCCTCAAGGAATGATGGCGACCACCTTGACGGTGTCGTCGACCTCTGATTTTTCGATGTACCCAATGGCATTCATGCTTTGGCTCACCAGCTTCTTGACTTCGGCGCTCGACTTGCCTTCCTGCGGAGCCTTGACCTTGCCCGTGAAGAGCAGCTTGGCCCAGATGGCCTTCACCTGGGCCGGCTCCTTTTCCAAAACCTTCTTGTAGAACTCCGCCCGCAGCGGCGAATTCTCGGCCTGCTCGACCGGCGCGAACATGGTCGAACCGCCCAGAAAGAATTGCGCCGCCTGCGAACCGAGCATGCGTGTCGCGGGATTCTGGGGATTCACGATGATCGCCAGCTCGGCAGCGGCCGGCAACGATACCGCGGACAAAAGAACCAGCGGCGCAAGAAAACACAGTTTGCTTTTCATTGCCATTTACCTCGTCTCTGGAAGATCCCGATGATTGATGGCCATCAAGTGTTCGATGGCGATTCCATGTTACGAGGCCGAATATGTTTTGACCAATGTTTTAGAGAATACAGAGGCCGAAATGCAACAAAAGCCGCAGGATGAAAAATAGGCAATGACCGCAGGCGCGGCAAGGCTAGCCCGTGGCGCGGAGCGCGGACGCGCGACGACGGGCATGCCGTCCGACGGCGCCGAAAGGAGAAGAGGGAATCGGAAATTCAGAGAGGATGCGCGATCTTGAAATCGTTCAGAACGTTTTGCAATTGCGCGAATTTGACCGGCTTGGCGAATACCCGGTTGAAGCCGGCATTGCGCGCCCGCTCATGGGTCTCCGCTTCCGAGAAACCGGTCACGGCGATGAGCCAGGTATCTTTGAGCGACTGATGGCCGCGCACTTCCGCCGCCACGTCGAAACCGTCCTTGTCGCCGGGCATGCCGAGGTCGCAGAAAATCAGGTCCGGCGTCTTTTCCAGCGCCAACTCGAGACCCGCCTGCGCGCTCCAGGCGACATGAGCGATGCATCCCATGACCTCGAGCAGATCGCAGAACAGGCGGGCAAGGTCTCGGTTGTCCTCGATGACGAGTACGGTCAATGAGCGGTCGTGAATAGGGGGTGTCGATATCATGGTCGTCGAATCGCATTCCGCCTCGGCGCGGCCGGAGAATCAACTAGGAAAGCGGGCCGTTCTTGATGCCGGGATGCTTGTCTGGAAAAAATGCCTGCCGCATTACTTGCGGTAATACGCCATTGTACCGGGAACCGGCGGCGTTGCGGCCATTATACGGCGCGGCCGGCAAACGGCTGCAAGTCACTCCATCTATCCGTGGAGAAAGACAGGCTGCCGGTTCGATCAGTGCGCCCACAGGCGCAGTTGTCCTTGCATCGAGAGCGTGCCGTTGATATCGATCCGTCCGAGGCTCTGCGTGACCGGCCCCGAAGGATCGGCCTGCACGCTCAGGGAATCGAAGCCGAAGCCGCCGAAGCGGATATAGCCTGGCAGGCCGAGCGCAAGATAGTCGCCGCCGTCCGGCTTCTTCCGCACGCTCAGATTGACGGCGAACATATCGATCGTGCCGCGCAGATTCCGGACGACGATGTAATTGGTCTGCCCATCGACCGCGGTACCGATCGCGATCCGGTTCTCGCTCCCGCCGCCGGACGAGGCCGGATCGTTCAGCGCCAGGTGCACCGCCATGCTGACGCCGTCGCCGCCGCTGATTTGCGCGAGCTCTTCGTCGTTCAGCGAACGCGCTCCCTGCGCCGCCAGGCTGCAGCAGCACCACAATAGCAAGAGGATGAACAGGTTCAACATGGCCTAAGGTCGAAATTTGATATCGAGATACTGGATCTGCATCGAACCGATACGGCTCGAGCCGAGATCGAGATTGCCGGTCACATCGCTCTTGAACGAAAGATTGTCGATCTGCAGTCCGCCGAGCGCGGCGGCGCCCGTGTCCGGCCAATCGATGCCGACATGCAGGCGCGGCGTGCCGCTGGCGTCCGGTACGGCGTTGACGATCCCGGGTTGCGCCGTCACGTCCGCGATGCGCCATGGCGTACCCAGGAAATTGCCGGCGCCGTCGACGGCGCCGATGCGCACGCCGCGGATATTCATCTGCTCGGCGGCGCCATCGACGGCGCCGATATCGCCGCGTCCGCGCGGACGCAGCAACAGGTTGCCGATATCGAGGCGCAGCGCGAGCCCGAACGCCATGCCCTCGACGTCGCGCGGCGTCGACCATTGCATGCCGCCGCCGTAGAACACCGCATCCTTGAATACGACGCTGCCGCCCTCAGCATCGATGCCGCCGGCGGCAACGCCCCAGTCGTAGGCGAATTGCCAGCGCTGCGCGCCGTTGGCGTTGACCGGAAAGGCGAGCTCGACGACATCGGCCAGGCCGCCGCCGCGCCGCACGATGTCGAGACGATAGGGATCGCCGAACGGGTTGGCGGGATCGTCGGAACGCGCCGCATACAAGTTGCCGACCCAGGCGCTAGCGGTCGATGGCGCCGGTGCGTAATAGGTGATGCGGGCGTCGCCCGCCATCGAGAAGTTCGCGAGGTCGAAGCTCAGGCCGTCGCGCCCCTGCACCGCCGACAACGCGGCGTCGTCGAGCGGGCGCAAGCCCTGCGCATGAGCGACAGGCATGGCGCTTCCCGCTGCGATGCCCGCGCAACAGGTCGCGGCCGCAAAGCGGAGCCAGCGTCGGATCGGCCCGTTCATCGTCATTTTCCGGCGACGTTGGGCGGCGGCGCGCCGTTGACGTTGATGGCGGCGAGCTTGTCGCGCCAATTGAGCCAGAAGCCCGGTTGCGCGACATCCGGCACCTGGGTCGTGCCGGACGGCGCCTGGAATTGCACCGGCACCTTGACCGCCGCGACCCAGAAGTCGCGGCTCGGACCGCTCAGATCGCCGGCGCGCACGCCGCCGATCTGGTTCAGGTTCAGGCACGGCGCCGCGCACGCGCCGTCCCAGCGCTTGCCGCCGCCGGCATCGGTGCGCGAATCGAGGACCCCGGCCGCCCCGCCGTCGATGCGCAGCGAGCCGGATAGCGTCGTCATCGCCAGGCCGACGTCGCCGGCGATGCCGTCGAAGCCGAAGCGGATGCCGACGATTTCTCGTTGGGCCGCGTTGCCCGCGTTGCGATAGATGAATTCGAAATAGGGATTGGTGATCTCCACCACGCGCTGCGCCGCCGTGCCGTCGGTGCGGCCGAATCGCAGCAGCGGGATGTCGAGGTCGGCGCCGCTGCCGTCGCGCGTCGCGTAGTGATATTCGCCGAGACGGATATTGCGGAAATTCGCATTCAATCGCACGTCCGCGCCGAACGCGATGCGCGTGAAATCGAAGCCGCCATGGCTGCTGTTGCTCAATTCGATCAAGCCTTGAGCGTGCATGTCCGACAGCTCGGGTTCGCTCATGGGACGCAGTTGCGCCGATGCCGGAGCGGCGCATACCAAGGCGAGCAGGCATCCGGCTGGCAAGAAGCGGGCAAGCATCATGATCTCGCTGGGAAATGACGTTGGAAAGACGGCCTCCCGGCCGCTGCCGGGAGGTGCCGTGTTACGCCGGCGAACGCGGCCCGGGGAATTGCGCCGCCGTTCCGGCTTAGTGAGCCCAGATGTAAGCCGTCGTGCCCTGGAGACGGATGTTGTTCATCGCGAAGCTGCCGAAGGACTTGGTCGAGCCGCCCATCCGGATGCTGTCGATGGTCTGGCTCAGCGTATGGCCGGCCGTGACGTCCAGATCCGGGATGGCGATCTTCACGACGTCGCCGCCGCCGTAGAAGGCCGCGATGTTGGCTTGCGTATTGGCCGCGGTCGGGTCGAGGCCGAGCACGGTGTAGGCTTCGCCGGTACCCAGGGTCGCGAAAGTCGCGCCGCTGATCACGTCCAGCGTCGCGGCGATCGTACCGGTCGTCCGAATGTTGTTGAAGCTGACCGAACCGCCGTCCGTATCGGTATCGGTGTACCTGAATTCACCGACATTGATATTCAGGTCGACGGCGATCGACACGCCGTCCTGGCCGCTGACCTTGGATAGGTCCGCATCGTCGATCGTCGTCATGGCGGACGCGCCCAGGGCGAACGAGGACAACGCAGCGGCGATGGCGGTTTTCTTGATCAAGCTAAATTTCATAGTCGGTCTCCTAGAGGAATTTCGGAAGGATGAAGGCACTGCAACTCTTAACATTGAGACAATATTAAGAGCCTTCATGTTAGGACAGTGGCCAGAATTCCCGTGCCCTCGCGGGCTGACCTCCGAAGCCAAACGCATGGCAGCGAGAGCCACGCGCGCGAATTCGGTTTCCGTTCCACATCTTGTTGTTCCATAAGGAAAAATCCACGCTCCCGGGAACTGTTGTGCGGCAATTTTTTTGCGGCATAATAGCCACCTCATAATGAGCCGGCGCCAGACCGGCCAGAATATACGGAGACAAGACCATGCCTATCTTCAGTAGGGATACCGGAAGAGTGTCCTCCCTTGCGCTCGAATACGCCCTCGCTTGCCTTCTCTTTCCTGCAATCAGCCGGAATTCCAAAAAAGCACGGCAATTAGAGCGATCGCTCTATAGCATTTTTGACAATCCTCTGTAACCTGTTACCTCCGCCTCGGAAGCCTAGTGGTCTAGTGGCCCGCCATACCCCGATTTGCGATTCATGCCAAGGCAATCGGGAGATATCGAACCACTAGCCGCCGTTCTCGAGCAGGGCGGTAACTCATTCCCTTTCATTTCCGTGTCCGGTGATGCGATCGTCCGCACTGCCTAATTACGCGCCGGAAAGACCGTCAGTACTTCGACCGGCGCCGTCGAAGCTGAAACCGCCAGCCATGGCCGCGCCTTTCGTGGCGCGCGACCGGCTGTTGGAGCGCATGCGCCATGCGGAAACGGCGAAACTGATCCTGGTGGAAGCGCCGGCCGGATTCGGCAAGAGCACGCTGCTGCGTCACCTGTACGACGTATCGATCGCCGACAGCGCGGTCGCCTGGCTCACGCTCGACGCCGGCGACAACGATCTCGACCGCTTCATGACCTGCCTGGCGCAGGCATTCGCGACGCTCCATCCGGCCGGGCAGCACGCCTTGCGCCCGCTCGACGGCGGCAGCGGGTTCGAGCTGACGCAGGCGATCGCGGCCACGCCGCTGCCCTTCCTCCTGATCCTCGACGAATTCGAACACCTGCACAATCCGGCGGCGCTGTCGGTGATCCAGCAATTGATCGACATGCTGAGCCCGCAGCAGCGCATCGTGATCGGTTCGCGCGAGCAGCCGGCGCTAAGCTTGGCGCGCCTGCGCGCGCGCCAGCAACTGCTCGAAATCGGCGCGGAGCAATTGCGCTTCTCGCTGGCCGAGACCGGGCAATTCCTGTGCGAGAAGCGCCGGCTCAAGCTCGAGCGCGGCGAGGTCGAGCGCTTCCACGAGATCACCGGCGGCTGGGCCGCGGCGCTATGGCTATCGTCGATGGCACTGGAAAGCCATGAAGATCCGAAGCGCTTCATCCGCAACTTCTCGGGCTGCAATTCGGTCGTGTCCGCCTATCTTGCCGAAGACGTGCTGTCGCACCGGCCGCCCCATGTGCAGGACTTCATCCTGCAGACCAGCATCCTGCACAAGTTCTGCGCCGACAGCTGCAACGCCGTCACCGGCCGCGACGACGGCGACGCGCTGATCCGCGAAGTGGAACGTTCCAACATGTTCATCACCGCGGTCGACGAGCAGCACGTCTGGTTCACCTATCACCCGTTGTTCGCCGGCTTTCTGCGCGCCCAGCTCGAACAGCGGCATCCGGGCTTGTCCATCGTGCTGCACCGGCGCGCGGCCGGCTGGTATGACGAACAAGGACATCCCACGCACGCGATCGAGCATGCGATCGCCGCCGCCGATAGCGAGCTCGCGCTCGACCTGCTCGATCGTCACGCGCAGGCCTTGTTCCTGCAAGGCAGGGTGCGCCTGCTCGCGCGCTGGTTCGATGCGCTCGACCGCGGCGCCGTCGCCGCCCGCCCGCAACTGCTGTCGGTCCATGCCTGGTCGCTGATCCACATCAACCGCAGCGCCGAGGCGCTGGCGCTGCTGGAGGCAGCGGTCAATCCCGGCGGCGTGCCGCCGCGAACCGCCTCGATCTCGCATCCGACCTACCTGGTGCTGAAAACCTTCAGCCTGGTGATGCTCGACCGCATCGAGCAAACCGCGCCGATGTGGGAAGACCCGCACATTCTTGGCGGCGCCGCCGGCGAACCCCTGCTGCGCAGCATGCTGATGATCGGTTGCGCCTACTACTACGCCACCATCGGCCGCTACCAGGAAGCGCGCGTCCTGCTCGACCAGGCGACGCGCGAACATTCGGCGGTCGGGCCATTGTTTTCGGTCGGGGTAGCGGGCTATATACACGCCATGCTCGACATCCTGCAAGGCCGGCTGCGCGCCGCCGGCGCCCGCCTGCGCGCCTTGATCGGCAACGACACGCACGTGCGCCTGCGCAGCACCGGCCCGCGCCTGCGCGCCCTGATCGGCGCCGATGCCGGGTCGACGAATCCGCGCTACGGCGCCGATACCGGCTTCGCCAGCCTCTACCTGGCCGAAGTGCTCTACGAGACCGACCAGCTCGACGACGCCAAGCGGCTGCTGACGCACTATCTGCCGCTGGTCAAGGATGCCGGCATTCCCGACCAGCTGATCGCCAGCCACGTCATCTACGCGCGCATCCTGCGCGCCGAACGCAACGGCAACGACGCCTTGCAAACCCTGCTCGACCTGGAGCAGCTCGGCATGCAGCGCAACCTGCCGCGCGTGATCGACGTCGCCCGACTGGAACGCGCGCGCTGCGCCCTGCTCGACGGCGACATCGAATCCGCGCGTTCGCTGCAGGCCCTGGTCGGCGCCGCGCCGGCCTGGCAATACAACGGCGTGCAGATGATCGCGAACGACCTCGAAACGCCGATGCTTTCCTATCTGCGCCTGCAAGTCCATTGCGGCCAGGCGGCCATGACCCTGCCGCTGTTCAAGGAGCATTTGCAGGACGTCCATGCGCGCGGCCGCGTGCGCTATGCCCTGCGGGTCAAGGTATTGCATGCGCTCGCGCTATCCCATGCCGGCCAACGCAATCCTGCCCTGCGCACCATGCGCGAAACGCTGCAGGAAGCGCAGGCGGAAGGATTCGTGCGCCTCTTCAAGGATGAAGGCCCCGCGCTGCTGGCCCTGATCCGCGACCTGCTGGAAGGCATGCAGGATCCGCCCGGCGAAGAGCATGCGGCGCTATACCGTTTCGTCGCCGCCATCCATGCGCCCTTCATGCGCCACCTGCCGGCGGCCGCGCACGAGCCGCGCCTGCAGGCGCTGATGAGCGAAAGCGAATTGACCGGCCGCGAACTCGACGTACTGAAACTCCTGGCGCAAGGTTGCGGCAATCAAGCGATCGCCGAGAAGCTGTTCGTCTCCATCACGACCGTCAAGACCCATCTGCGCAACATCAACCTGAAGCTCGGCGCGCACAACCGCACGGAAGCGATTTCGATCGCGCGCAAGCGGGCGATTCTTTCCTGAAATCTTTCCTGTTCATTTTTGCGGGGAAAGACGTCCTCGCTCTGTTACATCTGCTTACCGGCGCGACGTAGGCGATTGACCTCGCACAACCCTTATTCATCCGAACGGATGAAAGCGCCGTCCCGCTCTCCCCGTACATTTGAGCAAGCTTGCGGCGCCGCATGATCCGATGGAAAAGGCGGCCCGCCGATACGAAATCTTCACCGGCTACCGCGCCGCTTCCCGGCAAGATCGGAACGCGAGAGACATCGCGCCGAAGAGCGGGAAGGCCGGGCGCGACAGGAAGGGGACACTATGTTGGGAATGTTGCTCGGCGCGATCGCCATCCTGATCGCCGGCTCCGGCGCATGGGCCACGCATGAGCCGGCCGATCGTCCGAAGAATCAGTTCGAACTCCCGCTGGCGGCGGCCGCCGCCGGCCCGGTCGCGCAATCGGTCGAGATCGAACCGTTTTCCGAATTGAAATACCGCAACATCGTGCGCCAGGCCTACGACTATAGCTGCGGTTCGGCGGCGCTCGTGACCCTGCTCAAGCATCACATCGGCATCGACGTCAGCGAACAGCAGGCGATGGAAGGCATGCTCGAGCGCGGCGAGAAACAGAAGATCATCGAACGCCGCGGCTTTTCGCTGCTCGACATGAAGCGCTACGTCGCTTCGCTCGACGTGGACAGCGCGGGCTTTCGCGCCGAGGTCAAGGACTTGCTCACGCTCGAACATCCGGCCATCGTGCCGATCGACTATGCCGGCTTCAAGCACTTCGTCGTGCTGCGCGGCGTGCGCGACGGCCTGGCGTTCATCGCCGATCCATCGGCCGGCAACATCGTGATCCCGATCGACGAATTCGGAAAGCTGTGGGACCGGAATACCCTGTTCATCGTCTACCCGCCGAAGAACCGTCCGCCGGCCGGACAACTCGCCCTCTCCGACCGGGAGCTGGGCGTATTCGATATGGACCGCGTTAAAGACCGGGCCATCCTCGCGCCGCTGGGCAATGCCTACCTGCTGGAACGCGCCCTCCATTCGGGCGCCAGCGGCAGTTATTTGCGCCGACGTTAAACGTATCGCGCACGCCCGGCGCGCGCCTTGAAAGCAATCCGGCCGCATCGATCAGCGGCCGGACCGGGTTTTCCTCGCCGGCGCTTTTGCATCGGCACCGTTAGTTCATCATCGACAAGGAGTTCTCATGAAGATTCGTCCCCCGCTGGGAGTGATCGCCGCCCTGTTCGCGCTGCCGGCCGCGGCGCAGCAGCCGCCCGCCGCGACGCCGGCCGCTCCCGCGGCCGCCGCCAGCGCCAGCGCCGCGCGCGACGCCCTGGCGCCGAAGGAAGGCGACGCCGACCAATCGACTTTGCTCAAGCAGACCCTGACGGCGGTCGACAAGCAATACTCGCTGATCAAGCGCGGCAGGCTGCAGGCAACCTACGACTTCGGCTACACCTACATCGGTCAGGAACGGATCAACGCCGACCTGTCGTCGGGCGAACTCACGCTGTTCAGCATCGAGAACGACAGTTCGCACACGGCCACCAACACGCTGACGGTCGACTACGGCATCCAGAACAACCTGACCGGCAGCATCAGCCTGCCGCTGGTGAGCAAGTATTCGCAGAACCGGGCGTACGAAGGAACCTCGCACTCGGTCGGCGACATCGGCCTCGGCCTGCGCTGGCAACCGCTAGAAACCCGCCGCGGCCGTCCCTCGGCGACGGCCACCACGCTGCTGCGCCTGCCCACCGGACGCAGCCCGTTCAAGGTCGACGCCGAAAAGGGCCTGGCCACCGGCTCCGGCGTCGCCTCGCTGAGCGCCGGCCTGAATCTCAACCATATCGTCGATCCGGTCGCGCTGTTCGGCTCGATCAACCTGACCTATAGCGCGCCGGCGAAACACCTGTCGCAGATCCGCAACGGCCGCGTCCTGACCAGGGTCGAGCCGGGGATGAGCTTCGGCTTCGGGCTCGGTTTCGCCTACGCCTTGTCGTACGACATCTCGACCTCGATATCGCTGCAGGAATCGATTTCGGCCGGCTCCAAGCTGCGCTTCCGCGACGGCAGGACGATCAAGACCACGACGCAGACGGCCGGCATCCTCAATTTCGGCCTCGGTTACCGCATCTCGCCGAAAACCACGCTCAACATCACGGTCGGCGTCGGCCTCACCAACGACTCGCCGAATTTCACGCTCGGGCTGAGCTTGCCGCTGAGCCTGTAGACCGGAGAGTGACATGACACGACGTTCCCAGCGCCGCCGGCATCGACGGTTCCGCGGACCAAGGCTGGCCGCCTTGCTGGCGGCCGGACTGCTGCCGTGCGCGCCGCTGCCCGCGCATGCCGCGTTGACCGAGAATCTCGCCACCAGTGCCACCGCCATGTCGCTCGGCAACGCGGTCACCGCCGATCCGCCCGGCATCGAATCGATCCACTTCAATCCGGCCGGCCTGGCGCGCATGGAAGGCAGGTCGGAAACTTTCACCCTCTGGGGCGCCTCGATCCGCACCGGCGCCTCGTTCACGCAACCGCCCGGCTTCGACATCGGCGGCTGGACCGACGATCCGCTCGACGGCGCGCGTACCGGCAAGGTGCGCCAGCGGCTGCTGCTGCCGGTGGCCGGCTTGCTGAAGTGGAAGCTGCCCGGGGTCGTCATTCCCGGCCTCGGCCTGGCGTACAACAACCCCGGCTCGCCGTTCACGTTCGCGACGCTGTCCTATATCCCGCAGGCGTTCTCGGTCGACCGCAGCAAGGATCCGAACGATCCCGGCCGCTACGACGGCAAGGTGGTGCAGCTGCAGCGGCTCGTGTACCTGTCGCCGGCGATCGGCTACAAGTTCTCGGACACGCTGCGCGTCGGCGCCGCGGTGCCGATCGCGCATGCGGCGTTCGTGATCGACACCGACATGCGCATGCCCAATCCCCTGCTCGGCATCACCGGCAAGGCGCAGCGAGGCTGGTGCCCGGAGGACGGCGGCAATCCGATCGACACGCTCACGGTGGGCTTGTGCAGCGGCGGCCCGGAAGGCCGGCTGAATCCCTTCAAGAAAGTGGCGGCGATGCAGATGGAGATGACCTCGCCGGTCGATCCGACGCTCAACCTCGGCTTGCTATGGGAACCGTCGGACCGCTTCGCGCTCGGCATCGTCTACCAGGGTGGATCGAAGACCGTCTACAGCGGCCGCTACACCTTCAACACCGAGGCGATGGTGCGCAAGTTCGTCGAGGGACTCTATGCGAGCCTGCAAGGGCCGATCATCGCGGCCACGCTCGGCTTGCCGGACCGGATACCGGAAACGCAAAGCGGCAACATGACCGCCGTCATTCCGTTTCCCGCCCACTTGCAGATCGGCGTGAAATTCAAGCCGACGCGCCGGCTGCAGCTCAACATCGACGCCAACTACACCAACTGGCGTGCCTGGGACACGCTGACCTTCAAGTTCGACCAGAGCATCCGGCTGCTGGAAGTGGCGCGCATGTTCGGATTTGCCGACGCGACGCAGCTGAAGATTCCGCGCGGCTACCGCAACGTGGTGCATTGGGGCTTCGGCATCCAGGCGGAACTCAGCCGCCGGATCACGCTGCGCGCCGGCTACGAGCCGCGCAAGAGCTCGGTGCCGGCCGACAAGATCGACCTGATCGCGCCGCTGCCGGACACCAAGGTCATGAGCCTCGGCTTCAACATGAAGCTCGGCGGCGGCCGCGACCTCAACGTCGGCGCCAGCTACATGCGCGGCAAGTTCAACGTGCCGGCCAATACCGATTGCAACCTCAACTGCAGCAACTTCTTCAACATCATTTACAACCCGTACGCCGGCCTCGATGTCGCCGGCGACCTGCGCGTGCGCTACGTGGGCGCGAGCTTCACGCAGCGCTTTTGAGGCGGCGTCCGCCGCCGAGCGCCTTGGACCGACATCGTATGAATCACCGACAGGAGACCGCCATGCCGAACAGATTTTCCGCAGCCGTTCTGAAATCCGCCCTCGCCGTCGCGCTGCTCTGCGCCAACCTGCAGGCCGCCGCGGCCGACGCCAAGCCGGCATCGGCGCCGGCTTCGGCGCCGATCACGCCGGCCAAGCAAGAGCTGGTGCAGCGCCTGCTCAAGCTGTGGCACGTGGAAACGCTCGGGCAATCGATGCTGCAAGAACCGGTGGCCGACGCCGTCAACCAGGCGCGCGCGATGCTGCAAGGCCGCGCCACGCCGGAGAAGCGCGACGCCGCGCTGCGCGAGATCGCCGCCGATGCGAAGAAATTCCTCGAAGACTCCGCGCCGATCGTGACCGGCAGCGCGCAAAAGCTGATCCCGTCGACGGTCGCGCCGCTCCTGGCGGAACGCTTTTCCGAGGATGAACTGCGGCAGATCATCGCGATGCTCGAATCGCCTGTGAAACGCAAGTTCGAAGCCCTGGCGCCTGAATTGCAGAAGTCGCTCGGCGAGAAGATCGCGGCCGACACGCGCCCCGTCATCGATCCGAAACTGCAAGAGCTGCAGCAGCGTATCGGCATGCGGCTGCGCAGCGCCGTCGCGCCGTGACCCGCCTCCGGCAACGAAGCATGGAATCTTCTTCAGGAGGGAAACGATGAGCTATTCCTCTGCAAGCGATCTGGTGCGCGGCATGAAGGCCCGCCTCGCGGCCTGCGGCTTCGACGCCGACGAACTGTTCCGGTTGACCGGCCTCGACCGCGATATCGACTCCGGCGGAGCGGCCGGGATCATCGAAAGCGATCCGGCCGCGCTGTCGGACAAGCTGAGCCATCTGTGGGAGACGCTGGCACAGCGCTCGGGCGATCCGCTGATCGCCTTTCGCGTGTCGTCGCCCTATCAACTCGGCTGGCTCGGCCTGATGGGACATATCATGCTGCTGTCGCCGGACATCAAGACGGCGATCGACAACCTGGTGCGCTATACGCCGCTGCTGTCGCCGACCGTGCAGAGCGCGATCGAGCACCTGCCCCAGCGCGCTCCCGCCAGCACGCGCGTCACGCTGCGCCTGGCGGCCGGGATCCGGCCGGTGCCGAGACAGCGCTACGATTTCGTCTGGTCGATGGTGTTGCGCACCCTGCGCTCGGCGGCGGCGTGCGACGGCTTGAGGCCGCTGCTGGTCACCTATGCCTATCCCCGTCCGCCGCAAGCGCAGGCGATCGCGGAAGCCTTCGGCTGCCCGGTGCATTTCGATGCCGCCGCCAATACGGTCGAATTCGCCGATGCCGACCTCCGGATCTCGTTCCCGACGCCGCCGCCGGCGGCCGCCGACTGGACCTTGCGCATGTTCGCCGAATCGGCGCTGCTGCAGCGCGCGAGCATGAGTTTCTCGGCGCGCGTGCAGCGCCTCCTGGCCGGCATGCTGGCCAAGGGCGAACCGCTGCGCGAGGAAGTCGCGAAGCGGCTGATGATCAGCGAGCGCACGCTGCAGCGCAGGCTGTCCGAGGAAGGCACCAATTTCACCCGGATCGTGGACGACACGCGGCGCGCGATGGCGCAGCAGTATCTGAGCGGCGGACAGATCTCGCTGAAGAAGCTGAGCTTCCAGCTCGGATTCTCCGAGCCCAGCGCGTTTCATCGCGCCTGCAAGCGCTGGTTCGGCAGATCGCCCAAGCAATTGCAGCGCGCGTCGCATGCGGCCGCGGCCGCGCCGCCGCGCACGGAGGCGGCGCCGGCGCAAGTCGCACCCGCCGCCGAGAACGCCGCGCTGGAGGCCTGGTCCGAGTAGCCGAGCCGAAGGCCGGCGGTCAGAACTGCCAGCGCAACGCCGCCGTCACGCCGCGTTCCGTCAGGCGCGGATTCTCGCCGACCAGCGCGCGCGCCGGCCGGGTGCTGCGCACCAGCAGCGCTTCGGCAACCAGGCTCAGCGCGTCGTTGATGCGGTAGGAGTAGGCCAACGCCCAGGCGCTGCCGTCTTCGCCGTTGGGATCGGACGGCAGGATATCGTCTTCCCGGGCCCGGAACCGGTCGTAACGCAGCGCCGCCGTTCCGCCGCCGAGCGGATGGCTGGCGAGCAGATACCAGGCGCCGTAGTCGAGCCGGACGGCGGCCCGTCCCATGACGGTCGAGCCCTGCATCGCCTGCATGGCCAGTTCCCAGCCGCCGCCGGGACGCAGGCGCAGGCTCAGGTGGTCGAAACGCGTGGTCCAGCTGTATTGTCCATTCTTTACGATCAGCGGATCGCCGCGGTTGTCGTAATGCAGGACGGCGGCTTCGAGCCGCTCGCCATAAGCGTATTGCGCGCCGGCGTAATATCCGGCCCGGCCGTCGATCTCACGGAACAGATGGATGGTCCGGCTCTGCTTCGCGATGGCGCCGTCCGGCCGGTAGACCGGCAGGTCCGCCAGGCGCAACGGTTCAGACAAGCCGCTGATGCGGTCGCTGATCGCCCAGCCGCGCCAGGCGATCAGCGTGCCGGCCGGATCGTTGCCGTTGAACAGCGCGACGGTGAAGCCGACGTCATGCGGCGAGCCGGCGAAGCGGCCGCGCCGCGACAGGTTGAATTCGATGCCCTTGGTGCGCAATTCTTCGCCGATCCAGCTGTTGAGCGCCGAGCTGGAAACCGTTCGGACCGGCGTCCAGCCGACGCTGTCGTAATCGATCTCCAGGCTCGTCGCCGGGAAGAATGCGCCCGCCTTCACGCGCGTCTTCCAGGGACCGGCAGGGAGCGGATTCCATCCGATCCATGCCTCGTTGACATCGAGCGCTCCATGCCGGTCGTCCGCGGCGCTCAGCACGACGGATACCGTCACCGCGTCGAGCGGCTCACCGTCGGCGCGCACGAAGGCTTGCCCCAGGCGGATGCCGTCCGAAGCCTGGTCGTAGCGCATCTTGCCGAGGCCGTCGCGGGTCCAGCCGTGCCGGGCATCGGCGGCGACGATGCGGGCATCGAGCAAGCCGCGCAGATCGAGCGCATGGGCGCTCGTGCCGACCGCCATGCCGAGCACGGCGCCGGCCAGGATATTTGTCGAAGATTTCATGCTTGGATAGAAAAGGCGGCGATGGCAGATCGTAGAGCGATTCGCGGGTCGATTCAAGGCTTGCGCAGCCCGCAACACCGGCGCGCGCCCATGTGGAATTTTCGCCGGACGCATGCGAAACTGCCTGGTCGACTCGAAGGGAGAAAGCATGCGCGTTCTGGCGGGGTTCATCGTTGTGCTCGGCCTCGCGCTTTCCGTACCGGACGGAGCGGCATCGGCAGCGGAAAAAATCAGGCTGCGCGTCACGCAATTCGCGCCGAATTATTTTCTCAAGGACGGCCGCTGGACCGGCCTCGATGTCCAACTGGCGGAAGCCGTCGTCAAGGAAGCCGGTTTCGACATCGAGTTCGTCGAATTGCCGTGGTCGCGCGCGCTGCTCTACATGGAAACCGGGCAGATCGACATGATGGCGAACCTGACGCGTACGCCGGACCGCGAAGCGTTCATGCATTTCGTCGGGCCGGAACGCATCTCGCGGCGCGTGCTGGTGGTGCGTCGCGAACATCTGGAATTGCCGATCTCGAACCTCGACGAATTGCTCAAGGCCTCGGCCCGGACACGGCTGCCGATCGGCATCCAGAAGGACGCGAAATACTCGGAAGCATTCGACAGCCGCCTGGCCGGCGATGCGACCTTCGCCCGCCATTTCGACGCGGTGCCGCAAGGCGCGCTGCTGGCCAAGAAAACCGCGGGAGGCCGCAATCTCGGTTTCTTCGAAGACCAGAACTACGTCGCCTACCAACTGCAGACCAACCCGGAATTCCAGGAGCTGGCGATGCATTCCTTCGTGCTGGCGGCCGATCCGGTCTATTTCGGGGTCAGCAAGCGCGCCGCCCCGGGCGTCGAGAAATCATTGGAAGCCGCATTCCAGCGCCTGGAAAAAAACGGCACGCTCTCGAGAATCAGGATGCAATGGGGTTCGGACAAGTAAGCTCGCGCGCCGCGCCGATGCGCCGCCGCGACAAGCAATGCAGGAACCACACCAGCAGCACCGCCGCCACCGTCAACCCGAGCACCAGGCCGATCCAGAAACCGGTGGCCGCCATCGGCGCCGCCGGCGCGAACGACAACCAGGACGGCGCCAACCCGAGCACGCAGCCGACCGGCAGCGAGAAGCCCCAGAATGCCGCGAGGTGGATCACCATCGGCGGCCGCGTCACCTTGTAGCCGCGGATCGCGCTCGACGCCGCCACCTGGGCCGCGTCGGACAGCTGGAACAGCGCGGCGAACAGCAGCAGGTGCACGGTCAACTCCTGCACCGCGGGATCGGAGGTATAGGCCGCCGCGATCTGGTAGCGGAAGACGGCGATGAACGCCGCCGATGCCACGGCGAACGCCAGCGACAAGCCGATGCCGACCCAGGCCACGAAGCGGGCGCGCAGCGGATCGCCTTCGCCGAGCGCCTGGCCGACGCGCGTGATCAGGCCGATGCCGAACGACAGCGGAACCATGAAGACCAGCGAGGAGAAATTCAGGGCGATCTGGTGGGCCGCGACCGTGACGACGCCGAAGCGCGCCACCAGCAAGCCGACCGCGCCGAAGGCGCTGACTTCCGCGAAATAAGTGATGCCGATCGGCAGGCCCATTTTCAGCATCGATGCGATCTCGCGCTTGTTCGGCCACTCCCAATGCGTGAAGGGATAGGTCGGCCGGTATTGCGGCGCGCGGCGTATCCAGAAGATCATCGCGGCCAGAGTCAGCCACAGCCCGGTGCCTGTGGCGACCGCGCAACCGACCGCTCCCAGCTTGGGAAATCCCCAGTGGCCGTAGATCAGGAGCCAGTTGACGAACACGTTGTAGGCGAGCGCGCCGAGCGCGATCACCATGATCGGTTTGCTGTAATTGATGCTGACGCTATAGCCGTACAGCGCGCGGAACATCGCGAACGCCGGCATGCCGATGCTGATCACGTGCACGAAGGCGGCGGCCTTGGCGGCGACCGCGGGTTCGAGCTGGAGATGATCGAAGATGATGGTCGCGGCGTTCATCAGCGCGCACGCCGCCAGGCCGACGCCGAGGCCTTTCCACAGGGCCTGCCGCACCACATGCGGCACGCGGTCATGGCGTTCGGCCCCGATCTCGTGCGCGACGACGGCGTTGATCGCCATCATCACGCCCATCGCGGCCACCAGGATGATGGCCCAGATCGATGCGCCGAGCGATACGGCGGCCAGGTCGGCCGCGCTCAGGTGCCCGGTCATGACGACGTCGGCGACCGACATGCCGACCGTCGCCAGCTGGCCGATCAATACCGGCCAGGCCAGCGCCCACAGGGCGCGCGCTTCTTTCAGGATGGCTGCACGGCGCGTCTCGTGCGTCGCGATGGAGGAAGACATGACGACCCCGCTGCAAAACCTTGCATTTTACTGACAATCGGAATTGTCGGCAGGAAACCCGCCGCGCCGTCCGGGCGCCGCGGATTAGGCTGAAACGCGAGGCCGGATCATCGAACCGGGCCCGTGAATATGTCTTTCGGCAGCAGCTTCAGCAGATAGTGGAACATCAAGGGCACCAGCACGACGTCGTCGACGAGGCCGAGCAGCGGTATCGCATAACTGAAGGGCGCGATCGCGTAGAGCAAGAGCAGCAACACGGCCGGCACCAGCCATGCCGGCCGCCGCGGATGCCGCAACGCGAACCAGAGCAGGCGCAAATCGCTCTTACTCATATGCCATAGGATGAATAGCAGCTTTCTCATGGGTGATCCTTTCGCCCTTTTTCGGAGACGGCAAACGAAACCTTAGACGTCATTTCGGACTCCGCGTTGCATCGCGAAAACGAAGCGGCGAATTCCACGGCAACGGTTATTCATTCGTCACGATCGGAAGAAACCGATGAAGTCGCCCAGGAAACCTTCGTTCAGGAAGCGGCTGATGCAACAGCTGGCGCTCGGCCTGCTGCTGCTCGGCATCTGCGACGTCGCCATCGCCTGATTGCCTTTTCTCTTGCTTTTTCCACGCGCGCTCTCACTTGGCACCGGCCAGCGGAAAAAACAAGGGCTGTCCTTCCACCCGAAAGCCGGCGATCCTTCGTTGTCCTTCCGGCGAGGTGATCCATTCGATCAATTGCATCGCGCCGCGATGATTGACGGAGGGATGGCGCGCCGCATTGACGGCGATGATGCCGTAAGGATTGAACATGCGCGGATCGCCCTCCACCATGACGGCAAGGCCGGTCTTGGCGCGATACGCGACATACGTGGCGCGATCCGTCAGCGTATAGGCCCGCAACTCGGCCGCCATGTTCAGCACGGCGCCCATGCCGAGTCCGGCCGACAGGTAGTTGCCGTTGCCGCCGCCGGGTTGGAGGCCGAGTTCCTTCCACCAGGATTTTTCCATCAGGTCGGTGCCCGAATTGTCGCCGCGCGCAATGAACTTCGCGCGGCGCTCGGCGATTCTTTTCAAGGCGGCCAGGATATCCTTCCCGCCGCGCAGGCCGAGCGGATCCGAATCCGGTCCGACCAGGATGAAATCGTTGTACATCACGTCGCGCCGCCCGGCGCCGTGGCCGTCGGCCATGAACTTGTCCTCGGCCGGGCGGGCATGCACCAGGGTCGCGTCGACGTCGCCGTTCTTCGCCATTTCGAGCGCCTTGCCGGTGCCGACCGCGATGACGTGCACCTTGGAACCGGTCCGCGCCTCGAAGGCCGGCAGCAGGTGGTTCAGCAGGCCCGAATTGTCGGTGCTGGTGGTGGTCGATAGCCGGATGACTTGCTGCGCCCGCGCCGGCATGATGCAGAAAGCGGCAAGCAGCAGCGGAAGAAGGCGGCGCATCGATAAAGCGTGCATATGCTGTTCCTTATCCCAAGGAGCGAAGCGGCCATGTTTCGCCATCGCGATGGCGATGGACGAGCCGGCCGTTCTTGAGCTTGATCCGGCGCACGCCGGGCAAGGCGATCAAGTCGCGGTCATGGCAAGCCATCACGACGCTGGCGCCCTCCCGCAGCAAAGCCGGGATCATGGCGATCACCTGCTCGCGCGCCGGCCCGTCCAGGTTGGCGGTCGGCTCGTCGAGCAGCAGCAGCTTCGGCCGCAAGACCTTGGCGCGCGCCAGGGCGATGCGCTGCTTTTCGCCGCCGGAGAGCAGGACCGGATCGCGATCGCGCAAATGCGCGATGCCGGCCCACGCCAGCGCCGCGTCGACGCGCTCCCGGATCTCGGCCGGCGCCATGCGCCGCGATCGCAAGCCGTAGGCGATATTGCGTTCCACGCTGGTCGAGAACATCACCGGGTGCTGATGCACGTAGACGATGTCGCGGCGCATCGCCTCCGGATAGGGATGCAGCGCCGCCGGCGCGCCCAGGAACCGGACATGATCCGCCTGCGCCGTTTCCAGGCCGGCCAGGATGCGCAGCAGCGTGCTCTTGCCGCTGCCGTTGGCGCCGGTCAGGACATACGCCGCGGCTTCGTCGATCTCCAGCGCCTCGATATCGAACAGCAGGCGCGGCCCGAAGCACTTGCGCAATCCGCGCAGCGAGAGCAGGCTCATCGCGCGGCCTCCCGTTCCAGCGCGGCGCGCGCCGCGCGTCCGGCCCGCACATCGCCCTGCAGCAGCATCAGGGCGGCATTGATCAGCAGGGCGAATGCGATCAGCACGATGCCGAGCGCGATGCCTTGCGCGAATTCGCCCTTGCTGGTCTCGAGCGCGATCGCGGTGGTGATCGTGCGCGTCTCGCCGGCGATATTGCCGCCGACCATCAGCGCGCAACCGACTTCGGAGATCACGCGGCCGAAACCGTTGATCAGCGCAGCCATCACGCCGAAGCGGACTTCATGCAGCACGGTCAGCATCACGCGCAGCCGCGAGGCGCCGAGCGTGAACGCGGTCTCCGCCAGACGCGGATCGGCCGCCTGCACCGCCGCCAGCGTGAACGCGGTCAGGACCGGCAAGGCGATCAAGGCCTGCCCGGCGACGATGCCGGGCTGCGAGAACAGCCATTGCAGTCCGCCGAGCGGCCCCTGGCGCGACAGCAGCAGGTAAAGCAGGAGCCCGATCAGCACGGTCGGCAGCGACACGGCCGCCTGCGCCAGCCAGATGGCGATGCGATGGCAAGGAAAGGTCTTGGTCGCCAGCAGATAACCGGCGCCGATCGCCAGCGGCGCCGCGATCGCCAGTCCCGCGACGGCGGTCTTCAGCGAAACCCAGACGATCTGCCACAGCGCCGGATCGCCGGCGGCCAGCAAGCCGAAGGCTGCTCCGATGGCGTCGATCAAGTACATGATTTCACCGGGAGCGACTCAGGCGATGCGCAGCGCTTCGAGCAGCTGCGGTTCGAACTGCAGTCTTTCCCGGCCCGACACCAGCAGGAAATGCTTGCCGGTGCAACGCGCCAGCATGGTCACGCCGAGCTGTTGCGCGACGGCCAGGCCCATCTGCGTCGTCCCCGAACGCGACAACAGGAAGGGAATGCCCATTTGCGCTCCCTTGATGACCATTTCGGAGGTCAGGCGCCCGGTCGTGTAGAACACCTTGTCCCCGCCCGTCACGCCGTCGAGCCACATCTTGCCGGCGATCGTGTCCACCGCGTTGTGGCGGCCAACGTCCTCGACGAAGTACAGCAAGTCGCCGGCCGGCGAGAACAGCGCGCAGCCGTGGACCGAGCCGGCCTGCTTGTAGATCGATTGCTGCAGGCGGATCGTGTCGACGATCTTGTACAGGGTCGATTGCGCGAGCCGTCCGTCGCGCGGCAATGCGATGGCCTCGACTTCATCCATCAAGCCGCCGAACACGGTGCCCTGGCCGCAACCGGTGGTCACCACGCGTTTCGCGGTGAGTTCCTCGATGCGGTCCACGCCGTGGCGCGTCGTGACCGCCGCCGCCTCGACTTCCCAATCGACCTGGATGGCGGCGATCTCGTCGAGCGCGCGCACGAAGCGCTGGTTGCGCAGGTAGCCGAGCACCAGCGCCTCGGGCGCGCCGCCGAGCGTCATCAGCGTCACCAGCTCGCGCTTGTCGAGGTAGACCGTCAACGGGCGCTCGGCCGGTATCGAGATCAGCGATGCGCGGCCGCGCTCGTCGAGGACCTCGATCTCCTGGGTCAGGCAGGTAACGGCATGGGATAGTTGCGGACGCGTCATGAAAACGATTCTAGAAGGATGGCGGCCGGACCGGCACGCTACCGGCACGATACTGCGGCCGGGCCCGATTGGCAATTGTACCGGTGCGGCGCGCGGACCTCGCTCTCCGGCCCGGCGCTTGTTATGCTGTCGCCATCCGCATCATGCCCGCCGCCAACATGGACCGCCAGGAACCGTCGAGGAAACCGGACGCGCTCACGCCGCGCGTGCTGACCATCCGCCGCCGGGGCGAACGCTTGATACTGACCACGCCGATCGGCCGCCACGGCTGGATCGGGCTGCTATGCCTGGCCTTGCCGTTGCTATTCTGGACACTGCAAGCGCTCGGGTCGCGCAAGAAATCCAGCATGAGCGGCAACATCGAAACGCCGTGGATCGCCTTCGCCGTCGATCGCCTGCTCCCCGATCCGACCAGCGCGCCCCTGGTCATGAACCTGGCCGCGCTCGGGTTCGCGCTGCTTGGCCTGGCGCTGCTCGGCCACGGCATGAAAGCCGTCATCGACCGCGACGGCGTGGCCGCCATCCATACCTTCATGTTCCTGCCCTATTGGCGCGCCCGCCTGCCGCGGCGCGACATCCGCGCCTTCGTGCTGGCCGAGAACGGCAGCATGCCTTATCGAGGCGACAGCGTCACCTTGTATTGCGTCAAGGCGGAATCCACGGCGCCGCCGCATTGCCGCTTCTGCGGATTTCCGGTGCATGCCGACCTGCCGGACGAATCGGTCTGGCACGAATGGCTGGCTTTCAGCCTGCCGGGCATGGATGCCGGGGAATACGTGCTGGAACTGGTGCAGGCGGCTTGTCCGCCGGCTTGAGCGGCATGCTATCGTGACGGCCTCTTCTCGTCCTGGCTTTCCGCAACGATGATATCCACAGATCAAATCACCGGCGTCGTGCTGGCCGGCGGACGCGGCTCCCGCATGGGTGGCGTCGACAAGGGCTTGCAGCCGTTCCGCGGCGCGCCGATGGCGGCGCATGTAGTGGCGCGCCTGGCGCCGCAAGTCGGCGGCCTGATGATCAACGCCAACCAGAATCTCGACCGCTACGCGGCGTTCGGCCTGCCGGTCTGGCCGGACGAGACGCCGGATTTCGCCGGACCGCTGGCCGGACTGCAGACGGCCTTGCGCCATTGCGCGACGCCTTATCTGGCCACGGCCCCGTGCGACTCGCCTTTCCTGCCCGCCGACCTGGTCGCGCGGCTGGCGAGCGCGCTGCGGCAAGCTGATGCCGACCTCGCCGTGGCGGTCACCGGCGACGGCGAAAGCCGGCAGCCGCATCCGGTGTTCTGCCTCTTGAAAACCGGCCTGCTGCCGCACCTGACCGCCTTCCTGCAGGACGGCGGTCGCAAGGTCGATGCCTGGTATCGCAGCTTGAAAGTCGTCGAGGTGAGATTCGCCGACGAGGACGCGTTCCGCAACATCAATACGCTCGAGGAATTGCGGCGCTACGAGGCGGACCGAACGGACCAAATGAACTGAATGGGGCGCAAGGATTGAATCAGGGCGAACGTTCCTTGATGAAACGCGCCGCGCACTTGCCCAACAGGTCGGGCTGATCGCGATGCGGCGCATGGCCGCAATCCTCGAGCGCCAGCACTTCCGCATGCGGCACCTTGCGCCGGATGCCGTACAGTTGCTCGAGCGTGCCGTATTCGTCGTCCTCGCCCTGGACCAGGAGCGCCGGACAACGGATGGCCGGCAATTCGGCTTCGATGTTCCAGCCGCGAAACGCCGGATCGAGCCAGGTATCGTTCCAGCCGCGGAAGACCGATTCCGCATCGAGGTGATAACGGGCCAGCCGCTGCCTCAGATCGGTGGCGAGCCAGGCGGCGCGCGCCCGCCGGATGCCGTCCAGCGTGATTTCCTCGACGAAGATATGCGGCGCCATCGCGACGATGCCGCCGGTATCCCGCGGAAAGCGGCTGGCGTAGAGCAAGGCGATCGAGGCGCCGTCGCTATGACCGAACAGCCACGGCCGATCGATCCGCAACTGCGCCAGCAAGGCCGGCAAAGCCTCATGGGCTTGTTCGCGCAGATAATCGAGCGGCACCGTTTCAGCGCGCGGCCGCGGCGTCGATTCGCCGTAACCGTAGCGCGAGAACACCAGTCCGCGGAATCCGTATTCGGCGCAGAAGCGCTCCGGAAAATCCTTCCACATCGCGACGCTGCCGAGTCCTTCGTGCAGAAAGACCACGACCGGATATTCCGACCGCGCCGCGCCGACCCATTGATATTCGAGCCGGACGGGACGCTGTTTCCACTGCAATTCTGCGAAGGGCATGGGGGCTTGCAATGCTATGCTGGCGGAACCGTCAGCATAGCATTGCCGGCAAGAACCCGGCACCAGTCGCAGACATTGAAACTATTGGAGCCCATGGCAGCGTCCGCCTGCGGCGATGGGCTCTTAGTGTTTCAGCGGGACATCCCATGGCGTCGGGATCGGTTCTTGCGGCGCTGCGGCGTTCGTCTTGCGCCGATCCGGCGTATCGCGCTGTTGGAAACGGCGATCGGCTACGCGCCGCTCCCTGAACTTGTTCAAATCATAACTTGCCGCTTCAAACGGGTCTTGCGGGCGCTTCTCATCCGGCTGATTCATGTCTCGCTCCAGTTCCAGGATCTGCCTCGTGCAGGCAGGAAACCAGTGTATGCCGCTGCCATGCGGGAATCTTGACCTTCGACAAAATTCAACGTCCCAGCTCGGCGGCGTTGCCATGCAGACACGGCGGCAAGCGGCTAACATAGCGCTTCACGCCGCGCGTCGTTTCACGCCAAACGCCATTTCCGCCCTCGCCATCCATGCAACCACTACGCCGCCTGTTCTCCTACGCCAAGCAGTATCGCGCCGACGTCGCGATCGCTTCGATCTATTCGGTCCTCAACAAGCTGTTCGATGTCTTGCCCGAGATCCTGATCGGCGTCGCGGTCGACGTCGTCGTCAATCGCAAGGAATCCTTTCTCGCCAAGGCCGGCATCGCCGACCCGAAGGATCAACTGGTCGCGCTCGCGCTGCTGACGGTCGCGATCTGGGTGTTCGAATCGCTGTTCGAATATCTCTACGAGGTGCGCTGGCGCCGCTTGGCGCAGAACCTGCAGCACGACATGCGCATGGAAGCCTACCGCCATGTGCAGAAGCTCGACCTGCCTTATTTCGAGCGCAACCGCACCGGCAACCTGATGGCGATCCTGAACGACGACATCAACCAGATGGAACGTTTCCTGAACGGCGGCGCGAACGACCTGATCCAGGTGTTCTGCGGCTCGGTCATGGTCGGCGCCGTGTTCTTCATGCTGACCAGCAAGCTCGCCTTCCTGGCGCTGGTGCCGGTGCCGTTCATCCTGTACGGCGCATTCTGGTTCCAGGCCCGTCTGGCGCCGCGCTATACCGCGGTGCGCGAAGCCGCAGGCTCCCTGTCGGCGCGGCTGAACAACAACCTGACCGGCATCGCCACGATCAAGGCCTACACCGCCGAGGATTTCGAAGCCGAGCACATCCGCCAGGGCTCCGATGCCTATCGCGCCCGCAACGGCGAAGCGATCCGCTGGTCGGCGGCGATCACGCCCGTGATCCGAATGGCGATCCTGGCCGGCTTCACCGTCACGCTGCTGTACGGCGGTTTCCTGGCGTTGAACGGCGAGCTCGGCGTCGGCAGCTATTCCGTGCTGGTCTACCTGACCCAACGCCTGCTGTGGCCCTTGACGCGGCTGGCCGAGATGACCGATCTGTACCAGCGCTCGATGGCGTCGATCCAGCGCGTGATGGACCTGCTCGAATCGCCGGTGGCGATTCCCTACGAAGGCAAGCATCTGCCGCTGCGCGGGCCGGACGGCGTGCGCGGCGAGCTCGTTTTCGAGAACGTCCGCTTCGCGTACGAGGGCGGGGCCCGCCCGGCGCTCGACGGCATCGACTTGCGGATCGCCGCCGGCCAGACCATCGCGTTCGTCGGCGGCACCGGCGGCGGCAAGAGCACGCTGACCAAGCTGCTGCTGCGCTTCTACGAACCGCAGGAAGGCGCGATCCGCCTGGATGGCCAGCCGATCGGCGCGCTCAACCTGCAGGACTTGCGGCGCGCCATCGGCTATGTCGCGCAAGATACCTTCCTGGCCGACGCCACGGTCGCGGAAAACATCGCCTACGGCGTACAAGACGTTCCGCTCGAGCGGATCGAGGCGGCGGCGCGGGCGGCGGAAGCGCACGAATTCATCGCCGCCCTGCCGCACGGTTACCGCACCCAGGTCGGCGAACGCGGCATGAAGCTGTCGGGCGGCCAGCGTCAACGGCTGGCGCTGGCGCGCGCCATCCTGAAAGACCCGCCGATCCTGATCCTCGACGAAGCGACCTCGGCCGTCGACAACGAAACCGAGGCAGCGATCCAGCGCTCGCTCGACCGCCTGGTGGTCGGCCGCACCAGCCTCATCATCGCGCACCGCTTGTCGACGATCCGCCATGCCGATTGCATCCACGTGCTCGACGGCGGCCGCATCGCCGAGTCCGGCACGCACGAGGAATTGCTCGCCAGGAACGGCATCTATGCGGGATTGTGGCGCCTGCAGACCGGCGAGCGGCAGGAGCAAGCGGCATGAAATTGCGCACGCTGATACCCGCCGACGGCGCCGCCCTGCTGGCCTTCGAGATCGAGAATCGCGACTGGTTCGAGCGCTTCATTCCGCCGCGCCCCGATGCGCTCTACTCCGAAGCCGGCATGGCCGAGCATATCGCCGCCTGCCTGGCGGATCATGCCAAGGGGGCGTTTCACCCATGCGTCATGGTCGCCGACGGCGGCAAGATCGTCGGCCGCGCCAATCTGCGCGACATGGACCTGGCCTCGCGCACCGCCAAGATCGGCTATCGCGTCGCCGAGCGGCACGCCGGCCGCGGCCTGGCCGGCGCCGCTGTGGCGCATCTGCAGGGGCTGGCCCGCTCGGAATGGCGCCTGGAGCGCTTGTACGCCCATGTCACGCCGATCAATCCGGCGTCCGCGCGCGTGCTCGAAAAGAGCGGCTTCGTGAAGACCGGTCTGGTTCCGGAAATGACGGTGGTCAAGGGCATCACGCTCGGCTGCCACGAATATGTATACGAGTTGAATGGCGACGACGGAGAACGCCGATGAACACCGCCAGCACCACATCCGCAACCCGCGCGGCGCGGCCGCATGACCGCTATTTTTCCGATTTCGCCGCCGCCCTGCGCTACTGGCGCGAGAAGCGCGGCTACAGCCAGCTGCGCCTGTCCGCCGACGCCGCGGTCTCGCAACGCCATATCAGCTTTCTCGAGAGCGGCCGCTCCCAGCCGAGCCGGGAATTGATTCTCAAGCTGGGCGCGGTGCTCGATATCCCGCTGCGCCAGCGCAACGTCATGCTGCTCGCCGCCGGCTTCGCGCCCGCCTACCAGGAACGCCGGCTGTCCGACCCGGAACTGCACGCGGTGAAACAGGCGCTCGACTTCATGCTGCGGCAGCAGGCGCCTTATCCGGCGATCGTGGTCGACCGCCTATGGAACCTGGTCATGGCCAACGACCCGGCGCGGCACCTGCTCGCCTGGCTGCTCGGCCTGCCTGGGCACCACTCGCTGCCCGCCCTGGACGGCATCAACGCGCTGCGGCTGATGCTCGATCCGGCCGGCATCGGGCGCCATGTCGGCAACCGGTGCGAAACGGCCGGCGCCGCGCTGCACTGGATCCAGCGCGAGGCGATGAGCGACGGCCCGCACAGCGAGGCGACCGCGCTGCTCGACAGCCTGCGCCAGCTCGCCGGACTCGACGCGCTGCCGCAGGCGGCCGATCTCGATGCGCGCGCCCTGCCCTTCCTGCCGATCGAACTGGAAAAGGATGGCGTGCGCCTGCGGCTGTTCACCACCATCGCCACGCTCGGCACGCCGCATGACGTGACAGTGCATGAATTGCGGATCGAATCCTTCTTCCCGGCCGATGAAGAGACGGCGGCCTGGTTCCGGAGCGCCGCCGGTCTCTAGAGCGGCCCTCCCGTTACCTATCGACTTAGCGATTGTTCAAGGCAAGCTTGATGCCGAAACCGACCAGCGCCATGCCAGCCAGGCGGGTGGCGAGCTTGCGCGCGGAAGGCAAGGCCGCGAGCTTGCGCGCGACCGCGTTCCCGACCAGCACCAGGGCCGCCTGGTACAGGAAGCTGATGACGGTGACGTGCGCCATCATGACACCGAGGGTGAGCGACGAAGCATCGGCGCGCAGGAACAGCGGGAAAAACGCGACGAAGAACAGCACCACCTTCGGATTCGTGAGGCTGACCGCGAACGCCTGGCGGAAATATACCCAGCCGCTCTTCTTCGTTTCCTGAGCGGCGCCGGCAGTCCCGATCGGCGCACGCAGCAATTGCCAGCCCATCCAGCACAGGTAGGCGGCGCCGAACCATTGCAGGCCCTGGAACAGCAACGGGTTGGCCTTCATCACCGCCGCCAGGCCGATGACCGCGGCCACCATGTAGACGAAGTCGCCGACGAGCGTCCCGAGCACGGCGCCCAGCCCGGCCGCGATGCCGTTGCGCGCCGTGGCATTCAGAATCGCCAGCGTGCCGGGGCCCGGCACCAGTTGGAAGATCAGGACGGCGGCGATGAAGCTGGCGTAATTCTGAATGTCGAACATGTTCTCTTCTCCCTCTTGGCGATTCCATCGCGCGGACGCGCGAGCGAATCCGCATCATAGCGCGAACGGCAAATCCGCGAGAACGGCGCGGCAAGACGGGGATTTTCGGCGTCCGGGCGGCGAGAATGGCACGATTGACAACAAAGTGTTGCCTTTACGACATATGGCTGGCGGCAATGTTGTTATATGCTGGTGAGTGCGAACCCATAAGAAGAATTCCCCCGTCCGCAGTCCTGCTCGCATCGGCCCATGGCGTCCGGCGATCCAGGGAGGAGCCGCGATGAAGGCGCTGTCACGTAGCATGTTCTGGAAGCTGTTCCTTCCGGTCTGCGGTGTGCTGATCGCAAGCGCGCTCGCGGCGGCCGTCCTGCTGCCTTCCATCATCCGCGACGACGCGGAACGCGAAGCGGTGGAAACCGCGGAAGAGACGGTACGGCAATTCAAGATGCTCCGCCAGTACTACACCGACAACGTCGTATCGAAGGTGCGTCCGCTCGGTGTCGAGGTCACGGCGGAGCATGCCGCCAATCCGAAGGCCGTGCCGCTGCCGGCGTCGATGATCCACGACTTGAGCGAATTGTTCAGCGCCTCGGGAACCACCCTCAAGCTCTACAGCCCCTATCCGTTCCCGAACCGGAAGAACCGGAAGATGGACCGCTTCGGCGAGGACGCCTGGTCCTATCTGCAAGCCAATCCGGACAAGACTTTTTACCGCACCGAACTCAGCGGCAGCCGGACCGTGGTCCGGGTCGCGGTCGCCGACCGCATGGCGAGCCAGCTCTGCGTGGCCTGCCACAATGCGACGACGGGCAGCCCCAAGACCGACTGGAAGCTCGGCGACGTGCGCGGAGTGCTCGAAGTGGCCTCCAGCAGGCAATTGGCGACCGGCGAGCGCATCATCGGCGAGATCATGGTCGCGTTGGCCGCCATGCTGTTCGCTCTGGCGGTGTTCCTGCATTATTTCTATCGGCACAGCATCGTCCGGCCGCTGCACGTCGCGCTCGATGCCGCCGAAACGCTGGCGGACGCGACGACCGAGCGCGTCCGCGCCATCGAGGCGGTGGCCGCCGGCAATCTCGATCGAGACCTCGCCGTCGCCCGGCCTCCCCGTTTCGACGCGCAGGCGATTTCAGAGGACGAGATCGGGCGCCTGCTCGAATCGGTGATCCGCATGAATTCGCTGCAGACCTCGCTCGACGAGGCTTTCCGCAAGATGACCGCCTCGCTGCGCCACGTGCGCGACGCCGAACGTCTGCGCGACTGGGTCAAGACCAGCCTCAACGATCTCAACGCGATCATGCGCGGCGAGCACGATACGAGCGCCCTGGCCGACCGCATACTGCAATACCTGGCGGAACGCCTCAATGCCGGCGTCGGCGCGATCTACCTGTACGATGTCGGCTCGGGCTATCTGCAGTTGACGGCCGGCTACGCGCTGGCCGGGGGGCGCACCGTGCGCGGCCGCTTCCTGCTCGGAGAAGGACTGCTCGGCCAGGCGGCGCGCGACGGCAAGACCGTGTTCATCGACGAGGTCCCGGCAGAGTACCTTCCGATCCGCTCGGCCCTGGGCGAAACGGCGCCCGGCCATCTCGTCGCCCTGCCGCTCATGCACGCAGACACGCTGATCGGCGCGCTCGAACTCGGCACCCTGCATCCGTTCACGGACGAGCAGCGCGAGTTCCTCCTGCACGCGCGCGAAGGCATCGCCATCTGCTTCGACGTGAACCGCGCGCGTCAGCGCACCCAGGAATTGCTGATCCAGGCCCGCCAGCAGGCCGAGGAATTGCGGGTGCAGCAGGAAGAGCTCCAGCAAAGCAACGAGGAACTCGAAGAACGCGCCGACCTGCTCGAACGCCAGCGCGAACAGATCCGCGCCAAGAACGAGGAAGTCGAGGCGGCCAGCCGCGAATTGCGCGCCAAGGCCGAGGAACTGGAGCGCGCGAACACCTACAAGTCCGAATTCCTGGCCAACATGTCGCATGAATTGCGCACGCCCCTCAATAGCATGCTGATCCTGTCCGGCCTGCTGAAAGAGAACAAAGACGGCAATCTCGCGCCGAAGCAGGTGGAATTCGCGGAAACGATCCACGGCGCAGGCCGCGATCTGCTGACCCTGATCAACGACATTCTCGACCTCTCCAAGGTCGAAGCCGGCCACGTCGATTTCCACTACGGCGACGCCTTCCCGCAGGAGATCATGGCGCCGCTCGAGAACATGTTCCGTCCGGTGGCCGAGCAGAAGGGGCTGGCCCTGGCGATCGACGCCGATCCCGGGCTGCCGGAGTCGCTGCGCGTCGATCTCGCGCGCACCCAGCAGATATTGAAGAATCTTCTGTCGAACGCGCTGAAGTTCACGGCACGCGGAGAAGTCCGGTTGCGCATGTGGAAGCCCGAGGGCCGCGACAATCCGCTGCCTGTGCCCGCCGTCGCGTTCACGGTGGCCGATACCGGCATCGGCATACCGCGCGACAAGCAAGGCCTGATCTTCGATGCGTTCAAGCAAGCCGACGGCGGCGTCAGCCGCAAGTACGGCGGCACCGGACTCGGCTTGTCAATCTCGCGCCAGCTGGCGCGGCAAATGGGCGGCGATGTGACGCTGGCGAGCATCGAAGGCAGCGGCAGCAGCTTCACGCTCTACCTGCCGATCGACGGGTCCGCTCGGGATGCCGCGCCGGCGATCTCCGCGCCGAGCGAAGCGAGCGGACCGGGCGCCGTCGCGCAAGCGCCGGAGGAAAGCGCCGCCGCTCTCTTCGGCTCGCCGCTGCCCGACGATCACGCGGCGCTCCAAGCGGGCGAAAGAAGCATCCTCATCATCGAGGACGACGCGAAATTCGCCGCCATCCTGATCGATTTCGTGCGCACGCATCACTTCGCCGCGCTCGCCGCGGCCGACGGCGAGAGCGGACTGGCGCTGGCCAAGCGTTACCTGCCGAGCGCCATCATCCTCGACGTCATGCTGCCGCACATCGACGGCTGGGAAGTCATGCGCAGGTTGAAGGCCGATCCCCAGACGCGCCACATCCCGGTGCATTTCATGACCTGCCTCGACGACCGGAAGAAAGCGCTGGACATGGGCGCCATCGGCTTCATCAGCAAACCGGTGTCGATCGCGCAACTGGAAGAAGTCCTGCAGGGCATCGAGAAGTCGCTGGCGAAATCGATCAAGCGGCTGCTGATCGTGGAAGACGACGAGACGGAAGCGCAAAGCCTGCTGGCGCTGTTCAGCCAAGGCGGCATCGAGGTTCGCATCGCGCAGAGCGGCGGCCAGGCGCTCGATCTGCTCGCCAGCAAGCCGTTCGACTGCGTGGTGCTCGATCTCGGCTTGTCCGACATGTCGGGCTTCGCGCTGCTTCAGCACATGAAGGAAAGGGATCCGACCAGCCGCGTCCCGATCATCATCCATTCCGGCCGCGAGCTGACGCGCGATGAGGAAAACTACCTGCGCCGCTATACCGAAAGCATCATCATCAAGGGCGCCAAGAGCCCGGAACGCCTGCTCAACGAGGTGACGCTGTTCCTGCACCTGGTCGAGCGCAACCTGGAACCCAACCGGCAGAAGGTGCTACGATCGGTGCTCGACAAGGAAGAGCACCTCGAAGGCAAGAAAATCCTGCTGGTGGACGACGACATGCGCAACATCTTCTCGCTGTCGAGCCTCCTGAGCGGCAAGAGCATGGTGGTGATCGAAGCCGACAACGGCAAGGATGCGCTCGACAAGCTGGAAGAGCATCCCGATGTCCAGCTGATCCTGATGGATATCATGATGCCGGACATGGACGGCTATGCGGCGATGAAGGTCATCCGCCGCGACCCGCGATTCGCCGGCCTGCCGATCATCGCCATGACCGCCAAGGCGATGAAGGAAGACCAGCAGAAATGCCTCGATGCCGGCGCCTCCGACTACATTTCCAAGCCGATCGACGTCGACAAGCTGCTGTCGCTGATCCGCGTCTGGATACTGCGCAAGGCCTAGAGCCTGTTATGAACTCAAACATGAGTCACGTTCGAGCCAGAAGGGATGCAGCGCCAGGCGCGACGCGCCGCTCAGGCTGGGTGACTGAGCAAGCGGCGCAACGCGGCGATGCCCCCTTATGGCTCGAATCCTCCGGGCAGCCGCCGGAACCGGCCGCCTACCTGGTTGCCGGGGGACGCCTAGTCCTCCTTGCAGCAGCACCCGCGACGACGCGTCGCCGCGCCTGGTATGCGGCCGGTTCCGGCGGCTGCGTGACCCATGTCTGGGTTCATGACAGGCTCTAGGAGGAAGCGGATGGCGCCCGACGAAATCGAAAGCCTCGAGATCCACTTGCTGCTGGAGGCCATCCGCCAGGCGTACGACTACGATTTCCATGCGTACGCGGAGGCCTCGCTGAAGCGGCGCCTGCGCCAGTGGCTGGCCGATGCCGGCTACCAATCGTTCTCGCATGCCCAGGGCCACGTCCTGCGCGACCGCGGCGTCTTCGATTCCGTCCTGCGCGGCGTGACCGTCAACGTGACGGAGATGTTCCGCGATCCCGCGTTTTTCCGCGCCATCCGCGAGCACGTGGTCCCCTATCTGCGGACCTATCCGTTCGTGAAGATCTGGCACGCCGGCTGCGCCACCGGCGAGGAAGCCTATTCGATGGCGATCCTGCTGCACGAGGCCGGCATGCAGCGCCGCTTCCGCATCTACGCCACCGACATCAATGAAGACGTGCTGACGCGCGCGCAGGAGGGCATTTTCCCCATGGCCAAGATGCAGGGATTCACCCGGAACTACCAGAAAAGCGGCGGGCAGCAGTCGTTTTCCGATTACTACACGGCGCGCTACGAACATGCGCTGCTGTCGCCGTCGCTCAAGGAAAGCATCGTGTTCTCGTCGCACAACCTGGCGGTGGACGGCGCTTTCGGAGAGATGCACATGATCCTGTGCCGCAACGTCATGATCTATTTCAAACCCGCGCTCAAGGAACGCTGCTTCCAGTTGTTCGACAACAGCATCGTTCCCGGCGGCTTTCTCTGCCTCGGCCAGAAGGAGCGCCTGGACGAATCCAAGCTCGGCGAGCGCTATCACGAGGCAGTGCCGCGTACGCGCATCTATCGCAAGCGTTACGATGCGCTGGCCTGACGGCGGCCGATGAACGGGACATACGGTAATCATGGCGACTTCCGAAAAAACAGAGCGCAAGATCCCGATCCTGCTGGTGGACGACCGGCCGGCCAACGTGATCGCGCTCGAACTGATCCTCAACGATCCGGCCTACGAGATCGTGAAGGCCTATTCCGGCAACGAAGCTCTGCGCCTCGTGCTCAAGCAAGACTTCGCGCTGGTCCTGCTCGATGTCCAGATGCCCGACATGAACGGATACGAAACCGCCGAACTGATGCGCGCCAACCCGAAGACGCGGCATCTGCCGATCATCTTCGTCACGGCGGGCATGAGCGAACCCTTGCATGTATTCAAGGGTTACGAGACCGGCGCTGTCGATTACCTGGTCAAGCCGCTGGAACCGCAACTGCTGCGCAGCAAGGTCAAGGTGCTATGCGAACTATTCGTCCAGCGGCAGCAGTTGGAACTGCACGAAAGAGACCTCGAAGCGCTGGTACAGGTGCGCACCGAAGCCTTGCGCGAGAGCGAAGGCGAGCTCAAGCGATACCGCGAGCATCTGGAGCAGCTGGTGGAGCAACGCACCAAGCAGTTGCTGGAAGCGAATGCGCAGCTGCAAGAGAGCAACCGCAAACTACAGGAGGCGCACGACCACCTGCTGCAAAGCGAAAAGATGGCGTCGATCGGCCAGCTTGCCGCCGGCGTCGCGCATGAGATCAATAATCCGATCGGCTTCGTCAATTCCAACCTGTCCTCGCTCGACGATTACGTGCGCGGACTGCTGCGCGTCATCGAGGCTTACGAATCGCAGGAAGACCTCGCGGCCTATTCCCCCGAGCAATTGCGGCGGATCGAGGCCGTCAAGGAGGAAGCGGAACTGGACTTCATCCGGAACGACGTTTTCAAGCTGCTCGTCGAGTCGCGCGAAGGGATGCAGCGCGTCAAGCGGATCGTCCATGATCTGAAGAATTTCTCCCAGCTCGGTGCGCCCGAATGGCAGCTGGCCGACCTGCACTCCAGCCTCGACAGCGCTCTCAATCTCGTGAGCAACGAAATCAAGTCCAAGGCGAAGGTGATCAAGAAATACGGCGCGCTGCCGCCGGTCGTTTGCCTGCCGCTCGAACTGAGCCAGGTATTCGCCGCCATGCTCGTGAATGCGGCGCAAGCCATACCGGCGTTCGGCGAGATCCGCATTCGCACCGGCATGGAGGGCGACCAGGGCTGGATCGAATTCAGCGATACCGGCTGCGGCATTCCGCCGGAAAATCTCAAGCGCATATTCGATCCTTTCTTCACGACCCGCCCGGTAGGGCAAGGCATCGGGCTGGGCCTGTCGCTCGCCTACAGCATCGTCCAGAAGCATGGCGGCCGGATCGACGTCGACAGCTTGTTCGGCGGCGGCACCACCTTTCGCATCTGGCTGCCGTTGCGCAAAGGTCTTCAGGAAGCGGCGGCGCCCTCCACGGCGGAAGCGAACGAGCCCCTCTCGAAATTGCGGTAACGCAAAAGGGCCGGAGCGGCGCAAGCCTACACTTGCACTGTCCTTCAGAGAGCCCACCATGGAGAAGAAAAACCTGCAAAGCGTCGCCTACCTCGTCGCCTCGACCGGCGTGGCGGTCGTCTATCTGCTGGTGTGCGCCGGCGCGATGTGGCGCAGCATGCGGCACTGAGGCCCGGCACGCGTCCGCATAAAAAAACGGCGGTTCACACCGCCGTTTTCATTTTTCCGAGCGCGATTCGTCTATCCACCCGACCTGGCAGCGCCGCCGGCTTCCGGCGTCGGCGTGGACGGGATAGGCACGCACTTGTCCGCGCCCTGGCGCATCAGTCCCGGGGGGCAGGGCTTGGCTGCGCCCGCGCTTTCGACGGGCGCCGCATCGTCGGTGCCGCCGCTCGATTGCATGGCATCGCCGGCGGTCGCGTCCGGAACCACGGGCGTCGCGCCATCGGAAGCCGACGGGCCGCGATCGCTCATCGGCTGGTTCGACGTGCCAGACGACGAAACGCCGGACGGGGCCTCGCCGGACGGCGTCACGCTCCCGCTGGCCGCGCCGCTCGCCGAACCTACGCCCGATACCGAGCCCGACGCCGTTCCGCCTGCCTCCGGATAATGGCGGGAAGCCCCCGAGGAAGAACCGGTACCGCCAGGCGGCGAGCCGGCGCACGCGGCGACGCCGAACGCGCAGGCAAGGGAAATAAGCCATTTATTCATGGAAATCTCCTTCTTGTCGTTACGAAGAATCAAGGCGCTCGGCCGACGCTTGCCCGTGCCGCGCCTTAGCAAGGTAGAAACCCTGGCGTCGTGAAAGTTCCGGTCGGCCGGGCGGCTTTCCGGCCGCCAAGAAAGCTGCCTCAGCGGCGTGCCTCACTTGCGCGATATCCAGGAATTGCCGTCGACATAGAAACGCAAGAGTTCATGCGCCCATGCGCCGGCATAGTCGACACCGATGCGCGGCCGGCGCACGATGCGAATGCGCGGCATGCGCGCCGGGCGGACGATGCGCAGTTCGCTGTCATCCGCGCACAAGTCGGCACCGTTCAATCCGCGGTCGATCCCCATCGCCCGGCACAACAGGCCGGGACCGCGCGTATTGCCGTCGATATTCGCCACCGGTTCCAAGGCGCGCAGCAGGACCGCGGAGCCGTGGCCCTCCGGTTCGGTGACGACATTCATGCAATGGTGCATGCCGTAGATCAGATACACGTAGGCATGGCCCGGCGGGCCGTACATGATTTTCGTGCGCGGCGTGATGCCTTTCGAGGAATGGGCGGCAAGATCGTGCGGGCCGACATAGGCTTCGGTCTCGACGATGCGGCCCATCCGTTCGACGCCGTCCGCGCGCCGCACCAGCAGCATGCCGAGCAGGTCTTGCGCGACCGTCGTCGTGTCGCGTGCGAAGAAATCGCGCTCGAGCCGGCGCATGTTCGATGTCGCGTTCAAGATCCCGGAATGCCGTACTTGCGCAGCTTGTAGGCGATGGTCGTATGCGGCACGTTGAGATGGCTGGCCAGCTTGCGGCAGGACGGATAACGCGCATACAACTGGCGCAGCAAGCCTTGCTCGTAGTTCGCGACGGCTTCCTCGAGATTCGTGATCTCTTGCGGCTGGTTCGCCCGCAGCCGTTGCTGCTGCGGCTCCGCCGCGGCCAGATCGAGATCCTCGACGCCGATGCTGGACTTGTCGCTCATCGTCACGGCGCGGAAGATCACGTTCTGCAATTGCCGCACGTTGCCGCGCCACTCGTTGTTCATCAAGGCCGCCATCGCCGGCGCCGCCAGGCGGCATACCGGCCGCTGCACCTGGGCACAGGCGCGTTCGATGAAATGATCGGCCAGCAGCCGGATGTCGTCGCGCCGCTCGCGCAACGGCGGCACGCGCAGGCTCAGGACGTTCAGGCGGTAATACAGGTCTTCGCGGAAGCCGCCTTCCTCCACCATCTTGTCGAGGGCGCGATGGGTCGCGCTGATGATGCGCACATTGACCTTCAGTTCGCGGTCGCCGCCGACGCGGCGGAAGCTGCCGTCGTTCAGGAAGCGCAGCAGCTTGGCCTGCAGGTAGAGCGACATCTCGCCGATCTCGTCGAGGAACACGGTGCCGCGATTGGCCAGCTCCAGCAGGCCCGGCTTGCCGCCGCGCTGGGCGCCCGAGAACGCTCCCGGCGCATAGCCGAACAATTCGCTCTCGGCCAAGCTTTCCGGCAGAGCCGCGCAATTGAGCGCCAGGAACGGCGCCTTGCGCCGCGTGCTCGCGTAATGGCAAGCATGGGCGATGAGCTCCTTGCCGGTGCCGGTCTCGCCGAGGATCAGCAGCGGCGCGTCGACCGACGCCACGCGCACGGCCCGTTCCTTCAAGGCTTTCATCGGCGCCGATTCGCCGATGATCTTTTCGACGCCGCCTTCATCGAAATGCTGGAGCGCATTGAGGCGCTCGCCGATGCGGCTCGGCGCATTGAGCGTGATCACGCCGCCGACCACGGTGCCGGCCTCCAGGACCGGCGTCACGTCGAGCAGGAAAGGATGGCCTTGCAGCATGACTTCGCGCGCCGGCGCGGCGAAACGCGCGTTGCGCAACTCTTCCTGGAGGGCGTTGTCGGCGAATAATTCGCCGAGCGGAATGCCGGACATGGCGGTCTCGTTCAAGCCGACCACGCGCGCCGCCGCCGCGCTGGCGACCACGATCACGCCCTCGGCATCGAGCACCAGGACCGGGTCGGCCATCGCCGCCAGCAGCGTGTCGAGATGCAGCGTGCGGCGCTGGCCCGGCAACATGTTGACGATGGACACGTCGCGTACGCCCTTCACCTCGAAGAACTTGCGGCGCAGCTCGGCGAAGTTGCGCTGATCGAGCTGGGGCGCGTCGATATACACATGCGGCGGCGCCATCTCGACCGCCGTCAGGTTGATGTCGCGTTCGGCCAGCAATTGCAGCACCTGCTGCGTGATGCCGACGCGGTCGTCGAACAATACGTCGATGCGCATGGAAATTTCTCGGAAATGACAAAGGGAACTGCGGACTCAATGGTACCGTGCCCGGCGCTCGCCGGTCGATTGCCTTGTATCCTTGCCGCTTGCACAATGGCGGCGGAACACCATATCAGATTAAAGTCGAACAACCGGAGAATCCCCATGAACATCCGTTTCCGCGCGCGCCCTTTCCGCCGTCTCCTGGCGCTCGCCTGGCTGCTGGCGTTGCCGGCTGTCCATGCCGAACAGATCGGCGAGGTCGACACCGCCTTTCGCTGGGTCGGCAAGGACGACCGCATCGTGGTCGAGGCCTACGACGACCCGAAGGTGCAAGGCGTGACCTGCTTCGTATCGCGCGCCCGTACCGGCGGCGTATCCGGCACGCTCGGTCTGGCCGAAGACAAGACGGAAGCCTCGATCGCCTGCCGCCAGGTCGGCGATGCGATCGTGTTCAAGGAAAAACTGCCGCGCCAGGAAGATGTGTTTTCCGAACGGATGTCGCTCCTGTTCAAGCGCCTGCATATCGTGCGCGTGGTCGATGCCAAGCGCAATGCGCTCGTGTATCTGACCTACTCCGACAAGATCATCGAAGGCAGCCCGAAGAACAGCGTGACCGCGGTGCCGGTGCCGCGTTCGACGCCGATACCGATCCGCTGAGTCGCCGACGGCTTATCCGACATAGATCAATACCTTCGACGCCGGAAAGGGACATAACGAACTGGCGGCCCTGCCCCGCAGGCAGTGAATCTTGTCTTCCCCATCGGAGGTAGAGATGCGATTTCCATGTGGAAGCCTGGCTGAGCGTAACGTAAGCCATTCCGGATCCGTTCATCGTCCCGTCTTGAGGGGACTGGCGGCGTTGCTGGCAATCGGCGGCGGATTGCAGGCAACGCTGGCGCATGCCGATACGTGGCGCGGAACAGCGCCGTTCTGCGAAGGAAAATGTCTGCCGGGCGAGGTGGAGATTCAACGGAGCGAGAGCGGCGACGGAGGTACCTGCTGGACCGGCAGCAAGGTATTGTGCAGAGGGAAAACCTACTCGCCCGCCTGCCAACCCTTGCAGACCAACGTCGCCTGCAAGGGCGTCGTCATGATTTGCGATAACGGGTATTACAAGCAGACGACCAATGTGCCCGAGTGGAATAGCTGCGCAACGTACGCCTGCGGCGCCTGTGTCGGCTGGTGGTCGGACTGGAAAGAGCCGGTCGTCGGCACCGCCGGCGGTCTTTCGCCCCTGAGCGTGCCGCCATTGTCCCGTTCCGGCAATTCCAGCCTGCCGCAGCTTCCTTATGGTCCCGACACCTGCAAAAGCGGCTACGTATGGCGGGAGGCGATAACGGACGACCATGTCTGCGTGACCCCGGCGAGCCGGGAGCAGGCGCGACGCGACAACGCGCAGCGGGCGAACCGCGTCAGCCCGACGGACCGATCCTATGGCCCGGACACCTGCCGGCCGGGCTATGTCTGGCGAGAGGTCGTGCCTACCGATCGCGTATGCGTCACGCCCGAGATACGGGAACAGACGAGGCGGGAGAATGCGCAGTTCGAAAACAACCGCGCGCTAGGCTCGCTCTGGTAGGGGTCTCGCGGAGGCGGTATCCGACGCGATGCGCGCTATGCTTCCTGGCGCGCCAGCTTCGCCTGTTCGTCGGCCTGATAGGACGAGCGCACCAGCGGGCCGGACGCCACGTTCTTGAAACCCATCTTCAGACCGAGATCGCGCAGCGCATCGAACTCGGCCGGCGTCACATAGCGCACGACCGGCAGATGATGCGCGCTCGGCTGCAGGTACTGGCCGAGCGTGAGCATGTCGATGTCGTGCGCGCGCATGTCGCGCATCACGGCCTCCACTTCCTCCAACTCTTCGCCGAGGCCGAGCATCAAGCCGGACTTGGTCGGCACGTTCGGATGGCGCGCCTTGAACTGCTTGAGCAGTTGCAGCGAATGCTGGTAGTCGGAACCCGGGCGCGCCATCTTGTACAGGCGCGGCACGGTTTCGAGATTGTGGTTGAAGACATCCGGCGGCGCCCGGTCCATGATCGCGATCGCGACATCCATGCGGCCGCGGAAGTCCGGCACCAGCACTTCGATCACGATCTCCGGCGACAGCTTGCGCGTCTCTTCGATGCAGGCCACGAAGTGCGCGGCGCCGCCGTCGCGCAAGTCGTCGCGGTCGACCGAGGTGATCACGACATAGCGCAAGCCCATCTGCCGGATCGTCCTGGCAAGGTTGGCCGGCTCATTCTGGTCGAGCGGATTCGGACGGCCGTGGCCGACGTCGCAGAACGGGCAGCGGCGCGTGCAGATGTCGCCCATGATCATGAAGGTCGCGGTGCCGTTGCCGAAGCACTCGCCGAGGTTCGGGCAATTCGCTTCCTCGCAGACGGTGTGCAGCTTGTTCTCGCGCAGCACGTTCTTGAGGCGGATGACTTCCTTGGTGCCGGGGAATTTCGCGCGTATCCATTCCGGCTTGCGCAGGAATTCGCCCGGCTTGGTCGGAACGACTTTCACGGGAATGCGCGCGACCTTGTCGGCGCCGCGCAGCTTTTCGCCGGCGACGGCTTTGGGTACGGCTGTGGCCGGCTTGGTGGTCGTGTCGTGTTCCATGTCCGTGTTCCTGGTACTTCGATAATGTAAGGGCAGCAGCGTTATCCATGTCGCCGCTTGCAAGCGGCTCCGGTTCCACGGGCGCAACGCATGCGTTGCGAAACGCCCGCTTCACCCACGATAGTAACGCTGCGGCACGAACGGCGTCTTCACGACTTCCACCGGAATCGCCTTGCCGCGCACCATCGCCGAGAAGGTCGTGCCGACGGCCGCATGCGCCGCGTCGACATAGCCCATCGCGACCGGCGCATTCAGCGTCGGGCCGAAAGTGCCGCTGGTGACCTTGCCGATCACGCGGCCTTCCGCATCGACCAGTTCCGCGCCTTCGCGCACCGGCACCCGGTCCTTCGGCAGCAGGCCGACGCGCTTCTTCGCCACGTCGTTCTTGATCTGGCCGAGGATGACCTCGGCGCCCGGGAAGCCGCCGGCGCGCTCGCCGTCGGCGCGGCGCACCTTCGACAAGGCCCACAACAGGCTGCCCTCGATCGGCGTAGTGGTGGTGTCGATGTCGTGGCCGTACAGGCACAGGCCCGCCTCGAGGCGCAGCGAATCGCGCGCGCCGAGGCCGATGGGAGCGACTTCCGGCTGCGCCAGCAACAGCTTGGCGAGCTCGACCGACTTGTCGGCCGGCACCGAGATCTCGTAACCGTCCTCGCCGGTATAGCCCGAGCGCGAGATGTAGCATTCGACGCCGACGAGATTCATCTTCGCCGTGTTCATGAAAATCATCTTCTCGACGCCGGGCGCCAGGCGCGCCATCACGGCAGCGGCGCCCGTCCCTTGCAGAGCCAGCAGCGCGCGGTCGGCCAGCTCCTCGACCTGGCAACGGCCGGAAAGATGCTTCTTCATGTGAGCGATGTCCTGCTCCTTGCATGCCGCGTTGACCACCACGAACAGCCAGTCGCCGAAATTCGCCACCATCAGATCGTCGAGGATGCCGCCCTCTTCGTTCGTGAACAAGGCATAGCGCTGCATGTTGGCCGGCAGATCGATGATGTCGACCGGCACCAGCGTTTCCAGCGCAGCCTTCGCCTCCGGGCCGGACAGGCGCACCTGCCCCATGTGCGAGACATCGAACAATCCCGCCTTGCCGTCGGCGCGGGTGTGCTGGTGCTCCTTCATCACGCCCATCGGATACTGCACCGGCATTTCATAGCCGGCGAACGGCACCATCTTGGCGCCGAGTTCCACGTGCAGGTCGTACAGCGGGGTGCGTTTCAGTTGCTGGGCGTCGGTTGCGCTCATGTCGTTCGGTCCTTTGAATTATCGTTGTGGAAGTTGCGTCAGCATTCGATCACGTTGACGGCCAGGCCGCCGCGTGCGGTTTCCTTGTATTTCGTTTTCATGTCGGCGCCGGTCTCGCGCATGGTCTTGATGACCTTGTCGAGCGAGACGAAATGCTTGCCGTCGCCGCGCAAGGCCATGCGCGCCGCGTTGATCGCCTTGATCGATCCCATCGCGTTGCGTTCGATGCACGGCACCTGCACCAGGCCGCCGACCGGGTCGCAAGTCAGGCCCAGGTTGTGCTCCATGCCGATCTCGGCCGCGTTCTCGACCTGCTCGACCGTGCCGCCGAGCACCTCGGCCAGCGCGCCGGCCGCCATCGAGCAAGCCACGCCGACCTCGCCCTGGCAGCCGACCTCGGCGCCGGAGATGGAGGCGTTTTCCTTGTACAGGATGGCGATCGCGCCCGCCGTCAGCAGGAAGCGGATGACGCCGTCGTCGCTGGAGCCGGGAATGAAGCGCGCGTAGTAATGCAGAACGGCGGGAATGATGCCGGCCGCGCCGTTGGTCGGCGCCGTCACGACGCGGCCGCCGGCCGCGTTTTCCTCGTTCACCGCGAGCGCGTAGAGATTGACCCAGTCGAGCGTGGTCAACGGATCGCGCAGGCTCGCCTCGGGCGTCGACGACAGCTTGCGGAACAATTCCGGCGCGCGGCGGCGCACCTGCAGGCCGCCGGGCATGATGCCTTCATGCTCGCAGCCGCGCTTGACGCATTGCTGCATCACGTCCCAGATGTTGAGCAGGCCGGCGCGCACTTCGGCCTCGCTGCGCCACGCCTGTTCGTTCGCCAGCATCACCTGGCTGATCGACAACCCGTGCGCGCGGCAATGGCTCATCAGCTCTTCGGCGGTCTTGAACGGATAGGCGACCGAAGTGGTGTCGGCCACGATGCGGTCCGCGCCGGCCGCGCTCTCGTCCACGACGAAGCCGCCGCCGACCGAATAGAACACCGCGCTCAGCAGCTCGTTGCCGTCCGCATCGAACGCGGTGAAGCGCATCCCGTTCGGATGGTAGGGCAGCGATTCGCGCCGGTACATCAGCAGATGCTCGCGCTCGTTGAAGACGATCTCGCGCTTGCCGAGCAGATTGAGGCGATGCGTGCCGCGGATGCGCTTGAGCCGGGCATCGATGGTCTCGACCTCGACCAGGTCCGGCGCCTCGCCTTCGAGGCCGAGCAGCACCGCCTTGTCCGAGCCGTGCCCTTTGCCGGTGGCGCCGAGCGAGCCGTACAGCTCGGCCTTCACGGCGGCGGTCCGCTCGAACAAGCCGTTCGCTTCCAGCTTGGTCGCGAAACGCAGCGCGGCGCGCATCGGTCCGACGGTATGCGAACTCGACGGCCCGATGCCGATCTTGAATAAGTCAAATACGCTGAGTGCCATAGGACCCTCGTCCCCTCCCCGCACGGAGAGGGGAATCAGTGGTTATTTGCCGTAGACGGGGAAACGTGCGCACAACTGGCCGACCTTCTCGCGCACGCCGGCAATCACGTCCGGATTCTCGATGTTGTCGAGAATGTCGCAGATCCAGCCCGCCAGTTCGGTCACTTCGGCTTCCTTGAAGCCGCGCGTGGTGGCGGCCGGCGTGCCGATGCGGATGCCGCTGGTGACGAACGGCGATTGCGGATCGTTCGGCACGGCGTTCTTGTTGACCGTGATGTGCGCGGCGCCGAGCGCGGCGTCGGCGGCCTTGCCGGTCAAGCCCTTCCGGATCAGGCTGACGAGGAACAGGTGATTGTCGGTGCCGCCCGACACGATGTCGTAGCCGCGCTCGACGAATACCTTCGCCATGGCGCGCGCGTTGGCGACGACCTGCTTCTGGTAGGTCTTGAATTCCGGCTGCAGGGCTTCCTGGAAGGCGACGGCCTTGGCGGCGATGACGTGCTCGAGCGGGCCGCCTTGCGTGCCCGGGAAGACCATGGAATTGATCTTCTTCTGGATCTCGTCGTTGGCGCGCCCCAGGATCAGGCCGCCGCGCGGACCGCGCAGGGTCTTGTGGGTGGTGGTCGAGACGATGTCGGCATGCGGCACCGGGTTCGGATATTCGCCCGCCGCGACCAGGCCGGCGACGTGCGCCATGTCGACGAACAGCAGCGCGCCCGCCTTGTCGGCGATTTCGCGGAAGCGCGGAAAATCGAGATAGCGCGAATAGGCGGAGAAGCCGGCGACGATCATCTTCGGCTTGTGCTCGAGAGCGAGCGCCTCGACGTCCGCGTAATCGATCATGCCGTTGTCGTCGATGCCGTATTGGACGGCATTGAAGATCTTTCCGGAGAAGTTGACCTTGGCGCCGTGGGTCAGATGGCCGCCGTGCGCCAGGCTCATGCCGAGGATGGTGTCGCCCGGCTGCAGCAGCGCGAGATACACCGCGCCGTTGGCTTGCGAACCGGAATGCGGCTGCACGTTGGCCCAGTCGGCGCCGAACAATTGCTTGGCGCGGTCGATCGCGAGCTGCTCGACGACATCGACATGCTCGCAGCCGCCGTAGTAGCGCTTGCCCGGATAGCCTTCGGCATACTTGTTGGTCAGCACGCTGCCCTGCGCCTGCATCACGCGCGGGCTGGCGTAGTTCTCGGAAGCGATCAGTTCGATGTGGTCTTCCTGGCGATGGCGTTCCGCCTCGAGCGCATTCCAGAGTGCGTCGTCGAAGCCATTGATTTGCATATCCTTGCTGAACACGTCTCTCTCCGTTGGGGTTGGCCGCGCGTCGGCGGACGGCGGCGGTGGATTCGGTGCGGCGGATCGCGCCTCGCGCGATCCGCCGCGCTTGCTGCTATCAGCCTTGGGCGTCGCCGTCTTCGGCGTAATCCGACATCGGCGGGCAGGCGCACACCAGGTTGCGGTCGCCATAGGCGTTGTCGACGCGGCCGACCGGCGGCCAGTACTTCACCTTCTTCAGCGAAGCGACCGGGAACACGGCTTGCTCGCGCGAATAGCCGTGGGTCCATTCGGCCGTCAGGCTCATCGCGGTATGCGGCGCATGCTTGAGCGGATTGTCTTTCGCGTCGGCGCGGCCGTCCTCGATCGCACGGATCTCTTCGCGGATCGCGATCATGGCGTCGATGAAGCGGTCCAGCTCGCACTTCGGTTCGCTCTCGGTCGGCTCGATCATCAGCGTGCCGGCGACCGGGAACGACATCGTCGGCGCATGGAAGCCGTAGTCGATCAGGCGCTTGGCGACGTCCTCGACGGAAATGCCGGTCTGGTCCTTGATCGGACGCAGGTCGATGATGCATTCGTGCGCCACCAGGCCGTGCGTGCCCCGGTACAGGATCGGGTAGTGCGGAGCGAGGCGGTGCGCGATGTAGTTGGCCGACAGGATCGCGTTCTCGGTCGCCTTCTTCAGGCCGTCGCGGCCCATCATGGCGATGTAGGCCCACGAGATCGGCAGGATCGAGGCGCTGCCCCACGGCGCGGCCGACACCGCCGACTCGCGGCCCAGCAGGCGATGGCCGGGCAGGAACGGCGCCAGATGCGACTTCACGCCGATCGGGCCGACGCCCGGGCCGCCGCCGCCATGCGGAATGCAGAAGGTCTTGTGCAGGTTCAGGTGCGATACGTCGCCGCCGAACTTGCCGGGCTGGCACAGGCCGACCATCGCGTTCATGTTGGCGCCGTCGATGTAGACCTGGCCGCCGTGGCTGTGCACGATGTCGCAGATCTCGGTCACGCCCTCTTCGAACACGCCATGCGTGGACGGATAGGTGATCATGATCGCGCCGACATTGGCCGCGTGCTTCTCGGCCTTTACTTTCAAGTCGGCGATGTCGACATTGCCTTGCGCGTCGCAGGCGACCACCACCACCTGCATCCCGCACATTTGCGCCGTCGCCGGGTTGGTGCCGTGCGCCGAGGACGGGATCAGGCAGATCGTGCGATGGGCTTCGCCGCGGCTGGCGTGATAGGCGCGGATCGCCAGCAGGCCGGCGTATTCGCCTTGCGAACCGGCGTTCGGCTGCAGCGACACGGCATCGTAGCCGGTGGCGGCGCACAGCATCTGCTCGAGTTCGGTGGTCAGCTGCTGGTAGCCTTGGGTCTGGTCGAGCGGCGCGAACGGATGGATCGCGCCGAATTCCTTCCAGGTCACCGGGATCATTTCGGTGGTGGCGTTGAGCTTCATCGTGCACGAGCCTAGCGGAATCATGGCGCGGTCGAGCGCGAGGTCCTTGTCGGCCAGGCTGCGCATGTAGCGCAGCATCTCGGTTTCCGAATGATGCGTCTGGAACACCGGGTGCGTCAGGAAGGACGAATTGCGCACCAGGCCGGCCGGGATCTTGGAGGCGACGTTCGCCTCGACGGCGGCGAAGGACGGCACGGTCTTGCCCGGCGCGGCGAACACGGTCCACAGCGTCTCGACGTCTGCCGCGGTGGTGGTCTCGTCGAAGGAGATGCCGACGGTCTCGGCATCGATCTCGCGCAGGTTGATGCCGCGGCTGCGCGCGGCTTGGTGGATCGCCTGCGTGCGGCTGCCGGTCTTGACGGTGATGGTGTCGAAGAAGGCTTGCGTCGGCACGTCGAGGTCGAGCTTGCGCATGCCTTCGACCAGCGTCGCGGTCAGGCGATGCAGATCGGA
>Ga0196972_1000153_pt1 | contig 56733 bp, 48 predicted proteins | sample S1v_2013CmetaG_FD_148618 | JGI IMG/M metagenome (GOLD analysis project Ga0196972, IMG submission 148618) | Soil microbial communities from Anza Borrego desert, Southern California, United States - S1+v_20-13C | ecosystem: Environmental > Terrestrial > Soil > Desert | place: USA: California...
TCCTCCATCTCCAACATCCAGTTCTTTGGAGACCGAGGCGTCATGTTGAATTCCCCTCCCTGTTATCGCCCTCATGCAACAATGCGAAACGGAAATTCAGATTGGTTAAAACGGTGCCGCATCAATAAAGGGGCCGAAGGCAATTGCAATGATAGGTATTTTCCAAATTAAATCAAAGAGTTGCTGATGGTATATGGGTTGTTTGAGCTTTGCATAAAGGAAAAAAGCACTTTATGCGTAAAAAGGCGGCGAAAAAATCAACTTATGCGGGTAGAGGATTGCAACTTATGGCGGGGTGTGAGATCGCAACTCGTTGATTCTGTCGAACAATGAGTTGCAGCTTATGAGGTAACCCACAAGGTTCCCCATTCCATCCGGAAACCGCGCCGAGCATGAGCTAACGCCAACCCGGGAACCACGGCCGCGCCGGCGCGGTCGGAAAGTACGGTTCGGCTGCATGCTCGAAACTGCACGAAGCCCGGGCGCGGCCGCTCATCTGCCCAGACAACGAGAACGATCAATGGCGATATCCGTGATTCCGGTCGCGCGTGCTTTCATTTCTTCGATCCTGTCCAGCGGATCTGTCGGCATTGACCAGCCATGAAGATCGCCCAGGTCGCCCCCTTGTTCGAGAGCGTGCCGCCGAAGGGATATGGCGGCACCGAGCGCGTGGTCTCGTACTTGACCGAGGAATTGGTTCGGCAAGGGCATGAGGTGACGCTGTTCGCGAGCGGCGATTCGGTGACGCGCGCACGTTTGATCCCGGCGGTGGAGCATAGCATCCGGCCCCAGATCGGCGATCAGTCGTGGCTGGCCTACCACACGATCCAGATGGACCTGGTGGCGCGCATGGCGGCCGAGTTCGACGTGATCCATTTTCACACCGACTATCTGCACTTCCCGCTCGCCGAGTCGCTGCGTATCCCGCATGTCACGACGATGCACGGCCGGCTGGACCTGCCCGAGCAGGTGCCGGTGTTCCGGCGCTTCACGAACTGCCCGCTGGTTTCGATTTCCGACAATCAGCGCCAGCCCTTGCCGAACGCAAACTGGTATGCCACCGTCCATCACGGACTGCCGCCCGATCTGTATTCCTGCCGTGCCAAGGCCGGCGGCTACTTCGTGTTCATCGGCCGCGTTTCGCGTGAAAAGCGCCTCGATCGCGCGATCGATATCGCCGAGCGCTGCGGCACCCGCCTGTACATCGCCGCCAAGGTCGACAAGGCCGATGAGCCGTTTTTCAACGAGTGCATCAAGCCGCTGCTTGGCCTGCCGATGGTGGAGTTCATCGGCGAGGTGGGCGAGCGCGAAAAGCGCGAATTGCTCGAGGGAGCGAGCGCGTTGCTGTTCCCGATCGACTGGCCGGAACCGTTCGGACTGGTGATGATCGAAGCGTTTTGTTGCGGCACGCCGGTGGTCGCCTATCGCTGCGGTTCGGTGCCGGAAGTCATGGAAGACGGCGTCACCGGTTTCGTGGTGGACGACCAGGAGCAGGCGGTGCGCGCGGCGCAGGCCGTCATGACGTTCGACCGCAGACGCTGCCGCGAAGCCTTCGAGCGCCGCTTCACGTCGGCGCATATGGCGCAGGCCTACCTGCGGGTTTACCGGAACGTGATCGAAAGGCGAGCGGAGGGCGGCAATGGTTGACAAGATCCGGCTCGGCGAGCAATGGTACATCCTTGCCACCGATTCGCCTTCGGACGAGCGGCGCCGAGTGCTGAAGCACAACGACACCTTCGCCGTGTTCGACCTGTTCGGCGATGCGCATGCGCTCGGCGTGCGCGAGGCCGGCATCTATCAGGGCGACACCTGCTTCCTGTCCAAGCTGGAGCTGCTGATCGACGGCAGCCGCCCGATGTTCCTCAATTCCTCGGTGAAGGACGACAGCGGGTTGTTCATCATCGAATTGATGAATCCCGACCTCTATCCCGATGCCAGCGGCCACATTCTCAAGGGCACGCTGCACATCTTTCGCGCCAAGCTGTTGTGGGACGGCGTCTGTTACGAGCATGTGCGGGTTGTCAATTTCGGGCAGGAGGCGGTCACGGTCACGATCTCGACGGAGTTCGCCGCCGACTATTCCGACATCTTCGAAGTGCGCGGCTTTCATCGCGAACGGCGCGGCGAATATCTGCCGCCGGAACTCGGGGAACGGCAGGTGCTGCTCGGCTATCGCGGCCTCGACGGGACGGTGCGCAGGACGCGCATCCTGTGCGATCCGCAGCCGCAGGTGCTGCTGGCGGAACGCGCCGACTTTCGGATGACGCTGCCCCCCAAGGGCGAGTCGCATATTTACCTGACCGTCGCCTGCGAGCGCGATGACCGGCCCGCGCCGCAGATCGTGGATTACTTCTCGGCCTTCCGCAAGACCGAACAGGCCTTCGATGTGCGCGAATGCAACCGCTGCAAGGTCGATACCTCGAATCCGCTGTTCAACAACTGGCTGCACCGGTCGTCGGCCGATCTCGACATGCTCAATACGCAGCTGCCGCACGGACTCTATCCCTATGCCGGGCTGCCTTGGTATGCGACGACGTTCGGGCGCGACGGAATCCTGACGGCGCACGAATGCCTGTGGCTCGATCCCGGCATGGCGAAGGGCGTGCTGGCGTTCCTGGCGGCCAACCAGGCGACGGAGTACGATCCGTCGCGCGATGCCGAACCGGGCAAGATCCTGCACGAGGCGCGCAACGGCGAACTGGCCGAGCTCGACGAAGTTCCGTTCCGGCGCTATTACGGGACGGTGGACGCGACGCCGCTGTTCGTCGGCCTGGCCGGCGCCTATTACCAGCGCACCGGCGATCTCGATTTCATCCGTTCCATCTGGGACAACATCAAGCGTGCCCTGCACTGGATGGATACCGACGGCGACCGCGACGGCGACGGCTTCGTCGAATACGCGCGCCATACCGAAAAAGGCCTGGCGCAGCAGGGCTGGAAGGATTCGCACGATTCGGTGTTCCACGACGACGGCCGGCTGGCCGAGGCGCCGATCGCCTTGTGCGAGGTGCAGGGCTACGTCTACGACGCCCGGCTGCAGGCGGCCCGGCTCGCGGACCTGCTGGGCGAGCCGGAGTTGGCGCGCGACCTGCGCGAGGCCGCGAGTCGCCTGCGGAAGAATTTCAATGCGGCGTTCTGGTGCGAAGAGATCGGCTGCTACGCGCTCGCACTCGACGGCGCCAAACGCCAATGCAAGGTGGTGTCATCGAATGCCGGGCACGCCTTGTGGAGCCGCATCGCCGAACCGACGCTGGCGGCGCGCGTGGCCAAACGCTTGCTGTGCGACGATTTCTTCTGCGGCTGGGGCATCCGCACGATCGGTTGCCGCGAGGCGCGCTACAACCCGATGGCTTACCACAACGGCTCGGTCTGGCCGCACGACAATGCGATCATCGCCGGCGGCATGGCGCGTTACGGTTTCACCGGCATGGCGATGAAGATCTTCACCGGCTTGATGGAAGCCAGCCTGTTCATGGATCAGCACCGCATGCCGGAACTGTTCTGCGGCTTCGAGCAGCGCCCCGACGAAGGGCCGACACTGTACCCGGTCGCCTGCTCGCCGCAGGCGTGGGCGGCGGCGACGGTGTTCTACCTGTTGCAGGCTTGCCTCGGCCTGTCCTTCGATCCGGAAAAGCCGGAGATCCGGTTCCGCAATCCGCAGCTGCCGCCGTTCCTCGACACGGTGAAGATCCGCGATCTCGTGGTCGGCGGCGCGACCATCGACCTGCAGTTACAGCGTTATCCGAACAACGTCGGCGTCAACGTGGTGCGCAAGGATGGACGCGCCGAGGTGGTGGTAGTGGCTTAGCAGGCCGGGCTTAGCAGGCCGCTGAAAACCACTGCGCGGCTCGATCTCGACCCGCTCGCTACCGTTTTTCAACGGCCTGTCAGATCTTCTTGGCGAGTTCGACCGCGCGGCCGATGTAGTTGGCCGGCGTCATCGCCAGCAGGTGCTGCTTGGCTTCCTGCGGAATGGCAAGGCCATCGATGAATTCGCGCAGCGCCTCCTTCGAGATGCCCTTGCCGCGCGTGAGCTCCTTGAGCTGCTCGTACGGGTTCTCGATGCCGTAGCGGCGCATCACGGTCTGCACCGGTTCGGCCAGCACTTCCCAGGTATTGTCGAGGTCTTCCGACATGCGCTGCGGATTGACTTCGAGCTTGTCGAGGCCGCGCAGGCAGCTGTCGTAGGCCAGCACCGCGTAGCCGAAGCCGACGCCGATATTGCGCAGCACGGTCGAGTCGGTCAGGTCGCGCTGCCAGCGCGAGACCGGCAGTTTCTCGGCCATGTGCTTGAGCACCGCGTTGGCCATGCCGAGATTGCCTTCGGAATTTTCGAAATCGATCGGGTTGACCTTGTGCGGCATGGTCGAGGAACCGATTTCGCCGGCCTTGGTGCGCTGCTTGAAGTAGCCGAGCGAGATGTAGCCCCAGATGTCGCGGTTCAGGTCGATCAGGATGGTGTTGGCGCGCGCGATCGCATCGAACAGCTCGGCCATGTAGTCGTGCGGTTCGATCTGGATCGTGTACGGATTGAAGGTCAGGCCGAGCCGGTCTTCGATCACGCTCTTGGAGAAGGCTTCCCAATCGAACTCGGGATAGGCCGAAAGATGCGCGTTGTAGTTGCCGACCGCGCCGTTCATCTTGCCGAGGATCTGCACGGCGGCAATGCGGTCGGCGGCGCGCTTGAGGCGCGCCACGACGTTGGCGATTTCCTTGCCGAGCGTGGTCGGGCTGGCCGGCTGGCCGTGCGTGCGCGACATCATCGGCACTTCGGCGTGCGCGTGCGCGAGTTCGGTCAGCTTGGCGACGACCGCCTGCAGCGCGGGCAGCAGCACCGTGTCGCGCGCGGCCTTGAGCATCATGCCGTGCGAGGTATTGTTGATGTCTTCCGAGGTGCAGGCGAAGTGAATGAATTCGGAAGCCGCCACCAGTTCCGGCACATCCTTGACCTGTTCCTTGAGCCAGTATTCGACCGCCTTCACGTCATGATTGGTCACGGCTTCGATCGCCTTGATGCGTTCGGCGTCCTTTTCGGTGAAGTCGGAGGCCAGCTTGCTGAGCAACAGGTTGGCGAAGGTCGAGAACGGCTTGATCTCCTCGAAGCCGGCTTGCGACAGCGCTTGCAGCCACGCGATTTCGACCTTGACGCGATGATGCATGAAACCCGCCTCGGACAGGATCGGACGCAGTTTATCGGTCTTGGCCGCATAGCGGCCGTCGAGCGGAGAGAGGGCAAAAAGCGTGGTGAGCGGCATGATAGTCGGGCGAAGAGAGAACGGAAGGGAGTGCCGAAACGGCAAAACCATTGCAAAAACTGATAAACCGCAATTTTACCATCCGCCCTGCCTGCAAAATGACCTGTTCGCGGCGCCGCCGAGCGCATCCGGCGCGCGTTGTCGAGGAGGAATCCGGAGGCCGTATCGCATTTGCTGTCTGAATTGCATCGTCGCCGGGCAACTCGTATTTCTCCCAGGCATGTAATGTATCCATGCGGCCATGCCCGGTTTTGGAGGCTCCGGGGCCGATGTTATAATCGCCCGACCAAATCTTGACACGCATCTATGAAACTCATCGGTTCGCTCGCAAGCGCGTACGTACGCAAGGTCCGCATTGTGATGGCCGAGAAGAAACTCGATTACGAGCTGATTCTCGAAGATGTCTGGAAGCCGGGCACGACCATCATGGAATCCAATCCTCTCGGCAAGGTGCCCTGCCTGATCATGGAAGACGGCGGCGCCATGTTCGATTCGCGCGTCATCGTCGAATATCTCGATACCCTGACCCCGGTCGGCAAGCTGATTCCGCCGAACGGCCGCGAGCGCGCGGAAGTCAAGTGTTGGGAAGCGCTCGCCGACGGCGTGCTCGATGCCGCCGTCCTGATCCGCCTGGAGCGCACCTTGCGCGCGCCGGAGAAGCAGAGCGCAGAATGGATCGACCGCCAGATGGCCAAGGTGCAGGCAGGCTTGAAGGCGATGGCGGCCGGCCTGAAGGACACGGCATATTGCGCGGGCAACCACTACACGTTGGCCGACGTCGCCGTCGGCTGCACGCTCGGCTGGCTCTCGCACCGCTTCCCCGAAATCGCCTGGCGCGACGATCATCCGAATCTGGCGAAGCTGTTCGACAAGCTGTCGGACCGCTCGTCGTTCAAGGATACGGTGCCGCAGTAAGTCAGGGGCGGTAAGCCAGGGGCGGTAAGTTAGTCATCCCGAAAGCAAAAACGGAGCGCATCGCGCTCCGTTTTCATTTGCGGCCCGTCGTCGGCTCGAAAACTACTCTTCCATCTGCGACTGCAGGTAATTCTGCAGCCCGACCTTGTCGATCAGCTCGAGCTGGGTCTCCAGCCATTCGATGTGTTCCTCGGTGTCGTCGAGAATCGCCTGGAACAGGTCGCGCGAGACATAATCGCGCGCCGCCTCGCACGCGGCGATGCCGTCCTTGACGGTCTGATGAGCCATGGTCTCGAGCTTGAGATCGCATTGCAGCATCTCCGGCGTGTTCTCGCCGATCATCAGCTTGTGCAGCGCCTGCAGGTTCGGCAAGCCTTCCAGCATCAGGATGCGGTCGATCAGCTTGTCGGCATGCTTCATCTCGCCGATCGATTCCTCGTATTCCTTCTTGCCCAGCTTGCCCAGGCCCCAATGCTTGTACATGCGCGCATGCAGGAAGTATTGGTTGATCGCCGTCAGCTCATTGGTCAATTGGGCATTCAGGAGTTTGATGATATTTGCGTCGCCTTTCATGGGCAGCCTCTGAAGTTATTGTTGGAAGGTCGGCCGATACGTCGCGGCAAGGCTTGCGCGCGCCACAGCTGATAGAGATGTCATGATAGTTCAAGATGGCTCGTTTGCCAGCGGCGGCGCTGCATTTCGTCAATGAGAATGATTTGCTTTCTTTGTACTGGGCGCCCTAGATTGACCACATGAACCACAACGCGGCGCTCAGCGCGCCGAGGCTGGTCATGACGGCGATCGTACGCACCGTGTGCAATTGCGTCCACAACAACAGGCCTGTGATCGACAGCAGGATCAGGCCGCCGGCGATCGTATCCGACAGCAGCACCCAGAACGCGCTGACGCCGACCGCCATGTGAAGGCGCATCAGCGTGCCGATCGGCGTCGCATCCGCATGATCGAGCTTGACGTAACGGTTGCCGACGATGTACTCGGCATTGACGCCTCTGTCCGGCCGTTGCAGGGCTACGGTCCAGCGCTCCGGTTGCATCACTTCGCGCTCGCCCCACTGGACTTTTTTCGCCGGTTGCGATTTCACGTTGGGCGGCTGCACGGGAACGAACTGCAGTTCCGACTGCAGCCATGCCGACATCTGCTCGGCCGAGGCGAAGCCTTGTTCCGGCACGGGCAGCTGTGCCGTCTTTTGCACGACCTTCTCGACCGGGATCTTCATGATCGCGCGGTGGTTCATCAGGATGCCGGTCGCGCCGAACAGCAATCCCAGCGCCGCGCCCCACAAGCCGAGGTAGAGATGGGTTTTGCGCAGCCAGGTCAGCAACACCGCGCGGCGGCTGCGGCGGCGTTCCACGGATACCGGCGCGGCATCCGCCGCGGCGGCGATCGTATCGAGACGGGAAGTCAGTCCGCTGCTCATGGTCAGTCCGCCGCATGCTTGGGCGGCACGGCCGGCCCGGGATCGGCGCCGTCGGCGCGCACGAAGCTATAGGTGAAGTGATTGCGCAGCAGATCGTACTTCTTGCCGCCGAATTCGCCGGCGCTCTTGTCGACATGCAGTACATGCATGACGTATTGCCCGCGCCATGGCGTATTGATCTCGACCTGGCCTTGCGCGTTGGTCTGGTGTTCCTGGCGCCAGGTGTTCGGGGCGATCACTTCGATCTTGGTACGCGCCAGCGGCTGGCCGCGATACAGCAGCGTGTAACCGTTGCCGCCGCGGCTCACGACGTCGAGCGGCAGCGCCGCCGAGGAATTGGAAGACGGTTGGCCATGGCGCGCGTAATAGTTCGATTTGGCGAATCCGAGTCCGCTCTTGCTCATGTCGCGCACGTCGAACGATTCGTCGACGACGGCGATCGCATGCGCGCCTCCCGTCGCGATCGCGAAATGATCGCCGGCGCGCGTCAGCGCCGCTTCGCTGCGCTTGCCGCCGGCATCGATCGCATAGGCTTTCGGCGCCTTGAAACTGTCGAGCTTGCCGGGGCTCTTTTCCTTGACCTGCGCATCGGCTTCGCCGAAATAGAGCTTGCCGTTGCCGCCGGCCGATTCCAGCCAGAGATAGTGGGCGTGGGCGTTTGCCGAAAACAGCAAGGCGCCGGCGGCCGCCAGGGTTGTCATTCTCATGCGGTTCTCCTTAGAAGTGATGGCGGCGGCGATCCGCTGGCGATCGAGCTGGTCGTCGATGCGCTGTCGCAGATCCGGTCCCGCGATCCGGTAGCCCGTCGGCTGGCTAGGTCGGAACGACGCTTGGCTGGCTGAGACTGTGATGAAGAGCGGCGGCACGAATGGCCGCCGTGGTGCAGAACGGATGCGCCGTCCGCGGCGGCGGACGGCGAACCGGAATTACGCGTTGAGCAGCTTCTCGCCCGGCTGCCAGCCGCAGGCGGTCAGGCCGCCGGCTTGCAGGGCCTTGAGAGTGCGCAGCGTTTCTTCGGTCGAGCGGCCGACGTTGGCGCTGTTGATCGTGATGGACTCGATCACGCCTTCCGGATTGACGATGAAGGTCGCGCGGTTGGAGAAGCCTTCCGGCGACAGGATGCCGCAGGCTTGCGACAGTTCGCGGTTCAGATCGCCGATCAGCGGGAATGCCAGCTTGCCGAGGCCGTTCTCGGTCCAGGCCTTGTGCGAGTACACGGAGTCGACGGAGGCGCCGAGCACGACGGTGTTGGCCTTTTCGAATTCCGATGCCAGCTTGTTGAAGCCCTGGATTTCGGTCGGGCAGACGAAGGTGAAGTCGAGGGGGTAGAAGAACAGCACGACCCACTTGCCGCGGAAATCCGACAGCTTGAGATCGGCGAATTCGCCGTTCGGCATCAGGGCCTGGCCTTTGAACTCGGGCAGAGTTTGTCCTACGGTCAACATGATTCTTCCTTTCTTAAGATGATTACCGGGCGGATGCCCGGGCGATGATTCGTAGAGGTCGGACCGATCGGCCGTGCGACGGTTCCGACGCGGCGCGCATTATACGCGGAGTCGCGCGTTCCTTCCCGCGATCAGTCGAGCGCGAAGTCGACCGGCACGACGACATAGACGGGAATCGCGCGGCCATCCTCGATGTAGGGATTGAACAACGCACGCATGACGGCGGCGCGCGCCGCATCGTCGAGGCGTGGATGGCCGGAGCTGCGTTGCAGCTCGACGCGTTCCGCGCGGCCTTTTTCGTTCACCAGCACGCGCAGCAAGACCTTGCCTTGTTCGCCGAGGCGGCGCGACAACGGAGGATAGTCGGCTTGTGGCGGCTGCAGGTACTGGACGCCGGAAACCGGTTTCGGAACCGCCGGCGCGGGCGCGGCCGAGGTCGCCGAGGGCGCTATGGGGGGCGGTTCCTGGGGAGTCGCGGTCGTCGTCATGACCGGCACGGTGATATCCGGCGCGGCGGCGGGCACGATCGTCGGCACCGTCAACTTGGGCAACTGCACGGATTTCGCCGGCTCGGGCAGCCGTGCGGGACGCGCCGGTTCGCCGCGGATCAGCGTCGCGAACACGGCTTCGGGAATCTTGGCGGCCTGTTGCGCCATGCCGTTTTCGAGCGCATAGAAGAAGCCGACATGGAGCAGGACGATCGGCGCCAGCGTACCGAAGCGGCTGGTGCGCAGCCATTCGGCCTTCGGCCGGGCGCCGCCGAGGTCTACCTCTTTCTGATAGGGCAGGACAGCGCTCATCGTCCGGCCTGTTACGCGGCCAGCGCCGCGAATTCGAACATGCCGGGTTTGGCCGCTTCGTCCAGGCACTCGCGCAAGACTTGCTTGGCGCAGGCGTGGCATTTGCCGCAGCAGGTACCGACGTCGAGATGCGTGCGCAATTCCACCATCGAAGTCATGCCGGCATCGACGGCCTTGCGGATCTTGCGGTCGGACACGTTGTTGCAGACACAAACGATCATCGATGCACCTTGAGACGGATAAAGTTGTTCGGTTTCGTGCGATCCCGGCGCGTATTACGCCGTCAGGATCAGCTTGTTCAATTGCGTCAAACGCAGCCGGTAGATCCGGCCTTCATGATCGATCTCGACTTCGCGCCCTTGCCGGAACAGCTCGCGGCTCATGATGCGAGCCGTGGTTTCGCCGGCCGAGGCTTCGGCAACGCGGACGCTCTGCTCGCGTTTCGTGCTCTTGCCGGAAGTTTCGGTTGTCATGATCTTAATGTTTTTGCAAATGAGAACAATTCGTATTTAGATTATTCTTGATTTCGATCCGGAACGCAAGATCTTTTTGCAGGTGATGTCAGCATTCATTTATTGGTCCGGCCATAGTTTGTCGACTATGAATTTCCGATTTTCACTGTGGCTGGGAATGTGAATGGAGCAGAACTTGCCGGTGTGCACGGTGAGCGCCTTGAGTCGCCAAGCATCAGATGCAAAGTGTTTCGTCCTTACGAGGATCGACCGGAAGAGGGCTCGTGGATCAACTGCCATGCCTACGAGGAAGCGGCGCAATTGCGGCAGGAAGGTATGGCGACCTCGGTGATCGCGCGGGCCGCAGGCTTGGGGCGGCGTACGTTACACGGATAGTTGGGCACCGGCGGCTTTCGGAACGAGCCGCGTGGCTGCCGATCCTGCCGTCGCAACAGGTCCGGAGCCTGGTCGAGGCCGAGCTCGGATTGAACGGCCTGCGGGAGTCGGCGAAGTGTCCGGGGTGGCAGGACGTCACCACAATTCATCCGCAATTCTTCCATGATTTGTTCACATTGGCAGGCCACCATGTGCCTTAGCGTCGATCAGCCAAGCAGTGGAGTCGTTGCCGGTTGACGCAGCGGAACCGCTCCAGGCAGGCATGGCGCAAGTCTGAAGAATGGTCTTCCGGGCCGGGATGGCTGGAAGCAAGACTATTTACCTGTTCCTAATCGATATCTGCTGCTCGACGTCTAGCCTTTCTTTGAAAAATGGAGATTGATATGGCATCACGGACACATACGTATAACGTAGATAACAATTCGACTTACAACCACGAAGGTTCCAAGGACTACAATCCTCTGAATACTTACTATGAGAATTTCCACGTTACCTATAACTTCAATCTGAATTCCGTTTCAGGCGGTTCGGCGACTGCCAATGTCGATTACTCGATCGAGAACGGCTTTGGTTCATACGAGGCTTGGTTTGAAACGATCAACGTGACCGGGGGCGCCGGGAACGATACATTTAACCTGTATTACCTGGCCGACGAAGGTTCTCCGTCGGACTGGACCGGAAACATCAGCATGGGAGACGGCGACGACCATGTCTACATGGCGGAAACCAGCGGAAAGAGCAATTACGGCAAAGATACGATCTCGCTCGGCAACGGAGACGATTATGCGTATGCGGGCGAAGCCAACGACTACCTGAGCGGCGGGAGCGGGGACGATACCATCGACGGTGGTTCGGGTACCGATACGCTTGACGGAGGAGACGGTGACGACATTATCTTCGTCGGTCAGGATGACAACGCGGATGGCGGAGCGGGCGACGATATCTTCTACGTCGGCTTGACGAACGGGAATATCTCAACGGTCACAGGCGGAGACGGCTCGGATCTGTTCAGCCTCGATACGGATTTGTATGTCACATCGGACGGTTCGAATCCGGTGAGCGATGTGGATTGGGGCAGCGTTGTCGCGGGATCTGTCGCCAATAACGGTACCAACAAATTCCTGACCTATCTGACGACGGGCGTAGTATCAGCCACATCGTCATGGAATCCGTTCGTCAGCATAGGCATATCCTTGGGTTCCACGATGATCGGCACCCTGGTCACTGCGCTGGCAAAAGACAAGACAGGTTCCACATCCACGCTTGTGGACGGCACTTATACGCTGGTCGAAGACTTCGATCCGATGACGGACGCCATCAATTTCACATCCAGCACCAATTCCGCGTTTACCGTCGTAGCCAATACCGCGTCCGGTAGCGGGGTCGCCGTCGAAGTGACGGACGGGAATAGCGACCGGCGCGCTTTGATCTACCTGTCGACGGACTTCGTCGATCTGTTCAAAAACAGCAATGGAACGGTCGACAACGTATTGCTGCAGAATGCCGTGAATACCTATCTTGGCGCCGGATTGTCGATCACCAAGGACGGCGTGGTCACGAACGGGTATACCTACACCGATGCCGCGTTCGCCAGCGCCGGCTATACCGATTCGGATGGCGGCGCACTGACCGTTTCCGATTTCGGCGTGGACGACAGCAATACCTACAAGTTCGTCTGGGGATCTTTCGCGGGGCAGACCCTTTCCGCTTCCAGCGCGACGACGAAGGTGGCGGGAACGGCCTTTTCGGACGTGCTGACCGCGACCAGCATGACCGAGTACGATGCCGACGCCCTGGCCTCCGTCCACGCCAATACGCAGGTCAGCCTGCACGGCGGCGGCGGGGCCGACGTCCTGATCGGCGGCGCGGCACGGGATTATCTGAATGGAGGCGATGGAGACGACCACCTGTTCGGCCTGGGCGGGATCGATACGATGGCGGGTGGCAATGGCGCCGACGCGTTTCATATCGCGACGGAGTGCCTGAGCGACGATCAGAGCAACAGCACCGTCGACAGCGCCAACGAGTCGGATGGCCTAATAGCCGACTTCGGCAATCTCGACGCGATCTGGATCGATAACGCCGATGTGGCGGCAAGCGATGTTTCGATCACTCAGAGCGGCAGCAACGTCACGGTGAGCATCGCCAAGTACGGCATCGACTATACGGTGACACCTGGAACGAATGTCACGTTGACGGCCTCCAGCTTCGCCGTCAGAACGGACAGCGATACCGGCAACGTCTACATTACGAGCACGAGCGGCATTTCCGCCACAGGATCATCGGGCGGATATGGAAACGACACGCTTGCCGCCGGCAGCGCCTCTTCCACGATCTACGGCGGCTATGGCAATGACACCGTCACCACGGCTTACGGCAATACGACAATATACGGAGGCGAGGGCAACGACAACATCACCAGTTCCGCCACCAGTTCCGGCAACCAGTTGTATGGGGAAGACGGTGTCGACTACATGACCGGCGGCCAGGCGGCGGAATACATCGACGGCGGCGATGGAAACGACGGCATCTTTGCCTATCAGGAAAACGATACCGTCTATGGCGGTTCCGGCGACGACTGGCTGGACGGCGGCGAAGGATCGGACTTGGTGTACGGCGGCAACGGCAACGATACGGTTTACGGCGGCTGGAACACCGATACCTTGAGCGGCGGAGCGGGGAACGACGTTTTCTACGTCAAGAATTCCGGCACCGAAAGCGGGACCCGGGACGTCATCAGCGATTTCGGGCTGACCAATGCGAACGGCAATGCCGCTCTGAACACTACGAGAGGCATCGACAAGATCTATATCGTCGACACATCTGTCCGCGCCTCGGACATCTCCTTTAGCACGGTAAATGATTCGGACGGATCAGTCGATACCTTGATCAGTTTCGCCAACAATTCCAACTCGGTCTTGCTGGACAGTGTGAACAACGATGTCACGACATGGTCGACCTCGACGGATAGCAGCGGGCATGTGGTCATTGTCGGCCAGTCCAACTGTTTCATTACCACCGCAACGGCGGAACAATTCGGCTGGGCCGACAATTGCGGCGTGCTGACCGTGCTGCGCTGGTTCCGCGACAACGTGATGGCCGAACGTCCCGACTGGAAAGCGGATATCGAGACTTACTATCGGATCGCACCGAAGATCGTCGAGGCGACCCGGCACGACACAGCGCTGTATCAGAAGCTGTGGACGCGATTCCTGCGCAAGGCCGTCGCCGCGGTCGTGGCGGGAAAGTATCAGCGTGCCTACGATATCTACCGCAAGATGGTGGACGATTTGGCCGCACGTCATCTCCCCGCCGACAAATTGAACTGACAAGTCGGACCGGCGAGTGACTTCACGATTCGCGTGCCGGGAAGGTACGCGAATCGTACCCGTCTCTCATATTTCATTCACATTTCGTCTGCATAATTCAAAAACATCCTGCCATGCGCTGCCCCTTCGTCCGGGCCCCGCATTCTGCTCCAAAGGGGGCGCGGCGATGCTCGTCGCACGCGCCGTCAGCAAGAAGGAGGCAGGCGGGTATGCATGTACTTGCTTGCATTCACGTTCGGGCTGGATTCGCAGCGGAGGCATCTATGGAAATACGGCGTCACGTCGAGCAAGCGGCACTGCTGTTTTCGGCGCTTCTGCTGCAGTCGCCGTGCCTCGCCATGCCGATAGCGGAAATCGCTCCCGGCTTTCCCCGGTCGCCGATTTTCGAACAACTCGAATTCCTCGAAGACCGATCCCAGGCCGTCACCCTGGAGCAGGCCCGCACTTTGCGCAAAGATAGCTTTTCCCGGATGGCCGGCTCCAACTTCGTGCGAGGATTCAGTGCGTCGGCATTCTGGTTGCGCACGACCTTGCGCAATACAGACTCGCTGCCGGTCGAATGGGTTCTCCAGCACCGGGTGGCGACAACCGATTTCGCGGAGTTCTGGGTGTTCGTGGATGGAAAGGTCGCGGAACATGCGATTGGAGGGGATCGGACCCTCATGTCCGACAGGCAGGTTCAATTCAGATATCCGGCGATCAAGTTCACTTCTCCTCCGAACAAGGACGCCGAGGTGTATATCCGCCTCTGGAATATCAACGCGGCAGATGTGCATTTGCGGTTCGAACTCGAGACGGGGCAGGACTTTGTCAGACAGGTCAATCTCGATCAGCTCCGGCTTGGGATACTGTATGGCATACCTTTCGCACTTTCCTTCTATGCGCTGACCGGATGGTTCGTATCGCTCGACAGGAGATTTGCGCTATACGGGTTATATACGCTTGCGATCGTGGGGACATGGGCGGGGGTCAACGGCCAATTGTCGGAATTTTTGCCGTTCGATTCACCCAAGCTCGCCAATGATCTGCTGCATATATTCGTCTTTCTTTCCATCATCTTCTCGCTCAAGTTCGCACGTACGTTTTTGCATGTACGCCGGCTGCTTCCCAGAATCGACGCATCTTTTACAGTGATCATCTGGATAGCGTCCTGCGGAATACTGCTGCGGATGCTGGGTGTATTCAGTCCGGTGACCTTGCTGTCCATCGCCCTCATGTTTTCAAGCGTACTGACGCCGATTGTCGCGTGGCTGGTCTATCGCCAAGGCGTGCTTTATGCGCGCTGGTATTTGTTCGCTCAGATTCTTTATGTCATGACTATTGCCACAGGCCTGATCGGAACAAGGCTGGGCTGGTTTTCGTATAGCACTATCATTTACGCGCAAGTTGCCTTTCTCGGCGAACTGCTGTTTCTGGCGGTCGCTCAGCATGACCGGGTTCGTTTGCTTCAGCATGAGCGGCACTCGGCGGAAAGACGTTACCAGAAAGAACTGCAGAGACGCATTCAGCTCTTGGACATGCAAGTCGAAGAGCGCTCGAGGAGCTTGAATCAAGCGCGCCTACGGAGTCAATTCCTGGACGAAGCCAGGGCGGTCACGAAACTTGTCGCGTCCGGGGATTTCAGTGTACGCATGACCAGCTCAAACGATGTGGAAATGAATGAATTGGCATGCAGCGTCAACACGATGACGAAGTCTCTCGCGAAACTGGACAACGCGCGCCGCCTCTGGATTGCTGAAGTCAGCCACGAGTTGCGCACTCCGCTTAGCATTTTGCGCGGCGAGATCGAACTGTTGCGAGGCGGATTTCAAAAGCTGGATCGCTGCGCCATTGAATCCTTGTATGAAGAGACGGTTCATCTTTCGCGGCTGATCAACGATCTTCACGACCTGGCCGTCAGTTGCTCTCGAAATCTTTCCTGTCATTTCACGGAATGGGACTTCTGCTCCCTGTTGCGGAAAATAGGAAAGCGATATCGGAAACAGGCAAATAAGAAGGGAATCGCGCTAAAAACTTTTATTCCGGATGGCGATATGCGCGTCAGATGGGATAAAGGGCGGATTCGGCAGCTCTTGGAGAATCTCTTGCTCAACAGTCTTCACTATACCGATGCCCCAGGTTGCATTGAAATCCATGTCGAATCCGCCGGCTGTAATGCAAGGCTGTTGGTCCAAGATTCGGCTCCGGGAATAGACTCCGAAGACATGGATCGACTATTCGAGCCGTTTTTCCGCAGCCGTACCGCACGGTCTTCGAGAAGAGACGGTAGCGGCCTCGGTCTTGCTGTTTGCGCGGCGATCGTCAGGGCGCACGGGGGACGAATAAGCACGAGTGAAGCGTCGATCGGCGGCGTTTCCATCACAATTGAAATGGCTCTTCGTCCGGATGGCGCCGATGATGGACGCGGTTTGCATCCGGCTTCCGACGGGAGAAAAGCGAATGGGAAAATCTAAACACCATATCCTGATTGTCGAAGACGAGCACAAGATCGCGAGGGTGCTCAATGTCTATCTCTCTCAAAACGGTTTCACGTGCATGCACGTCACGGACGGGCAAGAAGCGGTACGCACGGTGCGGGCGAAGTATGTCGACGCCTTGATACTGGATGTCAACCTGCCGACCATCTCCGGTTTCGACGTGTGCCGCAGCATCCGGGGGTTCTCCTCCATCCCGATAATCATGCTGACCGCCAGGATGGATGAGATTGATCGTGTCCTGGGGTTGGAGATCGGAGCGGACGACTATGTTTGCAAGCCGTTCAGTCCCAGGGAAATAGGAGCAAGGCTGCGTTCGGTTTTGCGGCGTGCCGAAGGCTGTTGGGCCATGGTGCAGGGGACGGATGGATTCGAGATCGAAGAAGGGGCGCAGAGGATCAGGTGGAACAAAAAGCCCCTCCCTTTGACTCCCGCGGAGTACCGTTTGCTGAAGCTGTTGGTCCTGCACCCGAGGCGGGTATTCGAACGCGACGTCCTGCTGGACGCGATCTCGTATGACTTTCGGGATTCTCACCCAAGGGCAATCGACAGCCACATCAAGAACCTGCGCAAGAAATTGGGCGACGTCGGCATTCCGGGGGATGCTATTAAGTCTGTGTACGGCATAGGCTACCGGTTCGAAATCAAGGCTGCGAACTAGTTCAGCGCGTCCGGTTCCGGAAAGAGGGGCCTCGCTCTTGCCGCTCAGAATTGCGTGGATCGGCCCTCTGTAAGTTCTTGTATTCCCTCCAAGTCCAATTCCACGATAAATGAATGTGGACAGGAAATCGCTTTATGTCTGCAAGGCTGCGGCAGCGGTCAGTCCGAGCGCCGCATCTTGTCGTCGCCCGGCATGGCGATCGCCAGCTCATCAATGAAGGCGCGCAGCCGAGGCGGCATGAGGCGATTGCCGGGCCAGACGACATGAATCGGTATCGGAGGCTGGCGGAAGGCCGTCAGCACTTCTACCAGGCGGCCATGCGCGAGTTCGTCGGCCGCCATGTAATCGGGCACTTGTACGATACCGGCGCCGAAGCAGGCTGCCTGCACCATGGCCTCGCCGTCGTCGGCCAGCATGCGGCAGTCGGGCTGTATCTCGACGATTTCGCCGTGCACGACAAACCGTAGCGGCCGCGGACGACCGGACGTCGGCATGCGATGCGCTACGAAGGCGTGTCCTTCCAGGCGCGACGGATGCTTCGGTTTCCCGTGGCGGGCAACATACCCGGGGCTGGCGTAGGTCGCTATCTGCTGCCAGCCGATCTGTCTGCTCGCGAGCCGCGAGTCGTCCAGCGGCATGATGCGTATCGCGGCATCCATGCCTTCCCTCACCACATCACATACCTGGTCCGACAGCCGCACGTCCGCGCGCAGATGCGGATGTCGCAGCAGCAGCTTCGTCACAACCGGTACGACGACGCGCTTGCCGAACGTGATCGGCACGTTGATCCGCAATTCGCCGCTCGGCTCGCCGCTTGCGCCGGCCGCCAGCGATTCGAGCTCGTCGATATCGGCGAGGATCTTTTCGCAGCGCGCAAACAAGGCTTCGCCATCGGACGTCAGGGTGACCTGGCGCGTCGTGCGATGAAAGACTTTCACGCCTAGCTGCTCTTCCAGCTTGAGGATGCGCTTGGCGATCGTCGAGGCGGTGACGCCCAGTTCGCGGCCGGCTCCTGCGAAGCTGCGATGACGTGCGGCGCTGGCGAAGGCAATGAAATGGCTGAATCCGCTCATGCATCGATTAAGGAAAATATTTCCTCAATATTATGACATTGAAGGATATTCTGCTTTGGTTCGAGACGTTCCATACTTCCTGCCATGCCGTCGCACCACGGCGTCAACACACAGGAGAAATCGCCATGAATGTCGTCCCGAACCCGCCGCCGGCCGAGTCCGGCATCCCTGGAATTGTCCACGCCACGCTCGCCGGCAGCAGCGACGGCTTGCGCGACATTTCGGTCTGGCATCAATCGATGGCGCCGGGCGCAGCCACGCCACCGCATCGGCACGACTGCGAAGAAGTCGTATTGTGCACCGCTGGCAACGGCGAGCTGCACATCGATGGCCATGTCGAGCGCTTCGGTCCGGACACGACGCTCTTCATTCCGCGTAATGCCGACCACCAGATCTTTAGCGTCGGAGACGAGCCGCTGCAAGTCATCGCGATATTCGGCATGACGCCGGTCGAGGTTTACCTGCCGGACGGCCAGCGCCTGGAGCTGCCGTGGCGCAGCTGATCCCATGGCGCTGACGTCGCGGCCCGCCGGGGGCGTCTCGCGCAATCGGAACGCGCCACGGCATTTACCGATAGGTAATGGAGAATGGACGGCTCGGCAAGCGGCACTCGCATCGGTAAAAATTGCATGCCATGTCGTCCTTCCTTCCATGTCGCCAACCTGCCGATCATTCTCTGCGCGCCATCCGCCGGCGCACCGGCGCTTTTCCTCGCGGCCCGCTGGCATGCTTTTCGCGACGACGCGGACTCCTCATGGAGTCGTCAGATCATGAAAATTCGATTGAAGAAACTTGCCGACCAGGTCATCGTGATGACAGGCGCCACCAGCGGCATCGGATTGGTAACGGCGCGCAAGGCGGCGGCACGCGGGGCGAGACTCGTGCTCGTGGCGCGAAACCAAGAGGCATTGCAGCACCTCGGCGAGGAATTGGATGAACTGGGCACGGAAACGGCGTACGTGGTCGCCGACGTTGCCAATGAAGAGGATGTCCGCCGTATCGCGGAGGTCGCGATCCAGCGCTTCGGCGGTTTCGATACGTGGATGAATATTGCCGGGGTGGGCATTTTCGGCAAGAGCGAGCAGGTGTCCGTCGAAGACATGCGCCGGCTGTTCGACATCAATTTCTGGGGCGTCGTCTACGGCTCGTTGACCGCAGTCAGGCATCTGAAGCCGCGTGGCGGCGCGCTCATCAACGTCGGCAGCGAGACGTCGGACCGGGCGGTTCCGCTCCAAGGCATCTATTCGGCCTCCAAGCACGCCATCAAGGGCTTCACCGATGCCTTGCGCGTCGAACTCGAGGAAGAGAATGCGCCGATCTCGGTCACCCTCGTCAAGCCGGCCTCGATCGACACGATGTTTCTGGCGCACGCAAAGAACTATCTCGATGTCGAGCCGCGCCTGCCGCCGCCGATCTACGCGCCGGAGATCGTCGCGGACGCCTTGCTGTACGCCGCCGAGCATCCGAAGCGGGACATCTATGTCGGCAGCCGCGCGAAGCTGATGGGAGCGGGCGGCTATTACCTGCCGCAGGCGGTCGACAAGGGCATGAAGCGTTTCCTGTACCGCTACATCAGGACCGATCGTCCGGCGCGCGATCGCACCGACAACAATCTTTACGGGCACAAGCAGGATCTGCAAGAGCGCGTCGGCGTCGGCGGACGCACGCGCGAGACCAGCTACTACACGATGGCGGCGCTGCATCCGCGGGCGACCAAGATCGCGGTCCTGGGCGCAGGACTTGCATTGACGGCGATCTGGCGGGCGCGCCGCAGATGAGCATGCCGCTCGGTCCCGCCCAACGGAGATTGCCAAGAGACAGGACGCGACATGAGTACCACGACCGCCGACCATACCCACGAACACCATCCTCCACATGCGCACGATCATCCGCACGGCTGGCGGCGCTGGTTGTTCGCCACTAACCACAAGGATATCGGGACGCTCTACCTCTGGTTTTCCTTGGCGATGTTCATGGAGGGCGGCATTCTTGCCTTGCTCATCCGCGCCGAGCTGTTCCTGCCGGGCCTGCAATACTTCCATCCGGAAGTCTATAACCAGCTCGTGACGATGCACGGCCTCGTGATGGTGTTCGGCGCGATCATGCCGGCCTTCGTCGGCTTCGCGAACTGGATGGTGCCGCTGCAGATCGGCGCTTCAGACATGGCGTTCGCGCGCATGAACAATTTCTCGTTCTGGCTGCTGCCGCCTGCCGCGCTGTTGCTGACGGCTTCGTTCTTCACGGCGGGCGGCGCGGTCGCCGCCGGCTGGACGCTGTATCCGCCGCTATCGACGCAAATGGGCGTGGGCATGGACATGGCGATCTTCGCGATCCATATCATGGGCGCGTCCTCGATCATGGGAGCGATCAACATCATCACCACGATCCTCAACATGCGCGCGCCGGGCATGACGCTGATGAAGATGCCGATGTTCTGCTGGACCTGGCTGATCACCGCCTACCTGCTGATCGCCGTCATGCCCGTGCTGGCAGGCGCGGTGACGATGATCCTGACCGACCGCCACTTCGGGACGACCTTCTTCAATGCAGCCGGCGGCGGCGATCCGGTGATGTACCAGCACATCTTCTGGTTCTTCGGTCATCCCGAGGTCTACATCATGATCCTGCCGGCCTTCGGCATCATTTCGCAGATCATTCCGACCTTCTCCCGCAAGCCGCTGTTCGGCTATGCATCCATGGTGTACGCGACGGCGTCGATCGCGATCCTGTCGTTCATCGTCTGGGCGCATCACATGTTCACCACCGGCATGCCGGTGACCGGCCAGCTGTTCTTCATGTACGCGACCATGCTGATCGCGGTGCCGACCGGCGTGAAGATCTTCAACTGGATCGCGACGATGTGGAAGGGCGCGATCACGCTCGAGACGCCGATGCTGTTCGCGGTCGGCTTCATCTGGGTATTCACGATCGGCGGATTCTCCGGCTTGATCCTGGCAGTGGCTCCGTTCGACATCCATGCCCACGACACTTACTATGTGGTTGCCCATTTTCATTACGTGCTGGTGGCCGGCTCGCTGTTCGCGTTGTTCGCCGGCTTCTACTACTGGGGGCCGAAATGGACCGGCTATATGTACGACGAAGCACGCGGCCGCTTCCATTTCTGGAATTCGCTGATCTGGGTGAACGTGACGTTCTTCCCGATGCATTTCCTCGGCTTGGCCGGCATGCCGCGCCGCTATGCCGACTATCCGGCGCAGTTCACCGATTTCAACATCGTGACCTCGATCGGCGCCTTCCTGTTCGGGTTGACGCAAGTGTATTTCGTCTTCCGCGTCGTCATTCCATCGATCCGTGGCGGCCGGAAGGCCGAGGCCAGGGTATGGGAAGGGGCCGAAGGCCTCGAATGGACCGTCGCCAGTCCGGCGCCTTACCACACGTTCGACACGCCGCCGCTCATCAAGTGATGGAACTCCAGCTGCCCAAGGACGACATGACGACGCGCCGCGAATGGCTGCTCAAGCGCAACTGCTCGCTGACGCCGCGTCAGACGATGTGGGCGTTCGCCGTATTGTGCGCGCTGTCGTTCGGAGTCGCGCTGGCATTCCTGCTGTTGCTCGGCACCTGGATCGTGGTCGTTTTTGCGATAGTGGAGATGGCCGGCGTCGGCGCGGCCTTTTTGCACTATGCGAGGCATGCGGTCGATTGCGAACATATCGCGCTGGCGGACGGTTGCCTGCTGGTCGAACAGTTCAGCGCCGGCACCGTCCGGCAAACGCGCCTGGATCCGTGCTGGATCCGCGTCATTCCGCCGCGGCACGGAAGCGACATGATCACTCTCGAGGCGCGCGGCGTCCGGGTGGAGATCGGCCGCTTCGCCACCGAGCCGCAGCGCTGCCGCATGGCGCTGGAGTTGCGGCAGGGCTTGCGCGGCCGCAGCCTGGTTTCCTGACCCTCGCGCCGTCCGGCCGTTCGTTCCCCGTCATGCCGCGATGAGCGGAACGACTGCGCCGGCGGCGAGATGCTGATATCATCGGCCGCAATACCCTGGTGGTCCGACCTTCTCTCCAGAGGCAACTTCCGCGTATGAATTGGTATTTCGCCGCCGCTGCAGCTCTTGCCGCGCCATCCGGGCTGGGCCGGCTTGCTGGGCGTCGCCGTCCTCGTATGGCTGGGCGGGACCCGCGATTGCCCCCTGTTTGAGTTCATAACAGCCTCTAGGACCGTCTCATGCCGATCACGCCATTTCATTTCGGTCCGGGTGCGGCCCTGCATGCCATCGCGCCCAGGCAAGTCAGCTTTCTCGCCTTTTGCGCCGCCAATGTTCTCATCGACCTGGAGTCGTTGTCCAACTTGGTCGCGCAGCGGTATCCGGTGCATGCGTTCTTCCATACGTACGTCGGCGCGACGCTGATCGTCGTCGTCACGATGCTTTTGTTTTTTGCTGCGCGCGGAACGGCCGCAAGGGTGGCATTGCCGAATCTCTTCGAGTGGAAAGCGTTGAGACCGCCGCAGGTTCTCGCCGGCGCCGCCGCCGGCGCTTATTCGCATGTCGTGCTCGATAGCATCATGCATGCGGACATGTCGCCCCTGGCGCCGTTCAGCGATGTGAATCCATTGCTGGGCGCGATTTCCTTGGAAGGCTTGCACTGGTTTTGTTTCGGCGGCGCCGTATTCGCGCTCTTGGTGCTGGGCATCAGGCGGCTGGTTGGACGCGGCAACGATCACGGGAGCGCATGATGGCAATTCATCTCGATCACGTCATGGTGCCGTCCCGCGACAAGATCGCCGCGGCGAAGCTGCTGGCCGGACTGCTCGGGGTGCCGTGGTCGGAAACCGGAATCGGGCCGTTCGCGCCGGTCTACGTGAACGATGGCCTGACCATCGACTTCGACGAATGGCCGGAGCCCATTCCCAGGATCCATTACTGCTTCCGCGTGGAGCAGGCCGAGTTCGATGCCATCCTGGGACGGATCAAGGCGGCCGGGATCCCCTATCGCAGCAACGTGCACGGGCCGGTCGATTTCCAGATCGACACGCAGCACGGCGGCAGCATCGTCTATTGGAACGAGCCGGACGGCCACCAGTGGGAAATGCTGACGCACAGCTATGCGCGCCGTCCGCCATGAAGCCTGCGAACGGCGGCGTCAGGCGATCGGGTGGAACGACTCGGCTTGCGCCATCGGCCAGTAAACCCCGAACACCGGCGGCAGGCGCTGCAGCTGCGCGCTGTCGAGCAATTCCCCGGCATCGAGAAAGGGCAGCAGGTTCGATACCAGCCTGACCTGGTTGGCCGATACGCGGCGCACCAGGTGGTGCGGGCGCAGTTGCGACGGGTGAGTCAGGCCGGCCGCCGCGATCAGCTCGGCCAGCGCCTTCAGTGTGTTGCGATGGAAATTGGCGACCCGTTCGGCCTTGTCCGGCACCACCAGCGCGCGCTGGCGCAATGGGTCTTGCGTGGTCACGCCGGTCGGGCATTTTCCGGTATGGCAGGTTTGCGATTGGATGCAGCCGAGCGCGAACATGAAGCCGCGCGCAGAATTGCACCAGTCCGCACCCAGCGCCAGCGTGCGCGTGATATCGAACGCGGTGACGATCTTACCGGAGGCGCCGATCTTGATCTTGTCGCGCAGGTTGGTGCCGACCAGCGTGTTGTGCACCAGCACCAGCGCTTCCTGCAGCGGCGCCCCCACGTGGTCGGTGAACTCGACCGGCGCCGCGCCGGTGCCGCCTTCGCCGCCGTCGACCACGATGAAGTCGGGCGTGATGCCGGTCTGCAGCATGGCCTTGACGATGCCGAACCATTCCCAGGGATGGCCGATGGCGAGCTTGAAGCCGGTCGGCTTGCCGCCGGACAGCGTGCGCAGCCGCTCGATGAAATGCATCAGGCCGAGCGGCGAATCGAAGGCGGAATGCATGGCCGGCGATACGCAATCGACACCCATCGGCACGCCGCGCGCTTCGGCGATTTCCGCCGATACCTTGGCTGCCGGCAGCACGCCGCCGTGACCCGGCTTGGCGCCCTGCGACAGCTTCACCTCGATCATCTTGACCTGCGTCAGCGTCGCGTTCTCGACGAACCTCTGTTCCGAGAAGCTGCCGTCCGGATTGCGGCAGCCGAAGTAGCCGGAACCGATCTCCCACACGAGATCGCCGCCCGGCTCGTCCGGATTCTCGGGGCGATGGTGGCGGCTGATGCTGCCCTCGCCGGTGTCGTGCATGAATTTCCCGATCTGCGCGCCCTTGTTCAGCGCGCGGATCGCGTTGGCGGAAAGCGCGCCGAAACTCATCGCCGAGATGTTGAACACGCTGGCCGAATAGGGTTGCGGCCGGCCGGCGCCGATCGTGATGCGGAAGTCGTGCGAGCCGATGGGCGCGGGCGCGATCGAATGGTTGATCCATTCATAACCCTCGCCGTACACATCGAGCTGCGTGCCGAACGGGCGCTTGTCCAATTGCTGCTTGGCGCGCTGATAGACGATCGAACGCTGGTTGCGTGAAAACGGATTGGGGGCGGTGTCTTCTTCCAGGAAGTATTGGCGGATCTCCGGGCGGATGGTCTCGAAGAAGAAACGGAAGTGCGCGAGGATCGGGTAGTTGCGCAGGATGGAGCGCTTGGTCTGCCTGAGATCGGAGACGCCGACCGCTGTCAGGACGCCGGACAGCAGCACCAGCCACCAGCCCGTGCCGAGCAGCAGCGCCAGCGGCAGCGAGACGGCGAACACGGCCGCCACGATGGCGAACGTCAGGTAACGCAGTGGGAATTCCCGCATCGTGTCCTCCCTGCAGTGGGGACGGAGCGCCCCGCAGCTCTTTTGGCTGCCTGGCTTGCAGTGTAGTACGCGGATGGCGGGCTCGCCAGCACGGAGCGGCGAGCGGGAGGGGTAGCGCGGAGGAGTGTTGTTTTTAATCGAAGCGATACGCGAGATAGGCCGCCAGGCTGCGGCGCCGATGCTCGGGCTGGGCCACGCTGCCCTCGACCAGGCCGTTCTTGCGCAAGGCCGCGTCGTCGCTGCGGCGCACCTTCATCCAATCAAATTCGAAGACCGCGGAAAGACGCGGCGCGGCGGTCGGGACCAGCGTGACGGCCGCGCGCAAGCCGACGGCCGGCTTGGTCGACAATGCCGTATCGTCGAACAGCCGGCGCTCGAAACGCACGCGCAGCCGCTCGGCCTGGGCAAGCACCAGCGAGGCTTGCGCATCGACCGTCGCCGTGGCCGAACGTACCAGCCGCATCTGTCCGCCGGCCAGGAGGCGCCACGAGACCGACCGCTCGTCGAGGCCCGAGACTGCGCCGCGTCCCTGGATTTTGCGCAGCCGGTACTCCCGCTCGAGGCCGCCGATCAAGAGCGCCGTCTCGCTCAGGCGATAGACGACATCGGCGCCGAGCCGTTCTTGCACCGCATCGGTATCCGTCGCGAACGGCACGCCGTTCTGCAGGCTGCCGTCATAGGCGATGGCGCGGCGGAAGCTTGACGCGCCGAGGCCGAAGCGCCAGGCGCCGCGCGTGTGGCCCGCGTGCAGCAGGATGCCCGGCATCCAGCCGTGTTCGCGCACCAGTTCGCGGCCGTCCGGAGCGTACTCCGTCAGGTTCGTGTGTTGCAGGCCGGCGCCGCCGGCGATTTCCCATTGCGCGCAGGCGGGCGTCAGCGGGAGGAAGGTCAGGGCGAGAACGCACGCGAGGCGAAGGGAATGCATGGGAGTTTCCGGAAGCGACAATGAAACGGGGCGCCGCTGGTTTCGCCGGCGCCCCGCGACGAGCATGGCGGCGCTTACAGGCGCGACGCCAGCGCGGTCCAGGTCGTATTGACGGTCTCGTCGATCGCGCCGTCGCCGTTCTTGTCGAGATCGAGGGTGACGCTGCTGTTGTTGACTACCGTCAGCGTGACGGACGAGTTATCGGTTGCCGTGACCTTGAGCACGCCTTGATACGGGAAGCTCAAGCCGGTCTGTTTGAAGTCGGTAAGCGTCTTCACGGCGAGGTTGACATCGCCGAGCTTGGAAAGATTGCCGGTCAAGCCGAAGTTGGCGTTATAGGTGTAGGTGCCGGACTTCAGCGATCCGCCATAGCTGAAGTTGGACAGCGTCACCGTATCGGTTGCGCCGTTGTGCGCGGCATCGAGCTTCAGCGATTTGCCGGTGACCGCGAAGGAGGCCGCGCCGAATGCGGTCTGGTTGACGTTGATGCTCATGTCGCCGGTCGCGCTGGCGGTCGCGGCGCCGCCGCCGGAGACCGAGAAATCGGTATAAGCGATCGCCAGCGCTCCGCTCCAGGCGCTTTGTCCGGGCTCGCCGGAGAGGCTCTTGAAGGTGACGTTGAACTTGCCGTTGAGCGTGAACCGGGGCTCCTTGCAGGCGCTGGCGTTGATGGCGAAATTGTCGCCGGCGGAAATGGCGCCGGCCGACGCGATAGTCGCGGTCACGGCCATGCTGCCGCCGGCGGCGCACGGAATCGTTTCCGTCACGGTGATACCGACCACCTGGCTGGCGCCAGCTTGCGCCTGGAGCGCGCGATAGAGTCCTTGCAGCGCCGCGCCGGGAATGCCGGCCGCCGCGGCCTCGACGGAAACGTCGGTAATGAATCCCGAGGTGCTGCCGCCGACTTGCGCATTCAGGTTCGAGGTCGCGGAATAGCCCTGGGCGCCGACGTCTTGCATGTTGGCCGAGGTGATCGACGACGCCGCGAACGAATTGCCGGTCGTGCCCGAGGCGCCGCCACCGCCGCCGCCGCATGCCGCCAATACGGCAGCCATTCCGATGATCAAGGAGTGCGAAGCCGAGTGCTGTGCGAATTTCATGAGTTGGATTCCTGGATGAATGACTGGGAGGATAAAACGCAGTCACGGATTAGAGCCGAACGATGGCGCATTCGCAATCCCATGAATTCGGTAGGCGGGCCGCCGCCGCCGAGGCAGCTGTCGGTGGCCGATCGCTCTCAGGCGTTTTGCGCGGCGGATATGATGCCGCCGCCGAGGCACACCTCGCCTTGATATAGCACAGCCGATTGTCCGGGCGTGACTGCCCATTGCGGCGTGTCGAACGCGAGCGCGAACGTGGCGGCGCCGTCAACCCGCAAACCGCAGGGGACGTCGGCCTGCCGGTAGCGCGTCTTGGCCGACAGCGTTCCATCCACGGGCGGCGTGCCGGCGATCCAGCTCGCCTGGTCGGCGCTCAATGCGGACGACAACAGCCACGGATGATCATGGCCTTGCGCGACATAGAGCGTGTTGGCTTCCACGTCCTTCTTCGCCACGTACCACGGATCGCTGTCGCCGTTCTCGTTCTTGTGCGCTTTCATGCCGCCCAGGCCGATGCCCTTGCGCTGGCCGAGCGTGTAGAACGACAGGCCGACATGTTCGCCGACGACGGCGCCGTCGGGCGTCTTCATCGGACCCGGCCGGTAGGACAGGTAGCGGTTCAGGAATTCGCGGAACGGCCGTTCGCCGATGAAGCAGATGCCGGTCGAATCCTTCTTCTTCGCGTTCGGCAACTGCAAGCGCTCGGCGATCCGGCGCACCTCGGTCTTGGGAATCTCGCCGAGCGGGAACAGCGTCTTCGACAACTGCGCCTGGTTCAGGCGGTGCAGGAAATAGCTCTGGTCTTTCGTGTGGTCGAGCGCCTTGAGCAGCTCGAAGCGGCCGTCGACCTCGCGCACGCGCGCGTAATGGCCGGTCGCGATCAGGTCGGCGCCGAGCTTCATCGCGTGATCGAGGAAAGCCTTGAACTTGATCTCGGCATTGCACAGCACGTCCGGGTTCGGCGTGCGGCCGGCCTGGTACTCGCGCAGGAATTCGGCGAACACGCGATCCTTGTATTCGGCGGCGAAGTTGACGGCTTCGATGTCGACCCCGACCACGTCGGCCACGCTGGCCGCGTCGATCCAGTCCTGGCGCGTCGAGCAGTATTCGGAATCGTCGTCGTCTTCCCAGTTCTTCATGAACAGGCCGACGACGTTGTAGCCTTGTTCCTTGAGCAGCCAGGCGGAGACCGACGAATCGACGCCGCCCGACATGCCGATGACGACGGTCTTCTTAGCCATCCAGGTCTCCGAACACGCTCGGATGCGTGTAGATCAGTGACAGCGGCGAGCGTTTGCCGGCCAGGTAGTCGTCGATGCATCGCAGCACGAGCGGGCTGCGGTGCTTGTCGCGGCAGGCGAGCAATTCTTCGTAGCTCATCCAGACGGCGCGCAGGATGCCGGTGTCGAGCGGCCGGTCGTGTACCGCGCCCGGCGTGCCGCAGAACGCGAAGCGCAGGTAGGTGACGAATTGTCCGGTGCGCGAAGAGCGATAGCTCGACATGTACATGCCGACCAGCGCGGTCGGCGTGAAATCGTAGGCCGCTTCCTCGAGCGTCTCGCGCACGACGGCCTGGATCAAGGATTCCTTCGGGTCGAGATGGCCGGCCGGCTGGTTGAAGCGGATGCCGTCGCTGGTTTCTTCCTCGACCAGCAAAAAACGGCCGTCGCGCTCGACGATCGCGGCGACGGTGACAGCGGGTTTCCAAACGTCGGTCATAGGGGGCTCTCAGAAGGGGCCGCACATTTTACCTTGTGCGGCGTAGCAATGTGCCTTCGACGAGCGTTCCTGGAATTCCACTCTGACCCCGGTTGTCGCGGTTATGCCGATTGTTTGAGGGAGTTGATCCAGCATAAATTTATGCCGAGGAAGTATTTGGCGAAACGGCAAAAGCTGGGCACAATCGATGTCATTTTGCTGATGCAACAAAAACGAACGATTGTTCTTATTTTGGCTTGCCGGCTATGTTTTCCGTGGTAGATTTCCCATTTATTCCGCAAAGCAGCAGGAGATTCAAATGCAACGTGTAATGCTTCGTTCCAAGATCCATCGTGTGGCCGTGACGCAGGCCGATCTGCATTACGAGGGGTCGTGCGGTATCGACGAAAACCTGCTGGAGGCGGCAGACATCAAGGAATTCGAGAAGATCGAGTTGTACAACATTAACAACGGCGAACGCTTCTCGACCTATGCCATCAAGGGCAAGCGCGGCAGCGGCGAGATTTCCCTGAACGGCGCCGCGGCGCGCAAAGCCCATCTCGGCGATCTGCTCATCATCTGCACCTATGCGCCGATGACGGAGGAGCAGGTCGAGACCTACAAGCCGAAGATCGTATTCGTCGACGACAAGAACCAGATCACCGGGCTCAAGAAATAGCCTGGATTCGGGACGGCTGGAAGCGCAACCCAGGCACCATCCGTCCCGGCCGCGGCCCGAGGCAGCGAATCAGCAAGTCGATATCCAATATCCAAACCGTAACCAACCAAGGGGAGAGCATGGCTCTGATGATTGGAGTACCACGGGAAGTCTATCCAGGCGAGAAGCGCGTGGCGACCGTTCCCGATGTTGTCGAAAAACTGATCAAGCTGGGTTTCGCCGTCACGGTCGAAACCGGTGCCGGAGACGCCGCCAATTTCAGCGACGAAGCCTACCGGGAGGCCGGTGCGCAGATCGCCGACGACGCGTCCAAGCTGTGGAGCACGGCCGACATCGTGTTCAAGGTGCGCGCGCCGAACGCGGAAGAAGTCGCCTTGATGCGCGAAGGCACGACGCTGGTGTCCTTCCTCTGGCCGGCGCAGAATCCCGAACTGATGCAACAGCTCGCGGCCAAGAAAGCCACCGTGCTGGCGATGGACAGCGTGCCGCGCATGTCGCGCGCGCAGAAAATGGATGCGCTGTCGTCGATGGCCAATATCGCCGGCTATCGCGCGGTCATCGAAGCCGCGCATCACTTCGGCCGCTTCTTCACCGGTCAGATCACCGCCGCGGGCAAGGTGCCGCCGGCCAAGGTGTTCGTCATCGGCGCCGGCGTCGCCGGCTTGGCGGCGATCGGCGCAGCCTCCGGCCTGGGCGCCATCGTGCGCGCTAACGACACGCGCCCGGAAGTCGCCGACCAGGTCAAGTCGATGGGCGGCGAGTTCGTTCCGGTCAATTACCAGGAAGAAGGCTCCGGCACCGGCGGCTATGCCAAGGTGATGAGCGAGGGTTATCAAAAGGCGCAGCGCGATGTCTTCGCGCGCCAGGCGATGGATGTCGACATCATCATCACGACCGCGCTGATCCCGGGCAAGCCGGCGCCGAAACTCATCACCGCCGGCATGGTGGAAAGCATGAGGCCGGGCAGCGTGATCGTCGACCTGGCCGCCGAGCAGGGCGGCAATTGCGAATTGACGGTGCCGGGCGAAGTCGTGGTGCGCCACGGCGTCACCATCATCGGCTACACCGACCTGCCGAGCCGCCTGTCCAAGCAATCGAGCACGCTGTATGCCACCAACCTGCTGCGCTTGACCGAAGAGCTGTGCAAGGACAAGAACGGCATCATCAACGTCAACTTCGACGATGAAGTGATTCGCGGCACCACCGTCGTCAAGCAGGGCGAAGTCACCTGGCCGCCGCCGCCGCCCAAGCTGTCCGCGGCGCCGGCCCAGGCGGGCAGCGCCAAGCCGGCGGCCGCGCCGGCCAAGGCGCACGGCCACGGGGCGCCAAGCGCGCCGGCCTCCGGCGGCCGCATCGCCGTGACCTTCGGCATCGCCGCGCTGCTGTTCTGGCTGATCGGCGCCTATGCGCCGGCCGCCTTCCTCGGGCACTTCACCGTGTTCGTCCTGGCTTGCTTCGTCGGCTACATGGTGGTGTGGAACGTGACGCCGTCGCTGCATACGCCGCTGATGAGCGTGACCAACGCGATCTCGAGCATCATCGCGATCGGCGCGCTGGTGCAGATCGCGCCGCCGGTGTCGGCCGGCGTCGAGCGGCCGGAGGACTGGATCCGTTGGCTCGCCGTGATCGGCATCGTGCTCACCACGATCAACATGTTCGGCGGCTTCGCCGTGACCCGCCGCATGCTGGCGATGTTCCGTAAATAACAGAGGGGGCGATATCAATGTCTGAAAGTCTCACAACCGTTGCTTACCTCGGCGCAGCCATCCTGTTCATCCTCAGCCTGGGCGGCCTGTCGCATCCGGAAACCGCGCGGCGCGGCAACCTCTACGGCATGATCGGCATGGCGCTCGCCGTGCTGGCGACCGTGCTCGGTCCGCATGTGCTGGGCCTGGGGGTGCCGTGGATCGTCGGCGCCATGGTGGTCGGCGGCGCCGTCGGCCTGTATGCGGCGCGCGTCGTGCAAATGACGCAGATGCCGGAGCTGGTGGCCTTGATGCACAGCTTCGTCGGTCTGGCCGCCGCCCTGGTCGGCTACGCCAACTACATCGACCCGGCCGCGTCCGCGCATTTCAGCGGCGCGGAAAAGGCGATCCACGAGATGGAGATCTACATCGGCATCCTGATCGGCGCGGTGACCTTCTCCGGCTCGCTGATCGCGTTCGGCAAGCTGTCCGGCCGCATCGGCGGCAAGCCGCTGCTGCTGCCGGGCCGCCACTTGATCAATCTCGTCGGCCTCCTGGTCGTGATCTGGTTCGGCCGCGAATTCCTGCGCGCCGAAACCATCGCCGACGGCATGACGCCGCTGATCGTGATGACCGTGATCTCGCTTCTGTTCGGCATCCACATGGTGATGGCGATCGGCGGCGCCGACATGCCGGTCGTGGTGTCGATGCTCAACAGTTATTCGGGCTGGGCGGCGGCGGCGACGGGCTTCATGCTTTCCAACGACTTGCTGATCGTGACCGGCGCGCTGGTGGGGTCGTCCGGCGCGATCCTGTCCTACATCATGTGCCGCGCGATGAACCGCAACTTCCTCAGCGTGATCGCCGGCGGTTTCGGCACCGACAGCAGCAAGCCGTCCGCTCCGGCGGGCGGCGCGCAACCGGCCGGCGAGGTGGTGCCGGTATCCGCCGCCGAGACCGCCGAGATGCTGCGCGAGGCCAGGAATGTCGTCATCGTGCCGGGTTACGGCATGGCGGTGGCGCAGGCGCAGCACACGGTGTACGAGATCACCCAGCACTTGCGCGAGAAAGGCGTCAACGTCCGTTTCGGCATCCACCCGGTCGCGGGACGCATGCCGGGCCACATGAACGTGCTGCTGGCCGAAGCCAAGGTGCCGTACGACATCGTGCTGGAAATGGACGAGCTCAACGGCGACTTCCCGGAAACCGACGTGGCGATGGTGATCGGCGCGAACGACATCGTCAATCCGTCGGCCGCCGAGGACCCGGCCAGCCCGATCGCCGGCATGCCGGTGCTCGAAGTCTGGAAAGCCAAGACCTCGATCGTGATGAAGCGTTCGATGGCTTCCGGCTACGCCGGCGTCGACAATCCCTTGTTCTACAAGGACAACAATCGCATGTTGTTCGGCGATGCGAAGAAGATGCTGGACGAGGTGCTGGTGGCGTTGAAGGCTGCCTGAGGCATCGACGGGTACTGAAAAAAAGCCGCGTTTCCGCGGCTTTTTTTCTTTATTGCTGCGGCCGGTAAGTGACCGTCAAGTTGTAGCTGGATGCCGTATAGCCATAGACCATGACGTAGACGTCTCCATTGGCGGTCATGCTGACCGTGCAATTCTCGGTGCTGGTCGAGCCGATGGATCTGCAATCGTAGGAAGTCGTGGTCGGCACGCTGTTCCTGCGCACATACAAATCGGCATCGCCGCTGCCGGTGGTCGACGCGGTAAGGCTGCCGCCCGCCGCAACCTTGAACGGTCCATAGGTGACCTTCTGCGTCCTGGCCAAGGTGCCCGAGAAAGTCTCGACCTTGTCCGGCGGCGGAGGCGGCGCCGCGCCGTCGCTGCCCAGTTCGACCGCATAGGCCAGGGCCATGCGCGCGAACTTCAGCGCATGCAGCGCCTGGTTGCCCATGTTGGCATACGTATCGGTGCTCGTATGGATGTTCGGATTCGACTGCGACATGGATGACTCGAACGGCATCGAGGCGAAAAAGCCTTGCTGGTGCCACGACGCATGGTCGGAGCACGCGTAGCCGCACCTGTCGTAGCCGACCTTGAGCGTGGGCAGGTAGGTGGACAGCAGATTGGCGACGAACTGGTTCTGCGCGCTGTCGGTGTAGTCGGTGAAGATGTAGATGTCGTTGGCCGAACCCTGGTAGTTGGTCATGTCGAGCTGCATGACGCCGACCACGTTGACGTTGTTCGCCTTGAAGTTGGAGGCGATCGCCTGGGAGCCGCGCAGGCCGACTTCCTCCGCCGCATAGCCGATGAACTTGATCGTGCGCCGCGGCTTGTAGTTATTGGCGATCATGACCCGAATCACTTCGGTCATGCTGGCGATGCCGGAGGCGTCGTCGTCCGCGCCCGGCGCGCGCGTCGATTCGCTGGTGCCCGATCGATGGATGGAATCGAGATGACCGCCCAGCACCACGACTTCGGAGGCATTGTCGGTACCCTGGATGGTGAGGATGACCGACTTTTGCGCCCAGCTGTGGGTGAATTGCTGTACCGTGATGTCGCTGCGGCCCGCGGCCATCTGCTGCCAGCGCTGCGCCAGCCAGTTGGAGGCCGAGACGCCGCTGGTGGTGGTGTAGTAGCGATTGGTGAATGAGGAGAGATCGACGATGGTCTGCGCGATGTTGCTGTCCTGCATTTGCGGCAGCATCGGTGTGACGATATCCTGGTTATTGATCACGTAGGAGGGCCGGCTCGGGGCCAATAGGCCGGTGGCCAGGCCGGGATCGGCCACCTTGTCCAGGGCGGCCAGGCCGGCGGCCTCGCTCTCGTGGAACATGAAACCGCCGCAGCGGCGCAATTCATGATGCACGGCGTGCGACAGGTTCAACATCTGCTGCTCGTCGACCTGCACCAGGTGTACGCGTTCCTGATGCGTCGTGGCGGCTTCGTTTGCGCCGGCCACCTTGGCGCGGCTTGCCTGGGAAATCACCTGCGGCGCCAGCTTCTGCAGTTGGCGGTAGGCGGCATCGCCCAGGGTGATCCAGGTCTTGCCGGAAGCGCCCTTGGCGGCGCTTTGTTCGACGCTATGAGCGGCGCTGTGATGAGCATGGGTTGCGCCGGCGGCGCACAGGCCCGCCAGCAGAATGGGAACGGCTTTTTTGAACATGGAAATGGTCCTATGAAAGGCCGGCGCCGCGCGGACGCCGCGGCCGATGAAACAAATGGGAAACCCCGCTCCTTCCGGAGCGGGGCCGAGTCACTGCCTGGTTTCGCTTACTGGTAATCCCCTACCAGCGTCACGCCGCTGAACGTCGAGTACGCGTAGACCATCACGTAGTACGTGCCGGCGGTCGGAGCCGAAATCGTGATCGTCTCGTTGTTGGTCGAGCTGATCGAACGACGCAGGTACGTAGACGTCGTCGGTGCCGAACCGAGCCTGACATAGAGATCCGCATCGGTGTCGGAACCGCCCGTCGTCTTGAAGGTCACGCTGGTGGTGCCGGCCGGTACGACCAAGGTGTAGATCTTGCTCGCACCGGTGGAGAGCGCGATGCCGCTCACCGGCACGCCTTTCGTCAAGGGCGTGTAGGTCGGCGTGGACGTGCAGCTGACGCCGACCGCGTTGAATGCCGCGGTGACATCGGCCACGCTATAGCCGCGGTCCTGGGCAGCCTTCTCGACGCCGCACGCGCCTTGGTTGAAGGTGCTGTTCTCGACCCAGTACAGGCGGTTGGCATCGACCATGACTTCGAACGCCTTGCGCGTGTTCCAGCCGGGCTTGGTGGCCAGCAGGTAGAACGCCTTGTTGTAGACGCCGCTGCTGTAGTGCACATCCATGCTGCTGGTGAACTTGCTCGCATGATCGATCGAGCGGCCGTCGAGCGGCGGATTGTGCATGTAGCGCAAGGCGCCGCTGGCCTTGAAGATCTCCGCGCCGACCAGGAAGTCGTTGCTGCCCTTCTGGTAGTACTCGACCGCCTCGCCGGCCATATCGGAGAACGCCTCGTTCATGCCGCCCGACATTCCGCTGTAGATGAGGCCCGAGTTCTGCTCGGTGAATCCATGGCTGACTTCATGGCCGACCACGTCGCGCGATACCAGCGGATAGAATCGCGAGGCGCCGTCGCCAAAGGTCATCGAGCTGCCGTTCCAGAACGCGTTCTCGTAGTTGGTCGAGTAATGCACCCGCAACATGAGGGATTGTGTGAGCGGGCGCAAACCGAAGTAGTCGCGATACATGTTAAATACACCGATGCCGAAGTAATGCGCATCGTTCAACGGCGAGTAGGCGCCGTTGATTTCCTTGAACGTGTTGCGCGGGCAGGTGAATTGGTAGGGCGTCGAGCCGGAGGTGCCGTGGTTCAGATTGACGGTGACCACGTCGGCCGTCCTCATGGCGCAGTTGCTGTCGACCGTGAGAAAGCCGAAGTCGGTGCCGTATTCATATCTGCCGGTCTTGAGATTGCCTCCGGGGCCGGTCGCATCGGCGTGGTTGATGCCTTCCCATTGTTTCAACACGGCGCCGCTGTTGGCGTCGATCATGAAGAACGGCCGGCTCGGCTTGGCGGCGCTGTTGTTGACGAAGGAGACGATGTAGACCAAGTGCGCGACATTCCTGTCATCGAGCTTGACGTACAGTTGCGCCTGCTCGTTCTCCGTGGACGAAGCGCGCGCCAGCGCCTTGGCCTGATCCAGGACATGCGAGGCGGAGTAGGTCGGGCGTACGCTGGGCAGGTCTTGGTTCAGGTTGCGCAGCATGCTGCCGCTGAGTTGCGCCTGGGCCGCGCCGGGCATGCGATGCTCGACGACCGCTTCATTCCAGACCGGCACCCCTTGGTGATATTGCCGGTAGCGTGTGACGACCTTGCCGCTTGCGTAGGTTTGGCTGCGCATCGGTTTCAGTTCATCGGCCGATAAGCCGAGCAGCTGGTGCGCGCCGGCCTGGCCTCCGGACAAGGCGATCTGCGCTTGTGGCGGCATCCTGTCCAAATCCACGCGTTCCGCGGCGACGGCACTGCACGCCGCCGCAATCAAAACAGATAGCAAAATGGGACGTGCTGCATAACGCAATGTTTGCTCCATGTCTCTTCGCTCCTTTTTTTGATGGGGACCATTCCCCGATATTGGTCAGCCTGTCACGGATATGCGACAGGTCGACCGACCAAATCGACCGCGGGTATGCGGCCAACTTAGTTTCTTGGTAAATCAATGGTCCCCAATGCGATCAACGAAGAAAGGCAATGCAATCGATCCTGAGTCCATTGATTGGGATTCGGTGAATCTGGTATTGCATGAAGCCAATTTGAAGCGCAAACGCGTTAGATCCAACGCCAGCGGCTGGCGCCCGGGTGTGCCGAGGCGGCCAAAAATCCGTGAGCCGATCCAGTATTCAGAAAAACAGCGGAGATACTTTTGACCTTTATCGACCGAAGTTCGCGGAATGAGACGTGCCGGGAGCACAAATTCGGTCGCACTTCTTTGCGGGGCGTACAACGTAAATCAAACGGGGGAACTGTAGCGCGGGCGAATGCGCGCGGAAAACTACAAGAACATGTAGTTGCCAGAACCGGGATCAAGCGGTAATTCGATGTGCCGGCCGCCGGCCGGGACGATCGTCGGGGATGATGCCGTCAGCGCCGGCCGAACATCATCTGCTCGGCCAGCAATCGCTTGGCCGGCTGGACGCAATCGAGCACGCCGAGCGAGAGGCCGAGCGCATGCTGCGCCAATGCGCCGCCCGGCGCGCCGGCGAAGATGCGCGCCATCGTGTCCGTCAGCGTGATCGTCAGGCTGCGATCGGATCGGCGGCTCGCGGCGAAATGCAGCAATTGTTCCGGCGCGGCTGCGCGCGCCAGCAGGCGCGCCAGCACGGCGGCATCGCGCAGGCCGAGATTGAAGCCTTGTCCGGCGACCGGATGCAGCGTTTGCGCGGCATTGCCGATCGCGACGGTCCGCGGCGACGCGGCCGGCCGCGCATTCAAGCCGAGCGGATAGGCGACGCGTTGCGCAACCTTGGTGAAGCGGCCGAGGCGATCGCCGAACGCGCCGTGCAGTTCGGCCAGGAATGCCGTATCGGATAGCGCCATCAGGCGTTCCGCCGTCGCCGGGCGTCCGCACCACACGAGAGCGTAGCCGCCTTCCTGCGGCAGCAGGGCCAGCGGCCCTTCGTCGGTGAAGCGTTCGAAGGCGCGGTGCGCGATCGGCCTGGCGGCATGGACATGGGAAATGATCGCGGTCTGCTCGTAGTCGCGCCGCCGGGATTTCGCATGCTGATCGGAGAACAGGCCGCCTTCGGCTTGCACGGCGATGGCTGCCGTCCATGTGCGGCCGTCGGCCGATCGGAGTTCCACGCGGTCGTCCTGTTCCTCGAGTCCGGTCACCTGCACCGGGCGGAACGAACGAAGATTCAATGCATCGGCGCTCTTCGCGAGCGCGGCGACCAGGGCGCCGTAGCGCGTCACATAGCCGAGCGCCGGCACGCCGTATTCCTCGCGCGCAATCATGGTGCGGCCGAAGTGGCCGCGACGGGAAACGTGGATGTCGTGGATCGGATCGACCGCCGCCGGCCACGCGCCGATCTGGTCGAGCAATTGCCGGCTGCCCCAGGAGACGGCGATCGAGCGCGGATCGTCGACGGCCTGCTCGATGGGCTTGGCGTCGATCAGTACGATCCGTTCCGAGGCCATGCCGCGCCGCACGAGCATGACCGCCAGCGCCAGCCCGACCGGGCCGGCGCCGCAGATCGCGATGTCGTAGTCCGCCGCCATCCCCGCCGCCGCCTCAGCGCTGCGCCATCAGCGCTTCGATATCGGCGACGGTCTTGGGCGCATCCTTGCTCAGGATGTCGCAACCCTGGTCGGTGATGAGCACATCGTCCTCGATGCGGATGCCGATGTTCCAGTACTGCTCCGGCACGCCGGGGGCCGGGCGTACGTAGATGCCGGGTTCGACCGTCAGCGCCATGCCGGGACGAAGCACGCGCCACGGGCGCTCGCCTGCGCCGGCCTCGGTGCCGGGTTCGCGGTATTCGCCGACGTCGTGCACGTCCATGCCGATCCAGTGGCCGGTGCGATGCATGTAGAACTGGCGGTAATCGCCCTTGGCGATCACGTCGTCGAGCGCGCCGACCTTGTTCTTGTCGAGCAGTCCGGTGTCGAGCATGCCTTGCGCCAGCACGCGCACGGCGGCATCGTGGCCGTCCATGAAGCGCTTGCCGGGACGCGCCTCGGCGATCGCCGCCGCCTGCGCGGCGAGCACGATGTCGTACAGCGTCTTCTGCGCAGAAGAGAACTTGCCGTTGGCCGGGTAGGTGCGCGTGATGTCGGAGGCGTAGCCGTCGAACTCGCAGCCGGCGTCGATCAATACCAGGTCGCCGTCCTTGGCGACGGCGTGGCCGGCGCGGTAATGCAGGATGCAGGCGTTGGCGCCGGTGGCGACGATCGAGGTATAGGCGGGAAAGTCGGAGCCGTTGACGCGGAATTCATGCAGCAGTTCGGCTTCGATCTCGTATTCGCGCTTGCCCGGGCGCGTCATGCGCATCGCGCGCGCGTGCGCCGCGGCCGAGATCGATGCGGCGCGTTTCATGGTCGCCGCTTCGCTTTCGTCCTTGAACAGGCGCATCTCGTCGAGCAGCCGATGCACGTCGTGCGCCGAGGCCGGCGCGGTGACGCCGGCGCGCGCCTGCTGCCGCACGGCGGCGAGCCAGGCCTGCACCTGGCCGTCGAGTTTCGCATTGCCGGTGAGCGGATGGAACAGCGCCGGCGCATTGGCGATCAGCTTCGGCATTTCGGCGTCGAGCGCCGCGATCGGGAAAGCCGCATCGAAGCCGAAGGACTCGCGCGCCGCTTCGGGCCCGTAGCGGAAACCGTCCCAGATCTCGCGCTCGACGTCCTTCTCGCGGCAGAACAGGATCGCTTGCGGCGCCTGGCTCGCGCCAGGCTTGCCCGCGACCAGCACGATCACGGCTTCCGGTTCGGTGAAGCCGGACAGGTAGTAGAAGTAGCTGTCGTGGCGGTAGGGGTACTCGACGTCGCTGTTGCGCATCGCTTCCGCCGAGGTCGGGATGACGGCCACGCCGCCGCCCATGGCCTGCATTTGCGCGATCAGCGCCGCGCGTCGTGCTGCGAAGGATTTCATCGATCGTTTCCTTGTAAGGGCGCGTTCAGGTGTTCCAGTTGTCCGACGGTGCCGACGTTCTCCCAGAAGCCGGAATACACTTCGCCGCCGATCCGGCCTTGCGCCGCGTAGTCGTACAGCAGCGGGCCGAGCTTGGCGCGTTCGCCGGGCACGATGCCGTCGAACATCTCCGGGCGGTAGACGCCGATGTTGGCGAAGGTGTACATGGGCTCGCCTTGCGCGGCGATCGCGTAGTTGCTGAGCGCGAAATCGCCCTTCGGATGATAGGGCGGATTCTTCACGAGATAGATCCAGGCGATGTCGCGCTTGTCGGCCGGATGCGGATTGCCCCAGATGTCGTTGTCCTCGAGGACATCGAGCACCTGCGCGAAATCGAAGTGCGGACAATAGATGTCGCCGGAGATCGCGACGAACGGCTCGGTCCCGAGCAGATGGCGCGCCTTCGCGATGCCGCCCGCCGTCTCGAGCGCCGTTCCTTCGGCGGAATAGAGCAGCTTGGCGCCGAATCGCGAGCCGTCACCCAGCGTTTCCTCGAACATGTGGCCGAGATGGGCGTGATTGATCACGATCTCGGTGATGCCGGCGCGCACCAGGTTGAGGATGTGCCAGACGATCAGCGGCCGGCCGCGCACTTTCAGCAGCGGTTTCGGGCAGGTATCGGTCAGCGGGCGCATGCGCTCGCCGCGACCGGCGGCGAAAATCATGGCTTTCATTGGCAACCCTTAGAACGTATAGCCGAACTGCGGCGCTTTTTCTTCCAGCTCGTCGAGCAGGCGGACCAGCGGCGCCAGCGCGGTATAGCGGCCGGCGGCCTTGCGCGTGTATTCCATCACCAGCGGCATATCCTTCAGGTAGGCGTCCTTGCCGTCGCGGTGATGGAGCCGTGCGAAGATGCCGAGCACCTTCAGGTGGCGCTGCACGCCCATGAATTCGAAATCGCGGTAGAAGGCGTCGATGTCGGGGTTGACCGGCAGGCCGGCGCGCTTGGCGCGTTCCCAGTAGCGGATCACCCAATCGAGCACCATTTCCTCGTCCCATTGGATATAGGCGTCGCGCAGCAGCGATACCAGGTCGTAGGTGATCGGTCCGTAGACGGCGTCCTGGAAATCCAGGATGCCGGGATTGCCGCGGCCGAGCACCATCAGGTTGCGCGAATGGTAATCGCGGTGCACGTAGACCTGCGCCTGCGCCAGGTTGTTGGCCAGGATCGCGTCGAACATCTTGTTCAGCGTCGCGCCCTGGGCATCGGACAGCGTCAGGCCGAGATGCTTGCCGACGTACCAGTCGGGGAACAGCATCAATTCGCGCTGCAGCAGCGCCCGGTCGTATTCGGGGAAGACATCGGGTTGGCTTTGCGCCTGGAACAGGATCAGCGCATCGATCGCGTCGAGATACAGCTTGTGCGCGGTATCGGCCGACAACTGGTTCAGGTAGGTGGTGGCGCCCAGATCGGTCAGCAGCAGGAAGCCGCGCGCGACATCCTGGGCCAGCACCTTGGGCACCGACACGCCGGTCTTGCCGAACACGCCGGCGGCATGGATGAAGGGCTCCACGTTCTCCTGCGGCGGAGGAGCGTCCATGGCGATATAGCTGGCGCCGTCGGCGGCATCGATGCGGAAATAGCGGCGGAAGCTCGCATCCGAGGATGCCGGCCGTATCGAATCGGGCAGCAGTTTCGGCGCCGGCGCGGCCAGATCGGCCAGCCACAGTTTTAAATCGGCAAGACGGGAATCGGAAGGGGATGGTAAGGACATGAACAGCCAGGACGAACGGTTGATTGCGGTGACGAGAGTCTATTGCAGCAGGGAGTGTCTGTCGATTGTTTGCTCAAGAGGGCGGAGACAAGGCGCGAGGAAGCAGCGTGGCGGGCTCCACGCAATGACGAGCAACGCGGTATCCGGTCCCTTGGGCAAACAGGCGGCAGGCAGTCCTTGTTGGAATAGGCTCTATAATACGGGATTTCGCCGGCCAAGGCGCTGCAAGACTGGCCATCGGCGGATACATCGGCCTTTCATTTCATGACCTGGTTTCCCGCGTTTCCCAATTCGCAATGCTTGCTTCGCATCGTCGCCGGCGTAGTCGCCGCGGCGGCGTTGCCTTCGTACGTTTCGGCGCAAACCGGGCCCGAGCCGGGGGCGCCCGCCGCCGGCGCCGCCAAGCGCCAGCCGGCGAGCGACCGCGATCAGCCGGCCACCATCCACGCCGAGCAGATCAGCGGCAATCCGGACCGGGAAGTCACGGTCGGCAAGGATGTCGAGATCGTCCGCGGCGGCACCCGCATCACGGCGGACACGGCGACTTACCACGTGATCGAGGACCAGGTCGACGCCGACGGCCATATCCGGATGGAGCGCTACGGCGACCGCTACACGGGCGACGAACTCAAGCTGAAGATCGAGGCCGGCCAGGGCTATGTCACGAACCCGACCTACCGGCTGGAGCGCAACAATGCGCAAGGCAGGGCCGAGCGCATCGACTTCGAATCGGAAGACCGCGCCGTGGTCACCGACGGCAGCTACAGCACGTGCGAAGGCCCGGACCCGGACTGGTACCTGAAATCCGACACGCTGCGTCTCGACAACGGCCGCGACGTCGGTACGGCATCCAAGACGGTCGTCTATTTCAAGGGCGTGCCGATCCTGGCGACGCCGGCGATGTCCTTTCCGCTATCCGACGCGCGCAAGTCCGGCGTGCTGCCGCCTTCGTTCGGAACGACCAACAAGGGCGGCGTCGAAATCAGCGTGCCGTACTACTTCAACATCGCGCCCAATCGCGACCTCACGCTTTATCCGAACGCGATCGCGCGGCGCGGCCTGCAGCTCGGCGCGCACGGGCGCTACCTGAGCCAGAATTATTCCGGCGAAACGCGGCTCGAGGTTTTACCGAACGACAATCAAACCAAGACGACGCGCTACGCGATCACTTCGACGCACAGCCACGTATTGGCGCCCGGCCTCGGCATGAACTGGAATCTTTCGACGGCCTCCGACGACGATTACCCGAGCGATTTCCCGCGCACGCTGACGACGGCATCTCAACGCCTCCTGTTGCGCGACCTGAGTTTCGGCTACGGCAGCGCCCATTGGACCGCCGGCGCCAGATTCTCGAATTACATGGTGCTGCAGGATCCGGCGGCGCCGATCACGCGGCCCTACGACCGCCTGCCGCAGCTGACCTTCCGTGCCGGCCGCCAGGACGTCCACGGTTTCGACTGGACGGTCGACGCCGAGCTGACGCGCTTCTGGCATCCAACGCTCCTGCGCGGCACGCGTTTCGTGCTCAATCCGAAGCTCGCCTATCCGATCATCCGACCCGGTTACTTCATCACGCCCAAGCTGTCGTTCGACCTGACGAAATACGCGCTCGATGATGCGCCCGGCGCTGCCGCTGCCGCGACTGCGGCCAGGAATCTCACGCGCAGCCTGCCGACGATGTCGGTCGACAGCGGCCTGGTGTTCGAGCGCGAGGCGAATTTCTTCGGCCAGCGCATGACGCAGACGCTGGAGCCGCGCCTGTTTTATGTCCGTACGCCCTACCGCGACCAGAGCGCGTTCCCGAATTTCGACACGGCCGAAGCCGACTTGAGTTTCGCGCAGTTGTTCAGCGAGAACCGCTTCATCGGCCACGACCGCATCAGCGATGCGAATCAGCTGACGGCCGCCTTGGTGTCGCGCTATATCGAACCGACCGGCGTCGAGCGCCTGCGCGTCGCGCTCGGGCAACGCTATTATTTCTCGGACCAGCGCGTCACGCTCGGCACCGGCGTCGTCAACGAGAGCCGGTCCGACCTGCTGGCGTCGGCCTCGGGCCGCCTGACATCCACGCTGACGGCCGAGGCCACCATGCAATACAGCCGGAATCTGCATGCGCTGAATCGCGCCAACTTCGGCGTGCGCTGGCAACCGGCCCCGAAACAGGTGCTCAATCTTCAATACCGGCGCGACTTGTTCAATAATCTCAAGCAGGTCGATGTGTCGTCGCAATGGCCGGTCGCGCGGCGCTGGTACGGCGTCGGGCGGATCAACTATTCGCTGCCCGACAGCAAGGTCGTCGAAGGCTTGCTCGGCATGGAATACAAGGCCGATTGCTGGGTCTTCCGCATCGTCGGACAGCGCATTCCGACCGGCACCGGCAAGGCCACGTCGGCCTACTTTTTTCAACTCGAGCTCAACGGCTTGACGCGGCTCGGCTCGAATCCGCTGGAAGCCTTGCGCAGCAGCATCCCGGGCTACCAACTGGTGAATCAACCGTAATATCGCAGCAGGTCAACCATGAATACTTCGAACGCCATGCATCCAAAACACTCTCCGGCGCGCATCGCCAGGCTGGCCGCGCTATTGCTCTGCACCGCGTTCTCGGCGCAGCCGGCAGCCTGGGCGCAGGCCGGCGCCGCGCAACCGCGCGCGCAAGCCGCCGATTCGATCGCCGCCGTCGTCAACAGCGACGTCATCACGCGCTACGAACTCGAAGAGCGCATGCGCACCGTCGAGCAGCGCATGCGCCAGCAAGGCGTGGCGCTGCCGCCGCCCGACCAGTTGCGCCGCCAACTGCTCGAACGCATGATCGTCGACCGCGCGCAGGTGGGCCTGGCGCGCGAAATGGGCATCCGCGTCGACGACATGATGCTCGACATGGCGATCGGCCGCATCGCCGAAGCGAACAAGATGTCGGTCCAGCAATTCCGCAATCAACTCGAGCGCGAAGGCATGCCGTTCGCGAAATTCCGCGAGGAAATCCGCAACGAAATCCTGATGCAGCGTGTGCGCGAGGCGGAAGTCGACAACAAGATCCAGATCGTCGAATCGGAAATCGACAATTTCCTGGCGGCCGAGGCCGATGCGGCGGCCAACCAGCAGGAATTGAATCTCGCGCAGATCCTGATCCGCGTACCGGAAAATGCCTCGGCCGAACAGATCGCCAGGAGCCGCCAGCGCGCCGAGGACGTGATGCAGAAACTCCGGGCCGGCGGCAACTTTGCCCAGCTCGCCGCCACCTATTCCGATTCGAGCGACGCCTTGAGCGGCGGCGATCTCGGCTGGCGCAGCCGTGAGCGCCTGCCGCAATTGTTCGTCGATGCCGTGGCCAGGCTGAACGAAGGCGAGGTGTCGCAGATCGTCAAGAGCGCCAACGGTTTCCATATCCTGAAACTGGTCGGCAAGCGCGCGCCGAGCGCCGCGAACGACGGCGGCGCGGCGGCCGGGGTGCAGCAGACCCATGCACGCCACATCCTGCTGAAGGTGAACCAGGTCGTCACGGCGGCCGATGCGCGCCGCAAGCTGCTGGAACTGAAGCAGCGCCTCGACAACAAGGCGGCGACCTTCGAGGAACTGGCCAAGCTCTATTCGAACGACGGCTCGGCCGCCAAGGGCGGCGATCTCGGCTGGCTCTATCCCGGCGATACCGTGCCGGAATTCGAACGCGCCATGAATGCGCTCAAGCCGGGCGAAGTCAGCGAACCGATCGAATCGCAGTTCGGCTTTCACCTGATCCAGGTGATCGAGCGCAAGATGGACGATGTGTCGAAAGAGCGCAAACGCATGATCGCGCGCCAGGCCATCCGCGAACGCAAGCTCGAGGAAGCGAACGAGGATTGGCTGCGCCAGCTGCGCGACCGCGCCTATGTCGAGATCCGTCTCGACGACGGCAACAACAAGTAAGCCGAACGGCGCCGACGTGGCTGCGCGCCCGACGATCGCGATCACCTGCGGCGAGCCGGCCGGCATCGGTCCGGAGATTTCGCTGCGGGCCGCATGGCAGATGCGTTCGTCGGTGCGCGGCGTCTTGTTCGGCGATGCGGCGCTGCTGGCGCTGCTGGCCGCCGAGATCGATCCGGCGATCAAGCTTTCGGCGCTCACCATACCGGCCTGGCGCCACGGCGGATTGCCGGACTATCCGGCCGATCGGCTGATCGTCGTCGATTGCCCGCTGGCCGAGCCGGCGCAGCCCGGCAAGCTCGATGCGCGCAACGGCCGCGCGGTGCTGCAGACGCTCGACGCCGCCATCGAGGGAGCGCGGCAAGGCCGTTTCGATGCGATCGCGACCGCGCCCTTGCAGAAGAGCGTCATCAACGACGCCGGCGTCCCGTTCACCGGCCATACCGAATATCTCGCCGAAAAAACCGGCACGCCGCAAGTCGTCATGATGCTGGCGGGCGGCGACGGCGACTTGTATTTGCGCGTCGCGCTGGCGACGACCCACCTGCCGTTGAAGGATGTACCCGCCGCGATCACCTTCGACGGACTGTCGCGTACCATCGGGATCGTGCACGAAGACCTGCGAACCAAGTTCGGCATCGCCGCGCCGCGCATACTCGTGGCGGGGCTCAACCCGCACGCGGGCGAGGGCGGGTATCTCGGACGCGAGGAAATCGAGGTCATCGCGCCCGTGTTGCAGGCGGCGCGGACGCGCGGCATGGATGTGTCGGGGCCGTATCCGGCCGATACGCTGTTCCAGCGGAAGTATCTCGCGCAGGCCGATTGCGTGATCGCCATGTACCATGACCAGGGCTTGCCGGTGTTGAAGCATGCGAGCTTCGGCCGCGGCGTCAACATCACGCTCGGCTTGCCGATCATCCGCACCTCGGTCGATCACGGCACGGCGCTCGATCTCGCCGCCAAGGGCGTCGGCCATGCCGACCACGGCAGCATGCTGGAAGCCGTCAAGACCGCGGCGCAGATGGCCGTCGCTTCCCGTGCTGCGGCCGGAACGAACTGACCCGCGAGCTCGCTCGCGCATTCACTACAACGATGAAACATATTCCGCGCAAACGCTTCGGCCAGAATTTCCTCACCGACGACGTCGTCCTGCACGACATCATCCGCGCCATCGATCCGCGGCCCGGCGACGTCATGGTCGAGATCGGCCCCGGCCTGGCGGCGATGACGCGCCTGCTGCTGGAGTCACTGGACCGGCTGCACGTGGTCGAGCTCGACCGCGATCTCGTCGCCCGCCTGAAGAAGAGCTTCGATCCGCAACGCTTGACGATCCACGAGGGCGATGCCCTGCAGTTCGATTTCGCGTCGATCCCGGTGCCGGACGACGGCGGCCGCAAGCTGCGCGTGGTCGGCAATCTGCCCTATAACATCTCCAGCCCGCTGCTGTTCCATCTCGCCCGCATCGCGCCGCGCGTGCAGGATCAGCACTTCATGCTGCAGAAGGAAGTCGTCGAACGCATGGTGGCCGAGCCCGGCGGCAAGGCGTATGGCCGCCTGTCCGTGATGCTGCAATGGCGTTACTACATGGAGCTGCTGTTCGTCGTGCCGCCGACCGCCTTCGATCCGCCGCCGCAAGTCGACTCGGCGATCGTGCGCATGATTCCGCTGGCGCAACCGCTCGCCTGCGACGAGGACAGGCTCGAACAAGTCGTCGCCAAGGCGTTCTCGCAGCGGCGCAAGGTGATCCGCAACTGCCTGGCCGGCATGTTCACCGAGAACGATCTGATCGATGCCGGCATCGATCCGCAGGCGCGGCCGGAAGCGGTGCCGGTCGAGCAGTTCGTCGCGCTCGCGAATCGCCTGGCTCCCGCTTGATCGGACGCTCCGTCGTCGCTTGACGCGCGTCCTGAAGGAATTCTCCGGCTGCGCTATGCTGGCCGTCCGATTCCCGCGTCCGATGGAGAGCGCATGACCGTCCTCGATTACCGTCTCGTCGATGTCTTCACATCGCAACCGTTGTCCGGCAACAGTCTCACCGTCTTCTTCCTGAACCGGCCGTTGCCGGATGCCTTGCTGCAAGCCGTCACGCGCGAGATGCGCCATTTCGAATCGATCTTCCTGTGGGAGACGCCCGATCCGCATTGCTTCCGGGCGCGTATCTTCACGATGGAAGAGGAGTTGCCGTTCGCCGGCCATCCCGTGATCGGCGCGGCATGCGCGCTCCATGCGGAACGCTTCGCCGGGACGCCGGAAGTCGCGTTGCGGCTGCAACTGGCGGAGCGCGGCGTTCCGCTGGTCAGCCGGCGCGGCGGCGGGCATTATTCGGCCGAGATGGAGCAGGGCACGGCGGTATTCTCCGGCTCCGTTCCGCGCGAGGGCCGCGACGAAGTCCTGGCCGCCCTCAACCTGCGGCCGGACGATCTGGTGAGCGAACTGCCGCTCGAGGTCGTCTCCACCGGCCTGCCCTACCTGATCGTTCCGATCAGGAAGAATCTCGCCGAAGCGCGCATCGTCGCCCGCGATTTCGACCGGCTGCTCGCCCGTTTCGGCGCCAGTTTCGTCTACGTCATCGACGTGCCCACGCTCGAGGGCCGGACCTGGGACAACGATGGCCGGGTGGAGGATATCGCCACCGGCAGCGCCGCCGGGCCGGCGGCCGCCTACCTGGTGCGGCATGGGTACGCGCGCCCCGATCTGCCGCTGGTTCTGCATCAGGGCCGTTTCCTCGGCAGGCCGAGCCAGCTGATCGCCAGCGTCGACGGCGAGCACATGTCGGTGCGGGTGCGCGGCGATGTGGCGCCGGTCGGCGGCGGCACGCTCGACTTGCGCAACTCTCCCTTGCTTTGAACCGCCCGCCGGCGCCGCCGCGACGCCGATGCTAGAATTTTCCGCCGGCCGCGTTCTGGAACGCGGCCGGTATTCAGTACGTCTTCAGGGCGGGGCGGAATTCCCCACCGGCGGTAAAACCACGCGAGTGGTCGAGCCCGCGAGCGCTTGCCTCGGTCATTCTAGGCAAGGTCAGCAGATCTGGTGCGAATCCAGGGCCGACGGTCATAGTCCGGATGAAAGAAGATGTGCCGATATCCGATCTCCATGCCGAGCCATCGTCGTGGAGCGCGGCTATTCGCGTGCCCTGGAACGTTTTCGCCAAATCATTTGCGTGGAGCGTTTCGATGATTCAATCCCCTTCCTTTTTTTCTTCCTCCTCCGACGGCTTTGCCGGACGGCTCGCGCGCGCACTCGATGCCTTGCGTGCCGGCCGGCCCGTGATCCTGATGGACGACTTCGATCGCGAGAACGAAGCCGACCTGATCGTCGCCGCCGAAAAGCTCACGGTCGAGACCATGGCCTTGCTGATCCGCGAGTGCAGCGGCATCGTCTGCCTGTGCCTGACCGACGAGACGATACGCCGATTGGACTTGCCGCCGATGGTGGCGCGCAACGAAAGCCGTCACGGCACCGCGTTCACGGTATCGATCGAAGCGCGGCAGGGCGTCACGACAGGCGTGTCGGCGGCCGACCGCGTGACGACGGTACGCGCCGCGATCGCGGACGATGCGCGTCCGGAAGACCTTGCCCGGCCGGGGCATGTCTTTCCCTTGCGGGCGGCGCCGGGCGGCGTGCTCGAACGGCGCGGGCATACCGAAGGCTCGGTCGATCTGGCCAGAATGGCCGGGCTCGAACCGGCGGCGGTCCTGTGCGAATTGATGAATCCCGACGGCACCATGATGCGCGGCGAGGATATCGCGCGATTCGCCGCCCGGCATGGCCTGGAAATCCTGACCATCGCCGAACTGGCCGAATGGCGGCTGGCGGAGCGGCGCGCCGCCGCTTGACCGCCGCTGTGCCCGCACGCGGCGGGCGGCTCCGGCCCAGGCGCTAGGCGGCCTTCCGTTCGATCAATTCGATCTTGTAGCCGTCCGGATCCTGGACGAAAGCGATCACGGTCGTGCCGCCCTTGACCGGGCCCGCCTCGCGCGTCACGGTGCCGCCCTGCGCTTTCACCTTCTCGCAGGTGGCGTAGACATCCTCGACGCCGATCGCGATGTGGCCGTAAGCGGTGCCGAGTTCGTACCGGTCGACGCCGTAGTTGTAGGTCAGTTCGAGCTCCGCGTGCTCGGGATTGTTGCCGTAGCCGACGAAGGCGAGCGTGTACTTCTGCTCGGGGCGGTCGGTGGTGCGCAGCAGTTTCATGCCGAGCACCTCGGTGTAGAAATCGATCGAACGCTGCAGGTCGCCGACGCGCAGCATCGTGTGCAGGATGCGCATGCTGTTACTCCGTCTGATGGAAATGAATGGGGACAGCGGCCATTGTATGCGGCGCCGCGTTTTCCCGCCGCGCGTCAGAAAATCGGCAGCGTTTCCGGCGCCTGGTCGCGCAAGGCCTTGCGGGCGGACTGGAACTCGGGAAAGATCGACTGCACCGTCGCCCAGAAGCGCGGGCTGTGGTTCATCTCGCGCAGGTGCGACAGCTCGTGCGCGATCACGTAATCGATCAGCGGCAGCGTGAAATGGATCAGGCGCCAGTTGAGCCGGATCTTGCCGTCGGCGGTGCAGGAACCCCACTGCGTGACCGCCGAGGACAGCGCGAACGCGCGGTACCGGACGCCGAGCTTTTCGGCATAGACCGGCAGCCGCTCGGCGAAGACGCGCTTGGCTTCCTGCTGCAGCCAGGCCTGTACCCGATCCTTCAGTTGCTGTTCGGTGGCGTCGACCGGCAGGCAGACCGTCAGTTCGCGCGTATCCGCTTCGAACGCGATGCCGGTGGAACGATGGTTGGCGATGCGCAGCGTGATGTCTGCGCCGAGATAAGGCAGGGTGCCGCCGTCCCGCCATTGCATCTGCGGCTGCAGGCGGCGCGCGGAACGTTCGCGCCGTTCGTTGAGCTTGGCGAAGATCCAGCGCTGCTTCTCGCGGATCGCGCTTTCGATGTCGCCGATCGTCACCCATTTCGGCGCGCGGATATGCAAGCCGTCATCGTCGATCAGGAAGCCGATCGAGCGGCGCTTGGCGCGGGTGAGCACATAGTCGAGCGCGATCTCGTTGACGACGACGCGGCGCTTGCCCGCCGGGACGACGGCCGGCACCAGCGGGAGCTGCAGGCCGGCCGTGGGCGACGGCTTGGGCGCCGGATGATCGACCGCGGGTTGCGCGGAAAAATCGGAGGTGAAGAAATCGAGCTGCAGCGCGAGCTGTTGCGGTTCCGGCGTAGTCTGTCTCAGCAGCTTCAAGGTTGGCCCATGTCGGATCGGAAGAGGGATATGCGTGCGGGCGTTCTAGTGGGCCATCCATCCTGGCCGGCTACTTTTGCTTCTTGTTCTTCCAGCCGCCGGGGCCAAGCTCCATTAAGGCTTAGGCCCGCACCTGCTTCGCAACGCAATCCGTTGTCGAATAGGCATGCGGCGAAATCACGCGCATTTCCGATTCTATCCAATTTTCAACTTCCTGCATCAGTTCCGCGGGTTCGCGCCCGGCCGACTGTATCGGCTTGCCGATCGAGACCGTGATCAGTCCCGGTTTCTTGATAAAGGAATTCTTCGGCCAGCATTCGCCGGAATTGAGGGCGACCGGCACCACTTGCACGCCGGTCTCGATGGCGAAGCGCGCGCCGCCGAGCTTGTACTTGCCCTGGCTGCCGACCTTGGTGCGCGTCCCCTCGGGGAACATGATGACCCAGACGTCGTCCTCGGCGAGCCGCTTCTTCCCGATCTCGACGACTTGCGTGAACGCGTCCTTGCCCTTGCTGCGGTCGATCGGGATCATGCGCAGCAGCGCGATGCCCCAGCCGAAGAAGGGCACGTACGTCAATTCCTTCTTGAACACGTAGAGCAGCGGGTGGCCGAGGCCGAGGTAGAGGAAAATCGTTTCCCAGGCCGATTGGTGCTTCGACAGCACGACGGCCGGTCCCTGGGGCAGGTTTTCGAGGCCTTTCACCTGATGGCGGATGCCGCAGAAGTTGCGCGCGCCCCACAGGATGAGGAGGTTCCAGCGTCCCGTCCACCAATAGCGCGTCCGGTACGGAAACGGTGCGGCCACGAAGCAGGTGGGCGCGAACAGGACGGTCACGACGATCATCCAGATCAGGAACAGCAGGGAACGGAGGAACAGGAAGAGGCGATACATGGAAGCTCCGGTGGATGCGAAGCGGGCGGCGTCACGCCGCGCCGGCGTCGCGTTCTTTCAGCAAATGGTCGACCACGGCGGCGAGATTGGGATAGATCGCCGTGCCGGGCGGCAGGCCGCCCTTTTCGAGCGTCTTCTCGCCCTTGCCGGTCAATACGAGGTAAGGCCGGCAGCCGACCAGGAACCCGGCCTGCAGATCGCGCAGCGAATCGCCCACCGTCGGCATACCCTTCAGGCTGACGCCGAAGCGCTTGGCGACGGCATGCAGCATGCCCGGCTTCGGCTTGCGGCAATCGCAATTGTCGGCCGCGGCATGCGGACAGAAGAAGACCGCGTCGATGTCGGCGCCGACCGCTTGCGCCGACCGGTGCAGCTTCTGATGAATCGCGTTGAGCGTCATCATGTCGAAATAGCCGCGCGCGATGCCGGACTGGTTGGTGGTGACCACGACGCGATAGCCGGCCTGGTTCAGGCGGGCGATCGCCTCGAGCGATCCGGGGATCGGAATCCACTCCTCGGGCGACTTGATGAATTCGTCCGAGTCGTGGTTGATCACGCCGTCGCGGTCGAGGATGATCAGTTTGGTTGCTGCTTCGGGCATCGAATCGTCAGGCGGCCAGTTTCGAGATGTCGGCGACGCGGTTCATCATGCCGTGCAATTGCGACAGCAGGGCGATGCGGTTGTTGCGCAACTGTTCGTCCTCGGCCATCACCATCACGTCGTTGAAGAAGGCGTCGACGTCGTTGCGCAATTGCGCGAGCGTCTTGAGCGTGCCGGCGAAGTCGCCTTTCGCGAATGCCGCATCGACCTGCTGCAGCACGGTGGTCATGCTGGCGTGCAAACCTTGTTCGGCGTTCTCGCGCAGCAAGGCGGCTTGCACCGCGCCGGCGGCCGAGTCCGTCTTCTTCAGGATATTGGTGATGCGCTTGTTGGCCGCGGCCAGCGATTCCGCTTCCGGCAGCGCGGCGAATGCCTTGACGGCGTCGAGGCGCTCGACGATGTCGGCCAGCGCGTCCGGCGCCTGGGCGACCACGGCTTCGACTTCATTGACGCTGTAGCCCTTGTCCTTCAGGTAGCCGCGCAGGCGGTCGTAGAGGAAGGCGAGGACATCGGCGCTCGGGTCCTTGAAATTGGCATTGCCCGCGAACAGGGCGGCCGCATCGGCGACGAGGCCCGACAGCTTCAGCGCCAGGCGCTTCTCGATCAGCATGCGCAGCACACCGAGCGCGTGGCGGCGCAGCGCGAACGGGTCCTTGTCGCCGGTCGGCTGCAGGCCGATGCCCCAGATGCCGACCAGGGTTTCGAGCTTGTCGGCAAGCGCGACCGCAGTGCCGGTTTGGGTCGCCGGCAAGGCGTCGCCGGCGAAGCGGGGCTGATAATGTTCCGACGCCGCCAGCGCGACTTCCTCGTGCTCGCCGTCATGGCGCGCATAGTAGGTGCCCATGATGCCTTGCAGTTCGGGGAATTCGCCGACCATGTCGGTCAGCAAGTCGGCCTTCGCCAGCAGCGCGCCGCGTTCGGCCAGCGCGACGTCGGCCCCGAGCGCCTGGGCGATCTTGCCGGCCAGCGTCTTGATGCGTTCGCCGCGCTGGGCTTGCGTGCCGAGCTTGTTGTGATAGACGACGTTGGCAAGGCCGGGCAGGCGGTCCGCCAGTTTCTTCTTCTTGTCCTGCTCGAAGAAGAATTTCGCATCCGACAGGCGCGGGCGCACGACGCGTTCGTTGCCGCCGATGATGTGCTGCGGGTCCGGCGTCTCGATGTTCGAGACGATCAGGAAGCGCGAGCGCAGCTTGCCGTGAGCATCGGTCAGCGCGAAGTACTTCTGGTTGGTCTGCATCGTCAGGATCAGGCATTCCTGCGGGACGGCCAGGAACTCTTCCTCGAAGCGGCATTCGTAGACCACCGGCCATTCGACCAGCGCGGTGACCTCGTCGAGCAGCGATTCCGGCATCAGCGCGCGGTCGTCGCCGGCCTTGGCCAGCAGCGCGGCGCGGATGTTTTCCTTGCGCGCGGCGACGCCCGGGATGACCTTGCCTTCGGATTCCAGCACGCTCGCGTAGCTCTCGGCGCTGGCGATCGTCAATTCACCCCTCGACAGGAAACGGTGGCCGATCGTCACGCGGCCGGCCGGCAATCCCAGAATGGAGAGCGGCACCACGTCGGCGCCGTGCAGCGCGATCAAGCGGTGCACCGGACGCACGAATTGCACGCTCGAGCCGTCCGGGCGCTGGTAGTTCATGACCTTCGGGATCGGCAGCTTGGCGATCGCGTCTTCCAGCGACGCCTGCAGCCCGCCTTGCAGGGCCGAACCGGGCGCGGTGTAGTTGTAGAAGAAGCTTTCGGCCTTGCCGTCGACGGCCCGTTCGAGTTCTTCGAGACCGATTCCGGCGACCCCGATCGCGCCCGCCATCGCGGCGAGCTTCTTCTGCAGCGGCGCGCTCGGCTTGCCTTCCGCGTCGAGCGCGACCGCGACCGGCAGCACCTTCTCGCGCATTTTCTTGTCCGGCGACGTGGCGCGCACCTCGGTGATCGAGACGGCCAGGCGGCGCGGCGTGGCATAGGACGTGACGACCGAATCGGCCTCGAGGAAATCGCGCGCTTTCAGCCCGCTCGCGATGCCGGCGGCAAAGGCTTCGCCCAGCCTGGCGAGCGCCTTCGGCGGGAGTTCTTCGGTCAGGAGTTCGACTAACAGTGTTTGGTTCATTTTTTGAATTCTTTCACGACGGATCAGGCGGCGGCCTTGAGGTCTCCGCACATCGGGAAACCGAGCTTTTCGCGCGACTCGTAGTAAGCCTGGGCCACCGCGCGCGACAGGTTGCGGATGCGGCCGATATAGGCTGCGCGTTCGGTCACCGAAATCGCGCCGCGCGCATCGAGCAGGTTGAAGGTATGGGCCGCCTTCAACACCATCTCGTAGGCCGGCAGGGCCAGCGATCGGCCTTCGATCGCCATCAGGCGCTTGGCCTCGGATTCGTAATTCGAGAACAGCGAGAACAGGAATTCGGTGTTCGAGTGTTCGAAGTTATAGGTCGATTGTTCGACTTCGTTCTGGTGGAACACGTCGCCGTAGGTGAGGCGCCTGGTCACGCCATGCTCTTCCCATTCGGTCCAGACCAGGTCGTAGACGTTTTCCACGCCCTGCAGATACATCGCCAGGCGCTCGATGCCGTAGGTGATCTCGCCGAGCACCGGCTTGCAATCGAGCCCGCCGACCTGCTGGAAATACGTGAATTGCGTGACTTCCATGCCGTTGAGCCAGACTTCCCAGCCCAGGCCCCAGGCGCCGAGCGTCGGGTTTTCCCAGTCGTCCTCGACGAAACGCACGTCGTTCTGCTTGAGGTTCAGGCCGAGCGCCTCGAGCGAGCCGAGATAGAGGTCGAGGATGTTCTCGGGCGCCGGCTTCATCACCACCTGGTATTGGTAGTAATGCTGCAAGCGGTTCGGATTCTCGCCGTAGCGTCCGTCTTTCGGGCGGCGCGAGGGTTGCACATAGGCGGCGCGCCACGGCTCCGGACCGATGGCGCGCAGGAAAGTTGCCGTGTGCGACGTACCTGCGCCGACTTCCATATCGTAGGGCTGGAGCAGCGCGCAGCCTTGCGCGTCCCAATACTCTTGCAGCTTGAGAATAACTTGTTGAAATGTAAGCATCGTGGCTTGATCCGGATATGCCGAAAAGGCAGGAAAAATTCGCTAAAACCCTGAATTTTAGCGGTTTTTGTCAGTGCGAGGGCGTTTTGCGAGAGGCCAGCCAAGCGCCGGCGAGGGAGGCGGCAAGCAGTCCGACCAGTAGACTGTTGCCCAAAAGAACATACGGTGTCATGCCGCGATATCCTTGCACCGAGGCCGTCAGCGTCGCGCGCCGGTAAGGCGGCAGGCTTGCCGTGACTCTACCCTTCGGATCGATCACGGCGGTCATGCCGGTGTTGGTGGCGCGCAGCATCGGCCGCCCCGTTTCGAGCGAGCGCATTTGCGAAATCTGCAAATGCTGGGGCAGCGCCAGGGAATCGCCGAACCAGGCGATGTTCGACATGTTGAGCAGGATGGTCGGGCCGGCGCTCGCGCCGCCGTCAGGTTGGGCGCGGCCGGCGCGGATCTGCGCCGCGATCTCTTCGCCGAACAAGTCTTCGTAGCAGATGTTCGGTTGCACCGCCTGGTCCTTGACCTTGAACGGCGGCTGCAGGATCGACGCTTTCGTGAAATCGCCGAGCGGAATGTTCATCATCTCGACGAACCAGCGGAAGCCGAATGGAATGAATTCGCCGAACGGCACGAGGTGGTGCTTGTCGTAGCGATAGAAGCCGGCGCGGCCGTCGGCGGCAGGCCCCGGCGCGATGCCGACCGCGCTGTTGGCATAGTGGAGCGCCTTATCGGTGACGGGAGCGCCCAGCGCGAGATGGCTGTTCGATTCCCGCGCATACCGCTGCAGACGGGGCAGGTAATCGGACGGCAATTGATGCAGGAATACCGGGATCGCCGTTTCCGGCGTCACGATCAGATCGGCCGGCGCCTCGGTGATCATGTCGTGATACAGGCGCAAGGACGTGTACAGCTGTTCGCTGTCGAACTTCAATTCCTGCGGCACGTTGCCCTGCAGCAGACGGACGGACAAGGGCTCGCCATGCGCTTCGGTCCAGTCGATCCGGTGCAGGACGAAACCGCCGGCGAGCAAGGCGACGGATAGCAGCGCCGGCAGCTTTTTCGCGGGCAGCAGTGCGAGGCAGCCGGCCATGAGCGCCGCCAGCCAGCCGACGCCGTAGACCCCGACGACCGGGGCGAAGCCGGAGAGAGGGTTTTCGGTGTGCGCATAACCCGCCGCGAGCCAGGGAAAGCCGGTGAAGAACCAGCCGCGGACCCAGTCGGCCAGCGCCCAGGCGGCGGGGAAGAGCAGCAGCAATGCCGTCGTCGGCGCCGCGTGCCAGCGGCGCCGCAGCCATGCCGCGATGCCGAGTCCGAGCGCGTAAATGCCGCCGAGGAAGAGCGCGAGCAGCGCGACGGCCAGCACCGCCATCCACGACGGCATGCCGCCGTAGCGATGCATGCTGATATAGAGCCAGTAAAAGCCGCCGGCCAGCCAGCCGAAGCCGAACGCCCAGCCGTACCAGATAGTGCGCTTGATGGACGATTCGCCGGCCGCCGCGCGGAACAGCAACGCCGTCATGGCGGTTTGCAGCGGCCACCAGCCGAAAGGCGCGAAAGCCGGCACGTTGGCCGCGCCGGCCAACACGCACAGCAGCAAACGGAGCGGGAGCGTCAGGCGTTCAGTCGAGCGATTCAAGACCCGGCGTCTTCTTCGGTGGCCGGCGGCTCCGGCAGCTTCTCGACATTGAGCACGTGCGCCTGGCGCGCATCGGCGCGCAGCACCTCGAAGCGCAACCGGCCTATGTCGAAGATATCGCCCTTGCGCGGCACGCGGCCGAGATGGTTGGCGACCAGGCCGCCGATGGTGTCGACGTCCTCGTCGGAAAAGCCGGCGCCGATCTCTTCATTGAATTGCGTGATCTCGGTCAGCGCCTTGACGCGCCAGCGCAAGACGTCGGCGCCGTTCTTGAGCGGCAGGATGTTGTCTTCTTCTTCGTCGAAATCGTATTCATCCTCGATGTCGCCGACGATCTGTTCGAGCACGTCCTCGATCGTGATGAGGCCGGCGACGCCGCCGTACTCGTCGACGACGATCGCGATATGGTTGCGGTTGGAGCGGAAGTCGCGCAGCAGCACGTTGAGGCGCTTCGACTCCGGAATGAAGACCGCCGGGCGCAGCATGTCGCGCACGTCGAAGGATTCCTCGGCGTAATAGCGCAACAAGTCTTTC
>Ga0196972_1000154_pt1 | contig 56709 bp, 79 predicted proteins | sample S1v_2013CmetaG_FD_148618 | JGI IMG/M metagenome (GOLD analysis project Ga0196972, IMG submission 148618) | Soil microbial communities from Anza Borrego desert, Southern California, United States - S1+v_20-13C | ecosystem: Environmental > Terrestrial > Soil > Desert | place: USA: California...
GTCGACGATAGCGGCATCAACTCGCTCGGCCGCCGCAATGTCAAGCGCCCGATCACAGCTGTTCGCGAAGCGGACCAGGTATCCTGCCTTTTGCAACGCGTGTTCGATGTCGAGGGCGATAAGGTACTCGTCTTCGGCAACCAGGATAGTTTTCATGACATCCTCGCTGCATACGAACAAAAACTCGGCCGTCACCGGCCGAGAAGGAGGAGTTTGTCATGTCAGCCATGTGACGGCTGGACCTGTAACTCACTGGCGGAAATAAGGTTCCGTTAACCCGGTGACTGTCGAGGGTCTTTGGGGCGCGGGTAGGTCCGCTCCTCTTCGAACTGGCCATCTTGGCGGTGAATACGAACGGTGCCTTCTCCGACGATTTCCTCAAGTACGCCGCCCTGCAGAGCTTCGGCTTTCGTCTTGAACGCGCGCACCCGCTCTCCGAGCTGGTTGTGCAGCGCCCAACCGTCGCCATCCGTTTTGAGTTCGAAGCGTTTAAGCATTGAAACCTCCGGCATATCCGAGAACAGATAAACCCAGAGGCCTCCGGGGCGTTCCAACCCGTCAGAGTCTACGCTTTGCCGAAAGCGTTAATCACGCGGTCCGAGATTGCTGCGCATTCCGCCGGATTTTCCAGATCCCCGGCGTTTTCGGCTATGTCGAAGATCAGCTTTGCAAGTCGCGGCCTGCGATCATCGGTAAGGCCAATATTCAGCGTTTGACAGGCCTGATCGTAAATGTGCTGGAGTGCCGCCAAGTCGGTACCGTTGTAGGCCCGCGAGGCGGTGTTCCATGCGAGATAATTGATCAGCTTGGGCATGACGGCGAGCCTGAAGCAAAAAGCTTGACGACGATAGCAGGTGTTTAAAGCAGATCGCCCATTAATATTCATAAAACCAACGGGTTCGTCATTGGGAACCCAGGGGAGACGTTGTGAGTTACGGGCCGCGGAGTTATCCAGCATGAAGGGTCAACATGGTTTCCATGTCCGCAGACGAACTGTTGCTGCTTGGCCAGCTTGCAGATGGCAGGCGCGTGCTCTCGGTCGAGGAGATTGCCGTGGCGAACAAACTTGTAGGCCGCGGCCTGGCTTTGCTTCAGCCCCTCACCATGCATCAATGCGACTGTTGTCTTACGGAAGAGGGCCACGTCTTCGTAGACGAATGCATCGGCGAGCCGAAGCTACGAGGGTTAACATAAAACTCACAGGCCCGGCTTCCTTCTCGGCGGGGATCACGGTCTCTGCTACGGAGGGTGATCAAGCGCAAACCCCCGTCTGCTAAGGGTCGCATAGCTTCTCAATTTGGCCGGTCGGTGGCGCCGGCTGGTCAAATCAGACAACCAATCGGATAGAAGGTTCCGCCTCGGAACGCTGCATTGCGGCACCTCCGAGCGCGGTTCCGATCATCTCCTGATCGAGGCCTAGTTCAAGGCATTCCTTGGCCAGATCACCAGCGTATTTGAGCAGCACTGCGTGGCTGGCTTGCTTGAACGCGGCCAGGAACGCTGCTTTGGCCCTACTCTCTGCTACGAAGCTGTCTGAATGAGTAAGGTCGATAGTATGCTCAGATCCCGAGATGCGAGCTATGCCGAGCATCGCGTTCCGAACAGCTCTGAGTTCAGTTTCGTATTCGAATGCGAGATCCCGTTTCATCGCGACAAAGCTAGCGAGCTTGCCCATGCTGAGACTCTCCTATTTGAAAGTGATAAGGTTAGCTTATTCGGTGAATCGATCGTTAATGCCGTGGGACTGCGCGCCGTCACCACGCTGGAGGCGATTCCTGGCACCTTTGGCGCGGTGAAAGGCGAGGCCATGCTGCGGGAAAGCGTGCTAACGAAGGCTGATTAAGAGGCGCTACGCCTGATGGACGAGAGCAGGTCGCTTCTAGCCGCAGCCAAAAGGGATAGGCCGTGAGCCACTAGGACGTTCCAGTGGGTTAGGCTGGAGTGTAGCACGGCGGAACCAGCTCGCTCCCTTGTCGTTCGCCTCTAAGGAGGCTAACCATGAGCGCTAAAAATCCCGGCGACGATGCTCCCTCAGGTACACCCGGTACCGGCGAGGCCACATGCGAAAAGTGCAATGGCACCGGTAGAATAGAAGGCAAGACGTGCTCCGACTGTAATGGGACCGGAAAGATCGTCCAGGGTATCGGGGGTGGCTAAAGCTTTGGCTTGCGACGGCGCCTCTCTAACTCGCGACCGAGTTCCTGCAGATCGTCATGCAACAGGGCTCCCACCTTACCCTCCAAGCATTTGAACTGCTTTTCGACCTCTTCGAGTTCTTCCTCGCTCATGTGGTCGAGGCCAACCAATTCTGTACGAGCGCCTTCGACGGCCCGCAACAGCTCATCAAGTTTGATGGTGACAACTTTAGCCCCTCGGTTCTGCGAATTCTGGATGATAAACACCATCAGAAACGTGACCACTGTCGTGCCGGTATTGATCAGCAGCTGCCAAGTGTCCGAGTAGTTGAAAATGGGCCCGGTGACAGCCCACACCAGCACGACGCCCAATGCTATGAAGAAGGCCCAGCTTGTTCCCACGGCGCTCGCCACGGTTTCAGATAGTCGGTGGAACACGTCGCGCATCGATGGGTCTCCCGCTACATTGGCCATCCGGATGTAGCAAACGGAGCGGTGCCATGTCTTCTCCAGACCGAACGATCCCTCTGTTGGGCCCGTTTCTTACTCGGCTAGGCTTAGCGCTTTCGCACCCCGCAGCTTTTGTCGCCGCATTTGTGTACATGATGGCGTGGATGTCGCTGAAGCCCGAGACCTTCGAGTGGCACGCGGGTGCGACGATGGCCGCGCTGTTCATGACCCTGTTTATTCAACGGGCGACCCACCGCGATACCCAGGCGCTGCACGCCAAGATCGACGAACTGCTGCATGCAACGCGCGCCGCACGAGATGAATTGGCGACGGTGGATGAAGAGGAGCCTGAGGAAATAGAGGAGCACCGCCAGCATGAGCATTCAAAGGCGAGGCGCTCGGGCACTCAGTGACGTACGACCAATCCAGCGCAGGTACGAAAAAAGTCCCGGAAGGTTGCGCTTCCGGGGCTAGGTCGTCGGTAAGGAGGGCCGGGGTTCGCAACCCGACCTTGCAGGGAAGAAACGCGAGTCGGATTAAACGAGGGTTAAGCCGTTGCCAGCTCGCGAACCGCGGGCACGATCACCTTACGGCGGCCGTCTTGCTTCCGCTCTATCAACCCTGTCCTCTCAAGGCTGCCCAGCAATTCCGATAGCGTGGACGCCGGCATTCCGAGTGTTTCAGCAATGTAGGTCTGGCTCTCGATGACGTTGCCCACGGCATGTTCCTGGCGAACGAATGCCAGGACCTCCGAACGGCGCGCCTCGTCAATCGAACGCTTCGACGTCGAAGGGACAGCCGAACCGTTCGTCGGACCCGGCGGCCTGGGAGGAATCTTCGGGAACGCGATAAGCGAGGCGCTGCCCTCCGAACCTTCGCCCGAACCCTTCGGCGAACCGTTCGCGTCGCAGTTAACCAGCAACGCGGGATGGTGCGGGAAAAGGGACTCACGGGGAGCGGCGGCGAACGGTTCGGCAGCGGCAGTCTCCGAACGCTTCGGCTTCACTTCGACAGCCTTGGCGAACAGGGGAGCACCAAACGTGGCGACGATCACAACGGCGAGGCCCATGATCCAGCCCCACACGCCGCCCATAAACAATTCGAATGCCGACGGCTCGGCAGGACGGGGGAGGGCTTCGAGCTTTGCCTTGAGGCCGGGCAGTAGCTGGGCCAGCTCAACCTTGCGAATGGCGCTGGCGTTCTCCTGCCGGAGCTTCAGGATAGGAGCGCAGGCGTCGAAGTAGGCTTTCTGGTCGAGAAATGTGGAGCACGCGCGGGTAAGGCGAAACACGCGGCGGGAGACGGGAGCAGCATCAAGGTCGGCTTTGATCTCGGCCGGAGTGCGTGCGCCTTCCAGGCGTTTGAATTCCGCCTCGGCAGCGGTGACGTCGCCCTTGGCTATGTCGTAGAGCGTGCGCTGTCCGCCTTCGCCGCCAGACTTCACGCGCTGGGCTTCGAGGAGTGTCAGCGCGAGGGCGGAGATCGAGACGGCTAGGAGGAGGATCGCGATTGGCGCGCCGATGACACGCTGCCGGGCGAGTGCACCAGGCTGGAAGGCGACCCATGCCGCGCGTGCCTGCGAAAGCGAGATGGCGACGGCAGCGAGCACGAATACGACGCCGGCAATCGACACGGGGCCGGACCAGCCGAACATCGCGACATACACGGTGAAGTTTTCAAGGTGCATTCCGAGCCCATAGGCGCGGAGTGCGTTGACGGCGGCCTCGGCGACGATCGCGAGCGTGATCGGCAACCATGCCCATAGTGGGACGCGCCAGCGTATTTGAGCGCTGGGCGCAGGTGTGCTAACGGTGGTCATGTCGATATTCCCTTCCTAAGCAGAGTGGGATTGAGACAACGGCCCGGCGGTGTCCACACACCGACCGGGCTTTTGCTGCGCAGAATATGGCGATACGCCGCTCGGCGAAGCTTGAATATATTAGTTGAGTAAAGTAAATATATCAAGTAGGCTTGTGGTTCACGCATTTACTAGGGTAATTTTGCGGCCATGCAGATGCATCAAGAGGGCATTGACATGAGTCAACAGCCGCGGCGAGGACGCCCGCCTACGGGCATTCGCAAGGAGCGCTTGCAGATCATGTTGGACCCCGACGACTATCAGGCGGTGATCGATGCGGCGACAACGCTTGGCGAGACCCAGGCGGAGCTTGGGCGCCAACTCGTAAAAGGCGAGGTTGCGTGGGCCGACGTGTTGAAGGCGGCAAAGAAGGCAAAGAAATGATGGCCATCGAGGAGGCGCGGCGTATCCGCGATGACATCCGTGACGTCTTGTCTAGCGCTACGGAGGCCCTGGCTTCTTTGCTTAACCCATTGGCGGCCGAATTAGCCTGCGCCCAAAGCATTTGCCAGGAGGAACAGGCGCTACTCACCAAACAGCTTGGTGCGGTATCGGACGCGCTGGACCACATGCGCGTTGCTAATGCCTTATTGAAACGGACAGTACCATGAGCACTGAAGGTAGGCCCTGATGGATTATGTTCTGATTGGTTTGTTTTTCGCCGCGTGTTCAGTCGTGAACCGCTGGGCTTTTCGGAAGGACGTCAAGCGCGCGATTGCCTATGAAGCCGGGCAGAAAATAGTTTAAGAAAAGATTGACAGAAAAGCCGCGAGTCACGTAACGAATCAAGCACCGTCGCGAGACGCATGAACGAAGCCCGGCCGGAGCCGCTCCCGCCGGGCTTTTGCGTTTTCTGCATGACGCGCAAGGGCGGCACGGTGAACGCAACCGACGCGCAAATGAGGGGGACCGCTCATGTGACCAGCAACCTTGCGTGACACGTTTTGGAAGCCGTCGCAGCTGGGCACTGCGGCGGCCTTTTTGTTTCCGACCTCAGATCCGGCAGGCACACACGCGATGGCAGTAGTTAGCGCCACACGGCCACACGCCGCGAAGACGGGGAGGAAGGACTACAGGCTGCCCATGCAATGCGAGACGTGCGCGGCCATCCGCGCAGCGATCAAGCGCATCGTGAAGGTGGGGCGATGATCACGCTCAATATCGACATGCGCGAGTTCACGAGGAAAGCCCGTCAGATGGGCATCTTCAAGGATGATCAGCTGCCGTATGCAATCGCCAACACGCTCAACGAGACGATGTTCAAGGACACGCGCCCGCAGATCATCGGGCCGACCTGGTCGGCGGCATTCACGGTGCGCAATGCTGGCTTGCCGCGTGCTGCAATCAACGTCGAGAAGGCGTCGAAGGGGAAACTATCGGCCGGAGTATTCGACGCGCTCGGGCGTGCTGATCTTGCTGTGCATGCGCGAGGTGGTGCGAAGACTCATTCGGGTACCCTGGCTGTGCCGGAGCAAAGCAAGGTCCGGCTGCACGCACGCGGCAAGACGCCTTGGGCGAAAGAGCTTGAGCGCCGGTATGGCAAGCGCGCCGTGCGCAAGACGCCTAAGGGCCTATTCGTTGGCAAGGGCGGCAGGCTGCACCTCTACTTCGCGTTCAAGGGCGGCGCGCATTTGTCAAAGCGTTTCGCGTTCTACGAGGACTTCGAGCGCCGTTCCGTGGCTGGCATGGCTCGCTATTATCCGAAGAACATCCAACGTGCCGTCGCCACCGCCTTCGGCAGGTAGGGCTCGACGGGTCCCTCCTGCCCTGGCCCCCCAACGCGGGTCACGCCCGACCGCGAAGGGTCTCTAGACGTAGAAATTTTTTCGTCCTTGATTCCGATTCCGGTTTGAACATGGCCACGCAAGCTGAAATCGCCGCAAAACTTGAGATTTCGGATCGCTGGTTGCGGAAGTTGGTCGAGGACGGCGCGATCAAAGACCCTGGCCGCGGCAACTGGGATGCGCTGCAGACTGCAAAGCAGCTGCTCGAATACCGCGGTAGAGAAATCGAGCGCCTCAAGGCGCAGGTCGCGAGCCTCGAGTCACAGACGCAGCGGAGTGAGGCTGGCGGTACCAAGTCGACCGAGGATGCGCGTAAGGCGCGCGCTCAAGCCGACATCGCGGAGATGGAAGCTGCAGAGATGAAGAAGCAGCTCGTTCCGATCGGCGAAATCGCCGAGCCGTTGCAGAGTGCTGTTTTGATTTTGAAGACCCGCATCATGGCCGTGCCGGCGAAAGCTGCCACGCAAGTGGGAGCCAAGAGCCCCGCGCACGCCAAGCAAGTGATCGAGAAACATGTCGTCGAGGCGCTCGAAGGGCTCTCGAAGATCCGAGTCCAGCGCGTCGCCGGAGCCTGATCTTCGCGTATCACACGGCGCCCTCGCCGACGCTATCGACCAAGCGTTCATGCTTTGTGCGCCGCCGCCTCGGCTCACGGTTTCAGAATGGGCGGATGAGTATCGCGTCCTGTCACCGGAAGCGTCTGCCGAGCCTGGTCGCTGGCATACGTCGCGCGTCGAACCGATGCGTGCGGTCATGGATGAGTTGAACGAGCCCGAGACGCACGAGATCGTGGTCAAGAAGGGCACGCAGGTCGCATACACCGAGTTTCTGCTCAACGCGGTCGGCTATCACATCGACCTCGACCCGTGCCCGATACTCTGGCTGTTACCGGACGAAAAGGCGGTGCACGAGATCTCGAAAAGCCGTCTCGATCCGATGCTCCGCGACACGCCGCGGCTTGCAGGGAAGGTCAAGCCGAAGCGTTCACGCGATAGCGGCAACACGATCGACGCAAAGCAATTTCCCGGCGGTCGACTGGCGATCGTTGGCAGCCACGCACCGAACGATATTTCAAGCCGGCCCATTAGGCTTGTGATCTGCGACGAGACCGATCGCTATGCGATATCGGCCGGTGTCGACGGCGATCCGATGGCGCTCGCTGCAAAGCGTCAGGCGTGGTTCTGGAACCGCAAGACGATCAAGGGTTCGTCGCCGACGACAAAAGAGCGCTCGGTTATCGATCGCGATTATAGGCTGTCGGATATGCGCGAGTGCTGGGTCGGGTGTCCCGAGTGCGGTGAGAAGCAGGTCCTTCGTTGGTCGCAGGTGAAGTGGGACAAAGAGCTTGCCCCTAACGGCAAGAAGAAGCTGCACAAGCCAGAGACGGCTGCCTACCAATGCGAACACTGCGGTTCGCTATGGGACGACAACGATCGTTTCGCGGCGCTCGCGAAGGTGAAGAAAGAGGATTGGCGTCCGACCGCGCCGTTTCGAGGTATCGCGGGATTTCACTACCCGCAATTCCTTTCGACCGTTGTGACGTTGCCGGAAATGGTGACAGAGTTTCTGGTCGCCTTCGGCAAGATGCCCGGCTCGCATCCTGACGTCGAGAAAATGAAGGTCTGGACGAACACCGTCCTTGCCGAGTGTTGGGAAGAGCAGGGCGAGACGGTCGACAAATCGCTACTCGAAAAGCGCTGCGAGCCCTATGGCCCCGACGATCTGCCCGACGAGGCGCTGATCGCGACCGCCGGCGTTGACGTGCAGGGCAACCGGCTTGAGGTCCAGGTTATCGCTTGGGGGCCAGGCGAGGAGAGTTGGCCGGCGCGGTATGAAGTGCTGCCCGGCGACCCCGCGCAGGCTGGTGTCTGGAACGATCTCGACGAGCTGCTGAAAGAACCGCTGCGCACTGTCAGTGGCCGACTTGTTCGAATTCGCGCGACGTGCATCGACACAGGCGGCCATCACGCCGCGCAGGTGCACGCATTCTGCAAGGGCAAGCTCGCGCGGCGCATCTATCCGATCGTCGGCAATAGCGGCCCGAAAAGGATCTGGCCGATCCGGCAGTCGAAATCGAAGCATGGCCACGTTTACACAATCGGCGTCGACACCGGCAAAGATCAGATTTACGGGCGCCTCACGATTCCGCCCCGCAAGCCAGGCGAGCCCAATCCGGGCTTTATTCACTTTCCGCTTCCCAACGAGGACGCGCGCACCGACGGCTTTAACGCGGATTATTTCGCGCAGCTGACCGTCGAGAAGGTCGAGACGCGCTATCGCGAGGGGCGCCCGGTTCGCGTCTGGACCAAGAAGCCGGGCGAGCGAAACGAGGCGCTCGATACGTTCGTCTATGCGCTCGCGGCACGGACCAGCCTTGGCTGGCGGCTGCGGCCAGCGGCTAAGGCGGCCGAAGATGATGCGCCGCCGGCGACGTCGCCTGCAGCGCCAAAGCTAAAGCCCACATCATTGCCGCCGGCGCATGTCGCAAAGGCGGCTGTTAAGGCCAAGCCGCGGCGGGATGCTGCCGCGATCGCGAGGATGTTCAAACGATGACCGTCGACACCACTGCGGATCTCACCGCGCTCTATCACGCGATCATCGCCAAGGTGACCGGCCGGCAGGTGAGTCAAGCCGGGCACAAGGACAAGCAGACCTCGTTTGCGAGTGCGTCCCTCACCGAAATGATCAGGCTCTATCGCCAGCTTTGGACGAAGCAAAGCGGGCTCCCCGAGCTGAATGAATTGGGACAGCCGGTCATCAAACGCGGTCCGCCCGCTCGGGCCTGGCGCTAAGGCGACAACACCATGCAAGCACAGGCGGCTCTACCGGCGGTTCGCAAGATGCCGCTGCACCAGGCGCTGGCCTCCCGCATGATGCGCGGAGGCGGCGGGTCGGCATATTCCGCAGCCGCTCGGTTTGATCGCGGCTTTGCGTCTTGGAATCCGACGCTGCGGTCCGCCGACTCCGAGATCCTGCGCGATCATGCAAAGGCCCGCGCTCGTGCACGAGATCTGTATCGTAACCACCCGTACGCCAAGCAAATCGTGCGCATGGCGGCGCTTGCGCAGGTCGGCAAGCGGCTCCGCTATTCCTCGCGGGTCGACTATCAGTTTCTCGGCATCGACGAGGAAGGGGCGGACCGCTGGGGTGCGCAGTTCGATCGCGTTTGGGAAGCCTACGCGCACGGACCTGGCGCGCTGATCGACGCATCGCGCCGGCGCAATTTCTCGGCGCTGATGCGCCTGGCGGTCGGCGTGCGCATGGTCGATGGTGAAGTGCTGCTCGGTTGCGAATGGGATGAGCGCCGCCGCTGGAAGACCTGCTTCAAGATGGTCGACATCGATCGTCTGTCGAACCCGCGCGGGCAACCGGACACGCTGCAGCTCAAGGCTGGCGTTGCTCTCGACGACTACGCTGCGCCGATCGGGTACTACATCCGCAACGGACATCCCGCCGACGTGGCGATGCTGGACGTCGCGCGCGCCAACACGTGGTCATTCCATCCGCGCGAAACGGCGTGGGGCCGGCCGGTGATGCTGCACTCGTTCCTGCCGGAGCGAGCCGAGCAAACGCGCGGCATCACGGAATTCACCACCGTCATTCGCGCTATGCGGATGCAGCAGGAATTCAGCGAGGCGGACCTCGCGTCGGCGATCATGCAGGCCATGCACGCGCTCGTGATCAAGTCCAGCGCCAACTGGGCTGAGATCATGAAGTCGATGGGCGCCGAGGTCGACGTCGACGCCGACGGTAACCCGGTGAATCCGGTTGAGGCCGCGACGCTCGACCAGCTTGCGATGATGGCGGGTTACTACAACGAGGCGCGCATCACGGGCTTTGACGGCGGCCGCCTGGCGGCCCTGGCGCCTGGCGATGAGCTGCAGTTCGTCAGTCCCGGCAACAAGGGCTCAAGCGCGGCCGAGTTCAAGAAATCGGCGGTCAAGGAATTCTCGGCGGGCCTCGGGGGAGATCCGATCTCGGTCTCGCAGGACTATAGCGACGTCAACTATTCGTCGGCACGCATGTCCGTGGCCACCAACTGGCGGACGCACGAAGTTTCGCGCGGCGAGTTGGTCTATGACCTTGGCATGCCGATGGTGCAAGGTTTCATGGAAGAGGTCGTGCACACGGGCGCGTTGCCACTTCCGAAGGGCATTAAGCCCTTCGAGTTCTACGACGCTCTGCCGGCGCTGTGTAAAGGCGTGTTCATGACCTGGGGTCCGCCGATGCTGGATCCTACGAAGGAGCGCCAAGGCCAGCTGCAGGGCTGGAACCTCGGCCTCGATACGCTGGAAGCAATGGCGGCCGAGGAAGGCGAGGACTATCGCGACAACATTCGTCAAAAGGCTCGCGAAGTGCGCCTCATGCGCGAATACGGCGTGCCACTACCGGGCGAGCCGGTGATGCCGCCGATCGCCGAAGCCCCTGCAGCCAAATAGCGCGAGGGCCTAATCAGCCGCGTACGCTGGCTCACTCCTATTATCTGACGGGAGCCGGTACCGCAGGCCGGTCGGTTTGTTGCTGATCCGGCAGGTTGTTAGGTTCCATCAATGCCGCAATACCCAGTAGAGCGGCCACAACCAGTAGCGAGGCGGTTGTCCACCAGCTCACACCGAGGCTGTTTTGGTTCTCGTGAGAAGAACGGGATTCACGGTCAAAAGTAGGCATTTGGCCTCCTACACTTTGCTGAGGCTCCAAAGGCGCTGATCCTCGGAAAATTTAGCCTCCGCGTCTGTCACTAACAAAGCCGCTCATTTGCAAGCAGTTCCCTCGTTATCGAAGGACTTCAAACGTGCTGATAGAGATTTGCGGGGGTTGAGCAGTGGCGCAGCAAAAGAAACGTAGTAGCGGCACCAGCGCCAACACGGTCAAGGCGAAAGAAGCCGAGGCCAAGGCCAAGCAGGCGGACGCGGCAGCTAAGACGGCGGAAGCACAGTCGGCTCAAGCAGCTGCCGAAACCCGCCGACTGGAGCTTGAGGCCGAGAGACTGAAGCTCGATCGTGCCGACAAACGTCGCGAGGAGGATGCTTCCGCAGGCAATCAGCTGCGCCAGGTCGGGCTTGTGGCCGCTCCGCTCGCCGCGGGTATGGCCTACGGCAAGCACAAAGCCGATAAGATCCAGACGCAGGTCGAGAAGGCAGCCGTCGCCAAGAACCAGCAGCTCGACCGCGTAGCGCGCAATGTGCGCCGGTCTCGCGATGCGTCGCGCATGAAAGCGGCCGTGCACGTCGTCGACAAGCTGAAGCTGGCCAAGATGAAAGGGCCGATCGGCGGTATTACCGCTGGCTTCCTGGTGACGGAAGCCGTCGCGGCACGCGTCGTCGCCGCCAACACTGAAAACGAAACGGCGAAAGAGGTCCTGAACGCTGCGGCGATCGGGCTCGGCTCGGCGGCAGTGGGCACGGTCGGCACGCGCATGGTGCAGCGTGCGACGTCGAGCGTCATGCCGAATGCGGTGTCGCTTGTCGACATTGAGACAGCGCGCGAGACGTTGAGCAAGAAAGCACCGTCGCCGGCAACGAAGGCGCCGAAGGCGGGCGGCGGTACGCTTGCGAAGGCCGGGCGCCTGGTGCTGCCCGCACTGGCGGTGGTCGTGGCGACGTCGGCGTTCAATAATGAAGCCGCTGCAGCGGAGAGCGCTGGCGACGCCAACGCGACCGCGCGTGGGTCGACGGCAGCGGCGAAGGCACTAACGGATCTGTTGAGCTTCGGCGCCGGCGAGGCCACCGAGCGCGCGATCGCGGATGGCGAGAGCCGCGAGCGGGCCGTAGCGGAGGGCGTTGCGATGGGCACCATCAACGCCGCCACCTTCGGCGTCGCCACGCTTGCCAACGATGCGCTTGCCGATCAAGGCGGCGTGTCGGGCTTCATTACCGACACCCTCAAGGCTGCGATCAAGTCGGCGCGCGAGGGTAAGGCGTTCCTCAACGGCGCGGCCGAGCGCAAGGCCGCCCAGCTGCCGAAGGCGCCGGAAACGGTTGTCGTCGCGGCCAGCGCGCAGCGGCTGTCGGACGGGCAGACGGCAGGATACACGCGCCGGGGCCGCAACGGTCAGTCGGTGCAGGTCAAAGCCTACCGCACGCCTGGCACCTAAGAGGCAGAACGCACATGACGAACGGACTTAACCTGCAGGTGCAGTCGCCTGGGTCGCCGCACGCCGACTTGGGGTTCTGGATACAGAGCCAGATCATCGGGCAGCCAATGGCGATGGTCGAAGCGAACCTGAACGGGCTTGTGGAGGCAATTACAGCCAACCGTTTTTCGCTGCCGCGCAACCGTTCAAACGCTGCGCGCATCACCGAAAAAGGTACAGGCATCGTAGAGATCCACGGAATGCTGATCAACCGAGCTCCGGTGATCGGCTCGTTCTGGGGGCTCACCGCCTACGAAGGCCTGGGCGAGCAGTTCCGCCGCCTCGAAACCAACGACGACGTCAAAAACGTCGTGCTCGATTTCGATACGCCTGGCGGCTTGGTTTCGGGCATCGTTGCGTGCGGCGACGCCCTCGAAAACCTGGCCAAGAAAAAGCCGGTCTACGCCATCGCGCACGACATGATGTGTTCGGCCGGGTACTGGCTCGGCTGCATCGCGCAAGAGCTGTCGGTTACCCCTGACGGCGATGTGGGCTCGATCGGCGTACGCGCCGGCCATGTCTCATACGCACAGGCGCTCGATCGCGCGGGCGTCGATATTCGTGTTTTCAAGGCCGGTGCTGCGAAGGCCGATCACGCGTTTAGTGAGCTGCTCTCAGACGGTGCCGCTGCTGAAATCAAACACAGCATCGACAAGCAGCACGAGCGTTTCATCGCACATGTGGCGCGCAACCGCGACTTAACCGAGGCGCAGGTGCGTTCGACTGATGCCCGTTGTTGGGTCGGCGAGGATGCCGTCAAGGCGGGCCTGGCTGATCGCGTCGAAACTCTTGAGCAACTGGTCGAAAGGATCGAGCGGAGCGCACCGCGCGTGAAGACGAGGCGAAAGACCAAGAGCGACCGCAATAGTAAAGGCGGGCTCGCGCCCGCCTCGCGTAACCCGTTGCCCTCCGGGGCACCGGACGACGAGCCCGCCCTGGGCAGATCCACCACAACGAACGGAGGACGGACAGTGTCCGATGCCAGCATGACGGACGGAGAGCGTCCGGACTACGACAAGATCATCGCCGCGTCGCTATCGGCGCTCGCGGCGAGCAAGGCGCCGCCTGCAGCTTCGGCGCAGGCTGCGCCTGCTGCTGCAGCAGCGCCCGTCGCTGCCGCAGGAGACGCCGCTACAGAGGCCCGCACCCGCATCAAGTCGATCCTCGGCAGCGAGGCGGCCAAGGCCTCGCCCGGTCTCGCCGAGCATCTCGCCTATGAAACGGATCTGAGCGCCGACGTCTGCGCGAGCGTGCTCGCCAAGGCTGCGGCGGACAAGCCGGCCGAGGGCAATACCCAGCAGCAGCTGGGCAACGCGCTCGGCCGTGAGATGGCCAAGCCCGGCAACGCGGCCGCCATCAAGCCCGACGGCGGCACGGACGCTGCACAGCGCCCGTCGCTGGCGTCGCGCTTCGAAGCCAAGTTCAAACCCGCAAAAAAGGGAGCCTAACCGATGGCTGTCGTCGCAAACTATCCCACGCTGTCGAGTGATTGGCTTCGCCATGAGCTTGACCCGCGCCTCTACCGCGAAGAGGTCACCATCCTTGCTGGTGCCGGCGTGCTGCCCACGGGCGCCGTGATGGGCAAGATCACGGCCTCAGGCAAGTACAAGCGTCACGTCAACGGCGCGGCTGATGGCACGCAGACGGCCGTCGCCGTGCTGCTCAATGCCGTCGACGCCTCGGGCGGTACCGACGTCAAGGGCGTGGTCGTCACCGGCCAGGCCGAGATAGTCGCTCTCGCGCTGAGCTGGGATGCGTCGGTCAACGATAACACCAAGAAGAACGCCGCGCTGACGTCGCTCGCTTCGGTGGGCTTCAAGACGCGCCAGCTCGCCTAAGCCTCAACCCCAAACACAGCCTGACCTGAGACGCCCGTAGGCAGCCGCCGGCGGGCGTCTTTCGTTTTAAGCATCCGACGTCGAAAGGACGCAACACCCCATGCAGCTCGATTTCCTGCGCGACCCGCGCTACTCCGTCCGCAACGTGTCGGACGCCATCATGAAGATCCCGAACGAGTATTCGCTGCTGTCGCAGCTCGGGCTCTTCCCTGAGAAGGGCATTCGCACCACGTACGTCGAGGTCGAGATCAAAGAGGGCTTCCTCAACCTGATCACCACGACCGAGCGCGGCGCACCCGCTCCCGAAAAGAAGCGCTCCACGCGCTCGACCCGCGTCATGAAGACCCTCTTCATGCAGCAGAACGACACGATCAAGGCATCGGACCTGCAGAACCTTCCGGCGTTCGGCACGCTCGACAGCGCCGGCAACGCGGGCGAGGCATTCTTCGAGGCCTTCGACAACGAACTTGCCGAGCGCTTCGAGGAGCTGCAGCGCGGCTACCGCCAGACGCATGAATACATGCGTTGGGGCGCGCTGCGCGGTGACGTCTACGACGCCGACGGTACCCGTGTGCTCTACAACTGCTACACGGAGATGGGCGAGAGCCAACAGTCGATCGACTTCAAGTTCGGTACGACCACGTCCGACGGCATCCTCGCCGCGTCCAAGACCGGCCGCCGCTACATGGAAAAGAGCCTGATGGGCGAGCCGATGACGCGTCAGCTCGCGCTGTGCTCGGCCGAGTTCTTCGACAAGGTCACCACGCACCCGAGCTACGCCAAGTTCTACGAGAACAACCCGGTGGGCAAGCCCAACCCGTTCCTCGACGACCTCGGCGTGACCTACTTCCAGCACGGAACCTGGACGTACATCGAGCACAACGGCGAGGCGAGCTACCTCAACGCCGATGGCACCACCTCGACGCGCCGGTTCATTCCGGAGAACGAGGCCATCATCGTGCCGCTCGGCACCAAGCAGACCTTCCGCAGCTACTTCGCTCCGGGCGAGATGCTGGACGCGGTCAACATGCCGGGTCAGTCGATGTACGCCTCGCTCAAGGAACTGGACCACGGCGCCGGCGTCGAGATCCACACGGAGTCGGCTCCGCTGTTCCTCGTGCAGAAGCCGCGCCTCGTGCTCCGCGGCTACTCGAGCAACTAAGTCGCTCGACCAAAGCAAGCGACGCTCTGTTCAAGACCCGGCGGCAACTGCCGGGTCTTTCGCTGAACGCCGCACACGCAAACAAGGGGGACCCATCAATGCGCGTGAAATTGCTCGCGGACGAAACCGTTCGCTTGGACAAGATCAACTCCAAAACCTATCCGGCAGGATGGTCTGGCGAAGTCGACGACACGCTGGCCAAGGCATGGCTTAAGAAACGTACCGCTGAGCGTCTGCCGGACGAAGCCGCAGAGCCTAAGCTCACCGATGAGGAGACGCTTGTCCTCAAACAGGCCGCTCAGGCGGCGATGGCTGCGGCCAAGGGCAAGGACGAGACCGACGACGAAACCTTCGATCCGGAGACGGGCGAGCTGGATGACGCCGGCGGGGGCGAGGCCGAAGCAGACGAGGGCGACGGTGGGGGCGAACAGACCGCCGCCGAGACGCTCGCCAGCATGGAATTCGAGGAGCTGAAGGCGCTCGCCAAGCAGCACGACGTCACGACGCACCGCGTCAAGCGTGAGGCGATCGAGGCGGCGCTGCTCGCGAAGCTTGAGCCCGCGCCGACCGAATAATGTTCGACTTCGACAAGCACACCAACGGGCCGCTGTTCTCCGTCTACGCGCGGCCCGTTGCCTACAGCCCGGCGTCGAAGCTCGTGAAGCCGGTCGAGCAGCTGCAGGCCATCTTTGACCGCGAGCACGAAGTCGTCCTCGAGGAGCTGGCCAATAGCGAGCTGACCGGCTCCGGCCATTCGACGACGGTGCCGGTGCTGACGGTACGTCTGGCCGACTTCGCAGTGAAGCCGGCGCAGGGCGACCTGGTCACCGTGCCAGGAGAGGGCACGTTCTCGGTGTGGGACGACAAGCCCGACGGTGAAGGCTGCGCCGACCTCATTCTACGAAAGGCATAGCCGATGCTGATTTTGGAAACGCTGGCCGAGGCCGCGCGTGCGCGCCTTGTCGCGACCGGGTTCGCCGGCGGCAATGTCGAGCTGCACCGGGACCCGCCGACCAAGGATGAAGGGCTGCCGATCGCCAGCGTGACCTATGAGCACGACAGTGCGGCCGCCGACGGAGATCCGCGCACCGGCACCTCTGACTTCGTGCACAAGCTGACGCTGGTCATCGACGTGATCGACACGGCCGCGACGGGGAGGGCGCTGATGGCCAAGCTTGCGCAGCACAGCGAGCACGTCATGCGCGCGCTCTGTGTCGATCCCTGGAATTGGAGCGGCGACGTTGTCGAGGGTATCGCCGGCGTGCGCCAGCTTACCGACAAGAGTCCCGAAGGCGCCACGATTGCCTATCGCCGCCAGGTGCAGGTCGACGTCCTCTACCGCAGCCAATGGGAGCCGTCGACGGACGGGCTCTCCGATTTCACCTCCGTCTCGATCGACGCCGGCGACGGCATCGGCGCCGACGTCCCTGTGCAATCCGAGTAAACCGCTCAACCCCGAAAGAGGAAGCCAATGACTAATCGCATCTACGTCGCTCCGGCGGCGGGGAAGAGCCCCCGTTCGCCTCTCCCGGACTACGAGCCCGTGCCGGCCGAAGGCTACTGGCAGACCGACTGCCCCGCCTGGCGTCGTGCAGAGCGCTTCGGCGACGTCGTGATCAGCAAGTCGGCGCCGGGCGAGAGCGATAGCTCGCCCGCGAAGTCCGGCAAGAGCAAGTAAGAGGAGCCTCGACCCATGCCGATTTCAATGGATATCCCGACTACCCTGCGGCTCCCGCTTGTTTGGGCGCAGGTCGACGGCAGCCAGGCCGGCACCTTTGCCAACTATCAGCGCGCGCTGATCATTGGCTATAAGAAGGCTGCTGCGCCGGGGACGCCCAACGCGCTCGTTCGTGTGACCTCGCCTGACCAGGCGAAGGCGCTTTACGGTCGCGGCTCGCAGCACGCGCACATGTTCGAGGCCTGGTTCAAGAACAACAAGTTCGAAGAAACCTGGGGAATCACCGTCGCGCCGCCGAATGCTGGCACTGCAGCGTCGGGCACGATCCTCGTTGCCGGACCTGCGACCAACTCGGGCGCGATCTATCTTTACATCGCCGGACGCCGCATCTCCGTCAACGTGACGGTGGGCGACGCGGCCGCCGCCATCGCGACGGCGATCGGCGCCGCCATCAACGCGGCGCTCGATCTACCTGTGACGGCCTCCGTCGAGACGGTGACCGTGACGCTCACCTGCAATTGGAAGGGCATCGACGGCAACGGCATCGACATCCGCGTCAACTACTACGGAGACCTCGGCGGCGAGACATTGCCTGCCGGCGTCACGCTGACCATTACGCCGATGTCTGGCGGCGTCGGTGTGCCGGATCTCACGGGCGCACTCGCCACGCTCGGCGATCAGCCGTTCGACACCGTCGTTTTCGCCTGGACCGACACCACGACGCTGAACGCCGCCGACCAGGAATGGGACCACGTCGGCACCAACGGCCGCTGGACCTGGCTGCGTCAGATCTACGGCCACGTCTACTGCGCCAAGGACGGCACGCCGGGCGACCTGCAGACGTTCGGCTCGGCCCGCAACGGCGCGCACGTCACCTGCTTCGGTTACTACGCGTCGCCGACGCCCTCCTGGGAGCGCGCCGCCATGTACGCCTGCCAGGCGCACACGGCGCTCCGCAACGATCCGGCGCGGCCGCTGCACACCCTGCCGCTAGTCGGCATGATGCCGGCGATCCCGGATCTGCGGTTCACGAAGGGCGAAAAGAACGCCTTGGCCTTCGACGGCATCTCGTGCGCGACCGAGGCCGACGACGGCACCTGCACCATCGAGACGTCGTTCTCGATGTACCAGAAGAATGCGCACGGCCTCGAAGACAACGCGTTCCTCAAGGTGCAGACGCTCGCAACGCTGGCCTACGTTTTGCGCTCGCTCCGCTTCGTGCTGACGCAGAAGTTCCCGCGCCACAAGCTCGCGAACGACGGCACACGCTACGGACCGGGCCAGGCGATCGTCACGCCCAAGGTCGCCAAGGCGGCGATCGTCGCGCACTATCGCTCGATCGAGTATCTCGGCTTGGTTGAGAACGCGGAGGCCTTCGCGCAGGCTCTGATCGTCGAGCGTAACGTCAACGACCCGAACCGGCTCGACGTGCTCTATCCGCCGGATCTGGTCAACCAGCTCGACGTCCTCGCCGTGCTGGCGCAGTTCCGCCTGCAGTATCCGGCGACGTTGCCGGATCAGGCCCTCCCCATCGCCTAAACCCCCGCGGTTGAGCCGCGCCGATAAGACCCGGCGCGGTGCCGCCCATCCATCAGGAGACCACCAATGGCGAACAACCGCATCGCGGGCGTGGCCTATGTCAAATACGACGGCCGTCAGCTGCCGATCAAAGGCAGCTGGGAAGTCGGTTTTCACAAGCTGAAGCGCGAGGGTATTTCCGGCCAGGATCGCGTGCACGGCTACAAAGAGATGCCGGCTGTGCCGTTCCTCAAGGGCGACATTTCGTCGACGGCCGAGGTGTCGTTGCCGGTGTTGCTCGCCATCACGGACGCCACGGTGACGCTCGAAGCAGCCAACGGCAAAACCTACGTGCTTCGCAACGCCTGGACTGCGGACGAGTACACGCTGCAGACCGAAGACGGCAAGATTGCCGTCAAGTTCGAAGGCATGGACATCGACGAAATTTAGTCATGCGTGCCCGCGCGCGGGACGGCGCGTGGGCTCCGCTATCCGCTAACATCAGGGGGAACCTTCCATGACTCACGATCCACGCCAATTCACGAACGGTGGCCAGGAATACGCGCCGCCGGCGGCCGGACCTGCAGTGACGCCTTACAGTCCGCCGCCTGTCGAGGAATACGCACCGCAGCCGGTCATGCGCCAGGCACCCGCCGGGTATCAGCCGCAGCCCGCTCCGCAGACGTACGCGGCGGCACCAGGCCATGCCGCTGCGCCGGCCGCATACGCGCCCTACGTGCACGTTTCCGCGCCCCCGTCTGCACCTGCAGTGCCTGCACCGGTCGACCACCTATCGGCGGCAGCACAGTCAATGAGGGCGTCTCTCGGTGCAGGCACCGCCGCTACCGATCCAGCTCTTGTTGTCTTGAGCCGCGCCTATGAGGCACACGACCTCTCGGTGCAGGCGGTGCGTTTTCGCAAGCCGACCACCAAGGATCTACGCAAGTGTGGCTATCCGATGCGCAACGCTTTGAACGTTGCGGGCTCGGCGGTCGGTATCGACGAGCTGCCCGACGTCGTCGCGAAATACGTGACGCTGCTGTCGGACCCGCCGCTGCCACCGTCGACGGTCGACCAGTTTGAGCTGGACGACTTCTCCAAGTGCTCGGCGGTGATCCTGGGTTTTTTCCTCGGGTAGGCGAGGAGGAAACGCCGGCGGCGATCGTCAAGGCGCTCGTCGACCAGTGTTTCGACCTCGCCCACGTCTTGCGCGGCACGCCAGACACCTACCTCGACCTGCCGATCGACGATCTTCCGTTCTATATCGACGCCGCGAACCGGCTCACCAAACGCCTAAAGGACAACGGCTAGCATGGGCGGACCTTTAGACCTTCGCGGCCGCGTCACCATCACCAATGGTGGCAGCGGCACGCTTGGCACCGTGCAGCGGCAGCTGCAGCAGATCGGGAGTCAGACCGGGCGCCGGACCGTGCCGATGGGCACGTTTGCCAGCAACGCGCTCGTGACAGGTGCGGCCGCGTCGCAGAAGCTGCAGGGCAACCTGGTCGGCGCCACGGCAGGGACGTGGGCGCTGGTCAGCGCCATGAAAAAGGCCGAGGGGTTCAACCGCAACGTCTTCGGCGTCGGCGTGGCAGCGATCGGCGATTACACAGAGCGCGTGCGCGACAGCGCAACCGGCACAGAAAAGGTCGTCGTCAACTATGAGAAGGTGGCGGCCTCAATGGAGCGTGTGTCGAAGGTCTCGCGAGACCTCGCGCATGAGATCCCTGAAACGCCGACGAAGCTTTCCGGCATCGCAGAGACGCTGGCGAAGGCGGGTTTCAGCGACGACAAGCTGGCGGCCGCAACCAAATGGAGCGCGATCCTCGGCTCGACCGATACTGAAACGGCCGCGTCGGACCTCGGCGCCTTCGCTTCCGTGCTCGATACGATCTACAAGCCGAGATCGGGCGAGCAGTGGGGCGATTTCTTCAAGCGCCAGCTCGACATCGTGCGCGTTGCCGCTGCAGAGACGCGACTGTCGCTCGGGTCAACGATGGAAGGCCTGCGGCCGTTCTCGGCCCTCTATTCGCTCCTCGGCCAATCCGAGACCGACAACGCCATGATGCTGATGGGCGGTGTGCGCAAGGGCGGTGAGGCTGCAGAGGTCGGTCACACGCTGAAATCCAACGCCATGCGCATGCTGCGCTCTACGGCGGAGGCAACGAGCCGCTTCTCCGCGCTCGGCCTGCGACGGTCGGACTATACCGACTTGGCGGCGATGGACCCGATGCGCGCTGCAGGCAACCTGTCGCGCGTCTTCCGCAATGCAAACATCAAGGGCGCCTTCCGCTCGCAACTCGAAGGCATGATGCAGGAGGCGATCGAGAGCGGGACGTTCGACACCGACGATTTCCAGACCAAGATCATGGGCATGGTGGCGAAGCGCGGCAATATCGACACCAGCGAAGAGGTCTCCCGGGAGGCCTTCGAGGAGAAGTTCGCGAATGCCATTTTCGCCGGCGGCGCGAAATTCAACATGCTCAAGCTCTATAAGGATCTGATCGAGAAGGGCGCCACGGCAGCGGACATCGGCACCATCTTCGAAGGTCGCCGCATCGGCAGCAACATTCAGATATTGGAAGGCCTCAAGGAGTTCGGACCGGAGTTCGAAGAGAAGCTCCGGAACGCGACCGGCGTCGGGCTCGAAGCCGTGGCCAAAGTGCTGTCGGAATCCGACTATGGGCGCTTGCAGCGGTTCTATGCGCTCCTCGAAGACTTCCAGATCAAGCTGGCAAACTCCGGCGGCTTCCAGACGTTTTTGAATGGTCTGACAGGCTTTTTCGACTGGATCGGACAGGCGCCGAGCTGGCTGACGAATGCAGCCGTTGCGGCCGGCATCCTGGGTATAGCGCTAACGCCGCTGGCGATGGCCTTACGTGGCCTAGCGGCGATCGCTGGCGGCCTTCGTTGGCTCGCAGGGCTTGTCGGCGTAGGCGGCGCGGCGGCCGCCGGACGCGGGCTGTTCTCGCTTAGCAACGCTACCAAAGGCGTCGCTGCCGGAACCGCTGCCGCGCTCGCATCCAAGAAAATCGCGAGCATGGGCGCCATGACCAGCTCGGGTCGCATGATCGCCGGCATGTCCGCAGCCGGAAGCGCTGCAGGGACGGCCGGTGCAGCCGCTGGCGGGCTTGGAATGCTCGGCAAGGCTGCAGGCTGGCTCGGCCGGTTTGGCCGCGTGTTGCCTTGGGTCGGTCTGCCCCTAATGGCGCTCGGCGCGGGTATGGGCGCCTATGACGAGTATGCGAAGGGTGGAAGCTGGCTCGACGTTGCCAAGGGCGGTGCGCTTGGCGCGCTCGGGCTCAATGGGCTCGGCGGCGAGGCGAACGCGGCCGAGGCCCAGGCGGGGCAAATGGATCTGCCTGCCGTCGACGTCGATCAGGGTGCAGGTGGCCCCCATGTCGCCGCCAGCGGGCAAGAGGCGCTTGCGGATGCCCAGTCCATTGCCGCGCAGATCCAACAGGTTTTCGCCTCGATCGACCTGTCAGCCGCAGGACAGGCGATGATGGCCACTCTTGCGGCGGGCATCACCGCCGGAGGCGCGCAGGCGATCGCGGCGGCGAACAACGTTGCGAGCCAGGTGCGCGCCGCTGGGCAGCGTGTGCAACTCAACACCGGCCCCAACATGCAACCGGCACGGTGATCGATGGCTGATCTCAAGCTTTCGCCCTGGAAAAAGGGGCTGCGCAACGCGAGCTTTCGCGGCGTGCGTTTCGAGACCCGTGATCGCGAGCTGGAAAGCGGCCGCCGGATCGCGCTGCATGAGTATCCGAAGCGCGACACGCCGTTTCCCGAAGACATGGGCAAGGCGACGCGAGAATTCTCGGTCGACGCCTATGTGATCGGCGACGACTACATGAGCCGCCGCGATCGCCTGGTGAAGGCGTGCGAGCGCGTCGGCCCCGGCACTTACACCGATCATTGGGGCGTTTCGCAACGCGTCGTCTGCCGCAAGATCGAGCTGAAGGAAACCAGCCACGAAGGGCGCATGTGCCGCTTCCAGCTGCGTTTCATCGAAGCCGGTGACGGCGCCTCGGCTCCGACCGGAATCGCGGCCACGGCCGTGCAGCTCGCCGGCGCGGCATCGAAGCTCGTCTCGGCGGCTGTTGGCCGCTTTTCATCCAGCTTTGAGCGGTGATCATGCGCAGGTCTTTGCCCGACTACGTGCTGGACGCGACGGCGCGCATTCTGACGGCCATCCTGCCGCTATTTGAGCGCACGCCTGGCCCGATCGCGGACGCGACGCTGTTTTCGTCCTACCGCCGTACGGTCTCGCGGCTCAAGGCCGACACACGAGCGGCCGCGCGATCGCTTAAGCTCGCCGAAGACGTCGCCGGCATCGCGGCAGGCTACCGTATGGCGGCCGTCGATATGCGCGCCGTGATCAAGGGACTCGAGCGCGTGGTGGTGGCGGCGCGCGTCCAGCCGTTGACCGAGGCGCGGTCCGGAACGCTGGCGCGCCAGCGCGAGAACGAGAAGGCGCTGCTGCTGTTGTTCGAATGCCTGGCGCTTGCCGAGGCCGGAAACGCTATCTCGGCTTTGGCGCCGCGCAGCTACGACGAGGCCGCATCACTACGCCAGCGGCTCGGCCGCGCCTTCGACGTGTCGATCGAGCGCGCGAGCGACTTCGGCGCGCTCGATCTCATGCGCCCGTTGCGCGAGACGCAGGCGGCGCTCACGCGCGACATGATCGAGCGCGGACGGCCGCTCGCGCGCCTGGTGACTTATGAGACGGCCGTGCCGCTGCCATCCGAGGTGCTCGCGCACCGGTTCTATCAAGACCCCTCGCGCGCCGAGGAGCTGCGCGCCGAGAATGGCGCGACCGATCATCCGGCGTTCATGCCCATGCATGGCCGCGCCTACTCGCGATAAGGAACGCCCCGACATGATGGCCGGTCTCGCGGTGCCTGGCTTCCAGCCGGGCGTCGTTTCGCTGCTTGTCGGCGGCATGCTCTACGAAGGCTGGAAGAAAGTACAGGTCAGCCGCAGCGTGCGCGAGATGGCGGGGCAATTCAGCCTCGAAGTCTCCGAGCGCTGGGCCGGCGGCATGAACGGGCCGTCGACGCTGATGGGCTTCGGCCGTATTCGCGAAGGCGACCCGTGCACGGTTCTGTATTCGGGCTTTCCGGTGATCACCGGCTATGTCGACGTCTACAGCCCGCAGTATGACGCCGACAGCCACAACGTTTCGATCCAAGGGCGATCGAAGACGCAGGACCTGGTCGACAGCTCCGCCGACCCTGACGTCGAGAACGGCGAGATGCGCGAGGTCACGCTCGATCAGATTGCGCGCAAGCTCGCATCCAAGCACGGCGTCGGCGTCAAGGTGCAGGCGAAGATGCCGCCGAAGTTCGACGTGGCACGCGTCAGCCCCGGCGAAACCAAACACGAAATGCTGGAGCGCTACGCGCGCCCCGGCGCGGTGCTGCTGACCGACGACGAGATGGGCAATCTGCGTCTGCTGCACGTCATGGGCGGCGGGGGCGGGGCGCTGATCGAGGGCGTCAACATTCTGAAGGCGCAGGCGACGCTCCGCGCCGACAACCGCTATTCGGACTACGAGACCAAGGGCCAGGACCACGGCAACGACCAGCGCTGGGGGCGCGAAGTCGCCGAGGTCTCGGCCAAGGCAAAGGACGGCGCGGTGAAGCGCTATCGGCCGCTGACGGTCCGCAACGAAACGAAGACCAGCAAGGACAACGCGAAGAACCGTTGCGATTGGGAGGCGACGTCGCGCGCAGGCGAAAGCGTGCGCGCAGACGTCGAGGTCCTCGATTGGATCGGTCCGGCCGGTCTTTGGATGCCGGGTCTGACGCCGATGCTGATCTCGCCGATGCTGGCCATCAACCGGATGATGGCGGTCGAGAGCCTTGTCATGACCCAGGACGAGAAGGGGACGGTGACCAGGCTCTCGCTGGTGCCGCCGGAAGGCCTCAACCCATCGGCGAGCGGCAGCGGTGGAGGCAGTGGCGGCGGTAGCGCGGGAAGCGGCGGCGGTGCGGCAAGCGACTCGTCGTGGACGGCCGTTAAGCCGACGGCGCCCGCTGTGCCGTGGAGCAATCCGAACACATCGATCGTAGGGGCGCACTGATGCGCGACGCACTCACCCGTGGGGACGCCCACAAGCAGGAAATGATCCTGCGCAACCTCATTCAGCGTGGCGTCGTCGATCGCTCGGACGCTTCGCAGAAGATGCAGACGCTCGACGTTACGCTGCTCAATGGTCACAAGCCGACGAAAGTCGAGCATTGGGAGCGCTACGGCTTCACCTACCGGCCGCATGCCGGCGCCGAGGTGCTGGCCTTCGCACTCGGCGGCAACCAAGACCACTTGGTGGTGACCGACGTTTCCGACCGCCGCTATCGGCCAACAGATCTGAAGGAAGGCGAGCTGATGGTGCACGACCACACGGGGCAATCGTTCAAGATCGGCGAAGACGGCATAACGATCGTCTCGGCCAAAAAGCTGATCATCAAGGCCAACATCGAGATCGAGGGCGATATCACGCAACAGGGCTCGATCACGTCGACCGGAGCCCACACCGCAGCGGCGCACGTCTAATGGCTGATATTCGTGTCGTTTGGGACGCCGACATGATGTCCGGCGACTGGCTGATCTCTGGCCGCACGCTCGACAGCACGCACGAGCTGGTGACCGCCGTTGCCGTGGCGCTGTTCACGCATCGCACCGCGGAGGACGACGATCCGCTGCCGCACTTCGCTAGCGATCGCCGGGGATGGTGGGGCGATCACGAAGCCCGCGAGATCTACGACGGCTGGCCGATCGGCTCGCGGCTGTGGCTGCTCTCGCGCGAGAAGCAGACCGAGGAGACGCGGGCGCGGGCCGAGGAATACATCCGCGAGGCGCTCGATCCCTTCGTCACGCACCGGATCTGCGAGCGCTACGACCTCACAGTCGCGTGGTTCGCGCACGAGCGCCTCGGCGCCGAGATCGTCTTCTACCGCGGCCCCAAAGAGAGCATCGCGGTCCGCTTTGAAAAACTGTGGGACGAGGTTATCTGATGCCCTTTCCTTCGCCGACATTGCGCGAGCGTCGCCAGCAAGTGCGCGACGACGTCGCCACGCACACGCGCGGCGCCGACGCCAGCATCGCCAACACCGTGTTGCGCGCGACGGGCGACGCGCAGGCTAGTCTTGCGCTCGACAACGACATACATCTCGACTGGGTCGTGCGCATGGCCATGCCCGACACGGCCGAGGGCGAGTTCTGCGATCGCTGGGCCGATATCTGGCTGCCCCAGGGGCGCAAGGGCGCGAGCTACGCCACCGGCGCCGTCACCGTGGCCGGAACGATCAATGCCATCGTGCCGACGGGCGAGCGGCTGACTGGCCTCGCGTTCGATCTTGAGACCGGCGAAAGCGTGGTGCTGGAGTTCGTCGTGACCGAGGGTATCACGCTTTCGAGCACGACGGGCGTGGTGGTGATCGACGCCTTAACGCCAGGCGCGCTCGCCAACCTCGACGAGGGGGCGTTCCTATCCTTCGTGACGCCGCCAGGCGGCATTGACGGCCAAGCGGTAGTCGCCGCACCTGGCCTCGCTGGCGGCGCCGAGATCGAGCGGGACGAGGACCTGATCGCCCGCTACATCGCGCGCATTCAATCGCCTCCGCACGGCGGCAAGCGCGATGACTACGAGCAATGGGCGCTTGAGGTACCCGGCGTGACGCGCGCCTGGGCAAAGTCTGAGATGGGCATCGGCACCATGACCGTGCGCATCATGCTCGACGACGTGCGCAAGAGTTTCGACGGCATCGCGCAGGCCGAGGACCTGGCGCTGGTCAAAGCCTACATCGACGCGGTGCGCCCGGTGACGGTGGCCGACTTCTGGGTCGAGGCCGTGATCAAGCAAGAGCACACGATCACGATCTCCGGCTTGAGCCGTGACACGCCGGAGGTGCGCAACAACATCAAGCTCGAAGTCCGAGAGATGCTACGCGCCCGCGCGGCGCCCGGCGGCACCATTTCCGCGTCCTGGATCCGCGAAGCTGTCTCTGCAGCGACGGGCGAAGACCATCACGACCTAGTTGTCTCCAATCTTGTGCCGACGCTGCCCGGCCGCATGATCTTTATCAACGTAGTGTTCGCCTGATGGCCTGGAAACCTCGGGACGCGGAAGCGTTCACGCACGCGTTTCTCGCCAAGCTGCCGCTCGGCGAGATCTGGCCGCGCACACGCGGCTCGACGCTCTACAAGGTGGCGCGCGGGCTGATGGGTGTCGTCGAGCGCTGGGCCGTCCGCACCGGGCGTTATCTGATCTCGGAAGCGTTCCCGCCGACGTCGTTCGACCTCCTACCGGATTGGGAGCGCGTGCTCGGCCTGCCCGAGCCGTGTCTCACTGCAGCGCAGACGCTCGCAGAACGGCGTGCCGCCGTGCGCGAGAAGCTGCAGCGTCGGCCGGGCGGGCAGTCGCGCCCCTATTTCATCGATATAGCGCGGCGCCTTGGCTACCACGTCGAGGAGCCATCGCCGCACGCGCTGCCGGCCGAGCTGCCGCACGTCGTCGGGCGTCAAAACCGCGTCACCATCCGCGAGTTCCGCCCCTTCATGTTCGGCGTGTCCAGCCTCGGCAATCCGACCTGGCGCTTTGCGCCGCCGCGCATGCGGTACGTCTGGATTGTCACCGTTCCGGGCGAGCGCCTGACGTGGTTCCGCTTCGGCCAGTCGCGCCTAGGCCAGGACCCGCACCTCACCATCCGCCGCGCCGAAGACCTCGAATGCATCCTGCACAAGCTCAAGCCTGCGCACACCAATCTGATCTTCTCATACACGGGGGCCTAACGTGAAATATCAACCGCCATTCGATCCCAACTTTGCTGGTCCCGTCGACGGGATTTACAACGCGGACCCGGATGCGCCGTATCAGAACGGCAACCCGGCGACGGGCGAGGAGGGCTCCGTCCCGCCGATGGAATCCGTCGCGCACCCGATGAAAGAGTTGGTGCACCTGATCCAATATTCGGGACAGACGCCGTCGCATGAGGACCTGGAGCAAGTCCGCAAGGCGATCAAGCTCATGATCGAGCAAGGCACTGTTTCGAACCCGGTCACGGGTGGAGCTGTCGCGATTTGGGAAGGCCTGCAGCCGGTCACGTTCTTTCACAAGATCCGCGCGCTCAAGGCAGGCGCCAACGTTTCGCTCGATCTGGTCGAAGAACCTTCCGGCAGCGGTCAGTTTCAGATCGTCATATCCGCGACGTCTCCCGGCGGGGGAGGCGGCGGCTCTAATCCGCTGACCAACGTTGGCGGCGGTGCTCAGGTCTATAAGGGTTTCAATAGCCCGAACGAGGAGCTGCGCACCCTCAAGGGCATCAACGGAATCGGCGTCACCCAGAATGCCAGCGACATCACGATCGATGGCGCCGGCTTCGGCCAGTTCATGCCGTTCTTTCCCGAGATCGAGACGGCGGACAACAAGCTGATTGTGACGCAGTCGACGGGGCAGGTGATCGTCGCGGCTGATCAGTCGTTCATTCACCGCGGCTGCCGCCGCATCCTGACGTCCAGCACGAATTTGGCCGGCCGCACCAAGGCAACCGCGGCCAGCAAGATCTATCACCTGCGCTGGCGTTGGACGAACGGTGTGCCGGTTTACGCGCTGCTCGATCTTGCGAACGCTGGCTATAACCCCGGCGGCCTCGCAGAGGACCACGCATCGTTCGATTCCACCTATGACGATATGCTGATCGCCCGCGTCATCACCAGCTCGGGCAACGTGCCGACGGTCAAGAGTCTGATCAATCGCCATCAGTTGCGCGCGGTCAAAACCGAATATGAGCAGTGCAGCACCAGCCGATGGGACAACGGCGCGCAGAGCATTTTCAGCTACGCGCTCGATTGGGCGCGCAAGCCCGACGTTCTCCCGAGCTGGTACCGCCAGGACATCCAGACAGCTTCGGGCCTCACGCAGTTCGCGCCTGACGTCTATCACGACCACGACAACGCCCTGACCGTCACGTCTGCCTCTCGCTACGCCGTCGGGGTAACTGCGGTGCGCGACTACTGCGAAGGCCTCGGCGCGCACGTGCTGTGCCTCGCCTAATAGGGAGCGGAAATCATGAGCTACGCAGGATTCCGCTTTACCGGCGGCGGCGCTGTTCTGCAGCGCCCTGCCGACAGGGTGCCAGCAATCGAGGGCGACACCTGGGCGCGCGATCGCGCGCAAGGCGCGGCGGGCGCAGAGCTTGACGCAACGTTTCTCAACCGCCTGAAAGCGAACCTTGAGGCCTTCGTCGTTGCCTGCGGCGGCAATCTCAACGACGGCGACGCACAACTCGCCAATGCGATCAACGCCGCGCTCGCGCTCAAGTCGTCGATCGATCACGACCATAACGACGCCTATTATCTCAAGGCGCAGGTCGATGAGTTGCTGGCGACACTGGTTCCGATCGCCGGCATCGTCGACAACCTCACGACCAACGACGCCACCAAGCCGCTCTCGGCGAAGCAGGGCAAGCTCCTGCAGGACCAGATCAACGGCCTCGGTGACGGCATTGTCGTCGCCGACATGGCCGCCGCCGGCGCGCTCACAGGGCTCGATCAGGGCGACGTCGTCCACATCCTCAACAACGGCAGCGGCAAGTGGGTCCGCTACGAGGTGGTCGCTGCCGGCAACGGAACGTGGGCGGGCTGCACCAAGGTCGTCATTTTCACGCAAGACCAGGCGCCGGCGTCCCATGGGCATTTGGCGAGCGACATCACGGACAGCGGCACGATAGGACGGCAAATCCTTCAAGCTGCGACCGCCGCTGCGACCAAGGCGTTATTGGCGATCGCGATCGCCGATGTCTCAGGCCTGCAGGCGGCACTCGATCTCAAGGCGCCGCTGGCGTCGCCGGCGTTGACCGGCAATCCGACGGCTCCGACGCAGGCAGCCGGTAACAACTCTACGCGCTTGGCCAATACGGCATTTGTCCAAGCTGCGATCGCCGCTGTCGACGGCGCACTGGCCGGTGATCTCCACATCGGTTTTGATGCCACGCCGAAAGCCGGCTTCCTCGAGTTGAACGGCGCGACGATCTCCGGAGGAGCCGCGACCTATCCCGGCATCGCCGCCCGGTATCCATGGATGGTCTCCAGCGGCAATATCATCCTTCCCGACACGCGCGGTGAGTTCCTGCGTGGCTGGGACCACGGGCGCGGCAAAGATCCCGACGCCGCGTCCCGTCTTGGACGCGCCGGCGATGGCTCGACGGGCAACAACCCCGGAACGCGACAAGCCGACGAATTAAAGTCCCACTTTCACAGCGTGCCGAACATCTCGTCTGGCGCCGGCGAGGATTGGGCGACGAGCGGCACATCGCGAAAGCGCGCCGACAGCGTGTCGGGCGCTACTGGCGGCAACGAGACGCGGCCGACGAACCTCTACGTCATGTTCCAGATGAAGGCGGGCTAAGCGCATGCAGATCTATCACTATCACCCGACGACCGGCGAATATCTCGGCACCGATGTCGCTCGCGTTCTGCCTGGTCGCGAGCAGTATGAAGAGAGCGATCCGGCGCGCTATCAGCTCCCGGCCAACGCCGCGATCGTCGCGCCTCCGTTCTTCGAGGGCAAGACGATCGCCGTTTGGGTCACCGGCGGCTGGATTATCCAGGCCGACCATCGCGGCGAAACGTGGTGGTGGGACCACGGTATGCCTGTCACCATCACGGAGATCGGCGACCCGACACTGCTGGGCTATGTCGAGATCGAACCGGCGGCGCCCCCCTTAACGAAAGATCAGCTCGGCGCCCACGCCGATGCGAAGTACCTCGTGCAAATGGCGGGCGGTGTTTTCATTGCCAGCGCCGGCGTCTGGGTGGCGACGACCGATAGCGGCCGCATTGACATGAACGGCGCCGTCTCGCTGGCGCAGGTCAACCCCGCGCACATTTTCGATTGGGTGAACGGTGCCGAGACCTTCCAACTGACAGCCGCTCAGGTGATTGCGCTTGGCATCGCCGTCGGGCTTTGGGTGCAGCAGAACTACACAGTGTTGGGCCAGATCCGCGCGGCGATCGCGGCCGAGACCATCACCACCACAGCGGAGATTGACGCGGCACCTTGGCCGCCAAACGAACCGCAACAAGAGAACTAGGGCAGGGCCGGGTGACACCGGCCCTTTTCATTTTCAGGGGGACAGGATGCGAAGGATTTCAAGGCCGGGGCTCGGCTTCGTGAAGGGCTTCGAGAGCTTCGTTGCGTACGTCTACGACGACCTGGTGCCTGCGCAGAAGATCGGCAATCAGCTGGTCTACCGCGAATGGAAACCGGGCGATCCGATCATCGGCACGTTGACGATTGGCTACGGCCATACCGACGACGCCAAGTTTGAGCTCGGGTTCAGCCTGCGCGACGTGCCGCCGGGCTTCCGCCTGACCGAGGAGCAGGCGGCTTACATCCTCGACGTTGATCTCGACGAGAGCGAGCAGGCCGTCAACACGCTGGTGAAGGTGCCCATTGAACAGGGCATGTTCGATGCCATAACGTCGCTGACGTTCAACTTCGGCATTGGCAACCTCAAGAAATCGACTCTGCTCGCGTGCCTCAATCGTGGCGACTATCGCGGTGCTCGCAATGCCTTCGACTTCTACGTGAAGTCGAAGGGCATCACGTTGCGTGGCCTGCAGCGCCGCCGCGACGGCGAGCAGGTGCTTTGGGACTCCGAGATCCCCGAGCCGCCGGTGGAGCCGATCGACCATCCCGCCGAGGTCGATCTCGACCAGCCGACGCCACCGCCGGCGAGCATGGCGCAGTCGAGCGAGGGCAACACCGCTGTTGCGATCGGCACGGGTGGTGTCACGACGACGTCGGTCCTGGTCTCGACGGCGGTCAAGAACGCAGCCGGCGCCAAGGCATTCACCGTCGGCGGGTTCCTGATCGCGCTCGCTGAGCAACCTGAGTTCTGGGTCGCGCTCGTGAGCGCCGTTCTGTTCATCGGCGGCCCGGCCTATATGTGGCTGCGTCGAGCGAGCCACCTGAACGCGGGGGTGCGCTGATGCTGGCGCTTCCCGCTATCCTGACGCCCGCCTGGTGGGCCGCGAAGGCGCTGGGCATCAAGGCGGCTGTGAGCCGCCTTCTCAATCCGCAGATGGCGGCCGCGATCGCGATCTCGATCGCCGTTGTCGCCCTCGTGTTCGGCGGCATCGTCTCCGGCCGTTGGATCGTCGGCAAGATCGAGAACGGCGCCGTTGCGATCTGGCAATCGAAACTGGTGACGTCGCGCCTGGTCAGCTCGCTCCGCGATCGCAAGGCACAGCGCGAAGCAGACCAACGTGTCGCCGCAGAGCGCGTGCCATACGTCGAGACGTTGCGCGGGGCGACGGCGCATGCCGTCGATCTCGAAAAGCAGCTCGCGCAGCTCCTGGCCAATCCCGTCTGCTATCCGCCGTCGATTACTGAGGAGCTGCGCAAATGAAACCTTGGTTCACGCTTGCGCTCGCCGTGCTCCTCGCGGGGTGCGGCGGCAAATCGACCGAGCTGCCCGAGGGCTGGCTCTCGGTCATCGAAGCCGAAACGCCCAAACCGCCGGAGCCGCCGGAGGAGTGTCAGACGAAGGGCGACCCGAAGTGGAAGCGGCCGCCCCAAGGCTCGGAACACACCGCCGACACCGCACGACGGGAGCAAGCAAACAAGACGGCATTCGCCGAGCTTGAGCACCGTCGGCGCATTTGCGCGGCGGGCTTTACGAAGCTGCAGTAGGGGGCTGCGACATGGGAGATTTAGCCTATGCAGGATCGCAGGCCGACTATGTATCCTCAATCAGCGATGCGCTCGGTCGCGGTGGAAATCGAGATGCTGATCGAGGCCAAGTTCAACCGCCTCAAGGGCAGTATCGAGACTGGCCACGATTTGATTACGGAGCAGATCAGCGGGGCATATTACAAGGCGGACAAGTGCCACGAGCGGGTGACGCGAGTGGAGGAGGAGCTAGCGCACCTCCGGGAGCAAATCCAAGTCTTCCTGGCGCACCAATCTACGGCAGGCCCGGCTCACCAGGCGAAACGGGGCAAGCTCGACCGCATAACGTCTCTGATAGCCGAGGTTCGGGAAACGGCACCCAAGGTCAGCGAAATGCTACTCGCGTTGGCGGCGGTCATAGCGGCGGTGACGTTCTGGCTGGCCCCGACGCCGGAGAAAAGCCCTCCCGCTCCGTTGCCGAGCGCCGCGAGTCCGTTCGATCGATGATGTTCGGCATTGCTACCGGCATGCTGGTCCTCGGACTGGGGAGCTACCTGATCCGATTCTTTTCCTGACATGATGTCATCGCATCGCCCGTGCGCCCCCGGCGCGCAGTGATCTCGTGCCGCGTCCCACGGCATCGAGTGCTGCACCCCGCCGCCTGGCTCGCCCCCCGACGCCAGGCGGCGGGGGCTTTTTGCGTTTGGCGTCAATGGCCAAACGGAAAACCACCCGCACAACTCCGGTTGTCGCTTGCCTTTAGGAATCTTTGTCGGGCAGACTGCTGATGTCACAGTGCAGAAGAGGCGGCCCCCGTGCAAAAGGATGCCGCCCCGTCCACTCTCAGAGGATCTGTGACTGGCAGGGGTAGAGGCGTCCGTTTCCTAACTGCAAGGAGCGGACGCCGATGCCAGCTGGTTGGTAAAACCCAACCTTACCCAGCCTAACGCGCGAAAGTGCCCCTTCGCAATAAAAAATGGTCCACATTGACACTGTTTCCGTAAGACGGTCTTACGCATCAATTACTTGCGGCTGTGGCGCACCAACCCCCGCGTTCCCCTTTCCCACTGTAGGGGTGAGCTAAGCCTTCCCCGATCAATGTTTCGGACACGTCCGTTCCCCCGCGACTCACGGAAGCGATTTGGCGACCCCATTTTTCATGGGCGGCTTCCACCCTGAGAGACACGTCGCCGCCCGCCACGAGCGAACGTAGGCGGTGTGCGGCCACTTTTCCGAGTGACCGTTCCTCGGCACACTTGGCGCCGCGCGTTTCTGGAGCATCGACACCGGCAATCCGGTATCGGGCGCGCTCGATCACGATACGCCAGCCCCAATCGAGCGTGTCGCCGTCGACGACGTGCGGCACGGCTTGGTACTGGACGATGGCTGTGGAAAGGGTCAAGCCTACGACGAGGCCAGCGACAAGGGAGGGGCAGGGCAGCTTACGATTTTGTGTCATGCCCCCAAGAACGTAGGACAGCGGACGTATCCGTCCGCCATTCTTGTGCCGTTCCACAGGTCTGCTAGGGCATCGCCGCTCGCTTAGCAGGAAATATGGATGAGCAGCCCGAAAGGCCGCCGGCAGTCGCCTGCGAATGTCCGCTTAGGGCCAATAGCGGACATGAGGCCCTAGGAAGGATGGTGCTGATCGACAAAGTCGATCGCCGCAGCGATACTGTCGAAACTACGCCGTTTTCCTGCATCATTCAGCGCTTCTGATCTATCGGGGGTAATTACATGTATCCCCCCGCTATTGTCACGGACGACTAACCAACCGTCATGTCGGCGATGTTTTCTACCATCCTCAACTGACTCCCACTCTTCTGACATCCTAAGTTGTCTCCCTGTATCCAGCTTTGTGGCGCCGACGGTAATCCGGCGTCCCCACTCCATTGACCTTAATGTCATTCAATCTTCGAGGCTCTTGATGGCACGCAGACCCCCTGCACCTCCTACGCCGCCGCCTATTGTGTTCAAGACTGTGGAAGACATTGAACGCGCAATCTCGAAGCTGCGCCGACGAATCGCTGAGGTCGAGAGCCTTGATGTGAGAGCGTCTTTTGCGGCCGATGACGGGAAGGTCCACATAGTGGAGAGCAACGTTCGAAGTACGATCCGGGACGTATTTGGGGAGGGGTCGCCAGAATTTGATGAGCATAAATACATCGAGATTTGGTCGGGCTCCTTAGTAATTGGGATGCCAGATTACGAACGCTTGGCAGCGGTCTTAAAGGGCCAGCCCGTTGTCGTTAACGTGCTCAACGGATTGATTGCGAGGCTTGCGGAGAAGAAAGAAGACCTTGAGGGAGGAGATAGGCCGCGACCATCTTCTTATTTTCAAAAACTCAATCTTCATGCACGGATAGGTGATGTAGCAGAAGACCTCTTTCTGGATGGATATCACTGGGATGCCGTCTTTGCGGCCAGCAAGGCATTGATGAACTACGTCAAGGAAAGATCCGGCTCAGACAAGGACGGCACCAAGCTAATGTATGAGGTGTTCTCCAGGACTAACCCGATCCTTGCCTTCAACGATCTCAGTGACCAAACGGACGGCGACGAGCAGGAAGGGATCATGCATCTGTTCGTCGGGGCCGCACTTGCAATACGGAATCCTGGAGGTCATTCGTTCCCGGAGGGCTCCGAGCAACGCGCGATCGAGTACATTTCCTTATTGAGCATGCTGGCTTACCTCGTTCAGGACGCGAAGAAGCGTAAGCCGACGATATGAGATATACCCCTCCGCACAGAGGTCCGCTTAGGGTCAGAAGCTGACCTTCCTATTGAGCGCGTGCGGGAGCGCGAAGGTCCACCTTTGATGGCAATCGGAAGGCGAACTAGGCATTGTCGCATCTGCAGAGTAGAACGTGAGCGGAGGGACCAATATGCCATTCCAGTATATGCAGGGCGCCTACCGCGTGGCAGATGAGAGCGCCAACACGACTATTTCGGAGGTGTCGACCGGAGTTGGCACCGACATGAGGATGATTTTCGAGTATCGAGACCCCGACGCAAGCTTCTATTTCTTTGCCAAGCCTTATAGTGGAGATGAAGGTCGCGGCTGGCAGTTGAAGGAAGCTTGGTCCCTGGATGGTGTTGCGCGGGAGGACCGGGTTGACCTGCGTCCTAAAAAGCTCTCATCCGATCTTACATTACGTGCTTTCACGCGCATCGTTGAGGCGCTACCCGAGTTTCCGCTGGCCGACCCTAAATTGCCTGGCACAAGGAAGCGGTTGAAGGAGGTACGTTTTGATCTTCATGGCTCGCGTACTCACAACCCGCTATCCGGCGGGCGGTTCTGCGGGCAGGGGACAGTACGATGAAGATCAAATATGGAGACATCCTCACGCTGCTAGAACAAATTCCAATCCTGTGAACTGTCTGCTTAGGGCCACAAGCGGACGTCTGGCTTGCGGCGGATCGCGCTGGAGCGATCAACATGCCGACCACTGAGCAGGGGCAACTGCGATGTGCGTCCATCGCTGGATGCAGGACGGCGGATGCCATCGTTCACCTTTCCACAGGCCAGCTAGGGCATTGATATTGTTTCACCGGAACAAAGGGCGAAAAGTGGAAATGTCCTTTGATCTGTAAGCACTGGCTGACGATTTTGATTCCGCCATTCGGAGGTTCGAACCCTCCCGTCCCAGCCAATCATCTGAATAAGTTGGATGATTTCTGCGGGCGGCATTTCCACTTTTTACGTCCCGGCGTTTCCAATCCGCGCTCTGGAGATGGCATTGATCGTCTGAAGCCTCGCCTTGGGCCACGAGGAGAAACCTCAGCGATGCTGCCAAACTTTCACGGCTGACAGGATCAATATTGCCGCAAGGATAGGCAACAACACCGAGCCCGGCACGACGCCAAGCAGCAGACCGCCGATGAACGTGCCGAGCAGCGAGCCCGCCGCCATGACAAGCAGGTAACTCTTGTTCTTGCCGATCACCGCGAAGCTGCCATCCCGGCTGTAACGCGTGAACCCTACGAGCATTGTCGGAAGGCTGACGGCAAGCGACAGGCTACCTGCCAGTTTGATGTCGGCACCGAACAGCAGCACCAGCGTTGGAATCAAAAGCTCACCGCCAGCGACGCCTAGCAGAGACGCGACCACGCCAATCACGAAGCCCGCAATTACGCCCGCGACAACTAATGGTATGCCGGAAAGCGACGGACTGGATGTGTCATGCCCAAAGAGCAGAATCGCCGCTATGACGACTAACAAAACGGCGATGATCCGATACAGCAGCTCCTGCCTCATCTTCACCGCCCAGCTCGCCCCGAACCAAGCGCCCAGCAAGCTTCCGCAGAGCAGATTGACGATGATGGGCCAGTTGGCTGCTATCGCCGAGAGTGGCACCGTTGCCGCGCGAAACGGCAATGCCGACGCCACCACAACGATGCTCATCGCTTTGTTCAGGATCACCGCTTCAAGTGCAGCGAAACGGAACATGCTGATCAGCAAGGGTAGCCGGAACTCGGCGCCACCAAGGCCAATCAAGCCGCCAAGGGCACCAATGAATGCGCCGGCACTAAAGGCCAACGCAGGCTGCTTGGTACCGATGCTAGTTTCAGACCTTTGATCCACTGCCAACCGCCCATAACTGTCGCGAAGCTATATCTGGCGCGATATTACGATTGTCAATCGTGGTCACTCTCCCGCTGAACGGGCGCGGATCGCTTTCGGGCAAGTCTGCTATGGATCGGACGCGGGCGTCTGGCATGCGGCTGACGCGCGGAGCGATAAACATGGCCGACCCGCATATATGTGACTGTCGACTATGCGCAGGACGACGGCTGCACAGTCGGCCATCAATCGCCTTTCCACAGGCCAGCTAGGGCATTGATATTGTTTCACCGGAACAAAGGGCGAAAAGTGGAAATGCCCTTTGATCTATAAGCGCTGGCCGACGATTTTGATTCCGCCATTCGGAGGTTCGAACCCTCCCGTCCCAGCCAATTATTTCAACGGGATAGCCGAGATCCGGAGCGGCATTTCCACTTTTCCGACACCCAGCGTTTCCACTCTCACCCCCGGTTCGTTCGCTTCCCCTCGACGAAGTCCCGCCGTTTGGTGGCTGCCGACAGCTCCTGCCGCTCGTTGCGTTTGACGTACAGCCGGGCCGCTTGAGGCGTCGCGTGCTTCGACAGCGCCATGACCTCCTGCTCGGTCAGCTCCGCATCGCCCAGCTCTGTCATGCCGCCGTGCCGGCAGGCCTCAAGCGTGAAGTGCTTGGGTAGGCCCGCGTCTTTGCGGATGCGCTGCACCAGATGTTGAGCATGGGATTCGCTGTAGAGCCGTGCCACACGTCGCCCGTCGGCTAGCTTAGGGCCGCGCTGGGGCTCAAACATCATCAGGGCGACGCCAAGCTTAGGCAGCGCTGCGATCGCCGCCTCAAGCTCGGGATAGAGCAGCCTGCGCTCGACCTTCTTGCGATCCTGGCTGCGGATGAAGGTCTCCAAGGGCTTCCATTCGCGTTTGCCGGTCTTGTGGTGAAACACCCGCACCTTGGTCGGATGGTCTTCCGGCCGGTAATCCGTCCAGCAAATGCGTCCCTCGCGGACGTCTTCCGGCCTCTGGTGCAGCTCGAAACAGATAAGGGCTGCTAAGCCCAGGGCGGGATGGCCCGCAGCAGTCGCAGCGGCGGCGAAATGCAGGGCTTGGGCTCGGGTGGCGGGAATTGCGGTGTCGCGCTCGTACTTGGCGCGGATGACGCCGTGGAAGGGGTTGATGGACATCGGAATTGTGGCGCCGTCAGCGCCCGGCATGGGAACGAGGAAAACGCCGGGATGCAGGCGGCCGACGACCTTCCAGGCTCGGCGGGCAACGTCGATCGCAAGGTCGGCTTGGCGGGTGACTCGGCCGCCCTTCCGAAGTCGTGAATAGATCTTATCGACCGCAGCGGGCGTCAGAGTGCTGACGTGCAAATGCTTCAAGCGTACGGGTTGCGCGGTCTCCTCGTTCTTCAAAGTCGTCGTGAGGTCACCGATTGCTGTCAGCACCTCGCGATAGTCGTCCTGCGAACGGGGGCTCAGGCGGGTGAATGCTTCGTGCGCGAAATATTGCGCGTGCCACCATGCAATCGAGCCGACTCGCTCTGAGGCCTGCTTCTCTACAGGAACTGATTGGCCGTCGCGCCAGGCGTCGAGGTGAGCGTTCAGGAATCGGGCTCGCTCGGCAGCCGGTATGAAATGCTCGCCGAGCGCCTCGCCGGGTATTGCGAACCCTTCGGCAATGTCGCGCTCGTGCGCGTACCAGTAATAGGAGATCCTGCCGCCCGCCAACTTGCGGGTTTTCATATAGCGAGGCCAGTCGGTTGCGCGTTTCACGTCGCGCCTCGCTAAAGCACGCTCGCGGCGTCGAGCGGCGTCCCGTCGGTCGGGATTGCCCCCGTCGCCCTGTCCAGATCCACCTTGTCCCATTTGCGGCGTTCCCCTCGCCGTTTACTCATGGGGCGAGGGTAGACCGAACCCACCTTGCGCAGGAAGGCCTCCGTTGACACTTCGTCCACATAGGCGGCTGCGGTCTCGGCTCGCATGAACCGAGGCCACTGGCCGGGGTTGTGCACGGGGCGCGTCACGGATGGGTCCTCGATCGCTAAGCGGCCTGGGCGGTCGCCGCGTTCAGGTTCCTGGTGAGGCTCAGAATGGCGCTGCGGTGCTGCGGAGTGGCCTGGGCGAAGGCGTGGACGATCTCCGCGCCTTCGCGGCTGTAGAGCACTTCGTTGAACGCAGAGGGCCCGGCGTCGTCGTCTGCGCCCTCAACGCCTAAGTAGAATTCGGCGATTTTTACGCAGAAGATTTGGGCGAGTTCGAACAGGCGGCCGGCGCTAATTCGGTTGACGCCCTTCTCGTATTTCTGCACCTGCTGGAAGGTGAGACCGAGTCGCTCGCCGAGCTTCTCTTGAGACATGTTGGCGGCGAGGCGCAGCCTGCGAATGTTCAAGCCGACTTGCTTATCGATGTCGCTGCAGCCTCGGATGCTGTTCTGATCTTCGACATACTGCTCTTCAGTCATGCTGCTACGGTCTCCTGATCTGGATTGATGGGAAAATCGAAAGGCGGTTGCTCCGGCGTGATATCGTCGGATGCACTCAGCATTCCGACCTCGGCATCGAGCGCATCGCAGACGGCCGCGACGGTGGGATGTCCGGCCATTTCTTGGCGTAGAGCTTTGACCGCCGCTCGATCACGCTTGCGCTGACGTGCGAACATGATGGCCGCTCTTACGTCGTCCTCGTGTTCCTGTATGGTGCGCAGAGTGTCCCGGACGGCACGCATCGCTGCGATACCTGCGTCGGCAGCTTCCTGCGTCATTCGCTGTTCGCTGACGCGCTTCGCGTATAAGCCGTAGCGGTAATGCAGCTCGCGCTCGGCCGCCTCGATTTGATCGGCGAGGGGCACGAAAGAATATTTCGGATCTGGTGCGCTCGCTGACATCGCGCTCAATTCCACTGTCTGGCTAGCAAAAACTTTTTGATCATCGGCTAGTCTCTACGTCCTTCGCGACGGCCCTGCTCCCGCGCGTCGCGCAGCAGACGACCGAAGCCCTTCGCGATCAGATGAACGGCAACGAGCCCACCGGAAATGGCGGCGACGACCTGCACGAATTCGTTGTTGAGTAGATCGCCCATCGAGTTGCTCCTTCGGTTTAGGGTTCACCGCGGCAGTCCGCTGCTGATGGGGTCTTGAATTCCCATGTCGGCGAGAGCGGCGAGGCCTGCGTTGAACGCGGCGTCGCCTTCGGACGAGTGACCGGGCAGGTGCCCGGCGTGCATCGCTTGCATGCAAAGCGTAAGGGCTTCCGGCAGCGGCGCCGTCGACGCGCGCTCGACGTAGGGCCTGACGGCATCGACTTCGGCAATGGTCGCCTCGACGTCGCGCCGCAGCCGCGTTTCCTTCGTCTTTGCGCAGCGCTCAAGCGTGCGCTTGACGTGGTCGAGCACCTTTCCGAGGCGCGTTGCGCGATGGCCGGGAATGGTGATCGGCGGGCCGTGGCGGCCGCGGAAAAGACCGGCAGCGTCTTCCGCCGTGCTATCGGACATAACGGTCATCGGAGCGACTTGCTCATGTTCGACCCCCTGAGTTCGACACGACGCTACATACGCTAAAAACGTATGTCAAACGCGAAAAGCGTGCAGCATTAGGGGTATTTTCCCGTCTTCGCAGCCGCAGCGTGTGGGGTGTATGTTGTTAACCGTCTTTGGGAGAATGCCGATGCGAACCTGGATTTTTTTACGATGTCGCTAATTGCGCTTGCTGAAAGAGCGTATGCGGACGGATTGTGCGGGTCTGGGGATGACCGGCACGCTCGCTTGGCTCAAGTCGCGATGTTGGCTCACTCTTTGTGCGAGGGGGTCGACGAGATATCGAATGCCGACGCGGGGGAGTTTGGCGATGGCGTCGGGCGTCAACATCTTTACCCCGTCCTGCAAAAAGGAAGTTGTCAGGGATATGATGCAGATGAAGGGGGCGTTCGAGAGGGACCGCGAGGCATGGTGCCGAACAGCAAAGAGCGCCTTGCGGGATCACCCTCTGACAGAGGATTTAGTGGCGGGCGAAGAAGGAACTTGTAGCGAGCTCGACAGGGCAGCGGGGCTCATCGCTGGGTTCCAGAAACATTGCCCCGACTTGAAACTCACGACCGCGGGTAAAACGGTATTCAGGCTCGCGAGCGGGGGAGTGGCCTGCCGAGACGAGAAGCTTGAGGAAATCGATGATCGCATCACCGAGATGTCGAGAACGGTGAAAGGAGCGGCAGACCGGAAGAAGGCCACCGCTCTTTGGTGCGCAACCGCTGCTTTTGAGCATGCTAGTCAAATGAGCAGTGCCGGGATGGCGCTCTGTATTGACAGATGAGGCTACTCTACCCGCAAACTACCCACGATAAGGCCGAAAACTTCGACATCAGCAGTTTCCTCGACATCTAGAAGAATTGGAGCGTGAGCCGGGTTGGATGACCTAGGCAAGAGCCAACGACGCTTGTTACTGTCACGGGAGAATTCCTTGATCGTGACCTCTGTGGTGGCGTGACGGTGTCGCAGTACAATTACGCGGTCGCCAGGTATTAAGTTGCGATCGACCTCATCGAACGCCACAAAGATCACAAATGATCCGCTGGGGTACAACAGATCCATACTGTCGCCCTGCACCCGCAGCGCCTTGCGTTGTACGCCGGCAAATCGATCGTCATTGATCGAAAGCAATACGGGAAGCCATTCGTCCCGCGGCCACTCGAAGTGTTCGCGCCAAACGCCTGCTTCGGCCTGGCCGACGCACCAGACGAGCCGATGGTCGTCTAGCGACTGCATTTGTGGGGCCGTTAAGTCTGAAACGCCCGCCAACATCAAGACCTCCTCGCGTGTGATCGGAGGAGACCCTTTCCCAGTCAGAATATCAGCAAGCGCTCGCGCTAAATGCAAGGGCAAGACCGGCTTCGTGAACAAAGCCGGATCCTCGTAGCGCTGGTAACTCGAGCCTCTTCTTAATCCCACCGCCTTAGCGATCTTCTCCATAGACAACTTCGAACGCTCGCGCAGTTCTTTCAACTGCTGCGTGACGTGACGGGCGGGAGTGGGCGAGTCAGGCATGGGCGAAGAGTCGCATTTCACGTATACGCTTTCCACGTTTGACGCGTGTACGTTTTTAACGTATAGAATCGCCATGGTTCACGAGACCCTTTCCCAGGCCGACTACGTGATCAACACCAAACTTGGCGGTGTTGCCGCCACCGCTCGGCTTCTCGGTCATCGCAACAATTCAACTGTTCAAGGGTGGTTGAAGAGGGGTTTCATCCCGGGTCGTCGACAAGGCGAAGTCCTCATGAAGGCGCGCGAAGCCGGAAGGGATCTGACGAAACAGGATTTCGTCGTGCATTTGCAAGACGTCGAAGTCAACGCAACGCCTGGTCCGGTTCCGTCGCAGGAGCAAGCCGCTTAGCGCGTTTTTGTCCGTCTGCGTCTCCGTTGCGTCAGTGCGTTTTTCCTCCGGCCCCGGCGCTGGGGGGATGGTTCGAGCCGATGGGTCACAGTCCCCAGCGGCTCGCGGGCTGCTCGCCGGTAGTCGAGCCGCACGGGTCTTGCCAACCGATCGTCCCTCCCTCCAGCGCTGCGACCGTCCCTCGGCGGATGCAGCATTTGAGCGACCTGAAAAGGCGCTCGTCCCTAGACCTTGGCCGGGCGCCCGTATCGCCCAGCCCCTTTTCCGAGGGTGGTTGCGGGAAGCGTTGTCAGCGTTCCTGTCTCGTGCGTCCCGCCGGAACGGTTTCGCGTTCGGCCAAGGCAGAGTGGAGCAGCGGCTGGCTCGGTTGGTTCATACCCAACAGGTCGTCGGTTCGAATCCGACCTCTGCAACCAGTTTCGCCCGAACGGGCAGCAGGTGTGTGCGTTTTCGAGGGGGCTCGAATGTTGGACGGGGGAATTGTCATTGGTGCTACGGGGGCGCTCATCGGGGTCGCGCTCCTGCAGCGCCTTTTTTTTAGCCCCGTGCTCCGAGTCCCTGGTCGACCAAGCCGAGTCCACGGTCTCGGGCCGCGAGTCCAGGGTCTCGACCCTTGGACTCCTCCGTATACGACATCGGTCACCAATGACCACGCGGAGTCCACGCCGAGTCCAAGGCGAGTCCGGGGCTCAACCCCTGAAAAAGCACGAAAATCGGCCGCTGTTCGCACGGTGCAGATGGGTGTCGGCGACCAGGTTCGCAGCTTCGTGGAATGGCTACTTTCGCTCGGTGATGGCCCGCATCGTCTATCCGACAAGCGCGTCCTTTCGAACTACACGCGCTGGGCGGAAGAGTGGGATGTCGTGCCAGTGCCGCCGTCGATAATCTTAGCTGCCCTTAAGCGGCATCCGCAGGTGCGACACAGTCGCGACCGCATCCTTGATGCCAGCGGCAAGGCCGTGCGCAACGCGAACAACACGCCGATGCGGGGCAGCTTCTACACGTTCGCGACAAAGCGGCCGGACGCGAAGCTTCCCGGCAAAGTGCCGGTGCAGACCGGTCTTGAGATCGTCGCGCAGCAGCCCCTTAACGCGCGCCCCGTTGCAAAGGCTGTGAAGCCTGCCGCCGCGCCCGCGGTCGAACAACCGCGCCGGAGGGCCGCATGATCTCGCTGCCGGAGCATATGAACCACCTCGACGCCTTCAGCGTGCTCGTGATCGCGATCGGCGTCGTCGCATGCGTGACCATCGTCGTGCGCCTGGTCCTATGGGACATCGAACGCGAAGCGCGTGCCGAGCGTCGTCGCGCTGCAGGCATGTTGGGCGAGCCGTTGGTGCGTTTGGAGCCGCCATTCCGGGCTGGTCTGATTGACGACGACTAGATCAGAAAAAGCCTCGCAGTGGTCAGCTGCGAGGCTTTCGGGAGTGTCCGAGCTGCTCGGTGCAGCGCTCGGTCAGGTGTGAGCAGCGGGGGCGCTGCTCGACGACGGGAACAATCTCATGATTTCCCGCGTCGCTCAAGTGCGCCCTCGCGACTGTGAATAAGCCGGGGGCCGCAATGTTCGATCTAGGGGACGCAGATCCCACTTCAATCATCGCCGCGATCTTCGCCGTCGTCATCGTGCTAGCTTTCATCGCGCGGAGCATGCGCGGCTGATGGCAGAGAAATCTACTAAGCGCCGCCGCCAAGTCGAGCGGATCGAGGATTGGGACGACGCGCGCTATTCGCACGTCCCGCCGCGCGCCGCGCTGGACGCGCGTCTGACTGAGGCGCACTTCCGCGTGCTCGTGCTGATCGGCAAGGTGAACACGCTTCACGGCTGGTGCCAGCTCTCCCAGACGATCGCTGCCGACTTGTTCGGCATGAAGCGGCAGACCGTGAACGGTGCTGTGTCGGACCTCGTTACGTGGGGCTATGTGGAGCGGCGCACGCAGAAGCAAACGCGCACGTCGTTTTGTCATTACCGCGTGCTGATCGATCAGCCTGAGGGGGTGTCATCTACGGACGACACTCCTCCTAATGAAGGGGTGTCATCTACAGGCGACACTCCCCCCGAGGAGGGGGTGTCATCCAAAAATGACACGGGTGTCAGCGCAGGAAATGACACGGGTGTCGGCTCTGGACGACACCCCCCTATATATAACGATCTCGCGCGGGAGATCAGAGATCAGAGATCTCCCCCTAAATCCCCCAATGGGGGACCCAAAGAACAACCTGTTGATGGGAAGTGGAAGGACGGTGCACTCGCGGAACTTCGTGTCGCGGGCAAGCACCGAGACGCCGTCGAAAATCTGATCGCGCCGCTGCTGGCCTCCGACAAGCGCCTTTCGCTTGGCAAGGGTGCTGAACGCGTCGAAGCGTTAGCCGAGCTTGCGCAAGCCGCACACGGGCTGCCGAGGCCTGCGGTTCAAGCTGCTCTAAAGCGAATGTTGGACAACCCGCAGAAGCTCACGCCGCGCGCAATTCGCGCGGAGATCGACGCTGCGCGACGCGGCGGGGCAATGATCCCTATCCGTCCTGGCACCCCGCAGTGGTCGCGCTGGCTGGAGCATTTCGCGAGCGTCGATCCGCGTCAGGCCGAAACGATGCGCCGCGTGGACGTTTGGCAAGTGTCCTCGGAATGGCCCCCTGCAATCGGAAAGGACGCAGCGTGACACCGAAACCGATACGCTTCACGGTCGACGATGCCTGTCGCGCGTCCGAGGAATGGGGCGCCAACTGCGGCCCCGGCGCGATCGCGGCCATTATGGGCCTAAGGCTGGACGAACTTCGTCCGCACATGGGTGACTTCGAATCCAAAGGTTACACCAACCCGACGCTGATGTTCACGACGCTGAACCGGCTCGGCGCCAAGTGGCGAATGGTGCGCGGCGAGAAGCCTTGGCCGAAGTACGGGCTCGTTCGCATCCAATGGGAAGGCCCGTGGACGCAACCAGGCGTGCCGGTCAAGGCAGCCTATCGGCACACGCATTGGGTCGGCGCCTGCACGCGCGCCGCCGGCGACGACGGGGTCTTCGACATCAACGCCATCGCGAACGGCACGGGCTGGTGCTCGCTCAAGCACTGGTCAGAAATCCTTGTGCCGTGGCTCCTCGAGGAGGCCGTGCCCCGCGCGAATGGGCGATGGCATCGCACGCACGTAATCGAGGTGACGCCATGACCGCCGTTCCGCAACGCTCGCATCACGAACCGGAGGAAAACGAGCGCCAGCTCGCAACCTTGCTCGACGGCATGCTCGACGAGGTCGAGAACCACGTCAAACGGCTGGTCGACAGCGGGCGCGGTGACGAGCTGCGCAAGCGCCTTTCCCGGCACCTGCAGATCGAGGCGCCAAAGCCGGCGTCAACATCGGGCATCGGTGGCCGTCTCAAAGGCCTCACCGCAGACCAGGTGAATACGCTGCTCGGCTTCCACAACTGTGTGCAAGCGCTCGACGACCACGCGCAGCGCGCGAAGGGCGACAGCGTCACCGGCAAGCGCGACGCCGCCTGCCGCGACTTCCTCCGCGAACACATCGAGAAGCTGAAAGGGGGCGCCCAATGATGAGCGATTGGATACTAACGGCACTTCTCGCCACGGGCGACTTCGTGGAGCTGCCGCAGCCAAACGCGGCGGCGTGCTTCGCCGAGGTCGCGCGCATTGCGCGCCTGGCCGACAAGGTCTGCATTCTGCCTGGCTCGCCGCTGCCGATCGCTGGCGACTGCCGCCGCGCTGCTTTCGCCGATGGGGTGACGCTGTGAGCGAGAAGCACACGCCTGCCGGCGGCCGCGCCGTTATGAACCGCCGCCTCGACCCGGTCGACAGCCTCGACTTTTTCCCGACGCCGCCATGGGCGACGCGTGCGCTTCTCGCGCATGTACTGATCGACGCGAGAGGCATTTGTTGGGAGCCGGCTGCAGGTGAGGGCCACATGGCGGAGGTCCTGCGCGAGCGCTTCGAGGTGTTCGCATCGGACATTCGCGACTATGGCCGCGGCTACAACGTCGGCAGCTTCGCGGGCAAAACCGACGTGCCGCAGCCCGAGCTGCAGTGTCCCGTTCGCCCGGATTGGATCATCACCAATCCGCCGTTCAACGTTGCCGTCGACTTTGCGTTGCGCGGCTTTGAAGTGGCTCGGCGCGGCGTGGCACTCCTAGTGCGCTCGAATTGGGCCGAAGGTGTCGATCGTTACACGCGGCTGTTCCGTCCTAATCCGCCTGCGATCGTCGCTCAATTTGTCGAGCGCGTTCCGATGGTCAAAGAGCGCTGGGACCCGGAGGGCTCGACTGCGACCAGCTACGCCTGGTTCGTGTGGGACCGCACGGCACGTGAGGGCACTCGCTTCGTGTTCATCCCGCCGGGCTGTCGGCAGCGGCTAGAGCGGCCTGACGATCGCATGCGGTTCGCCGCAGCGAAGCACGAGGCGGCCGAAGCATGAGCGCCGTCACCCTGCAGGAAATCGCCGAGTTGGTGGCGCTCAAGCGCAAGGTGACGATCGCCGACATGCGCGGCATCGCCAAGCGGCGCATGAGTGAGTTCGACAAGGCTCGCGCGATGGCGGCCCGCGACGTCGCGATTATCCTCGCGTGGCGCCACACACAGTCAAGGCTCGGGAGGCTTGGCGATTTCTTCGCATTCGCCGAAGGCGGCTCACGCAACATCCGCATCAACGAGATCATCGAGCGCGGCTCGACGTGGATCGCCGGAGATCCGCCGCTCGCCGCCGACGTCGAAGCGATCGAGCAGATCGACGCACTCCACGACCGCCGCATGCGCGAGCGTGATCGCAAGCAGGGAGTGACGGCATGAACTCAACCTGGAGCGCACAGACGCGCCGACGACACGTAAGGGCGCGTGTGGCCTTCGTCGTACAAGGCGCTCGCGATGTTTTCGACCTCCACGCGGTAGGCCAAGAACAAGTCCTCGATGGGTATAAGGTATCGCCCATCTCTGGTCCCGCGATTGCGCAAAGCATCAAAGGCAACGTTGCACATGACGGTTTTGCGGGTGGTTGTGTCAACCATTTCAAATTGGATGGCGTCCAAGTAGGCGATGAAGCTTTCGCCTGCAGCCCTTTCCAACGGCATTCACGTCTCCGAGCGAAGGTGCCGCTGCCAGATCTCACCCCCCCGCCACGTGAAACGGCTACGGCCACCTCTAACAACTGATGACTGTTTAACCGGCTGAGCGCCTTGGCGTTCCGGGAAAAATAGCGAAAGGAGAAGAACGCATGAAGCTGAGTGAGACACCCGAGATCTTCCGACTCCTCGATCGACGGCGAGTGGCGTCGGAGGTCCTTCGCTCGATCAAGGAAGACGAGCAGGCTTTCATTGGCGGCGAAGATGTCGAGACCGCCATCGTCTTCGAGGCTGGGACGCCTGGCTATGAGGCCGTGCAGGAACTGGCTGAGGCCAAGGTGCTGGCCATCGACGCCGAGCTAAAGGCGAAAGGGGTTGTCGTTGACCTCATGCCGCATGAATGGCCGGCCAACCGCCGCCTCGGCTCTGCGGCAGACCAGGAGGGCGAAGACGATGAGTGATGAAAACATTGCGCTGGGCGGCAACGCGCGCGCCGAGCTAAAGCGCCGTATTGAGCGGCGCCTTGAGAAGATGGACGAGGGCGACGAGGTGAAAGCCGAGATTGCCGAGTTCAAGCGTGAAGACAAATCAGACGGCTTCACGGAGAAGGTAATCGGCCAGGTCATCAAGGAGAAGCGGAAAGGACCGCAATTCATCCTCGCCCAACACACCCTGGAAGCGGAATTGCAAGCCTACCGCGACGCCAATGGTCTGCCGACGACGCTTGAGCAGGCGCAGGCGCATGCCGCCAAAGAGGCCAATAACGTGCCCGAGCCGAAGACGAAAAAGAAGAACAAGGGGAGGCAGCATTGACCGAAGCGCCTCCCAAGCAGCCGCTATCGCCGCACGACGCCCAGCTGCTGCAGCAGCTCGTCGACAAGCTCACGGGCTGGCACATGCTGCTCGGAATGGGGAAGCCCGGCGCCAAGCAGCTGCGGCTGCACCTCCGCAAAGAGCTTGATGAGTACAAAACCATTCTGACCAGGGGGACACGATGACATTTCTATCCAGAAAGCTCGCCGAAATCCGTGACCAGCATTCCAATCAACACGGCTCCGAGCAGGCGCAGGTGCTGGGATTGGGCGAAATGCTCAAGAGGCAGAACGCCCAGCTGAACGACGCGATCGACGACATCCTCGAAACGCATGCGAGTGATCGGGCGGTCATCCACCAAAAGCTGCTCACGCTCGCCCATAGCGTGGGGAAACTCCCGCAGCCGGCGACGCCCGAGCAGCGTGCGATTGACGCAGCGATCGACGGCGCGGATGTCTCGACCGGCGACCTGACCATGCCGCGTGTCGTGCGCGAGATCGCCAATCAGGGCTCGCGGCAGCAGGGGCCGCTCCAATGAGCTACGCAAGCCAAGAGAGCGTCGCCGCCACGCTGACGGAAGCCGAGCGGCTCCGTGACGGTACAAACGATCGCCTTGCCCGCGCGCTGGGCGTTGGCTGGCGAGCGCCGACGGATCTCAACCATCCCGGCCGCGAGGTCTACTTGCTGCTTCCGGGCGAGATCGTCGTCAAGGACTGGCTCGCGACGAGCTTCCGCACCGCGCCTCGCACCTTCTGGACATGGGACGGACGGTTTGCCCGAAAGCTCGAGTCCGGCCGGGTCGTGCCCGGTCTGGTCGACCCAATGGCCTGGTGCGAGATCGAGGAGGCTGCGACGGCATGAAGATCGCGGCGGCTTGGAGCGAAAGCGCGACGTGGTATCCGGTCGTCATCGACGAGCAGACGCAGGTGCCGGCCCTTGTTCCGGTCATCGTCGCGCTCGCCGGCGGCGGCCTGGAAGTCCTCGCCGAGATCCGCCGGCATCCGACCCGTCGCATGATGTGGTGGTGGTATCAACTCGGCGCCTGGACGGGCGACGGTTATGGCTGGGCGCTCACCAAAGTCATCAAGCTCGAAAAGGTATGGCACGAACCGGTGTCTGACTTCTCGCCCGTCGCCTTCCGGCCTGTAGATTTGAATGCCTGGCGCCGTCCGCTGCCGAAGCCCTTGCCGCCTGCCTTCGGGCCGAAAAGCCCGTCAGCGGTAGCGCCTGAGCCTGCAGAGGGCATTGATCCGCATCATGGCAGCGATGACTGGCCCTATCCAGGTCTGCGGCTTGGCCAGCTCACGGTGCCGGCGAGCCGCGAGGAATGCGAGGCGCGAATTCTACGCGCCTTCCGCACGTCGGCGTCGCGCGGCGGCGGCGGGCCGGTGGGGCACGTCAGCCGCGCATTCTGCGCCGACATCCCAAGCGAGATGATCAAGGTGGCTCTCAAGCATTACGAGCGCGAGCGCGTGCGCGAGGAGCTGCAGCGGGGGATTGCGCAGCCGGTCGAGGCAGTGCGTTCCGGCTGGACCCCGAGCAAGCGCGACTTGACCGATTGGGACTTTGCGCTCGGCTGGTTGAGCCAAGTCGATGCACGCCTGGTCGACGTCGTCGAACTGAGAGCTGCAGATCCGCCTTTCAGCTTTCCGCAGATCGCGCAACGCCTGCGAGGCATGCGCAGCCACGTCACTGCGCGGCGTCTCTACGACCGCGCCATCGATCACGCGTTTGCGTCAGCAAAATTCAACGGACAGCAGGCAAGGGGGCAGGTGTGAAGTTGGACAGGATGTCGATTAAGGCGGAGGCCGTCTCGTGAACGAAGCAGCCAGGATCGCCGCGGAGCTAAGGCTCAAGACGGCGGACCAGATTGAGGCGCCGCCGGAGAAAACGCCTAAGGGCGTGCCGCTACGCTGGACGCGCGAGCGGCGCGCTATTTTCGACGTGCTTGGGCCGGTCTCGCTGTCGCTTGTCGCCACAGACGGCCCGGTTTCGGTCACGACCTGGGACCAGTGGGGGGGCGTAAAGAAGCGCTATGGTCATAACCGGGGTGTCTGGCCGGCCCGCATCGACAAGGGGGCCACGCGCACCGATGTCGCGACAACGAAATGGGACCGCAACCCGTTCTTTTTCGTGGGGACGCAGGCGCGCCTGTGGTTCCTGACCGAGGGCGAACGCGACCGTTCGGCGGACAGCATCGTCGACCTGATCGCGCTGCGATCGCAGCGCGACGGCGCCGGCGACGAGCTGGACAAAGGTTTCCGAGATCTCGGCGCCGATCTTGACCTCGCAATGTTCGAAATGGAGCTGCACGACGTCGCCAAGCGGGTCGGCGCGGTGACGTGGGACGACGAGGCGCTGTTGCGGTGGTTTGACAGCGTCGCCAAGCGCTGTGCAGCGGAATCTGGGATTAAGGGCGGCGCGAAGTATGGGCCGAAGTTGATCGAGCGCATGGCGCTCGCCGACGTAGAGCACATCAGGCGGGGACGTCAATAATGAATACCCGGCCAGAAAGCTGCTTCTATGCCGGCCTCGGTGCCCCGCGCCGCACAATGTCAGCGATCACTCTACCTAAATCGGATGTCGTGAATGGTTTGTTCAGGACAGGGGTACCTGCGTATTCTGGCCGAAGGCCTCTAGCACCGTATCCCGTCGCGAACACTACAGGCACATTGCGTGCGATCAAGATGTCTGCAACAGGATAGCTCGGGTGGCCATTCAGATTTAAGTCAAGCACAGCGAGATCGAATTCACCCTCTTTCGCGAACGTCATAGCCTCCTGCGCTCGCGAGGCAGCCGCCACAAGGTGACCCATGTTCGTCAGCATATCCTCGACTAACATTGAAACTAATGGCTCATCCTCAACAAGGAGCACTCGGAGTTTGGACTTAATGAACATTCAACCGCCGAGCGAATTAATTGCTGTTTCAGGGAAGCGGCGCGTCGATCTCGAACACTACGCCCGAGTTGGGGAACGAAAGCCGCGCGTTACCAGCCAGCTCGTGACAGAGTACGCGTTCAAGGAGCCGAGTTCCGAACCCTCTTTGCCTTGGCTCCTCTACTGTGGGCCCTCCCGTCTCCTCCCAACGGAGGCGTAGGCGAGGGGTCAAACTTCCGCCCTCCACATCCCAAACGATATTAATGCGGCCCTCTTCATTCGATAGAGCCCCGTATTTCGCAGCGTTTGTGCATAGCTCATGGAAGGCCATTGCCATTGCAAGCGCCGGCGAGGGCTGGAGCTTCAGCAAGGGGCCTGAAACAGCAAAGCGTTTCGCGGGCTCCAAACAGATTGAAGCAATTGTTTGACCGATTAGGCTGTGAAGGTTTATGCCCACCCAGCTTTCCTGAGTGAGAACATCGTGGGCGCGGGCGAGAGCAATTAATCTTCCTTCAAATTTGGAATATGCCGGGTTTAGCCTCTCTTCGCGAAAACTTTGGGCAGCCAAAGACTGCACCGTGGCTAGGGTATTCTTCACCCGGTGATTGAGTTCATTAATCAATAGATCACGGCGTTCCTCGTGGCGCCGTCTTTCTGTAATGTCCCTCGCAATCTTCGATGCGCCTACTATACGGCCCATGTCATCTTTTAGCGGCGACACGGTCAACGAGACATCAATCAAAGTTCCGTCTTTGCGTCGACGGACTGTCTCGTAATGCTCGACATGCTCCCCTCGTTTGATGCGACCGAGGATCATCGGTTCCTCGTTGTCTCGATCAGGAGGGAACAACATGCTTACTTGTCGACCTATCGCTTCTGAGGAGTCGTAACCAAATAGGCTCTCGGCCCCCTTGTTCCACGTGCGAATAACACCTTCCGTGTCCTTGCTGATGATAGCGTCGTCCGAGTACTCGACGATGGCAGCAAGGCGCTGGGCGTACTCCTCGGCCTTTTTTCGTTCGCTGATGTCGACGAGCATGTTGATGGCCCCGATTAGATTGCCATCCGCATCATGTAAAGGCGTCGGATAGGGAATGAATGGAACACGGGTCCCGTCGGGCCGCTCGGCTATCGCTTCAGCTCCCCGAATGATGCGATCCTCTTTCAATGCCTTTGCCATAGGGCACTCGTCATGAGGGAGAGGGGTGCCGTCCTTATTGTAGAGTCGCCAAGTGACGCACCATTGTTCGCCCGCCTGTGGTATGCGGCCCGCCATTTCAATCGCGGCCTTGTTGTAGAACATAATGCGCCCTTCTGCGTCTGTCGTATAGACGGCCGCCGGTAGGGCCTCGAGCAGCTCACGCATGTGCCTCTCTCGGTCTCGGAGGCGATCGTCCGCTAGTTTGGCTTCGGTGACATCGACGAGCACACGCACGCCGTAACGAAATGAACCTAACTGATCGCGAACAGATGAGCTGTAAACGTCCAGATACACGGGGGTACCGTTGGGCTTGGCTGCCCGCTTGCGAAGACGATAGTTTTGAAGCGCGCCTCCTACCTGCTTGGCATATTGGGCTTTATCAGTTTCCCGATCGGTTTCGGCGGTGTAATCGAAGAAGGTCATGCTCAAGAGTTCTTCGCGCGAGCGTCCCAACATTTTGCACAGGGCGTCGTTCACACGCAGCAATCGGCCCTCTTCATCCGCCTCAGCGATGCCTATTGTGGCCGCCTCGTAAGTAGCGGCGAGACGGTCTTCGCTCTCTCGATGCGCATCCTGAGCGTCGCGAAGCCCAGTTACATCTGTGGTGAAGCACCTCGTGCTAATGAACTCGCCATTCTTGAATCGGCTGTTGGACGTAATGAGGACGTGCTTTATGGACCCGTCCTTGGCTCGCAACCGGGCAGGGTACCGTTGCAGGCTCTCACCGCAGGACAATCGATGTAGGATATCGCCGACGACGGGCGCATCGGCGTGAAATTCCGCCACATGATGGCCCACGTACTCCGAAGCCTCGTAGCCTAGCAGGTCGAGTTCGGCTTTATTTGCTCGGAGGATTATTCCCGCGCCACTGACGATGTGCAACCCGATTGCAGCATTCTCAAAGAAATCTTCGAGGTCCGCTTGCTTCTTGCGGAACTCTGCCTCCAAGGCCTTTCGAGGAGTGATATCCTGAAAGCAATTTATTGCACCCTGAATTTTTCCGGCGCGATCGGTCAAAGGGCGTATGTTCACCAGCGCCGTGATCCGCGAGCCGTCAGGCCTCTCGATAATCACTTCGGTGTTGCGCGTGATTGCTCCAGTCGCAACGGCCTTGGCCATCGGGCAGTCTTCGTGGGACAGCGGCGTGCCGTCAGGCAGGTGCAGGCGCAAAGACCCGCAAAACCTTTCGCTTCGACCGTCGGCAATCGGCGTACGGCCCCAGAGCACAGCTGCTTCGGTGTTGTAGCGAACCAGCCAACCTTCATGATCAACGATGTACACCGCGCCTGGCATGGCTTCGAGGACGCCCTGCCCCGCTCCGACAATAGTATCGTACTCCGTCAACCGGCGGGCATGTATTGGAAACTCCTCAACATTTGACATGTGATTCCCCATTAGCTCGGCTGTGGGGGGCCGAGCCGCTAACCACAGCTAACTCACAGGGGGCTCAGCGGTTCCCAGATTTACTGACCCTGCTGGTTCAGGGTCAGGGCTTTTACCTAGGAGTGCAATGAAGGAGGCCGTTGACGTCTGATACGATCTGGTTTGCAGCGGCTGGCTTATTAATGACCTTGGCAGGCCAACGCTCCATGACTTGTTGGCCCGACAGCCCGGTGTAATAGGCGAATGGGATGGCCCGCTTTCGCAGCTGAGCAACCAAGTCGTCGCAATCCCGGTCGCGGAGAACAATATCAACCAGGGCTGCGTGAACGTGCATCGCATCCAGGATTTCAAGTGCCTTGGCGCAGCTATTAGCTGTATGCACGGAATGGCCGGTGGTGCTCAATGCATCCTCGACGTCCATCGCAATAAGGAATTCATCCTCAGCTACCAATATATTTGCCACGACCTTGACCGCTGACAGAGAACCGCCGGATGAGTATGGGCGCAAAATCCTTAGACGACAATCCAGTAAGCGCGTAGTCGGTTCGCGGCGGGAAAATCTGGACCGGCCACGGTACGGGAGGACTGCTCTCGCGTCTCAAGCCGCTGCATCGCGCCGTATTGGCCGAGCAAGGCCTCATGGGGTTGCCCGGCCTGGCCGAGGCGCAGGCCTCACATATCGAAAAGCCGCGGCAGGGGCGCATTCGCTTTCGACCGGGAGCGCTCCTACGCTCGCTGAGCGGTGCGCGGTAGGTATAAAAAAAACATTGGATCCGCTGGGCTCGGCGCCTGTTTCCTTGACGTCACGCCGAACGAAAGGAGACGAAAGAATGAGTGAGCTTCGGCATGGGCAGGCCATCGCTTTGGCGGACACGGGCGAGGAGGTTGCCGTCATCGGAGACTTCGACGGTTATGGCTTGATGGCGGTCGCGAAAGATCGCCGCGAGTATCTCGTCTCAAAGGATGCAATCATCAGATACACAAAACATCAGGTGGTTTTGAACCCGCGCGCGCTTGGTCAGGGAACTAGGGACGGCATGCAAAAGGCCGCGTCCAGAGCTTAACCGCTTAGGCACTGGACGGCCGGCGGGCTGTCTCCGTTATCGAAAGGCGCGAACTAAGACGCCCAGAAGGTCACTTGGTGCGCAGGTCGCTTCAGCCTGAAATAAAAGAGCGGCGAGGGATTCGGCGCGCGAGCTGTGAGGGTCTAACTGCAGTTCTGCGCAGGCTTGGTCGAACACGGCCTGAAGGCGGGATAAATCCTCGCTGTCGTAGACGCGATCGTTCCTCCTTGAGTGGAGATAACGTGCTAGCGCGGTCATTTGGCGGTCCTCCGGATAGAACCGGTGGGATAGCCAGTCTAGCATGCTTTGACAGTTAAGAACCTTACCAAAAAGTGCTCTCACGAAAACCCCCGGCCACCCTGACGATAACCGGGGGTTCCGCTCATAGGAGACGACGGCTCGTACTTGGCGCCGACGAGCTGCCGAAGGCGCTCACGAAGCCATCGCATCTCCGGAGCGCCGACTGAGCAACGCTGGAGCCAAATAAGGGTTTCGTCACACCACAAAAAAAGCCGTGGGCATGAAAATCGTGTGCCCCATTGCATCGCAGCATTGCTCTGAACAATATGACCTCCTAGCGTGAGGCAATATCTCGACGCGAGGAGTTAGTATGGACGGCACCTAAGGAACCGTCCCCATGGGCACGAAAATATTTTGCGCATTCTCGGAACTGGAGGTTCGGAGGCATTACAGGGAGTGGCGGCGCCAAAATCCGACCATCCATATCGTGCGAGAGTTGGTGCTGGACCCAGTTGATGGACTAGGCGGCTTTCTCGGCAGAACATTTTACCAAATGTCCATAGAGTTTCGCGGCGGCCCCGACGTTGGTCGTCGTTAAGAATCTCTGGATCTGCGCTCGACCATTTGGAGAACTCGCAATGGGTTCGCTGCGTCGCTGGCGTGTTGTTTACTCCGATCGGGACAGCCGCGTCCTAAAGGCTGATACCATTGTCGCCAACGGCGAGCCCGATAAGATCTTAGATCGCCTCCGAGACCGTTATCCTAGCCGCCGGTTCCGCTCCATCGAGCCAGAGGCAGATTTTTGCCCTCCGTGGTTTGGTTCGCCGCCGTCCTGGCGATATCCGCCTGCTGCGAGCCCGCGCAGCGGCAAAAAGGGTCCTCATCCAAAAGGTTAAAGGCCCGAAACAAAGGGCGACCTCTGTCCGTTTCCCCTGGTGACCCGTCGCGCTCGGCTCAAGGCGCTCATCAAAAAGGCCGCCGACGGGCGACTGCAATATTCTGACAGCTTCGCCGACCCCCTGAAGCTGCTGGCTGCGCTCGACGACCGCAAGATGGAGGGCATCGTGTCGAAGAAGACAGACCAGCCCTATACGAGCGGGAAAAATCGCGGCTGGGTAAAGGTCAAATGGCGTGAGGCGAACGCGGGTAGATGGGAGTTATTCCAGCGAAAGTAGTGCGTAGGAGCTGAACGATGCAGGTAAAGGTGTTCTCGGCGTTCTCGGAATTTGAAGCGCGGTTTAAACTAGGCCAGTGGCTCAAGACCCATCCCAACGTGCGCGTCACGCGGCAGGAGACGAAGGCAGCTACGGAAGGCGTCGGCAGCTTCGAAGGCCGATCGCTTTATCAGATCATCGTCGCTTACGAGTCGCGCCAGAAGCGAGCCTCTGCGTGAACGATGGGATAAGGGCGCAGCTGCAGGAAACATTGGGCCGCATCCTGGGTGATTTGCGGCCATTGGTGCTGGCGTTCAGTGCCGACCTGGCTGAAAGCACACAAAGCGAAGATGATACTGCACTCGCACTCCGCCAGCTTGCAGCGGTGTCGCGGGTCCTGGATGACGCTGGCTTGGCGAACGTGCTGTTAGATGCAAAGGCCCCCTAATCGTTTGCCGGCACGCGCCTGGCGCTTTGTTGCAACATCTCGCGCAGCGTTACCGGCCGATTGTATTTCTTAAGCAAGTCCCGCACTGCCTCGTCGATCAGCTCTTGCATGTCTTTTTCCGTTTCATGAGACAGGCGCTCTAAGGCCCGGCTTATGGCGGGGTCGAAGGTGAAGCGTCTGCGGATCGGAGCCGCACTCTTCATGGCAAATAAATTCATCCCGCCTTTTTGCGCCGCGCAGGCTTCTTTGGTGACCTAGCCGACGGCTTCTTATCCCGAGGCGGGGCCTCCTCCGCCTT
>Ga0196972_1000155_pt1 | contig 56429 bp, 54 predicted proteins | sample S1v_2013CmetaG_FD_148618 | JGI IMG/M metagenome (GOLD analysis project Ga0196972, IMG submission 148618) | Soil microbial communities from Anza Borrego desert, Southern California, United States - S1+v_20-13C | ecosystem: Environmental > Terrestrial > Soil > Desert | place: USA: California...
GTCAGGGCGGTGCGGATCTCCTTGTCGCGGATCTTCACCACGTATTCGTCGCCCGCGTAGGCCTTGCGCATGTCGGGCCACTGCTGCAGCAGCTGCTGCGCATCGCGGTCCAGCCGTTCCTTGCGGCTGCGGGCCAGGTCGATCGTGGCTTCGGCGGCCTGGGCGCGATCGGGCTTGTCCACCTGCAGCATCCGGGCGGCCGCCTCCAGCTGCTGGATCTCGCGGGCGAGCTTCGCCTGCTCGCGCGCACGCTTCTTGTAGCCGCGCACGCTGTCGCTGATCTCGGCCAGGTAGCGCGTGCGCGCAGCCGGCACGATGGGCGTCTGGTTGGTGCTGTGGCGCACGCCGGCCACCGGAAGGCGGCCTTCCTGCAGCTGCAGTCCCAACTCCTGCAGCCGCGGCTTGAGCGCCTGGAACAGCGCGGTGACGCCGTCGTCGTTGAAGCGCGCCGCCATGGTGCCGTACACCGGCATTTCCTCCGGCCGCTTGCCGAAGGCCTCGCGGTTGCGCTGGACCTGCTTGGCGACGTCGCGCAGGGCGTCCTGCGCGCCCTTGCGGTCGAACTTGTTGATCGCCACGAACTCGGCGAAGTCCAGCATGTCGATCTTCTCGAGCTGGCTGGCGGCGCCGAACTCGGGCGTCATGACGTACATGGGCACGTCCACCAGCGGCACGATGGCGGCGTCGCCCTGGCCGATGCCGGAGGTCTCGACGATCACCAGGTCGAAGCCGGCGGCCTTGCAGGCCGTGACCACGTCCGGCAGCGCGGCCGAGATCTCGCTGCCGAAGTCGCGCGTGGCGAGCGAGCGCATGAAGATGCGCGGGCCCTGCCGCCACGGACCGATGGCGTTCATGCGGATGCGGTCGCCCAGCAGGGCACCGCCGCTCTTGCGCCGCGAAGGATCGATCGAGATCACCGCCACCCGCAGTCGGTCGTCCTGGTCCAGGCGCAGGCGACGGATGAGTTCATCGGTGAGCGAGGACTTGCCGGCGCCGCCGGTGCCCGTGATGCCCAGCACCGGGACCTGCCGCTGCGCCGCCTGCTTGCGCAGGTCCTCCATCAGGCGCGCGTCCGCCGAGCCGTTCTCCAGCGCCGTGATCAGCTGTGCCAGCGCACGCCAGTTCGCGTCCTGGTGGCCCTGCACGGCCGCGGCGTCCTTGGGGGCATGCGCGGCGAGGTCCTTGTCGCAGCGCATGACCATCTCGCCGATCATGCCCTGCAGGCCCATGCGCTGGCCGTCTTCCGGGCTGTAGATGCGGGTGACGCCGTAGGCCTGCAGTTCGCGGATCTCGGCCGGCACGATCACGCCGCCGCCGCCGCCGAAGACCTGGATGTGGGCGCCGCCGCGCTGCTGCAGCAGGTCGACCATGTACTTGAAGTACTCGACGTGGCCGCCCTGGTACGAACTCACGGCGATACCCTGCACGTCCTCCTGCAGCGCCGCGGTGACGACGTCGTCGACGCTGCGGTTGTGCCCGAGGTGGATCACCTCGGCGCCCATCCCCTGCAGGATGCGGCGCATGATGTTGATGGCGGCGTCGTGCCCGTCGAACAGGCTGGCTGCCGTGACGAAGCGGACCTTGTGGGTGGGGCGATAGCTGGCCAGCGCCTTGAACTCGGCGGACAGGTCGGTCATTGGGGGTCTCCAGGAACCCCCGAGCCTAATTGACGTTTACGTCAACGTCAATTGATTCACGGGGAAACCGCCTTCGCGATTTCCCCGTGCCCGGGCCGTCAGCGCGCGTACAGCACCGACGGCAGCCACAGGCCGATCTGCGGCCAGATGTAGAGCATCACGATCGCGATGACCTGGATGCCCATGAAGGGCATCATGCCCAGGAAGATCTGGTTGAGCGTGACGTGCGGCGGCGAGACGCCCTTCAGGTAGAAGGCCGACATGGCCACCGGCGGCGACAGGAAGGCCGTCTGCAGGTTCAGCGCCACCAGCAGCCCGAAGAACAGCGGGTCGACGCCGAAGTTGTCCAGCAGCGGGATGAAGATCGGCATGAAGATCACGATGATCTCGGTCCACTCCAGCGGCCAGCCCAGCACGAAGATGATCAGCTGCGTGAGCACCAGGAACTGGGTCTGGGTCAGGTCCATCGACAGCACCCAGCGCTCGACCAGCTCCTGTCCGCCCAGCAGGGCGAAGGCGGCCGAGAAGATGGCCGAGCCGACGAACAGCCAGCACACCATGGCCGAGGTCTTGGCCGTGAGGTACACGCTTTCCCTGAGCATCGGCAGCGAGAACTGGCGGTAGGCCAGGGCCAGCACGAAGCCGCCCAGCGCACCCACCGCCGCCGCTTCCGTCGGCGTGGCCAGGCCCAGCACGATGGAGCCCAGCACCGCCAGGATCAGGATGACCAGCGGGAAGAAGCTGGTCAGCAGCATCTTGAAGATCTCGAGGCGCGCAAAGCTGAGCAGGGCGTAGTACACGGCGAGCAGGGCAGCGCCCACGCCGACTCCGACCCAGTAGCCCATAGGGGCTTCGATGGCCGCCGCGGCCGCACCGCCGTCGGTGGCGGCTGCCGAGCCTCCGGCGCCCGGGGGTTCTTGAACGCCGTCGCCGCCCGGTGGCTCGCGGACGTCCGCACCGGCGGCGGGTGCCGCGGCCTCGTCGCCACCCGGCGGTTCCTTCACGCCCTCGTCGCTGGACGCCTCGGCATCCTCACTGGGCGGTTCCTGCACACCCTCCGCAGCCGGTTCCTTCACGCCTTCATCGGCGGACGGCGGTTCCTGGAGTCCGCCGGATTCGGCGCCGGGAGGCTCCTGCAGGCCGCCCGCGCTGCGTTCGATCGCCGGCGACTCGCCCATGCGCGTCAGGCCCTCTATCGCGACTTCGGCGGCGTCCGGCTCGGTCACGCTGCGATAGGTCCAGACGGCCACCAGCGCGAACAGCAGGGCCGGCAGCAGCGCCATGAACAGCTGGCGCAGCAGGTAGCCGGTCGGCACGTCCTGGTTGCGGCGCCCCTTGAGCGCGGCGAGCAGGCCCTTGACGGCCGGCTGGCTGCCATCGGCCCGGGTGATCTTCTGCGTGAGCGGGGGCAGGGGGACCACCCGGTCTTCGGCCGACAGCGGCGGCGCCAGCGAAGGCTTGAGCTTGGCCAGGATCACCACGTAGAGCACGTACAGGCCGGCCAGCATGATCCCGGGGAAGAAGGCGCCGGCATACAACTGCACCACGGACACACCGGCCGTGGCGCCATACACGATCAGCAGCACCGAGGGCGGGATCAGGATGCCCAGGCAGCCGCCGGCTGTGATCGAGCCGGCCGTCAGCTGGATGCTGTAGCCGGCCCGCAGCATGGCCGGCATCGCCAGCAGCCCCATCAGCGTCACCACGGCACCCACGATGCCGGTGGCGGTCGCGAAGATGGCGCAGGTGACGATCGTCGCCACCGACAGGGCGCCCGGCAGGCGCACCAGCATGAGGTGGATGCTGCGGAACAGCTTCTCGATCAGGTTGGCCCGTTCGACCAGGTAGCCCATGAACACGAACAGAGGCACCGCGATCAGCACGTCGTTGGCCATGGTCTTGTAGGCGGCCTGCACCATCAAGTCCAGCGTGTGGGTGGTGTTCCGCCCGTACGCCAGCCAAGTGAAGATCATGCCCATCCCCATCAGCGTGAAGGCGGTGGGGAAGCCCAGCATGATGGCCACGACCACCAGCGACAGCATCAGCAGGCCGATGTGGCCGCGCTCGATCTGGTCGACGCTGACCAGCATGTAGAGGGCGGCCGCGACGATCAGCCCCATCAGGCTGAAGCCGAACCAGAGTTCCTTGCGAATCTTCACAGCGAACCCCTTTCGGCGGGAGGCGCCGCAACGGTTCCACCGCGCTCGTCCGGGTTGACCGAGGCATCATCGGCGTGGACCATGGCCTTGAGCTTCTCGACGTCGACTTCCTCCACGTCCTCGCCACGGGAAGGCCATTCGCCGTCACGCAGGCAGATCACGCAGCGGGCGATCTCCACGAATCCCTGCAGCAGCAGGATGGCGCCGGCCACCGAGATGAAGAACTTGAAGGGATAGACCGGCAGCGGGTCTGCGTTGAAGGTCGTCTCGCGGATGGCGAGCGACTCGGTGAAGTAGATCCAGCCGGCCCAGGTCAGGGCGACCACCCCGGGCAGGAAGAAGACGATGTACAGCAGCAGGTCCAGCGTGGCCTGGGTGCGTGGGCGGAAGAAGCCGTACAGCACGTCGCCGCGGACGTGGCCGTCCTTGGCCAGGGTGTAGGCGCCGGCCATCATGAACAGCACGCCGTACTGCATGATCTGCGCGTCCAGCATCCAGCCGTGCGGCTGCCCCAGCGCATAGCGGGAGAACACCTCCCAGGAAATCATCACGGTCAGCGAAACGATGAGCCAGGCGAACAGCTGTCCCACCCAGGTGGACAGCCGGTCGATCGCCAGCAGGAGTCTTTGCATCGGTTGTCCCTTTGGACGTTGGCGCGGAGGTCCAGACACGCAAAGGGCGGCTGTGGTTGCAGCCGCCCTCTGGACTGGCCCGCTAGGGGGCGATCAGGACTTCTTGGCGCCCTTGCCGAAGTAGCGGTTGTAGGCCATGCGGAAGTCCACCGTGTAGTCGTTCTGCCACTGGCCGGCCCGCTGGGCGAAGGCGCGCTGCGAGTCCATCACCTTCTTGAAGTGCGGGTTCTCCGCCGCCTTCTTGGCCGTGACCTTGTCCCAGGCGTCCAGCTGCGCGCGCAGGATGGAGTCGGGCGTCTTGTAGAAATTGACCTTGTCCTTCGTCTTGAGGTCGATGTAGTCCTTGGAGTTGCGGTCGATCGCCTTCCAGCTCATGTCGGCACTGGCGGCCTGCACGCCGTAGTCGATGATGGACTTGAGTTCCGCCGGCAGCGCGTTGTACTTGGCCTTGTTGAACAGGATCTCGAACTGCTCGCCGGACTGGTGGAAGCTTTGGAGCATGCAGTTCTTGGCCACGTCGGGGAAGCCCAGCACGCGGTCCGACGAGGAGTTGTTGAACTCGGCCGCGTCGAGAAGGCCGCGATCGAGGGCCGGCACGATCTCGCCACCGGGCAGGGGGTTGACCGCCACGCCCAGTTCGTTGAACACGTCCACCGCCAAGCCGACGGTGCGGAATTTCAAGCCCTTGAGCTGCGAGACGTTCGAGACGGGCTTGCGGAACCAGCCCAGCGGCTGCACCGGCATCGGACCGTACAGGTACGAGACCACGTCCATGTTGATGGCCTTGTAGATCTCCTCCAGCAGCGCCTTGCCGCCGCCGTAGTAGTGCCATGCCAGCACCATGTTGGGGTCCATGCCGAAGGCCGGGCCCGAACCCCACAGCGCGAGGGCGGAGTTCTTGCCATAGTGGTAGGCCACCACGCCGTGGCCACCGTCGAGCGTGCCCTTGTTGACGGCTTCGAGCAGCTGGAACGCGGGCACCACGGCGCCGGCGGGCAGCACCTCGATCTTGAGCTTGCCGCCGGCCATGTCATTGACCTTCTTGGCGAAGTCCTGTGCGTACTCGTGGAAGATGTCCTTCGAGGGCCAGGTGCTCTGGAACCGGAACGATGCCGGTGCCGTCTGCGCCATGACCATGGGGGCGGTCACGGTGGCGCCGGCGGCGACCGCAGCGCCCTTGAGCAGGCGGCGACGGGTGGGGATGCTGGGTGTGGTCATCTGCAGTCTCCTGTCCAGTGTGTCTGGTTGATCGACCGGCTATCTTTGAAGCCGGGACTGTCACCGTTTGAGAGGGTTTTCACGGAGAGGTGTTGCGCCTTGGCGCTGCGCTTCATACTTATTCCCTAAAGGATGAGCCTCGCCGAGTGCGCGACGGGCCCACCTCGTCAGCCTGCTGCCAGCTTCGGCATTTGCCTGGCGCGCCGTCGCGTACCGCGGGCGCTGGCAGAATCGGAATCGACACCATGGAAGAGTCCAACCGATCACCATCGCCGGGCGAGTCGCCAGCGCCCCGGCCGGCCCGCGGCTATGCCGGTGACATACCCCCGGCCGTTGCCTACGACTGGTGGCGCAAGGGCGACGCCGTGCTGGTCGACGTCCGCAGCGACGCCGAGCGCGAGTGGGTCGGGTACATCCCCGGCGCCGTCGCTCTGGCCTGGAAGCAGTGGCCCGGCATGTCACCGAACCCGGATTTCGATGCTGGTTTGCGCGCAGCAGTACCTGCCGGCAAGAAGGCCGTGCTGCTGTGCCGCAGCGGCGCGCGATCGGCCGCCGCGGCGCGGCGGGCCACCGAGCTGGGGCTCGAGGCCTACAACATCCTCGAAGGCTTCGAGGGCGATGCCGACGAGAACGGCCATCGCGGGAGCAAGGGTGGCTGGCGCCTGCGCGGGCTGCCCTGGCGGCAGAACTGATTGCTTTCGATCCGGAAGAAACCATGGCAGTGAACCTCTCCGCCCCGATCGCGGGCGACCTCCGGCCCGTGCCCGGGCTTTCCATCGGCGTGGCCGAAGCGGGCGTGCGCAAGGCCAACCGCAAGGACCTGACGGTGTTCCTGTTGGAGCCCGGCGCCGGCGTGGCCGGCGTCTTCACCCGCAACCGCTTCTGCGCCGCACCCGTGCAGGTCTGCCGCGAGCACCTGGCCGAGGGCGACATCCGTGCGCTGGTGGTCAACACCGGCAATGCCAATGCGGGCACGGGCGAAGACGGACTGGCGCGCGCGCGAGCGACCTGCGATGCGCTGGCGCAGCGGCTCGGCGTCTCCTCCAGGCAGGTGCTGCCGTTCTCCACCGGCGTCATCATGGAGCCGCTGCCCGTGGACCGCATCGAGGCCGGGCTGCCCGCCGCGCTGGCCGATGCCGCGCCGGACCACTGGCTGCGCGCCGCCGAGGGCATCATGACCACCGACACCGTGGCCAAGGCGGCCAGCACGTCGGTTCGCATCGGTGCGGCGGACGTGGCGATCACCGGCATCAGCAAGGGCGCGGGCATGATCCGCCCCAACATGGCCACCATGCTGGGGTTCATGGCCACCGACGCCTGCGTGGCGCAGCCGCTGTTGCAGCAACTGGCGCAGGAGCTGGCCGACGGCTCGTTCAACCGCGTGACGGTGGACGGCGACACCTCGACCAACGACTCCTTCATCGTCATGGCGACCAACAAGGCCGCCCACCTGCCCATCACCTCGCTGGACAGCGCGGAAGGCCGTGCGTTGAAGGAGGCGATGCTGCAGGTCGCGCGCCAACTGGCGCAGGCCATCGTGCGCGACGGCGAGGGCGCGACCAAGTTCATCACCGTGCGGGTCGAGGGCGGCCGCACCGCCGACGAATGCCGGCAGGTCGGCTATGCGATCGCGCACTCGCCGCTGGTCAAGACGGCGTTCTTCGCCAGCGATCCCAACCTCGGCCGCATCCTCGCGGCCGTGGGCTACGCCGGCATCGACGACCTGGACCAGACCGCCATCGACCTGTGGCTGGACGACGTGCACGTCGCGCACCGGGGCGGGCGCAACCCGGCGTACCGCGAGGAGGACGGCCAGCGCGTGATGAAGCAGTCCGAGATCACGGTGCGCGTGGGCCTGGGCCGCGGTGCGGCGGTGGACACGATCTGGACCTGCGACCTCAGCCACGACTACGTGAGCATCAACGCGGACTACCGCTCATGAGCGACAAGCTGGACCTGCTGCTCGAGCGCGCCGGCCGCCTGCTCGATCGCCTGGAAGCGATCCTGCCGGGCCCGCTGGCAGCGCCGCCATGGGACGGCGCCATCGCCTGGCGCTATCGCCGGCGCTCGTCGGGGCACGGCACGCTGGATCCAGTGCGGCACGTCGCCGACATCCGCCTCACGGACCTGAAGGAGATTGACGCGCAGAAGGAGCGCATCCAGCGCAACACGCAACAGTTCGTGACCGGCCAGCCCGCCAACAACGTGCTGCTGACCGGTGCGCGCGGCACCGGCAAGTCGTCGCTGATCAAGGCCTGCCTGAACGAGTACGCGCCCCAGGGACTGCGGCTGATCGAGGTGGACAAGGCGGACATGACGGACCTGCCCGACATCGTGGACCTGGTCGCCGGCCGGCCGGAGAAGTTCATCGTGTTCTGCGACGACCTCAGCTTCGAGGAAGGCGAACCCGGCTACAAGGCGCTCAAGTCCATCCTCGACGGCTCGGTGGCGGCGGCCACGCCCAACCTGCTGGTCTATGCCACCAGCAACCGGCGCCACCTGCTGCCCGAGTACATGAAGGAGAACCTCAGCTACACCCACACCGACGACGGCGAGGTCCATCCGGGCGAGGTGGTGGAGGAGAAGATCTCGCTGTCCGAGCGGTTCGGGCTGTGGGTCAGCTTCTATCCCTTCACCCAGGACGAGTACCTCGCGATCACGGCGCAATGGCTGTCGTCCTTCGGCGTGGCGCGCCCCGCGATCGAGGCGGCGCGCGCCGAGGCGCTGGTGTGGGCGCTCGAGCGCGGCTCGCGCAGCGGCCGCGTGGCCTACCAGTTCGCACGCGACTGGGCCGGCCGGCACCCGGCCTCATGACGGGGGTGCTGGTCGCCGACGGCGACCGGCCGCGCGAAGGCGGCCCCGACCGCAAGGAAGTGGAAGTCGCCGTCGGCGTGCTGGTGCGAGCGGACGGGCGCTTCCTGCTCACCAGCCGGCCCGAGGGCAAGGTCTACGCCGGCTACTGGGAATTCCCGGGCGGCAAGGTCGAACCGGGCGAGACGGTCGAGGCCGCACTGCGGCGCGAGCTGATCGAGGAAATCGGGCTGGTGATCGGCGCGGTGCACCCCTGGCGCATCGAACGTGTCGACTACCCGCACGCGCTGGTGCGGCTGAACTTCTGCAAGGTGTACGACTGGACCGGCGAGCTGCAGATGCACGAAGGCCAGCGTTGCTCCTGGGAGTCGCTGCCGGTGCAAGTGCGGCCGGTGCTGCCCGGCACGGTGCCGGTGTTGCAGTGGTTCGCGCAGGAGCGCGGCTTCACGGGCGACACCCATTCGGCCGGCTGAGGCTCACTGCAGTTTCGGATCGCCGAAGGGCTGGTCGTCCGGGGGCGTTTCGTCCGGGAGGCGGAAGCCCTCGCTCGCCCACGCACCCAGGTCCAGGCTCTTGCAACGCTCGCTGCAGAAGGGCCGGTAGGGGTTGCTGGGGGCGTACACGCTGTTGCGGCCGCACTGCGGGCACTTCACGACCCGCCGCGGCGTCGTCCTGCCGCTCTCGCTTGCCATGCTCAGGAACACAGGGTCAGTTCGAAACCCGCATTTTCGTGGCTGGGATGCATCCGGTCGCTGCCTTCCTGGCGCATCAGGCGCACCGACACCATCAGGCGGTTGCCGCTGATCTCGGGAACCAGCTGCAGGGTCGGATCGATGCGCAGGCGCAGCAACTGGAAGCTGCGGCCCTGCGGCAGCGTCTGCTGGAAATGGCCGTCCACTGCCATCACCTTCTGCGCCGTGCCCGAATCGCGCAGCAGCTTGAGCAGCAGGTGCACCGACTCGGCCAGCGGCCCCAGGCAGCGGGCCCAGCGGCCCAGGTCGGCCTGGCGGGTCGGCGCGTCGAGTTGCTGCCAGGCGTAGTAGCCGGGCAGGTCGAATTCGCAGGTGCCGCCGGGAATGCCGATGCGGCTGCGGATGCCCATCAGCCACTCGTTGTCGGTCAGGGACTGGCCGGCCTTGCCCGGCTGGCTGTTCAGCGCCGAGAAGCAGGTGTCCAGGTCGGCGACCACCTCATCCAGCACGGCCTCTGCGATCGCGGGATTGCCGCGGTAGCCGTTGAGGATGGTCTTCTGCTTCTCCAGGTCCTTCATCAGGTCGGACTTGAGGTCGGCGCGGGCCGCCACGTCCATCACCTCGAAGAGGGTGGCCAGTGCGTAGTGGTGGTCGAGCGGGTGCTCGCGGAGGACCAGTTCGCCAAGTCGGCGGAACAGGTGTTCCAGCCGCAGGTAGGTCCGGATTCGTTCGTTGAACGGGTACTCGTAGAGGATCACGCGGGCGGCAGGGTGGGGGGCATTCGCGGACGCGCCATCATAGCCCGAAGGCCCTGGCCGCCTGCCGGACCTGCACATCGAGTTCGGCCAGCGACAGGCCGTCGTTGAAGATCACCGTGTCGGCGGCGGCCAGGCGCAGCGCGCGCGGAGCCTGCGCCGCGATGATGGCCTGCACCTGCGCGGGCTCGAGTGCGCTGCGCGCCACCACGCGGGCCACCTGCGTCGCCGGCAGGCAGTCGACCACCAGCACCCGGTCCACCTGCCGGCGCCAGCGGCCCGACTCCACCAGCAGCGGAATGTCGAACACGATGCAGCGCGCGCCAGCGGTCAGCGCCACTTCGACCTGGCGTGCCGTCTCGGCGCCCACCAGCGGATGGACGATGGCCTCCAGTTCGCGCCGGGCCTGCGGCTGCGCGTAGACGTGCGCGCGCATGCGTTCGCGGTCGAGCGCGCCGTCGGCGGTGATGAAGTCCGGGCCGAAGTGGGCACCGATCGCCGGGATGGCCGCACCGCCGGCGGCGGTGCTCGCGCGCGAGATCGCGTCGGCATCGATGGCGGCGGCCCCCAGTGCCGACAGCAGCTGCAGCACCGTGCTCTTGCCGCTGCCGATGCCGCCGGTCAGGCCGATGCGCATCGCGGCCATGGCTACAGCCCGATCAGGCGCAGGATGGCCGAGGGGCCGAACACCAGCGCCGTGAGGCCGGCGCCGGCTAGGAAGGGCCCGAAGGGAATGACGCCGCCTTCGCGCAGGCCGCCCGCGAATTTCATGGCGATGCCGATGATCGCGCCGATCACCGAGGCCATGAGCACGATGGGGACCAGCGCCTGCCAGCCGAACCAGGCACCCAGCGCGGCGAACAGCTTGAAGTCGCCGTAGCCCATGCCTTCCTTGCCCGTGAGCAGCTTGAAGCCTTTGTAGACCAGCCACAGGGACAGATAGCCCGCCACCGCGCCCCACAGCGATTGCTGCAGCGTCAGCCCGTTCCAGCGCAGCGCGGCCCCGATCAGGCCGGCCCACACCAGCGGCAAGGTGATGTCGTCGGGCAGCAGCGTGGTATCCCAGTCGATCAGCGCCAGCGCCAGCAGGGCGGCCGCGAACCCGCACCAGGCCAGCGCCGCCCAGGTGATGCCCCACTTCCATGCGCAGAAGGCGAACAGCCCTGCGGTGGCGAGTTCCACCAGGGGGTAGCGCATACCGATCGGGGTGCCGCAGGAGGAGCACTTGCCGCGCAGGACCAGGTAGCTCAGCACCGGGATGTTCTCGTACCAGCGGATCGCGTGGCCGCAGTTGCGACAGCGTGAGCGCGGCCGCATCAGGTCGAACGGCTCGGCCGCGGCCGGGGCCTGGCCGGCCAGTTCGGCACATTCGGCCGCCCACTGGCGCTCCAGCATCTTCGGCAGGCGGTAGATGACGACGTTGAGGAAGCTGCCCACCAGCAGCCCCAGGACGCCGGCCAGCGCGGCGCCCGCTTCCAGCGGCAGCATCAGACGACCGCGCCGAGCTTGAAGATGGGCAGGTACATCGAGACCACGATGCCGCCGATCAGGCCGCCGAGGAACACGATGATGATCGGCTCCATCAGGCTGGACAGGCCGGCGACCATGTCGTCGACCTCGGATTCGTAGAAGTCGGCCGCCTTGCCCAGCATGTGGTCGATGGAGCCGGATTCCTCGCCGATGGCGCACATCTGCAGCACCATGCTCGGGAACACGTTCACGTTGGTCATGGCCGCCGTCAGGCTGGTGCCGGTGGACACTTCCTGCTGGATCTTCTCGGTGGCCGTCTGGTAGACCGAGTTGCCGGAAGCGCCGCCCACCGAGTCGAGCGCCTCCACCAGCGGCACGCCGGCCGCGAACATGGTGGCGAGCGTGCGGGTCCACCGCGCGATCACCGACTTGTAGACCAGGTCGCCGAACACCGGCAGCTTGAGCATCAGCCGGTCCATGAACATCTGGACCTTCTCGTTGCGCTTCCAGGCCTGCATGAAGAAGTAGAACCCGCCGCCGATGACGCCGAAGATCAGCCACCAGTACTGGACGAAATACTCGCTCACGCCCATCACGAACAGCGTGGGTGCCGGCAGGTCGGCGCCGAAGGAGGTGAACACCTGCTTGAAGGCCGGGATCACGAAGATCATGATCACCGTCACCACGATGAAGGCGACCACCACCACCGAGATCGGGTACATCAGGGCCGACTTGATCTTGGACTTGATGCCCTCGGTCTTCTCCATGTAGACCGCCAGCCGGTCGAGCAGCGTCTCCAGGATACCGGCCGCCTCGCCGGCCTCGACCAGGTTGCAGTACAGGTTGTCGAAGTACAGCGGGTACTTGCGGAACGCGGCCGACAGGGAGGTGCCGGTCTCCACGTCGGTGCGGATGTCGTTGAGCAGCTTGGCCACGCTGGCATTGGCATTGCCGCGGCCGACGATGTCGAAGGCCTGCAGCAGCGGCACGCCGGCCTTCATCATGGTGGCAAGCTGGCGAGTGAAGATCGCGATGTCCTTCGGCTTGATCTTCTGGCCGGCGCGCATGCGGCGCTTCTTGATCTTGCTGGGCGTGATGCCCTGCCGGCGCAGCGCGGCCTGGACCTGGTTCTCGCCGGCGGCGCGCGTCTCGCCGCGCACCTGCTTGCCGTTGCGGTCGCGGCCCTCCCATTCGAAGACGAACTCCGTGACCTTGCCTGCTGTTGCCGTCGCCATGAAGGGCTACTCCTCTTGTCCTTGTCTGCGGCTAATCGTTCGTGCAGCCGAGCACTTCCTCGAGCGAGGTCATGCCCAGCCGGACCTTGTGCAGCCCCGACTGGCGCAGGCTCCTCACGCCTTCGGCCCGGGCCTGCGCGGCGATCTCCATGGAGCTGCCGTCGCGCAGGATGATCCGCTGGATCTCCTCGCTGATCGGCATCACCTGGTAGATGCCGACGCGCCCCTTGTAGCCGTTGTTGCACGCGGGACAGCCGACCGGACGATAGGGCGTCCAGGTGCCGTCGACCTCCTCCTCGGAAAACCCGGCCTCGATCAGCGTCTCGTGCGGGATGTCCGCCGGCTGCTTGCAGTTGACGCACAGGCGCCGGGCCAGCCGCTGCGCGGTGATCAGGATGACGCTGGAGGCGATGTTGAACGGCGCGATGCCCATGTTGCGCATCCGCGTCAGCGTGGTCGGCGCGTCGTTGGTGTGCAGGGTGGAGAGCACCAGGTGGCCGGTCTGCGCGGCCTTGATGGCGATGTCGGCGGTCTCCAGGTCGCGGATTTCGCCCACCATGATGACGTCCGGGTCCTGCCGCAGGAAGGATTTGAGCGCGGCGGCGAAGGTGAGCCCCGCCTTGTCGTTGACGTTGACCTGGTTGACGCCCGGCAGGTTGATTTCGGACGGGTCCTCGGCGGTCGAGATGTTGACGCCGGGCTTGTTCAGGATGTTCAGGCAGGTGTAGAGCGACACCGTCTTGCCCGAGCCGGTGGGCCCCGTGACCAGCACCATGCCGTAGGGCCGGTTGATGGCGTTGAGCAGCCGCTCCTTCTCCTCGGGTTCGTAGCCGAGCGCATCGATGCCCAGCTTGGCGCTGCTCGGGTCCAGGATCCGGATCACGATCTTCTCGCCGAACAGGGTGGGCAGCGTGCTGACCCGGAAGTCGATCACCCGGTCCGGGCCGACCTTGAGCTTCATCCGCCCGTCCTGCGGCACCCGCTTCTCGGAGATGTCCATCCGCGAGATGACCTTGATGCGCGAGGCGAGCTTGTCCTTGATGGCGATCGGCGGCGAGGCGATCTCGCGCAGCTCGCCGTCGATGCGGAAGCGGACGCGGTAGGTGTGCTCGTAGGGCTCGAAGTGCAGGTCCGAGGCCCGCATGCTGAAGGCGTCCAGCAGCATCTTGTGCAGGAACTTGACGACCGGTGCATCGTCGACTTCGGAGCCGCCCGAGGACTTCTCGTCCTCGTCGACCACCGATTCGTCCATGGTCGATTCGTCGAACTCGAAGTCCTCGCCGACGATGCTCTCCATGGCCTGGGTCGCGCTGGTGGCGTTGGCCTCGACCATCCGGGACAGCTTGTCGTACTCGGCGATGACCCAGTCCACGCCCATCTGGGTGGCGAACTTGATCTTGTCGGCAGCCTGCTGGTCGGACGGATCGGCGGTGGCGACGATCAGCCGGTTGTTGCGCTTGGACAGCACCACCACCCGGAAGGCCTGGCACAGCTTCAGGTCCAGCAGGTTCTTCGGCAGGCGCTGCACGTCCACCGCGTCCAGGTCCAGCAGCGGTGCGCCGTAGGAAACCGACATGGTGTGCGCCAGGTCCGCCGGCGAGACCGCACCGGAGCCGGTCAGCTCGGCAATGAAGCTGGTGCGGGCGGCCTGCGCCTTGCGGTAGAGCTCCTCGGCCGACTTCTGCCCCAGCTTGCCGGCCGAGACCAGCGTGCGTGCCAGCCCGGGCAGGGCCATGGACGGGGTATCGGTGAGTGCGGGGTCGACAGCGGCCATCGGTGAGTGTCAGCGGGGGGTCTCCTGCCGAGGCGAGGGGCAGCCAGCTGATCATCGCCTAAAGCCCAACCGGTGTAAATCTTGCGTGTGGTGCCGGACGCGAAGACGGTCGCCGGGGCGCGGCGTGGCCGCGCAGGAAATCACGGGAGGGAAGGGAAAACTGGTCGGGGTGAGAGGATTCGAACCTCCGGCCTCTACGTCCCGAACGTAGCGCTCTACCAGGCTAAGCTACACCCCGATCGGCCACTCGCGGGAGCCTGCGGCCTGATCCTGCGGATCAATTGCGACGCTCGAGCAGCTGAGCCGCCAATTGTACCAAACCCTCGGAGCAGTCATTGCGCGGCAGGCGCTGCGCACACGCGATTGCGCGTCGCGCCTCGGCGGCGGCGGCGGCGCGGGTGACCTCCAGGGCGCCGGTCTCGCGCACCACCGCAACGATCGCCTCCAGTTCCTGGGTGGCGCCGTTCTCGATGGCGTGCCGGATCAGGTCGCGCTGCGCCACCGAACCCCGTTCCATGGCGGCGATCAGCGGCAGCGTGGCCTTGCCCTCGCGCAGGTCGTCCCCGAGGTTCTTGCCCATCTCGTGGGCGTCGCCGTCGTAGTCCAGCACGTCGTCGATCACCTGGAAGGCGGTGCCCAGCGCCTGGCCGTACTCGGTGCAGGCCTGCTCCAGCTCGGGCGGCGCCCCCGCCAGCACGGCGCCGAGGCGGGCGCTGGCCTCGAACAGCTTGGCTGTCTTGGAGCGGATCACGCGCAGGTAGCCCGCTTCGTCGAGCGCGGCGTCGTGCATGTTCATCAGTTGCAGGACCTCGCCCTCGGCGATGACGTTGGTCGCCTCGGCGAGGATCGCCATCACCCGCATGTCGTTGGCGTCCAGCATCATCTGGAAGGCGCGCGAGTACAGGAAGTCTCCCACCAGCACGCTGGCCGGGTTGCCGAAGCTCTCGTTGGCGGTGGCCCGGCCCCGGCGCAGGGTGGAGCCGTCCACCACGTCGTCGTGCAGCAGCGTGGCCGTGTGGATGAATTCGACGACGGCGGCCAGGTTGAAGCGCTGCGGGCTCTTGCACCCGAGCGCGGCGCTGACCAGCAGCAGCAGGGCGGGCCGCAGGCGCTTGCCGCCGGCGGAAATGATGTAGCGGGAGACCTGGCCGACCAGCGGCACCCCGGAATCGAGGCGCCTGGCGATGACCGCATCGACCTCCTGCATGTCGTCGGCGATCAGGGAGAGCACCGAGGCGGTGCGGGCTGCTGGATCAGTCAAGGCGGGTCCGTCGGTTGCCGCGGGATTATAGGAAGCGGGACGGGCTGCAGGCCCGGCGTGGAAGCCCAGGCGGGTTAGTGACCGCCAACCATGGTATAGTCGCAGGCTCCCCGGGAAATCCGTCCCGGAGGTGATTTCCCGATATCGAGAGGTCTCACATGTACGCGGTCATAAAAACCGGCGGCAAGCAGTATCGCGTTGCCTCCGGCGAAAAGATCAAAGTAGAACAGATTGCTGCGGACGTAGGCCAGGAAATCGTGATCGACCAGGTGCTGGCTGTCGGCAACGGCAGCGACCTGAAGATCGGCACGCCCCTGGTGTCCGGCGCCACCGTCAAGGCCACGGTAGTGGCCCACGGCAAGCACGACAAGGTGCGCATCTTCAAGATGCGCCGCCGCAAGCACTACCAGAAGCGCCAGGGGCACCGCCAGCAGTTCACCGAGCTGCAGATCGGCGCCATCGCGGCCTGATCACCGGAGTTTGAAATGGCACAGAAAAAAGGCGGCGGCTCTACGCGCAACGGGCGGGATTCCCAGCCCAAGATGCTCGGCGTGAAGGCGTTCGGCGGTGAACTGATCAGCGCCGGCTCCATCATCGTTCGCCAGCGCGGCACCAAGTTCCACGCCGGCACCAATGTCGGCGTGGGTCGTGACCACACTCTCTTCGCGCTGGTCGACGGGCGCGTCCAGTTCGCCACCAAGGGCGCACTGAACAAGCACACGGTCAACGTGGTCCCGGCGTAAGCCGCCAGGCTTTCCGGCAACGAAGGCCCTGCGTCGCAAGCGCAGGGCCTTTTTGTTGAACCCCTTCCTGGAACCTCCCGCATGAAATTCGTGGACGAAGCCTTCATCGACGTGGCCGCCGGCGACGGGGGGAACGGCTGCGTCTCCTTCCGGCACGAGAAGTACAAGGAGTTCGGCGGCCCCAACGGCGGCGACGGCGGCCGCGGCGGCCACGTCTATGCCGTGGCGGACCCCAACCTCAACACGCTGGTCGACTACCGCTATTCCCGCCGCCACGAGGCCAGGCGCGGCGAGCACGGCATGGGCTCGGACATGTTCGGGGCCGCCGGCGCCGACATCACGCTGAAGATGCCGGTGGGCACCATCGTCAGCGACGCCGAGACCGGCGAGGTGCTGCACGAACTGCTGACCCCCGGCGAGACGATCGTCCTGGCCAAGGGCGGCGACGGCGGCTTCGGCAACATGCGCTTCAAGAGCTCGATCAACCGGGCGCCGCGGCAGAAGACGCCGGGCTGGCCGGGCGAGAAGAAGAGCCTGAAGCTCGAACTCAAGGTGCTGGCCGACGTGGGCCTGCTCGGCATGCCCAATGCCGGCAAGTCGACCCTGATCGCCGCGATCTCCAACGCCCGGCCCAAGATCGCCGACTACCCGTTCACGACGCTGCACCCCAACCTGGGCGTGGTGCGCGTGGGGCCGGAGCAGAGCTTCGTGGTGGCCGACGTGCCCGGGTTGATCGAGGGCGCGTCGGAGGGGGCCGGCCTGGGCCACCAGTTCCTGCGCCACCTGCAGCGCACCCGCCTGCTGCTCCACCTCGTCGACGTGGCGCCCTTCGACGAGGCGGTCGATCCGGTCGCGCAGGCCAAGGCCATCGTCGCGGAGCTGAAGAAGTACGACAAGGCCCTGTACGACAAGCCGCGCTGGCTGGTGCTGAACAAGATCGACATGGTGCCGGCTGCCGACCGCGAGGCGCTGGTGAAGGATTTCGTGCGCCGACTGCGCTACAAGGGCCCGGTGTTCCGCATCTCGGCGCTGACCCGGGAAGGCTGCGACGAACTGGTCCAGGCCGCCTTCCAGCACCTGCACGCCCGCCGGCTCGAGGAGCAGGCGCAGGGGCAGCCCGAAGTCGACCCGCGCTTCGCATCGCGCCCGGACGGAAAGGACCCGGAATGACTGCCGTCCAGGATAGCCCCAGGTCCGGGCACGCCCAACTCCTGAAGGGGGCGCGCCGCATCGTCGTGAAGGTCGGCTCCAGCCTGGTGACCAACGAGGGCCGCGGGCTGGACGAGGGCGCCATCGGCGAGTGGTGCCGCCAGCTGGCGGCGTTGGCACGCGAGGGCCGCGAGCTGATCATGGTGTCCAGCGGCGCCGTTGCCGAAGGCATGAAGCGGCTCGGCTGGCGGGCGAGGCCGCGCGAGCTGAACGAACTGCAGGCCGCGGCCGCGGTCGGCCAGATGGGCCTGGCGCAGATGTACGAGACCAAGCTGCGCGAGAACGGCCTCGGTTCGGCCCAGGTGCTGCTCACGCACGCCGACCTGGCCGACCGCGAGCGCTACCTCAACGCACGGTCCACCCTGCTGACGCTGCTGTCGCTCGGCGTGCTGCCGGTGATCAACGAGAACGACACCGTCGTCAACGACGAGATCAAGTTCGGCGACAACGACACGCTGGGCGCGCTCGTGGCCAACCTGGTGGAAGCCGACCTGCTGGTGATCCTGACCGACCAGCGCGGGCTGTACACCGCCGATCCGCGCCACGACCCCGGGGCGCAATTCGTCCACGTCGGCCGCGCCGGCGATCCCGCGCTGGAGGCCATGGCTGGGGGCGCCGGTTCCGGCATCGGCAAGGGCGGCATGATCACCAAGATCCTGGCGGCCCGGCGAGCCGCGCGCTCGGGCGCATCGACCGTCATCGCCTGGGGCCGCGAACCCGACGCGCTGTTGCGGCTGGCCGGCGGCGAGGGCATAGGCACCCTCCTGGTGGCGCCGACGCAGAAAAGCCAGGCACGCAAGCGCTGGATGGCCGATCACCTGCAGTTGCGGGGTGCGGTGCTGGTGGACCCGGGCGCCGTCGCCAAGCTGGTGCGCGAAGGCAAGAGCCTGCTGCCGATCGGGATGACGGCCGTGGAGGGCGAGTTCTCGCGCGGCGAGGTGATCGCCGTGCGCGGCCCGGACGGTGCCGAGATCGCGCGCGGCCTGGCGAACTACGCCAGCGCCGAGGCGCGCCTGCTGTGCCGCAAGCCCTCGACCGAGATCGAGAAGCTGCTCGGCTACATGGCCGAACCGGAGATGATCCACCGCACCAACCTGGTCCTCACGCGCTGAGCGCGCGGGTGGGTCAGCGCAGTTCGGGCCGGAAGCGGGTGTCGGCCGGCTTGCCCAGGTCGATCGCGATGTGCTCCGGCGAGCGGTTCGGGGCATGGCCCATGCAGGCGCCGCCGCGCGCGATCAGCAGCGTGTGCCGCCGCGCCCCGCTGCCGTGGATCGGTTTCCATTCGCGATCGGGAGCGGGCACCCACTGGTCGCCGGCATGGCGCGCGTACACCGTCGACTCCGCCGTGTTGCAGCGCAGCCCCTCGTAGATGGCATTGACCGCGCCGCTGTCGCTTTGCGCCACCACCACGTAACGCACCACGCCATCGGGGCCGATGCTGATGGAGGACGGATCCACGCCCCAGCGCAGCTCCGTGCCGCGCATCTCCAGGGGCACCAGGCGGGAGGTGTTCAGCGCCGGCGGCGGCGGGGCCGCGGCCTCCTTCCAGTCCGGATCGACGTCGACCAGCTGCGCATGCGCGGCTCCGCACAGCGCCAGCGCGCACAGCGCGGCGCTAGGACGCACGGTTGCTTCCCGCCGGTTGGACCTGCAGGGCGGATTGCGGGTCGGGTTCGAAGGTTGCGCCAGGGGGCAGCTCGAACGAGGGGCCGGGCAGGGCGGGTTCGGCCGGACCGGCGTCGTGCGGCGCCGCGTCGCGCGAACGCATGCCGCTGCGCAGGTAGCGGTTGCGGTGGTCGTGGCGCGGCACGTAGCGGGCCAGCTCGGTCAGCGCCATCTCGTAGACGCCGCGCTTGAATTCGACCACCACGTCCAGCGGCACCCAGTAGTCGTTCCAGCGCCAGGCGTCGAACTCGGGATGGTTGGTGGCGCGCAGGTTCAGGTTCCAGTCCTGGCCCGTCAGCTGCAGCAGGTACCAGATCTGCTTCTGGCCCTTGTAGTGGCCGCGCGCATCGCGGCGGATGTAGCGATCCGGCACCTCGTAGCGCAACCAGTCGCGCGTGCGGGCGATGATGCGCACGTGTTCGGGCATGAGCCCGACCTCTTCGTGCAACTCGCGGAACATCGCCTGTTCGGGCGTCTCCCCGCGATCGATCCCGCCTTGCGGAAACTGCCAGCTGTGGGTGCGGATTCGCTTGCCCCAGAACACCTGGTTTTTCTGGTTGAGCAGGATGATGCCGACGTTGGGCCTGAAGCCGTCCCGGTCAAGCATAATCAAACCCCAAACTTTTGAACTGAGTCCATTATGCACGGCGCCTTGCGCGCACGCCAAGGAACTCAGCAGCCTCGCTCCCTCCCCCCGCGTTTCCGAATGAAAGCCTCACAGTTCCTGATCTCCACGCTCAAGGAAGCACCCGCCGATGCCGAGGTGGTGAGCCACCAGCTGATGATGCGGGCGGGCATGGTCAGGAAGCTGGGCGCCGGCATCTACACCTGGATGCCCATGGGCCTGCGCGTGGTGCGCAAGATCGAGGCGATCGTGCGCGAGGAAATGAACCGCGCCGGCGCGGTGGAACTGCTGATGCCGGTGGTGCAGCCGGCCGAGTACTGGCAGGAGACCGGCCGCTGGTCGAAGATGGGTCCCGAGCTGATGCGGGTGAAGGATCGCCATGAGCGCGACTTCGTCATCCAGCCGACCAGCGAGGAAGTCGTCACCGACATCGGGCGCCAGGAGTTGCGCAGCTACAAGCAGCTGCCGAAGAACCTGTATCACATCCAGACCAAGTTCCGCGACGAGCGGCGCCCGCGCTTCGGCGTGATGCGCAGCCGCGAGTTCATCATGAAGGACGCCTACAGCTTCGACCGCGACGCCGCCGGCGCCAAGGCGAGCTACCAGGTGATGGCGAAGGCTTACCGCGCGATCTTCGACCGCTTCGGCCTGCGCTACCGCGCTGTGGCGGCGGACAGCGGCGCCATCGGCGGCGACCTGTCGGAAGAATTCCAGGTGATCGCCGCCACCGGCGAGGACGCGGTCGTGTACTGCCCGGACAGCGACTACGCGGCCAACATGGAGAAGGCCGAAGCGCTGGCGCCGGCGGGCCCGCGCCCGTCCGCCGGTCAAGCCATGGAGAAGACGCCGACGCCCGGCAAGAGCACCTGCGCGGAGGTCGCCGAGCTGCTCGGCCTCCCGCTGGACCGCACCGTCAAGTCGCTGGTGCTGGCGACCGACCAGCTCGACGAGGCCGGCGCGGTCACGCAGACGCAGCTCTGGCTGCTGCTGCTGCGCGGCGACCACGACATGAACGAGATCAAGGTCGGCAAGGTGGCCGGCCTGGACCAGGGCTTCCGCTTCGCCACCACCACCGAGATCGTCGAGCACTTCGGCACGCCGCCCGGCTACCTGGGCCCGATCGGGCTGAAGCAGCCGGTGCGCATCGTGGCCGACCGCGAGGTCGCGGTGATGGCCGACTGGGTCTGCGGCGCCAACGACGAAGGCTTCCACCTGACCGGCGTGAACTGGGGGCGCGACCTGCCCGAACCCGACGCCGTGGCCGACCTGCGCAACGTGGTCGAGGGCGACCTGTCGCCGGACGGCAAGGGCCGGCTGGCGATCGAGCGCGGCATCGAGGTCGGCCACATCTTCTATCTCGGCACCAAGTACAGCGAGCCGATGCAGGCCACCTTCCTCGACGAGGCCGGCAAGCCGCAGCCCATGGAGATGGGTTGCTACGGCATCGGCATCACCCGCCTGCCGGCCGCCGCCATCGAGCAGAACCACGATGCGCGCGGCATCATCTGGCCGGATGCGATCGCGCCGTTCACCGTGGTGCTGTGCCCGATCGGCATGGACCGCAGCCCCGCGGTGCGCGAGGCGGCGCAGAAGCTGCACGACGACCTGGTGGCAGCCGGCGTCGACGTGATGCTGGACGACCGCGGCGAGCGCCCTGGCGCGATGTTCGCCGACTGGGAATTGATCGGCGTGCCGCACCGGCTGGTGATCTCCGACCGCGGTCTGAAGGACGGCCAGCTCGAATACCAGCACCGCCGCGACGCCGCGGCCACGCAGGTGCCGGCCGGCGAGGCGCTGGCGTTCCTGCGCGGCCGCCTGCAGGCGTGATCGGCCGGCGCCGCGCGCTGGCGCTGCTGGCGTGCGGGGCCGCGCCCTGGTCGCTGCCGGCACGCGCCGGCGCGCAGATCGAGGAGCCGCTGGCCGACTCGGTGCGCACGGCCCTGAGTTCGGCCATCGCCAACTCGGCCCCGCCGGTGCCCGAGTTCGCCGACACCGAATCGCGGCTGGCCTACCTGCGCTGGCTGGGCACCATGAGTCCGCGGCTGGCACGCCGCAAGCCCGACTGGCAGGAGCGCAAGGAATTCCTGCAGACGGTCTGGTACGAGAGCAAGCGCGCTGGCCTTGACACCGGCCTGGTGCTCGGCCTGATCCAGGTGGAGAGCGCCTTCCGCAAGTTCGCCGTCAGCCGCGTGGGCGCGCGCGGCTACATGCAGGTCATGCCGTTCTGGAGCCGGCTGATCGGCGACGGCGACCCCGGCAAGCTGTTCCACATGCAGACCAACCTGCGCTTCGGCTGCGTGATCCTGCGCCACTACGTCGACCGCGAGCGCGGCGACCTGTTCATGTCGCTGGGGCGGTACAACGGCAGCCGCGGCAAGCCGCAATACCCACGGGCAGTTTTCGCGGCGGCCCGCCACTGGCAGTTCACCGATCCGGTGCCGCCCAAGGCACCCGCTGGCGCCACCAGCTGACCGCTACTGCAGGAAGCCGATGCGGCCCTTGGCCGAGACCGGCTTGGGCAGGTCGTCCACCCCGATCTCGTCGCGCTGGTCCAGGCGCGCATTCCCGAAGCCGGTCATGAGCGCACGGCGCATCTCGCGCGGCGCCAGTTCCGCCAGCAGGTCGAGCACGGCGTCGGTGGGCTCCGGCTGGAAACGCGAGCCCCAGCCGTGTTCGCCGCGGATGCTGCGATAGAGGTTGCGGGCGATCTGGCGCGCCGCCTCGAAGGAGGGCGGCTCGATCTCGAACACGTTCATGCGGTTGAGGATCGGCTCGGGGATGCCGCGGTCGTCATTGGCGGTCAGGACCCAGATCACCTGGCTGGCGTCGATGGACACCTCCGCGAACTCATCGACGAAGGCCTGCGCGGTGTCGTGTTCCAGCAGGCCGTAGAGGGCGCCGAGCGGGTCGTACTGCGCGTCCGCCGACGCCTTGTCGATCTCGTCGACCACGATCACCGGGTTCGCGTACTGCCCTTCGACCAGCGCCTCGAACACCTTGCCGGGCTTGGCGCCCTTCCACTGCGAGGAGGCGCCGGACAGCAGCCAGCCCGCCGTCATCGAACTCATGGGCACCAGGTTCATGCCGGTACCCAGCAACTCGGCGAGCTTGCGCGCGAAGTGGGTCTTGCCGATGCCGGGCGGCCCCAGCAGCAGCATAGGGGTGACCTCCAGGCCATCGCGGCTGTCCTGCGACAGGGCGACGTGGCGCTTGAGGTCGTCCAGCGCGTCGGCGAAATTGGGCAGCTCGGCGTACAGCGCCGCCATGTCGGGGACGCCGCTGGGCTTGACCTGGAAGCGCTCGGGGCCGCGCTCCAGCATGCGCTCGTAGGTGCTGCGCAGGTTCTCGTGGTCCTTGCCGGGCAGCTTGGCCAGCTTGCGCTCCACCTCGTGCGGGCGGAACACGTTGCGCACGTGCGCGATCGGGAGCCTGAACGAATCGGCTTGATGGGGAACCAGACTTCGGCTTTCCATGCTCGCGAACTCCTACTCAGCTGGAACCATTCCAGCATAGGACGAGCGGGAGTTCAATCGAGTCGGACCGCAACCGCGAGATGGTGTCGGCAATATGCCGAGGCGGGCGGTGGCAGCCGGCGTTGCCGGCTGCTGATGATGGCGGGCTTCAGCCCTGGGAGCCGGCCGCCTTGCCGGCGCTGGCGCCGAGCACCTGCTGCAGCTCGCCGCTCTGGTACATCTCCATCATGATGTCCGAGCCGCCGATGAACTCGCCGCGCACGTAGAGCTGCGGAATGGTCGGCCAGCTGCTGTAGTCCTTGATGCCCTGGCGGATCTCGTCGTCCTCCAGTACGTTCACGGTCGCCAGTTTGTCGGGGTCCACGCCGCAGGCCTTGAGGACCTGCACCGCACGGCCCGAGAAGCCGCACATGGGGAAGCTGGCGCTGCCCTTCATGAACAGCAGCACCTCGTTGTTCTTGACCAGCTGGTCGATGCGTTGCTGGACGTCGCTCATGTTTCGTTTCTCCAGGAGGGTGGGGCGCACGGCCCCGACTAGTCTGGGGCGGATTATCCCCGCTCGGGCCGCCGCCCGCCCGAACACCGGTCAATTCCGGCGAGGTCTTTCCGGGTCTCGATGTCGCCGAATCCGGCGCCCTGCAGGAGCGCGCGCACGGCCTCGGCCTGGTCCCAGCCGTGCTCCAGCAGCAGCCAGCCGCCGGGCACCAGCCGCGCCGGGGCCGCCACGATGATCCGGCGCAGGTCGTCCAGGCCGTCCGCCCCGGCCGCAAGCGCCTGCAGGGGCTCATGGGCCAGCGCGGCCAGGTGCTCGTCGCCCGCGCGCACGTACGGCGGGTTGCTCACGACCAGGTCATAGGGGCCCTCGCAGCCGTCGAGCCAGTCCCCCTGGCTGAGCTGGACCGCCAGGCCCAGCCGGCGTGCGTTGCCGCCGGCGGCTTCGAGGGCGCCGGCGCTGGCGTCGACGGCCTCGATCCGCGCATCCGGCCTCCGGCTGGCGAGCGCCAGCGCGATGGCACCGCTGCCCGTGCCCAGGTCCACGATGCGCGGCCCGCGAAGGCCTTCGATCGCCTGCAGCGCCCATTCGACCAGGGTCTCGGTCTCGGGGCGCGGCACCAGCACGCGCGGATCGATGGCGAGCTCCATTCCGAAGAATTCCTTGCGCCCGGTCAGGTAGGCCACCGGCTCGCCGGCCAGCCGGCGGTCGCACAACACCCGGAAGGATTCGGCGGCAGCCGGCGCGAGGGCATCGTCGTCATGGGCGAGCAGCCAGGCGCGGTCGCTGCCGGGCCGGCCGAGCACGTGCAGCAGTAGCAGGTGCGCGTCGATCCGCGCCACCCCCTGGGCGGCGGCCTGCCGCAGCGCGTCCGCCAGGGTCATGCGGCCGGCGCGCCCAGCCCGAGCTCGAGCTCCTGCAGCTGTTCCGCCTTGCGCGCCAGCAGCAGGCCTTCGACCAGTTCGTCGAGCTCGCCTTCCATCACGAAGGTCAGCTTGTACAGCGTCAGGTTGATCCGGTGGTCGGTCACCCGGCCCTGGGGGAAGTTGTAGGTGCGGATGCGGTCGCTGCGGTCGCCGCTGCCGATCAGGCCCTTGCGGGTGGCCGCTTCCCGGGCCTCGCGCTCGCTGCGTTCCTTCTCCTGGATGCGCGCGGCCAGCACCTGCAGGGCCTTGGCCTTGTTGCGGTGCTGCGAGCGGTCGTCCTGGCACTCGGCGACCATGCCGGTCGGGATGTGGGTGATGCGGACGGCCGAATCGGTCTTGTTGATGTGCTGCCCGCCGGCGCCGCTGGCACGGAAGGTGTCGATGCGCAGGTCGGCCGGGTTGATCTGGACCGCCTGCGCCTCGTCGGGTTCGGCCAGCACGGCCACGGTGCAGGCGCTGGTGTGGATGCGGCCCTGCGTCTCGGTGGCGGGGACGCGCTGCACGCGGTGGCCGCCCGACTCGAACTTGAGCTTGCCGTAGACGCCGTCGCCCACGATGCGCAGCACCACTTCCTTGAAGCCGCCGACCTCGCCCTCGCTTTCGCTCACGACTTCGCAGCGCCAGCCCTGGCGCTCGGCATAGCGGGTGTACATGCGCAGCAGGTCGCCGGCGAACAGCGCCGACTCGTCGCCGCCGGTTCCGGCCCGGATCTCCACGAACGCATTGCGCGCGTCGTTGGGATCCTTGGGCAGCAGCAGCAGCTGCAGTTCCTCCTCCAGCGCGGGCAGCTCCGCCTCGATGGCATCGATCTCCTCGCGCGCCATGTCCGCCATGTCCGCGTCTTCGAGCATCTCGCGCGCCTGGGCCAGGTCCGATTCGCGCTGGCGCCAGCGCTGGAAGCGCTGCGCGACCTCGCTCACCTCGGCGTGCTCGCGCGTGAGCGCCCTATAGCGCTCCAGGTCATTGGCGGCGTCGGGCTGCTGCAGGAAGAAGTCCAGTTCCTGCAGGCGGACCGGGTAGCGCTCGAGTTGCTGGCGGAGGAAGGGTTTCATCGAGGGGAGTGTCGGATGACAGGGGACGGCGCCGCGCATTCGCCATTCGTCATCGACGCGCAGCGAGGTCATGCGCCCCGCAGGGGCTCAGACTAAGCTAACGTTCCTTGCGCAGGAAGAAGTGCTCGATCGCGCTGCTGGCGCGCTCGCGGGCGGCCGCATCGCCGGCATGCAGCTCGGCCAGGGCACCGTGCAGCATCTTCTGGGTCAGCCCCTTGGAAAGGGCCTCCATCACCGCATCGACGCTCTCGCCCCGGGCCAGCAGCTTGCGGGCCCGCGCCAGTTCCATCGTGCGCCACTCGTCGGCCTGGGCATTGAGCTGGCGGATCAGCGGCACGGTGCCGCGCTGGTCCATCCAGTGCAGGAAGCTCTGCACGCCCGCATCGATGATGGCTTCGGCCTGGGCCACCGCCGCTTCGCGCTGGGCCTGCCCGGCCTGCACCACGTGGGCGAGGTCGTCCACGGTGTAGAGGTACACGTCCTCCAGTGCCTTGACTTCGGGCTCGATGTCGCGCGGCACGGCCAGGTCGACCATGAACATGGGCCGGTGCTTGCGCGCCTTGATCGCGCGCTCGACCGCGCCCAGGCCGATGATGGGCAGCTGGCTGGCGGTGGAGCTGATCACCGCGTCGAATTCGTGCAGGCGCCCCGGCAGGTCGGCCAGCCGCATCACCTCGGCGCCGAAGCGCAGGGCCAGCTTCTCGCCGCGCTCCAGCGTGCGGTTGGCCACCGCGATGTGCGCCGGATTCCTGGCCGCGAAATGGGTGGCTGCCAGCTCGATCATCTCGCCGGCGCCGACGAACAGCACCTTGATGCGGCCGAGGTCCTCGAACAGCTGGCTGGCCAGCCGCACTGCGGCCGCGGCCATGCTGATCGAGTGCGCGCCGATCTCGGTGGCGCTGCGCACTTCCTTGGCGACCGCGAACGAACGCTGGAACAGCTGGTTGAGCGTGGTGCCCAGCGCGCCCGCCTCGTCGGCGACCCGGACCGCGTCCTTCAGCTGGCCCAGGATCTGGGCCTCGCCCAGCACCATGGAGTCGAGCCCGCTGGCGACCCGGAACGCATGACGCGCCGCCATGCCGCCCTGCAGGGCGTAGGCATGCGAGCGCAGCACGGCGGGCGACACGCCGCCCGACTGGGCCAGCCATTCGAGCGTGGGCTCGACGCCGTTGGCCGGGCCGGCACAGTAGATCTCGGTGCGGTTGCAGGTGGAGAGGATGGCCGCCTCGGGCTGGCGTGCCAGGGTGCCCTGCAGGTTGTGCCGCAACGCCTGCAGGGTGGGCGCGATCTGGTCGATGGCAAAGGCGAAACGGCCCCGCAGGTCGAGCGGGGCCGTCGTGTGGTTGATGCCCAAGGCCCAGACTGCCATGGCCGGGATTATAAAATTCCCCGCATTTCCAAGCACTTAGCCTGCATCAAAGCACCCGGCCGCATGGGCCCGATCGATTTCCTGGTCCATTTCACGAACTTCCTGGCGCCCGCCCTGTTCCTGGGGCTGGTCCTGCCGCTCGCGGCGCGCCTGGTCCTGCGGGGCTCACGAGGCGGCCGGTTCTGGCCACAGGCCGGGCTGGTCGCGCTGGCCGGCGCGGCCATGCTGGGCTTGGGCCTGTGGGTGTTCGGGCGCGACGGCAAGATGGCCACCTATGCGGCCATGGTGCTCGCCGCCGGCTCCGCCCAGTGGCTGCTGGCCCGGGGCTGGAAGTAGGCCTTTCGACTCCCTTCATGCTGTTCCTGCTCTCGCCAGCGAAGACGCTGGACTACGAGTCGCCCCTGCGCGACCTGCCCCGCACGCTGCCGCGGTTTGCCGACCGCTCCCAGCGCCTGATCGCGACGCTGCGCCGCAAGTCGGCCCGGCAGGTGGGCGAGCTCATGGCCATCAGCCCGGCGCTGGCCGAGCTCAACGTGGCCCGCTACCGGGCGTGGTCGCCCGAGCCGACCGAAGCTACGGCCCGCCAGGCGGTGCTGGCCTTCGCCGGCGACGTGTACGAGGGGCTGGATGCGGCCAGCCTGTCGCGCACCGAGCTGGACTGGGCGCAGGCGCATGTCCGCATGCTCAGCGGCCTGTATGGCGTGCTGCGCCCCTACGACTGGATGCAGCCCTACCGGCTGGAAATGGGCACCGCCTTGGCCGTGGGCCGGACACGCAACCTGTACCAGTTCTGGGGCAGCGAGATCGCCGTCCTGCTGGACCAGGAGCTGGCCGGCGAGGGCGACCCGGTCGTCGTCAACCTGGCCTCGCAGGAGTACTTCCGGTCGGTCGACCGCGGGCAACTGAACGCCCGGGTGGTCGAGTGCGTGTTCGAGGACTGGAAGTCCGGCCAGTACAAGGTCATCAGTTTCTTCGCCAAGAAGGCCCGCGGGCTGATGGCCCGCTACGCCATCCAGCGGCGCATCGACCGGCCCGAAGGGCTGCACGATTTCGACCTGGAGGGCTACGGGTTCGACCCGAAGGCCTCCAGCCCCGATCGGCTGGTGTTCCGGCGGAAAATGCAGCCATGACCACCCGAACCCAACAGCAGGTCACGCCCGAGCTGCGAAAGTGGATCGTCGACCAGGCCCAGGCCGGCCACAGCGCCGAGTCGGTGCTGCGGTCCATGCTGGCCAGTGGCTGGCAGGAGGAAGTGGCCATCGAGGCCATGGAAAGCACGCTGCGCAGCCACCTGGAAAGCCAGGCCGTGGCCAACGGATTGCCGCCCTCCGTACCCGTGCCGGACCCGAAGCTGGACGAATCGCCGCTCTACGTGGATGGCGGCGACCGGCGGGTGCACGTGCTGCAGAACATGTACAACCCACGCGTCGTCGTCTTCGGCAACCTGCTGTCCGACGAGGAATGCGACGAACTGATCGCGCTGGCGCGCCCGCGGATGGCGCGCTCGCTCACGGTCGCCACCAAGACCGGCGGCGAGGAGATCAACGACGACCGCACCAGCCAGGGCATGTTCTTCCAGCGCGGCGAGAACCCGCTGGTCAGCCGGATCGAGGCGCGCATCGCCCGCGTGCTGCACTGGCCGGAAGAGAACGGCGAAGGCCTGCAGGTGCTGCACTACCGGCCGGGCGCCGAGTACAAGCCGCACTACGACTACTTCGACCCGGCCGAGCCCGGCACGCCGACCATCCTGCGGCGCGGCGGCCAGCGCGTGGGCACGCTGGTGATGTACCTGGCCGAGCCGGAAAAGGGCGGCGGCACCACCTTCCCCGACGTGCACCTGGAGGTGTTCCCCAAGCGCGGCCACGGCGTCTTCTTCAGCTACGAGCGCCCGCACCCGTCCACCCGCACGCTGCACGGCGGCGCGCCGGTGCTGGCCGGCGAGAAGTGGATCGCCACCAAGTGGTTGCGCGAGCGCCGCTTCGAATAGGGCCGCCCCACCGGCCCGTCCTTCCGGCGCGCGCCACCGCGAGTTCGCGCCACCCCGACTGCTGATGCCCAATTCCCCCGACCAATCCCTGCTCGGCCGGCCGGCCCCGCATCCGGAGGCCTACGCGCCCGAGCTGCTCTATCCGATCGCGCGTGCCCCCAAGCGCCAGGAACTCGGCGTCGGGGCGCAGCCGCCGTTCTTCGGCGCCGACCTGTGGACCGCCTACGAGCTGTCCTGGCTGACGCCCCGCGGCAAGCCCGTCGTCGCCATCGCGCACGTCACCGTGCCTTGCGAGACCCCCAACATCATCGAGAGCAAGTCCTTCAAGCTGTACCTCAACAGCTTCTCGGGCAGCCGCTTCGGCTCGGCCGACGAGGTGCTGGCCCGCCTGCGCACCGACATCGCCGAAGCCGCATGGCGGGGCAGCGATGCCGCCGGCTCGGTCGGGGTGCGCCTGACGGCGGCCGACGCCTTCGACCAGCAGCAGGTGCACGAGCTGGACGGCCTGCTGCTGGACCGGCTGGACATCGAATGCACCGACTACACGCCGCAGCCGGCGCTGCTGTCGGCCGCCTTCGACGAGCAGCCGGTCGAGGAAACGCTCACCAGCAACCTGCTCAAGAGCAATTGCCCGGTGACCGAGCAGCCCGACTGGGGTTCGGTGCAGATCCGCTACTTCGGGCCGCAGATCGACCAGGGCGGGCTGCTGCGCTACCTCGTGAGCTACCGCAAGCACGACGAATTCCACGAGCAGTGCGTGGAACGCATCTTCATGGACATCCGCCAGCGCTGCCGCCCGACCCGGCTGTCCGTGTATGCGCGCTACACCCGGCGCGGCGGCCTGGACATCAATCCCTTCCGCACCAGCCACCCGGCGGCCCTGCCGGCGAACGTGCGCACCGCGCGCCAGTAACGCCAGGGGCACCGCAGCCGGTATCAGGGCTGGCGGAACAGGTCGGGGATGGGCTCGGAGGCGTGCGGGGCCGAAGCCGTGGCAGCCAGCGCCGCTTCGTCAGCGCGGGCCAGCTTGCCAACTCGCACACCCAGCAGGCGCAGCCGGCGGTCCAGCGGCACGCGCCGCAGGCATTGCCCGGCCACGCGACGGATGGTGCGGGGATCGTCCGTGAACTCGTCGACCGTCTGGTCGCGCGTGGCGATGCGGAAATCGTCGTAGCGCAGCTTGATGCCTATGGTCTTGCCCACGTAGCCCTTGCGCTGCAGGTCGCCGGCCACCCGCTCGCACAGGTCGGTGAAGATCGCGCCCAGCTCGGCCCGGTCGTGCACGGCGTGCAGGTCGCGCTCGAAGGTGGTCTCGCGGCTCATGGAGACCGGCTCGCTCTCGGTCACGACCGGCCGCTCGTCGCGGCCCCAGGCCACCTCGTGCATCCAGGCGCCGGTCGACCGGCCGAAGTGCTCCACCAGCCAGCCGCGGTCCTGTGCCGCCAGCTCGCCGATCGTGCGGATGCCCAGGCCGTGCAGCCGCGCCTCCGACTTGGGGCCTATGCCGTTGATCTTGCGCACCGGCAGCGGCCAGATCCGGGCCTGCACGTCCGCCTCGCGGACCACCGAGATGCCGTTCGGCTTGTCGAATTCGCTGGCCATCTTGGCGATCAGCTTGTTGGACGCCACGCCGATCGAACAGGTCAGGCCGGTGGCGTCGAAGATCGATCGCTGGATCAGCCGCGCCAGCACCCGGCCGCCCTCGCGCTGGCCGCCGGGCACCTCGGTGAAGTCGATGTAGACCTCGTCGATGCCGCGGTCCTCCACCACCGGCGCGATCTCGCGGATCACCGACTTGAAGGTGCGGGAGAAGCGGCGCACCTCCTCGAAGTCCACCGGCAGCACGATGGCCTGCGGGCACAGCCGGGCGGCCTTCATCATGCCCATGGCCGAACCGACCCCGAACTGCCGCGCCGGGTAGGTGGCGGTGGTGATCACCCCGCGGCCGACGTAGTCCTTCAGCAGCGGGAAGGCCTCGGGCGGGATCTCGGACAGGGGCCGGCCGGCGAAGCGGTCACGCAGCATCTCGTCGACCTTGCGCCGGCCGCCGCCGATCACCACCGGCAAGCCCTTGAGCTGCGGGTAGCGCAGCAGTTCCACCGACGCGAAGAAAGCGTCCATGTCCAGGTGGGCGATGCGGCGCTGCAGGGTCACGGCAGCGATTTTCTCCGACGCCGGCGGCCTGCCGGCGGCGCGGCGAGGGGGCTCAGTGGCCGGCCGGCGTGCCCGTGGGATAGCTTCCCGGCAGCAGGATGCCCTTGTCGACCGTGGCGATGTCGGTGCGGCCGCAGAAGGCCATGGAGAGATCGAGTTCCTTGTGGATGATCTCCAGCGCCCGGGTGACGCCTTCCTCGCCCATCGCGCCCAGGCCGTACAGGAAGGCGCGGCCGATGTAGGTGCCCTTGGCGCCCAGCGCCACCGCCTTGAGCACGTGCTGGCCGGAGCGGATACCGCCGTCCATGTGCACCTCGATGCGATCGCCCACCGCATCGGCGATCTCCGGCAGCGCGGAGATGGAGGAGGGCGCGCCATCGAGCTGGCGGCCGCCGTGGTTGGACACGATCAGTGCGTCGGCGCCGGAGTCCACCGCCAGGCGGGCGTCCTCCACGTCCTGGATGCCCTTGAGGATCAGCTTGCCGCCCCAGCGCTTCTTGATCCACTGCACGTCGTCCCAGGACAGGCGCGGGTCGAACTGCTTGGCGGTCCACTCGGACAGCGAACCCATGTTCTCCACGCCCTTGACGTGGCCGACGATGTTGCCGAACTGCCGCCGCTTCGTGCCCAGCATGCCCAGGCACCAGCGCGGCTTGGTCATCATGTCCAGGATGTTGGCGGCGGTCAGCTTCGGCGGCGCCGACAGGCCGTTCTTCAGGTCCTTGTGGCGCTGGCCCAGGATCTGCAGGTCCAGCGTCAGCACCAGGGCCGAGCAGTTGGCCGCCTTGGCGCGGTCGATCAGGCGCTCGATGAAGTCGCGGTCGCGCATCACGTACAGCTGGAACCAGAACGGGTGGTTGTCGGTCGCCGCGGCCACGTCCTCGATCGAGCAGATGCTCATGGTCGAGAGCGTGAAGGGGATGCCGAACTTCTTCGCCGCGCGCGCCGCCAGGATCTCGCCGTCGGCGTGCTGCATGCCGGTCAGCCCGGTGGGTGCGATGGCGACCGGCATGGCGACCGGCTGGCCCACCATGGTGCTGCGGGTGCTGCGCCCTTCCATGTTCACCGCCACCCGCTGGCGGAACAGGATCCGGCCGAAGTCGTCCTCGTTGGCGCGGTAGGTGCTCTCGGTCCAGGAGCCCGAGTCCGCATAGTCGTAGAACATGCGGGGCACGCGCTTTTGCGCCAGCTGGCGCAGGTCTTCGATGTTGGTGATCACGGGCACGATGGGTCTCCTCCGGGGCGCGGCCATGCTAATGCCGCGGCCGTTGCGGCGATTTGAAGTTTTGGCGCCGCGGCTGCAATTTTGCTCAGGCGGCCGGCCGGCCCTCAGGCCAGTCGCTGCCGGTGGCGCGCGACCTGCGCCCGCACCTGTTCCGGCGCGGTGCCACCCAGCACCCGGCGGGCGTCCAGCGAGCCGCGCAGCGAGAGGACCTGGAACACGTCCTCGCCGATCGACGGGTGGAAGCCTTGCAGCGTGGCCAGCGGCAGCTCCGACAGATCGCAGCCCTGCTGCTGCGCCGCCTTGACGGCGTGCGCCACGGTCTCGTGGGCGTCGCGGAACGGCAGGCCCTTCTTGACCAGGTAGTCGGCCAGGTCGGTGGCGGTGGCGAAGCCCTTGCGCGCGGCCTGCTCCATGGCCTCGGGGTTCACCGTGATGCCGCCCATCATGTCGGCGAAGATGCGCAGCGTGTCGCGCAGCGTGTCCACCGTGTCGAACAGCGGCTCCTTGTCCTCCTGGTTGTCCTTGTTGTAGGCCAGCGGCTGGCCCTTCATCAGGGTCACCAGGGCGACCAGGTGGCCGGCCACGCGGCCGGTCTTGCCGCGCGCGAGCTCGGGCACGTCCGGGTTCTTCTTCTGCGGCATGATGGACGAGCCGGTGGTGAAGCGGTCGGCGATGCGGATGAAGCCGAAGTTCTGGCTCATCCACAGGATCAGTTCCTCCGACAGCCGGCTGACGTGCACCATCGCCAGCGTTGCCGCGGCGGTGAATTCGATGGCGAAGTCGCGATCGCTCACCGCGTCCAGCGAGTTCTGGCACACGCCGTCCATGTCCAGCGCCCGGGCGACGGCCTCGCGGTCCAGCGGGTAGCTGGTGCCCGCCAGCGCGGCCGCGCCCAGCGGCAGCCGGTTGACCCGCTTGCGCACGTCGGCCATGCGCTCGGCGTCGCGCGCGAACATCTCGACGTAGGCCAGCATGTGGTGGCCGAAGCTCACCGGCTGTGCCACCTGCAGGTGGGTGAAGCCGGGCAGGATCACGTCGGCGTTCTGCTCGGCCAGCCCGAGCAGCGCCAGCTGCAGCTCGGACAGCAGGCCGGTGATCAGGTCGATCTCGCCGCGCAGCCACAGGCGCACGTCGGTGGCGACCTGGTCGTTGCGGCTGCGGCCGGTGTGCAGGCGCTTGCCGGCGTCGCCCACCAGCTGGGTCAGGCGGGCCTCGACGTTCAGGTGCACGTCTTCGAGTTCCAGCTTCCAGTCGAAGGTGCCGGATTCGATCTCCTGGGTGACCTGCGCCAGTCCGCGCCGGATGTCCGCCAGGTCCTGCGCGGAGATGATGCCGCGGTCGGCCAGCATGGCGGCGTGGGCCAGCGAGCCCCGGATGTCGGCGCGCCACAGGCGCTGGTCGAAGCCGACGCTGGCGGTGTAGCGCTGGACCAGCTCGCTCACCGGTTCGGAGAACAGCGCGGACCAGGCCTGGGACTTGTGATCGAGTTGCGACATGGACGGGGACCGGGGCGGCGCCCGGGATAGGTGGTTGGCCCGAGGGGGCCGGGCGCCCCGATTCACCAATAATCGGGCTGCGCCTGCTCAGCATGAAAGACTCGCAAATTTTATCGGCCTTCCAGGACCTCCCCGACGGCGGTCGCGGCCAGGTGCCGCCCGCGCCGCCGCAGGTGCTGCTGTTCGATGCCTGCCAGATCGGGGTGGTGCTGCGGGCGGTGCTGTCCGTCGAGGCCGTGATGGCCGTCGGGGCCATGTTCGGCGCGGAAGGCCTGCGCGAGTGGCTGGTGCGCCTGTCCATGCTCAGTGGCGCCGCGCTGCCCGCCACCCTGGCGTGGCTGGTGGCGGGCTGCAGCCTCAAGCGCCTGCTGGCCCGACTGCCGCAGCCCGCCCAGCACGTGGCCGGCATCGCGATGGGCGCCTTGGCCGGCCTGTACGGCTGCGGGCTGGTGGCGCTGGTGACCTGGCCGGCGCCGGCGCCCTGGGTGGCGTCGGCCTTCGCGGGCGCGCTGATGGCCGCGGCGCTGCTGGCGGCGCTGGCGCTGCGGGCCAAGGGCCGCATGCCGGCCGAGACGACCGCCCGCCTGTCCGAGCTGCAGGCGCGCATCCAGCCCCATTTCCTGTTCAACACCCTCAACACGGCGATCGCGCTGGTGCGCGAGGACCCGGCGCGCGCCGAGGCCGTGCTGGAGGACCTGAGCGACCTGTTCCGGCGCGCCCTGGCCGACCAGGGCGAAGCGGTGACCCTGGAGGAAGAAGTGGTACTGGCGCGCCACTACCTGGCCATTGAGCAGGTCCGGTTCGGCGAACGATTGCAGGTCGAATGGGCCATCGACCCGGCGGCGGGCAAGGCCAAGGTCCCGCCGCTGTTCCTGCAGCCGCTGGTGGAGAACGCCGTCAAGCACGGGGTGGAGCCCAGTTCGAGCGGCGCCGAGGTGAAGATCAGCACGCAGCGGCGCGGCGCCAGCGTCGTGATCAAGGTGACCAACACGGTGCCGGCGGGCCAGGGCCGCCCCGGCCACGGCGTCGCGCAGGCCAACGTGCGTGACCGCCTGCGCCTGCTCCACGACGTGCAGGCCCAGTTCCGAACCGTCCTGAAGGACGGCATCTACCAGGTCAGGATGGAGGTTCCGGCATGAGCGAAGCGCTGCAGGTTCTGGTGGTCGACGACGAACTGCTGGCACGCGCGCGGCTGCGCACCCTGCTGTCGGATTGCCGCGCGCCGGCCGCGCGCGTGGCCGGCGAGGCGGCCAACGCGACCGAGGCCATGGAAGCCCTGCGGCGGGGCAGCTTCGACGCGCTGCTGCTGGACGTGCGCATGCCGGGCGCCGATGGGCTGGCGCTGGCGCAGGCCATGCGCGGCATGCCGCGCGAGCCCGCCGTCGTGTTCGTCACCGCGCACGCCGAGCACGCGGTGGAAGCCTTCGAGCTGGAAGCGGTGGACTACCTGACCAAGCCGGTGCGGCTGGAGCGCCTGCAGGTGGCGCTGCAGAAGGTGGAACGGGCGCTGGCGGCGCGGCGGGCCCCCGCCGGCGAGCCGCAGGAGATGCTGGTGATCCAGGACCGTGGCAGAACGGAGCGCGTTCCGCTGTCGGAGGTTCTCTATTTCAAGGCCGAACTCAAATACGTGACCGTCCGCACCGCGACCCGCAGCTATATTCTGGATGCGTCGCTCAGCGAGCTGGAAGAGCGCCACGCGCCGCAGTTCCTGCGGGTCCATCGCAATGCGCTGGTCGCCTTGCGGGCGGTGCGGGCGCTGGAAAAGCACGACGACCCCGAAGAGGGCGAGGGCTGGGCGATACGGCTCAACGGCATCGATGAGCTGCTGGCGGTATCGCGGCGCCAGCTGACGGCCGTGCGGGAGGCGCTGACGCGTTAGCGCGGGGCAGGGGGACTCGTTGCAGCGAGGGCTATCCCCATGGATCCGGAGCATCAAGTCGACACCGTGCTGGAGGAGGTCCCTTCCCCGCAGGACATCGACCCCAAGGAACCGCCGCAGTCGGTGATGCAGCCGCAGGCCGACCCGCGCAGCCTGGCGCTGGCGGTGCTGGCCACCCTGGCGGTGCTGGCGGTGCTGCGCTGGGGCAGCGCCTTCTTCATCCCGCTCATGCTGGGCTTCGTCTTCTACTACGCGCTGGCCCCGGTCGTGGACGCGATGGTGCGTTTGCACATTCCGCGGGCGGCCGCCGCAGGTGGCCTGATCCTGGCCATCCTGTCCGGCAGCGGCACGGCGCTGTGGTCGCTGACCGACGACGCCAACGAGCTGATCGAATCGCTGCCGGCGGCGGCCGAGCGCGTGCGGGCGGCGGTGCAAGACCGGACCGGTCGCAAGACCCCGCTGGAGCCGGTGCAGAAGGCCGCGGCCGAGCTGGAGAAGGCGGCCGAAGCCGCGGACCGCAACACCCAGTCGGCGCGGCCCCAGCGCGGCGTGCAGCGGGTGGTGGTGGAGAAGCCCCGGTTCGACATCCGCGAGCACCTGTGGAGCGGCACCGTGGGCCTGGTCAGCCTGGTGGGGCAGGTCGTCGTGGTGACGTTCCTGACCTACTTCCTGCTGCTCTCGGGCGACACCTTCCGGCGCAAGCTGGTGCGGATCGCGGGCCCGGGCCTGTCGGAGAAGAAGCTGACCGTGCAGGCGCTGGACGAGATCAACGTGCAGATCCAGCGCTACCTGCTGGTCCAGCTGCTGGCCAGCCTCGGCGTCGGCGTCATCACCGCCGTGGTGTTCGCCCTGCTCGGCATGGAGCACGCGGCGGTGTGGGGCGTGGCCGCGGGCGTCCTCAACCTGGTGCCCTACGTCGGCTCCATCCTGGTGACCCTGGCCGCGGGGCTGGTGGCCTTCCTTCAGGCCGGCGAACTGGAGCTGCCGCTGCTGGTCGTCGGCGCCTCGCTGCTGATCAACACCGTGGAGGGCTACCTGCTGGTGCCCTGGCTGACCAGCAAGGCAAGCCGCATGAACGCCGTGTCCGTGTTCATCGGCGTGCTGTTCTGGGGCTGGCTGTGGGGCGTGTGGGGCCTGCTGCTGGGCATCCCGATCATGATGGTGATCAAGGCGGTGTGCGACCGGGTGGAACACCTCAAGCCGGTCGGCGAGCTGCTCGGCACCTGAACCCCGGGAGAATCGCCGTCATGGAGAACATCGCCGGACTGCTGACCGATCCCCAGGCCTGGATCGCGCTGCTCACCCTCACCGCGCTGGAGCTGGTGCTGGGCATCGACAACATCGTCTTCATCTCCATCCTGGTGGACAAGCTGCCGCCGCACCAGCGCGAGCGGGCCCGCCGACTCGGCCTGTTCATGGCCATGTTCATGCGCCTGGGCCTGCTGCTGGTGCTGGCCTGGATCATCGGCCTGACGGCGCCGCTGTTCACGCTGCCGCTGGTGGACCAGGAGGTGTCCGGCCGCGACCTGATCCTGATCGCCGGCGGCCTGTTCCTGATCTGGAAGAGCACCGGCGAGATCCACGCCTCGCTGCAGGGCGAGGAACACCACGAGGGCTCGATGGCGATCAAGTCCACCTTCGGCGCCGTGATCGTGCAGATCATGCTGGTGGACATGGTGTTCTCGCTTGATTCCATCATCACCGCGGTCGGCATGGTCGACGAACTGGCCGTGATGATGGCGGCGGTGGTCGCCTCGGTCGGGATGATGATGCTGTTCGCCGGCCCGATCGGCCGCTTCGTTTCCCGGCACCCGACGGTGAAGATGCTGGCGCTGTCCTTCCTGATCATGGTCGGCATGGTGCTGATCGCCGACGGCTTCGAGTTCCACGTGCCCAAGGGCTACGTGTATTTCGCAATGGCGTTCTCGGTCGCGGTGGAGATGCTCAACCTGCGCCTGCGGCGGCGCGCCACCGTGCCGCTGCAGGACCGCAGCGAGTACGAGAAGGCTGCGGGCGGCCGGCGCTGAGCCGGCGGCGTTCAGCCGGTGTTGCGCAAGCCGGCGGCGATCCCGTTGATCGAGATGTGGATGCCGCGGCGCACGCGCTCGTCGGCCTGTCCGGCGCGGTAGCGGCGCACCAGTTCCACCTGCAGGTGGTGCAGCGGATCGATGTAGGGGAAGCGGTGCCGGATCGAGCGCTGCATGGCCGGGTTGTCGGCCAGTCGCTGGCGTTCGCCGGTGACCAGCGTCAAAGCCTCGGCCGTGCGGTGCCATTCGGCCTCGATCGCGGAGAAGATCCGCTTGCGCAGGCGGGCGTCCGCCACCAGGCTGGCGTAGCGCGAGGCCAGGGCCAGGTCGCTCTTGGCCAGCACCATGTCCATGTTGGACAGCAGCGTGCGGAAGAAGGGCCAGTGGCGGTACATCTTGCGCAGCAGGGCCAGCCGCTCCTTGCGCGGCGTGCCGGGCTCGCCCTCGAGGAAACCGGCCACCGCCGATCCGAAGCCGTACCAGCCCGGCAGCGTCAGCCGGCACTGGCCCCAGCTGAAGCTCCAGGGGATGGCCCTCAGGTCCTCGATGCGCTGGCTGGGCTTGCGCGACGCCGGCCGCGACCCGATGTTGAGCTCGGCGATCTCGCGGATCGGCGTGGCGGCGTAGAAGTAGTCCGCGAAGCCGGGCGTCTCGTAGACCAGCGAGCGGTAGGCGGCCATGCTGGCTTCCGACAGCTGCGCGGCGGTCTCGAGGAATTCGCGCGGCGCCGGCTTGGGAGCCTGTAGCAACGTGGCCTCCAGCGTGGCGGCCACCAGCGTTTCCAGGTTGCGGCGCCCGATCTCGGGGTTGGCGTACTTGGAGGCGATCACCTCGCCCTGCTCGGTCAGCCGGATCTGCCCGCGTACCGTGCCGGGCGGCTGCGCCAGCACGGCCTGGTAGCTAGGGCCGCCGCCGCGACCGACCGTGCCGCCGCGGCCGTGGAACATGCGCAGGCGGATGCGGTGGCGCGGCCCCAGCCGGTCGAACAGCTCCACCAGCGCCGTGCCGGCCCGATACAGCTCCCAGTTGCTGGTGAAGATGCCGCCGTCCTTGTTGCTGTCGCTGTAGCCCAGCATCACGTCCTGCTCGCCGCCCGAGCGCTCCACCAGCGCCGCGATGCCGGGCAGCTCGTAGAACGCCTGCAGGATGGGGGCCGCGTTGCGCAGGTCCTCGACGGTCTCGAACAGCGGCACAACGATCAGCGCGGCGACCGCGTCCTGGTCCAGCGTGCCCAGCAGCAGGCCGCACTCCTTCTGCAGCAGCAGCACCTCCAGCAGGTCGCTGACCGCCTCGGTGTGGCTGATGATGTAGTGGCGGATCGCCTCGGGTCCGTACTGCGCGCGCAGGCGCAGCGCGCGCTCGAAGATCGCGAGCTCGCCGGCGGAATGGTCGGAGTAGCGCGCCCCGAGCACCCGCAGCGGCCGCGCATCGCCCAGCAGCCGCAGCAGCAATTCGCGCCGCGCCGGCTCCGGAAGGCGCTCGTAGTGGGGCTCGATGCGGGCCACGGCCAGCAGCTCGGCCACCACCCGTTCGTGCTGGTCCGAGCTCTGGCGCAGGTCCATGGTGGCCAGGTGGAAGCCGAACACCTCGACGGCGCGGATCAGCGGCTGCAGCCGGTGCGCCGCCAGCGCCCCCGAGTGGTTCGCCCGCAGCGAGGCCCGGATGGTGCACAGGTCGGCATGGAACTCCTGCGCCGATGCGTAGGGGTTCTGCGGCGGCAGCAGGTGGCGGGCGGCCTCGCCGCCGGTCAGCGCCTTCAGCGTCGCCGCCAGCCGCGCATACATGCCGGCGAGGGCGCGCCGATAGGGCTCGTCCTGGCGGTGCTCGTTGCTGTCGGGAGAGCGCGCGGCCAGTTCGCGCATCTCGGGCGTGATGCCCACCAGCAGCGCCGACACCGACAGCTCGCGGCCCAGGAAGTGGACCTCGGTCAGGTAGTGGCGCAGCGCCACCTCGCCCTGGCGGCGCAGGGCCTGCTCCAGCGTCTGCGCGCTGACGTTGGGGTTGCCGTCGCGGTCGCCGCCGATCCACATGCCCATGCGCAGGAAGCTCGCGACCGGCTGCGCGCCCAGTTCCCGCTCGAGTTCGGCATAGAGCTTGGGGATCTCGCGCAGGAAGGTGGCCTCGTAGTAGGACAGCGCGTTCTCGATCTCGTCGTCGACGGTGAGCTTGCTCAGGCGCAGCAGGCGCGTGTGCCACAGCTGCATCACGCGCGCGCGGATCTGCGACTCGTTCGCCGCCAGTTCGCGCGGGGCCAGGGCGTCACGCGGCAGGGCACGCGCCTTGATCTCGTCGCGTTCGGTCAGCAGCAGGGCGATCTCGCGCTCGGCGTCCAGGATGCTCTTGCGCTGCACCTCGGTGGGATGCGCCGTCAGCACCGGCGACACGTAGCTGCCGGCCAGTGTCTGCGAGATGGTGCGCGGCGAGATGCCGGCCCAGCGCAGGCGCGCCAGCGCCACTTCGATGCTGCCTTCCTGGGTGTCGCCGGCCCGCTCGTGCACCGCGCGGCGCCGGATGTGGTGGCGGTCCTCCGCCAGGTTGGCCAGGTGGCTGAAGTAGGTGAAGGCGCGGATCACGCTGACCGCCTGGTCGCCGCTGAGCGACTTGAGCAGGCCCTTGAGCGCGCGGTCGGCCTCGTGGTCGGCATCGCGCCGGAAGGACACCGAGAGCTTGCGGATGCGCTCGACCAGCTCGAAGGCGGCGACGCCCTCCTGTTCGCGGATCACGTCGCCCAGGATGCGCCCCAGCAATCGGATGTCTTCGACCAGCGGCCGCTCGTTGTCGCGGGCACGCCGGGCCGGCGTGTCCGGCGGGGATAGGGCCATGGTTGTTCTCCGGGCTGCTCAAATTTTCGGCAGCGCGGATGCTAGCATCGGCCTCCTCCATCCCTCGCAGACAGGACCGACTTGACCCGCTTCGTCATCGCCACCCGCGAAAGCCGGCTTGCGCTCTGGCAGGCCGAGCATGTGAAGGCGCTGCTCGGGCAGCAGGGCCACGAGGCCTCGCTGCTGGGCATGACCACCCGCGGCGACCAGATCCTGGACCGCAGCCTCAGCAAGGTCGGCGGCAAGGGCCTGTTCGTCAAGGAACTGGAAGTCGCGCTGGAGCAGGGCCAGGCCGACCTGGCGGTGCATTCGCTCAAGGACGTGCCGATGGACCTGCCCGAGGGCTTCGAACTGGCCTGCGTGCTGGAGCGCGAGGATCCGCGCGACGCGTTCGTTTCGCCGAAGTACGCCTCGCTGGAGAATCTGCCGGCCGGTGCCGTGGTCGGCACGTCCAGCCTGCGCCGCGTGGTGCTGCTGCGTGCGCTGCGCCCGGACCTGCGGATCGAGCCCCTGCGCGGCAACCTCGACACGCGCCTGCGCAGGCTCGACGAAGGCGGCTATGACGCGATCGTGCTGGCCGCGGCCGGCCTCAAGCGGCTGGGGCTGGCCGATCGCATCCGCACGGTGTTCGAGCCATCGCAGATGCTGCCGGCGGCCGGCCAGGGCGCACTGGGCATCGAGGCGCGCAGCGGCCGTGAGGACGTGCGGGCCGCGCTGGCGCCGCTGGCGCACCAGTCCACCGCGCTGGCCGTTGCGGCCGAGCGCGCCGTGAGCCGTGCGCTGGGTGGCTCCTGCTCGATGCCGCTGGCCGCCCATGCCACGCTGGCCGGCGAGTGGCTGCGCATCGAGGCCGCCTGGGGCGACCCGGACCGGCCGGGCGTGCTGGTGCGGGCCCAGGCCAGCGGGACGATCGGCAGCGCCGAGGAGGCCGCCGCCCTGGGCACCGAAGTGGCTGCCCGCCTGCGCGCCGGCGGCGCGCACTGAGGCCGCATCCAATGCGGGTGGTGCTGACCCGCCCCCGCCCTGAAGCCCGGCGATGGGCGGATACCTTGGTGGCGCGTGGCCACCAAGTGCTGCTCTTGCCCCTGATCGACATAGCCCCGGCCCCGGATGCACGGGCCGTGCAGCAGGCCTGGTCGTCGCTGCCGGATTGCCAGGCCGCGATGTTCGTCAGCGGCAACGCGGTGCAGGGTTTCTTCGGCACGGGCAATGGGCGGGACTGGCCGTCCACGACGCGCGCCTGGTCGCCCGGGCCCGGCACCACGCGGGCCCTGGTGGCGGCCGGCGTGCCGCCTGGTCGAATCGACGCGCCGCCGGCCGATGCGGCGCAGTTCGACTCCGAGGCGCTGTGGCCGGTGGTGGCGCCGCAGGTGCAGGCCGGCGCGCGCGTGCTGCTGGTGCGCGGTGCCGGCGCCGATGGCCGGCCGGCCGGCCGCGACTGGCTGGCGCAGCAGCTGATGCAGGCCGGCACCCACGTCGACACCGTGGCCGCCTATGCGCGGCGCCTGCCGCAGTTCGATGACGAAGCCCTGGCGCAGGCGCGGCGCGCCGCTGGTGACGGTTCGGTGTGGCTGTTCAGCAGCTCGGAGGCGATCGCCAACCTGCGCCGCCTGCTGCCGGGGCAGGACTGGTCGGGTGCCCGTGCAATCGCCACCCACGAGCGCATCGCGCAGGCCGCGCGCGGCGCCGGATTCGGTGTTGTATGCCCGTCACGACCGGCCGAGGCCGACGTGGTGGCCGCCCTAGAATCGTTCGGATGAGTGCCGCCGACACCGGGCGGGACCCTCCGTCCGCACCGCCAACCCCTCCATCCGGATCCGAGCTCCCCACCAGCGCCAACGAGGCCGCCGGCGCGGCGCCGTCGCTGCTCCGGGCGGCGATCGGGGTGCTGGCCGTGGTCGCGGCGGCCGGCCTGGTGTCCAGCGGCCTGCTCTGGCAGAAGCTGTCCACCATCCAGGAGCAGCTCGCGCGCCAGAGCGCCGATGCCGGCAGCCACGCCACCGAGGCGCGCGCGCTGGCCCGCCAGGCGCAGGAGCTGGCCCGCGACGTGGCCGCGCGGCAGGCGGTGCAGGACACGCGCCTGAACGAGGTCGCCCTGCAGCGCACCCAGCTCGAGGAGCTGATGCAGAGCCTCTCGCGCTCGCGCGACGAGAACCTGGTCGTGGACATCGAGGCGGGCCTTCGCCTGGCCCAGCAGCAGGCTCAGCTCACGCTCAGCGCCGAGCCGCTGCTGGCCGCGCTGCGTACCGCCGACCAGCGCCTGGCGCGCGCGGGCGAGCCGCGCCTGGCCCGCATCCGCAGCGCGATCGCGCGCGACATCGACCGCATCAAGTCCGCGGCCGTGACCGACGTGCCAGGCATCCTGTTGCGGCTCGACGAAGTGGCACGGCAGATCGATGAACTGCCTCTGGCCAACGGCGTGGGTGCCGCGGGGGCTCGCCGGGCCGCCCCGTCTGCCGGGCAGGCGAGCCCGGCGCCGCCGAACGGCTGGCGCAAGCTGCTGGACGCCGTGCGGGAGGAGGCGCGCTCGCTGGTGCGGGTCAGCCGGATCGACGAGCCCGATGCCATGCTGCTCGCGCCCGAGCAGGGCTTCTTCCTGCGCGAGAACTTCAAGCTCAAGCTGATGAACGCGCGCCTGGCGCTGCTCTCGCGCCAGATCGATGCGGCACGGGCCGACGTGGGCGCCGCGGCCGCGGCACTGGACAAGTACTTCGATGCGTCCGCCCGCCGCACCCAGGCGGTCGCGCAATCGCTGCAGCAGATGCAGCGCCAGTTGCGGGTGGTCGAGGTCCCGCGCATCGACGAGACCCTGGCCACCCTGGCCACGGCGGCGGCAGGGCGCTGAGGTGAGGGCGCACCGCGAAGTCCGTCCGGGGCCTCGCCGCGAGGGCCAGGCCGGATTCGCGCCGGTTCGCGAGCGATCCGGGGGTCACTGACATGCGCGCCGCCCTCTGGCTCCTCGTGCTGTTCGGCGTCGCCGTCGCGGTGGCGCTGTTCGCCGGCAACAACCAGGGCACGGTCACGGTGTTCTGGCCGCCCTACCGGCTGGACCTGTCGCTCAACCTGGTGCTGGTGCTGCTGCTGGCGGCCTTCCTGTTCCTGTACGCGGCCCTCCGCGCGCTGGCGGCGCTGTTCGACCTGCCGCGGCAGGCGCTGCGCTGGCGGACCCAGCAGAAGGAGCGGGGCATGCACGCTTTCCTCCTGGATGCGCTCTCGCACCTGCTGGCCGGCCGCTTCATCCGGGCCCGCAAGTCGGCCGAGGGCGCGCTGGCTCAGGAGGCCTCGCTCAACGCCGGCGGCGCCGGCCCGGCCAACGGGCCGCAGGTGCGAGCCCTGGCCCACCTGCTGGCCGCCGAGAGCGCGCATGCCCTGCAGGACCGCAGCGCGCGCGAGCTGCACCTGAAGCAGGCGCTGGACCAGACCGGCCCGCGCGATGCGCCCGAGTCGCACGAAGGCGCGCTGATGCGGGCGGCGCGCTGGTCGCTGGAGGACCGCGACCCGCAGGCCTCCGTGGCCTGGCTGCAGCAGCTGCCGGTCGGCGCCGGCCGGCGCACCCTGGCCTTGCGCATGAAGCTCAAGTCGGCGCGGCTGGCCGGGCATACCGGCGAGGCGCTGGAGACCGCGCGCCTGCTGGCCAAGCACCGCGCCTTCTCCGCGCTGGCCGCGCAGACCCTGGTGCGTGGGCTGGCGACCGAGCTGCTCGACGGCGCGCACGACCCGGCGCAGCTGCAGCGTGCCTGGGGCGAGCTGGACCCGGCCGAACGCGCGATGCCCGAACTGGCCATCCACGCCGCCCAGCGGCTGCTCGCGCTCGAGGGCGATGCGCAACTCGCGCGCGAGTGGCTGCTGCCGGTGTGGGAGCGGCAGCAGGTCCTTTCCGGGCTGCAGAAGGTGCGGCTGGTCGCCGTGCTGGAAGAGGGGCTGGAGAGCGTGGACGCCGACTGGCTGTCGCGCATCGAATCGGCCCAGCGCGCCGATCCGCGCGACGCCGCCCTGCAGTACCTGGCGGGCATGGCGTGCATGAAGCGGCAGCTGTGGGGCAAGGCCCAGCAGTTGCTGACGCAGGCGGCCGCGAACCTGCAGGATCCCGGCCTGCGCGGCCGGGCCTGCCGCGCCCTCGCCCGGCTGGCCGAGCAGCGCGGCGACGAAGCCGCGGCGGCCGCGGCCTGGCGGCAGGCCGCGCAGGCCTGAGGTCGCCGCGGAGAAGAAGAAAGGGAGCCGAAGCTCCCTTTCCGTTTGCCTGCCGAGGGAGCACGCTCCCTTTCCTTTTCGCGGAACTTACTGCACCGCCGGCGGTGCCGGCTGCTGCTCGAACGGCAGCGGCAGGTTGCGCAGGTCGCGGCGGGTTTCCACCAGCACCAGCGGACCTTCGTCGACCACCACGGCCGGCGGACGCTCGCGCGGCACGTGGATCGGCTTGGGCTCGGCGGCGATGGCCGCCTGCACCGCGGCGATCTTGTCCGCGTCCGAGTTGACCCACTGCAGGCCGGAGCCGGAGGCGATCTGCGCCAGTTCCTCCACCGGCAGTTCGAAGGACTGCACCTTGGGCAGCCCGGCCGGCGCGGGAGGCGCCACGACGGTGGCGGCCGGCGCCGGTGCAACGGCGGTTTCCGCCGGGACGCTCTCGGGTTCGTCGGCCACGAAGCCGGTGGCGTAGCGCGGCCGGCGTTCGCCGGTGTCGACCGCCGGCTCATCACCGACGGCAGGCGACGGCTGCAGCGATGCTTCCGCCGGCGCAGCAGCCTCCTCGCGGCCATTGCGTTCGCGGCGGTCGCGGCCGTAGCGGTCGCGCGAGCGGCGCGACTCACGGCGACCCTCGTCCTGGCCCTGGCCGTTGTCCTGCGGTGCGGCGGCCTGCTCCAGGACCTGCGCCGCATCGGGCTGGCCTTCGACCACGGCGGCCTCGCTGACGGCCTGCGGCACCTGCTCGCGCGGGCGGCGCTCGCCGCGCTCGCCGCGTTCGCCGCGTTCGCGCCGGCCTTCGCCACGTTCGCCACGCTCCCCGCGCGGCGGACGGTCCCCCCGGGACGTTTCCGCTGCATCGGCCGTGCGCGGCTCGCCGCCGGGCTGCTCGTCGCGGCGCTCGCGCGGCGCGTGCCGGTCGCCGCGGGCTTCGCGGGGTTCGCGCGCTTCACGGGGCTCGCGCGGCTCGCGGGCTTCGCGCGCCTCCCTGGGCTCGCGAGACTCGCGCGGTTCGCGGCCTTCCCGCTCGCCGCGCTCACCACGCTCGCCGCGTTCCGGCCGCTGCTGGCGCTCGCGCCGGCCCTCGGCGTCGGCACGGCGGGCCTGGCCGTCGCCGCCTTCCGCAACGGCGCGCTCACGCCGTTGTTCGGCATCGCGGCCGCGGTCGCGGCCACGGCCGCGTCCACCGCGGCGGCCTTCGCCCCGCTCACCGCGCTCGCCGCGGCCCTCGCGCTTGTCTTCCGGCTTCGCCGCAGGGGCGGCCACCGGGGCGGCCGGCGCCGCCACCGGCTGCGGGTTGAACAGGCTCTTGAACCAGGCGAAGAAGCTGGGCTCGGGCGTCGGTGCGGGCGCACGTGCAGGGGCGGGCGCCGGTGCCGGGCCGGCCGCGGGCCGGACTGGCTCGGCCGGCTTCTCGGGCCGGGGCGGCACGACCGGGGCCGGCGCATCCGGCAGCACGCCCTTGATCACCGGCTCCTGGCGGTTGGCGCGCTCCTGCGAGCGGCGCGTGACCTCGGTCTTCTCCTCGACCTCGGCCATGTGGTAGCTGGCCTTGAGGCTGTCCAGGCGCGGGTCGTCGTGCTTGAGGCGCTCGAGCTTGTAGTGCGGCGTGTCCAGGCCCTTGTTGGGCACCAGGATCAGGTTGATGCGCTGCTTCAGCTCGATCTTGGTGATCTCGGTGCGCTTCTCGTTGAGCAGGAAGGAAGCGACTTCCACCGGCACCTGCACGTGCACCGCGGCCGTGCTGTCCTTCATCGACTCTTCCTGGATGATGCGCAGGATCTGCAGCGCCGAGCTCTCGGTGTCGCGGATGTGGCCGTGGCCGCCGCAGCGCGGGCAGGGAATAGAGGCGCCTTCCGACAACGCCGGGCGCAGCCGCTGGCGGCTCATCTCCATCAGGCCGAACTTGCTGATGGTGCCGAACTGCACGCGCGCGCGGTCCTGCCGCAGCGCATCGCGCAGGCGGTTCTCCACCTCTCGGCGGTTCTTCGACTCCTCCATGTCGATGAAGTCGATGACGATCAGGCCGCCCAGGTCGCGCAGGCGCATCTGGCGCGCCACTTCGTCGGCCGCTTCCAGGTTGGTGCGGGTGGCGGTCTCCTCGATGTCGCCGCCCTTGATGGCGCGCGCCGAGTTGACGTCGATGGACACCAGCGCCTCGGTGTGGTCGATGACGATCACGCCGCCGGAGGGCAGCTTGACCTCGCGGGCGTAGGCCGACTCGATCTGGTGCTCGATCTGGAAGCGCGAGAACAGCGCCGCGTCGTCGCGGTAGCGCTTGACCTTGGCGGCATGCTCCGGCATCACGTGCGACATGAACTGGTGCGCCTGCTCGTAGATGTCGTCGGTGTCGATCAGGATGTCGCCGATGTCGCTGTTGAAGTAGTCGCGGATCGCGCGGATCACCAGCGAGGACTCCTGGTAGATCAGGAACGCGCCCTTGCCGCCCTTGGCGGCGCCGTCGATCGCGTTCCACAGCTTCAGCAGGTAGTTCAGGTCCCACTGAAGTTCCGGCGCGCTGCGGCCGATGCCCGCGGTGCGGGCGATGATGGACATGCCGTTGGGGTACTCCAGCTGGTCCATCGCCTCCTTCAGCTCGGCCCGGTCGTCGCCCTCGATCCGGCGCGACACGCCGCCGCCGCGCGGGTTGTTCGGCATCAGCACCACGTAGCGGCCGGCCAGCGAGATGAAGGTGGTCAGCGCGGCGCCCTTGTTGCCGCGCTCTTCCTTCTCGACCTGGACCAGCAGTTCCTGGCCCTCCTTGATCACGTCGTTGATCCGCGCCTGCGACGGGGACACGCCCGGCGTGAAGTACTGCTTGGAGATCTCCTTGAACGGCAGGAAGCCGTGGCGGTCCTCGCCGTAGTCGACGAAGCAGGCCTCCAGCGAAGGCTCCACGCGCGTCACCACGGCCTTGTAGATGTTGCCCTTGCGCTGTTCGCGCCCTTCGATCTCGATTTCGTAGTCGAGGAGCTTCTGCCCGTCGACGATGGCCAGCCGGCGCTCTTCGGCCTGCGTGGCATTGATCAGCATCCGCTTCATTGCGTCACCTTCTTGTTCTCGTGAACAAACGGCCCCATGCAGGGGCCCACGATGCCGGCCGGCGCAGGCGAAACGGGAAGCGGAAAGGCGCGCAGGTGCGTGCGGACGGCCCGGTGGGCTATGTCAGCAATCGCAGGGGAGGCGCGTGGAGGGGGGCGAGGCGGGGAGGGGACCGCAGGGCCACAGCAACTGCAAGCCGTGGGGTCCGGGACATGCACCGGGGCGGGCCGAAGCCGGCGGCAGGCGGCATCAGCCACCGCCAGCAGGCCAGGATCAGCGCCATCAGCACAGGGGGTCTCGCTTTTCCGCCGCCAGCTTCTGAAGTCTGGCGGCCTTGATTCCGGTTCGGGTTTCGCTTGGGCGTCGGCGGCTCCGGCGCCTTGGCCGGCGGCTGCGGCTTCTGGGAGCCCGCATCCGCGGCAAGGGCGACGTCGGCATCGACCTGCCGGCGCCTCTGGGTGCTGCGGTGGACTAAACTCCAGCCGAATCAAGCACTTACGGCGAGACGCCAGTGGCAAGGATTATAGGGGCGGGCGCCGGTGCCGCGAAAGCCGAAGTGAAAACGCTGGAGGTCGGCGACGACTCGGCCGGCCAGCGCCTCGACAACTTCCTGCTGCGCGAGCTCAAGGGCGTCCCCAAGACCCATGTCTACCGGATCATCCGCAGTGGCGAGGTGCGGGTGAACAAGGGCCGGGCGGCGGCCGACACCCGGGTCGAGCTGGGCGACCGGGTCCGCGTGCCGCCGGTCCGACTGCCCGAGCGGGTTCTGGACACCGCGGCGCGCCCGGCGCCGGCCCGCGAATTCCCCGTCCTCATGGAAGACGAGCAGTTGCTGGTCATCGCCAAGCCGGCCGGCGTGGCCGTGCACGGCGGCAGCGGAGTCAGCTTCGGTGTGATCGAACAGCTGCGCCAGGCACGGCCGCAGGCCAGGTTCCTCGAGCTCGTCCATCGGCTGGACCGCGAGACCTCCGGCGTGCTGGTGCTGGCCAAGAAGCGCTCCGCGCTCACCCGGCTGCAGGACCAGTTCCGGGGCCGCGAGACGGGCAAGACCTACCTGGCGCTGGTGGCCGGCGCCTGGCCGGCCACCCGGAAGGTGATCGACCTGCCGCTGCACAAGTACCTGGTCGCCGGCGAGGACGGCGCCGCCGGCGAGCGCCGCGTCAAGGTCGTGGGCAGCGACCACCCCGAGGCCAAGCGCTCCATCACCCTGGTCCGGGTGGCGCGGCGGCTGGGCGCGTTCACGCTGCTGGAAGTGACGATCAAGACCGGCCGCACGCACCAGATCCGGGTGCACCTGGCTTCCCAGGGGCATCCGATCGCCGGCGACGACAAGTACGGCGACTTCGAGTTGAACCGCTCGCTGCAGCGCCAGGGCCTGCGCCGCATGTTCCTGCATGCGTGGCGGCTACAGTTCCGCCATCCAGCCACCGGCGAGCCGGTCCAGCTGGAAGCGCCCCTGCCCACCGAGCTCCAGCAGTTCGCCGACCGCCATGCCCAGCCCACGGCCTCGCCAGTTTGACCTGATCGCCTTCGACTGGGACGGCACGCTGTACGACTCCACCGCGGTGATCGTGCGCTGCATCCAGCGCGCCGTCGTGGACGTGGGCGGTGCCCGGCCGAGCGAGCAGGCCGCCGCCTATGTGATCGGCATGAGCCTGGGCCAGGCGCTGGCCCGCGCAGCACCCGACGTGCCGCCGGACCGGTACGCCGAGCTGGGCCAGCGCTACCGCCACCACTACTACCAGCACCAGAACGACCTCAGCCTGTTCGGGGGCGCGCTGCCGCTGCTGCAGGAACTCAAGGCCCGGCACCACTGGCTGGCGGTGGCCACCGGCAAGTCGCGCCGCAGCCTGGACGAGGTGCTGCAGGCGCAGGAGATGCATGGCCTGTTCGACGGCACGCGCACCGCCGACGAGACCGCCGGCAAGCCCGACCCGCGCATGCTGCTGGAGCTGATGCGCGAATTCGGCACCGAACCCGAGCGCACGCTGATGATCGGCGACACCACCCACGACCTGGAGATGGCCCGCAACGCCGGGTGCGCCGCGGTCGGCGTGAGCTACGGCGCGCACGCCCCCGACAGCTTCGACGCACTGGGCCCATTGCATATTGCCCACTCCGTGGCCGACCTGCGCCACTGGTTGCTCGCCCATGCCTGAAGCCGGCTCGCGCCTGCCCCTGTGCAACAGCCACGAGCTCGTGGACGGCGGGCTGGCCGTGCCGTTCGACGTGGTCCATGGCGGCCAGACCTGCCGGGCCTTCGCGATCCGCTGGCGCGGCCGGGTCCACGCCTACCTGAACCGCTGCGCCCACGTCGCCATGGAGATGGACTGGCAGCCCAACCGTTTCTTCGACGACAGCGGGCAGTGGCTGCTGTGCTCCACCCATGGGGCGGTCTACCACCCCGACACCGGCGCCTGTGCCGGCGGCCCCTGCCGAGGCGGGCTGGTACGCATCGAAGTGAGCGAACAGGACGGGGTGGTGCACTGGCATACTGACTGGAACCTGCAACCCGTCGCTTTCTGAGCGTCTCCCCATGACCGATCCGATGAACCCCGGCAACGACCGGGAACCCTCCTTTGCGCCCGCCCCACCCCCCGCCGCTTCCGGACTGCAGCCGGGCTGGGAGCGGCAGACCATGGAGCGGTTGATGTTCGCCACCCTGTCGGAGCAGCGATCGGCGCGCCGCTGGCGCACCTTCACGCGCCTGGGCTGGCTGGCGTTCTTTGTGCTGGTGTTCTGGACCCTGCTCTACCGGGGAGGGCCGACGGCCAGCGAGAAGTCCATGCCGCACACGGCGGTGGTCGAGATCCAGGGCGAGATCGCCGCCGACTCGGACAACAGCGCCGAGTTCATCGTCGCCGCCATGAAGGCCGCCTTCGAGGACGCGGGCGCGAAGGGCATCGTGCTGCTGATCAACTCGCCCGGGGGCAGCCCGGTGCAGGCGGGCATCGTCAACGACGAGATGAAGCGGCTCCGGGCCCTGCACCAGAAGCCGGTGTACGTGGTGGTGGAGGAGGCCTGCGCCTCGGCGGCCTACTACATCGCGGCCGGCGCCGACCGGATCTACGTGGACAAGGCCAGCATCGTCGGCAGCATCGGGGTGCTGATGGACGGCTTCGGCTTCGTCGGCCTTATGGACAAGCTGGGCGTGGAACGGCGCCTGATGACCGCCGGCGAGAACAAGGGATTCCTCGATCCCTTCAGCCCGCAGACCGAGAAGCACCGCGAACATGCGCAGCAGATGCTGGACCAGGTCCACCGGCAGTTCATCGACGTGGTCAAGGCCGGCCGCGGCAAGCGGCTGAAGGACACGCCGGAGCTGTTCACCGGCCTGTTCTGGACCGGCCAGCAGGCGGTGGACATGGGCCTGGCGGACCAGCTCGCCAACCTGGACTTCGTCGCGCGCGAGGTGGTCAAGGCCGAGGAACTGGTCGACTACACCCGGCGCGAGAACGTGGCCGAGCGACTGGCCAAGCGCTTCGGCGCCGCCATCGGTGAAGGCGCAATCCGCGCGGTCCGCACGCTGCCGGCGCTGCGCTAGCCGCCGATCAGGAACACGGCGGGCGTGTCGGCGGGCGGCGCGCCCGCTTCTCGTTTCCACTGCCCGGCCGTTCGCATGGCCACGTGCGCGTCGGGCAGGGTCAGGCCGGCGGCGACGCCCAGGCGAGTGTCGCCGCGCAAGGTGTCCAGCAGCGATTGCCACAGGGCGGTATTGCGGTACGGCGTCTCGATGAACAGCTGGGTCTGTCCGGTGCGCAGCGCCAGGGCTTCCAGTTCGCGTATGCGCTGCGTGCGCGGGCCGGGCTGCTGCGGCAGGTAGCCCACGAACGCGAACGACTGCCCGTTCAAGCCGCTGGCCGCCAGCGCGAGCAACAGGGAAACCGGCCCGACCAGCGGCACCACGCGGATCCCCAGCTGGTGCGCCGCCCGCACGACCGACGAACCAGGATCGGCCACGGCCGGCATCCCCGCTTCGCTCACCAGGCCGATGTCGTGGCCTTGTAGCGCCGGCCCCAGCAGGGGCCGCGCATCGAAACCACCGCTGTGATCGCCTTTCTTGTGCACGTCCCGGGGCAGCTCGGTGATGGCCAGCGCCTGCAGCGGCTGCGCCAGCGGAACGATCTCGCCCACCCGCTTCAGGTAGGCGCGCGTGGTCCTGGCGTTCTCGGCGATCCAGTGGCCCAGGCGCGCGGCCACCTCCAGGGTGCCGGCCGGCATCACCTGCTGCAGCGGCGTCGGTACGGGGCAGCCGAAATCCAGCGGGGCAGGGACCAGGAACAGGGTGCCGGCGGCCGCCATCAGGGCACCTGCAGGCCGGCGGCGCGCAGCAGCCGGCAGGTGCGGATCAGCGGCAGGCCGACCAGCGCCGTCGGGTCGTCGCTGTGGATCGCCTCCAGCAGTGCGATGCCCAGCCCTTCGCTGCGGGCGCTGCCGGCACAGTCGTAGGGTTGCTCGATGCGCAGGTAGTTCTCGATCTCGGTGTCGGCGAGCTCGCGGAAGACCACCCGCACCGGTGCGAGGTCCTGCTGCTCGAATCCGCTGTCCGCGCACGCCACCGCCAGCGCGGTCTGGAACACCACGGTGCGCCCGCGCATGCGGCGAAGCTGGGCCGTGGCACGCGCGTGGTCGCCCGGCTTGCCCAGCGGCTCGCCGTCGAGATCGGCCACCTGGTCCGATCCGATCACCACGGCTTGCGGGTGCCGCTGCGCCACGGCGCGGGCCTTGGCCAGGGCCAGCCGTGCCGCCAGTGCCGCCGGCGATTCGCCAGCCCGTGGGGTCTCGTCGACCTCCGGTGCAACCACCTCGAACGGCAAGCCGAGTCGCTCCAGCAACTCACGGCGATAGCGGGACGTCGAACCAAGGATCAGGGGCCGCGAGGCAGGCATGGGCATGCGGCGATTCTCTTACACTGGTCCGGATGAAGAGGTCCTTCAGCCCGCAGCAGCTGGACGTGCGGGCGTTCGCCGAGGAAGGCGCGCAGTTGTCCGGCGAGACGCCGTTGGCCGCGTTCGCCCGGCTGGCCGCCGAGGCGTCGGCCGACCAGCCTGGGCAAGCGGTCGCGTGGTCGGCGCGCGGCGAATTGCGCAACCCCGGCCACCTGCATCCCGAAGTCTGGCTGCACCTCGAGGCGTCTGCCGCCCTGCGGCTGACCTGCCAGCGCTGCCTGGAGCCGGTCGATGTGCCGCTGGCGGTGGACCGGTCCTTCCGCTTCGTCGCCGACGAGGACACGGCGGCTGCGCAGGACGAGGCGGCCGAGGAGGACGTGCTGGCGATCAGCCGCTCGTTCGACCTGCCCGGCCTGGTCGAGGACGAGCTGCTGATGGAGGTGCCCGCCGTGCCGCGGCACGACGTCTGCCCGGTGCCGGTGCGGCTGTCCGCGGCCGACCCGGACTTCGACGCCGGCGAGCCGCGCGAGAACCCGTTCGCCCGCCTGAAGGCCCTCAAACCGGGCAAGTCATAGCGCGGAGTCCGCGATGCCCTATAATGGCGGGCTTCGCGCGAAATGCCAGGCCCTCGTGGCGGCCGCCGCGCTTCCCACCCACCGTCCATGGCGTTTCGCGTTGTGCGAGGCGCCCCAGCATCCAGGAGTCCGGCATGGCCGTCCAGCAAAACAAGAAGTCGCCCTCCAAGCGGGGCATGCACCGTTCGCACAACGCCCTGACGGTGCCGGGTATCGCCGTGGAACCCACCACCGGCGAAACCCACCTGCGCCACCACATCAGCCCGAACGGTTTCTACCGCGGCCGCAAGGTCCTCAAGACCAAGAACGACGCCTGATCCCGTCCGCGGCTAGCAAGAGGCCCGCCGCTGCCTGCGCAGCCCGGGCCTTTTTTGCGCCTGCCGCCCGGACGTGCGCGCCGTTTGCGCAAGGTCGCAGGCCTGTCCGGCGCGAAGCTCTACATTTGAGGACATGACGATTCTGGCCGTCGATTGCATGGGGGGCGATCACGGGACGATGGTGACGCTGCCCGCCTGTCGCCACTTCCTGGATACGCACCCCGAGGCCCGGCTGCTGCTGGTGGGCAGCGGCGAGGCGCTGCAGCGCTTCCATCCCCGGGCCGAACACGTGCCCGCTTCCGAGGTGGTCGCCATGGACGACCCGGTGGAGGTCGCGCTGCGTCGCAAGAAGGACTCCTCCATGCGGCTGGCCATCCAGCAGGTCAAGGACGGCAAGGCCGACGCGGCGGTGTCGGCGGGCAACACGGGCGCGCTGATGGCGCTGGCCCGCTACCTGCTCAAGACGGTGGACGGCATCGACCGGCCCGCCATCGCTTCGCCGCTGCCCAACGCCAAGGGCGGGGCCACCACGGTTCTTGACCTGGGCGCCAACGTCGACTGCACCGAGCAGCACCTGCTGCAGTTCGCCGTCATGGGGTCGGCCCTGGTCTCTGCGCTGAACGACCGCGAGCAGCCCAGCGTCGGCCTGCTGAACATCGGCGAGGAGATCATCAAGGGCAGCGAGGTGATCAAGCGCGCCGGCGAGCTGCTGCGGTCCGCGGCCGCGGCCGGCGACCTCAACTTCCACGGCAACGTGGAAGGCAACGACATCTTCAAGGGCACCACCGACATCGTCGTTTGCGACGGCTTCGTCGGCAACGTGGCGCTCAAGACCAGCGAAGGCCTGGCCAGCATGGTCGGCGGCTTCCTGCGCGAGGAGTTCTCGCGCAACCCGCTGACCAAGGCGGCGGCGCTGTTCGCCTATCCCGTGCTGGCCGCCTTCAAGCGGCGCGTGGACTACCGCCGCTACAACGGCGCCGCGCTGCTCGGGCTGCGCGGGCTGGTGTTCAAGAGCCACGGATCGGCGGACGCATTCGCTTTCGAGCAGGCACTGGCCCGGGCGTATGATGCGGCCCGAAACAACCTGCTCGACCGCGTCCAGGCCCGCATTGCCCACGCCCGGCCCCTGCTGGCCGGTCCCGCGGCAGAAGCCGCAGCAGTCGAGACCCTCTCTTCCGAATGAGCCGATATTCGCGCATCGCCGGCACCGGCAGCTACCTCCCGCCGCGCCGCGTGACCAATGACGACCTCGCCGCCCAGCTTGCGGCGCGGGGCATCGAGACCTCCGACCAGTGGATCGTCGAGCGCACCGGGATCCGGGCGCGCCACTTCGCCGAGCCCGACGTGACCAGCAGTGACCTCGGCGTGTACGCGGCCCGGCATGCGATGGAGGCGGCGGGCTGCGGCCCGGCCGACATCGACCTGGTCATCGTGGCCACCTCGACGCCCGACATGGTGTTCCCCTCGGCGGCCTGCATCCTGCAGAACAAGCTCGGCATCGCCGGCTGCCCGGCGTTCGACGTGCAGGCGGTGTGCAGCGGCTTCGTCTATGCGCTGACGGTGGCCGACGCCATGATCCGCACCGGCAGCGCGAACCGGGCGCTGGTGATCGGCGCCGAGGTGTTCTCGCGCATCCTCGACTTCAACGACCGCACCACCTGCGTGCTGTTCGGCGATGGCGCCGGCGCCGTGGTGCTGGAGGCGTCCGATACCCCCGGCATCCTGGCCAGCGACCTGCACGCCGACGGCAAGCACGTGGGCATCCTGTGCGTGCCGGGCACCGTGGCCGGCGGGCAGGTGCTGGGCGACCCGCTGCTCAAGATGGATGGCCAGGCGGTGTTCAAGCTCGCGGTCGGCGTGCTCGAGAGCTCGGCCCGCGCCACGCTGGCCAAGGCCGGCAAGACCGACGCCGACATCGACTGGCTGATCCCCCACCAGGCCAACATCCGCATCATGCAGGGCACGGCCCGCAAGCTGAAGCTGCCGATGGACAAGCTGGTCGTCACCGTCGACCAGCACGGCAACACCTCGGCCGCCTCCATCCCGCTGGCGCTGGACGCCGCGGTGCGGGAAGGCAAGGTCCGCCGCGGCGACACCTTGATGCTGGAGGGTGTCGGTGGCGGCTTCACCTGGGGCGCGGTGCTGCTGGACTACTGAGTCCGCCGCCCTGCATCCACCCTTTCGTTTTCTCCACGACGACATGAAACCGTTTGCATTCGTGTTCCCCGGCCAGGGTTCACAGGCCGTGGGCATGCTCGACGCCTGGGGCGACCATCCGGCCGTGAAGCAGGTGGTCGCCGAGGCCTCCGAGGCGCTGTCCGAGGACATCGGCCGGCTGATCCAGGAAGGGCCCAAGGAAGCCCTGGGGCTGACCACCAACACCCAGCCGGTGATGCTGGTGGCGGGCGTGGCGGCCTACCGGGCCTGGCTGGCCGAAGGCGGCGAGCCGCCCGCGGTGGTGGCCGGCCATTCGCTCGGCGAGTATTCGGCGCTGGTCGCCGCAGGCGCCCTGAGCTTGGCCGACGCGGCGCCCCTGGTGCGGTTCCGCGCCCAGGCCATGCAGGAGGCGGTGCCGGTCGGTGCCGGCGCCATGGCGGCCGTGCTGGGCATGGATGCACGGAAGGTGGTCGAAGGC
>Ga0196972_1000156_pt1 | contig 55779 bp, 53 predicted proteins | sample S1v_2013CmetaG_FD_148618 | JGI IMG/M metagenome (GOLD analysis project Ga0196972, IMG submission 148618) | Soil microbial communities from Anza Borrego desert, Southern California, United States - S1+v_20-13C | ecosystem: Environmental > Terrestrial > Soil > Desert | place: USA: California...
AGCGGCTGGCGCGTTATACCCGAAAAACCCTGGCGTTCTCCAAGTCGACCCGGATGCACGAAGCGTGCTTAGCCCTGTTTATCTACCGGTACAATCTGGACCAGATCATTCTTTAGTTACTCACTACCCAAAAACCCACCGGCAGATTTGTTGTTTTCCACTTATGCGCCAGTCTACTCCCCCGGCGATACCGGCAATTTCACCACGCCGCGCCAGTTCTGGACGACTACCGCAGGAAATGGCACCGGGGGAAACGGCATCGCCGAATACACCAACCGGGGATTTTTTTCCGCCGGGACCCTTTTCAGTTCACCGGCACTTCCTTCGCCGACTCTCTATTCCCTGGTGAAGGGCCTACTGCTCGACATCGCGGACGTCTGCGCGGAGGCTGAGGCGGCCGAACGGCCCCCTTGCCCTCCCGACCTCTCGGGCAAGATTACGTTCTTTGCAAACACCGTCACCGACAGCCTGCGGCCAAGCGAAACTCGGGATAATCCGCGGGCAGCGAGCTATTCCCTATTCGACCAAGATCTGGAAAAACGTGGAGAGGGCCCCATCTTCGCGCTGAACCGTTTCAACTTCGACGCCGCCCACGAATTCTTAATCCCCCGCGCCGTGGCCTACTCCGCGGGCCTGATCAACTACTTCTTCCGGGGCAAGATGGAAATTTCCCTGCCCGACGAGGGCGTCTACGGTGTCGTGGATCACGCGGTCGAGAAAGTGAAGAACACGGACGGTTTCCGCAAAATCAAGCTGAAGCTCAGAAATATCACGCCTGCCGGAGACGGCATAGAGCCGATGGGAGCTCCCGGCAAGCTCCAGGCGGTGGCCAAGTTTCACCGCAACAGCTGCTATCAGCCGGACCTGTCGGGGGAATACGGCGCCGAGGATGAGAATAATGCCAGGATTAACGACTGGAAACAGTGCCACTCGGAGAACGAAGACATCGTCGTCTCGGAGGAGACCGACGTGCCCGCCGGCATCAATGCCGACGCCCAGCAAATTACTTTCCTCTTCCCGACTCCCATCCCCATCAACGCCACGGACCTCTACCTGCAAGTCGTCTATCGCGGTCCGCTGGGACAGGAGGAAGATGCCGTCGCGGTCGCCACCAAGGACATCTCCGAACCCGACTTCCAAATCGGCAGTTACAACACTATGGAGCAATATTTATGGGGAGGGTTGCCTTTTGGGTTATACCCTTTCAAGCAGTACTATTGTGACCAGATCCTCGAGGTCGATTATGATACCTGCAAGTACCGGTATCGATTCTCCACTTACTTTCGTTTTGTACCCCCGACGAACCTCGATCCCGCCAATCCGGTTGCGACGTATGTAGCGACGGCAGCGATCGAAGACGTTCCGGTGAGCCGGTATGGACGGCTTGCGGTGCTGACCGACCCGGGGGCCTTTTCCGTGTATTGGATGAAAATCTTTCCGGAAGGGTATCCGGCAGGGTCCACTCCGGATCTCAGTTCAGAACCCTCTCTTCATACGTATACATACACTGCGACCATCAACCAACTCGATCCGGAAACCAATAATCTGGATTCCACCCCATACCGCGAGAAACGGGGAATCTATGGTACTCAGGCTATATACGAAACATTAAGCGACCCTAACCTCTCCGAGCCCCCACCGCCAATAAACCCGCTTGATCCCGTGCCTGCGCGGGTAAATTATTGATCCATGCGGGATCCCATTCATGAAACCCGGACTCGAGCCGCCCCTGATTACCCAGGCGCTCGCGCTACTCCCGCTATTCCACGACGCTGCCGGACGTGAAAATCGCAAATCCGGAAAAGCATTCTGCCGAGAAAAGCAGGTCGAGAAGGAGTTCGAGGCGAAGCGGAAAGCTCTGTATACAATCCAAAATGCCCTGCAAACCCTCAAGGACACCCAGCCCAACCAATACGTTGCCGATTATCAAAATTATCTGAAGAGCTTGGAGCGACTCGCGCACGGAAAACGGGGCCAAAAAGATAAAGGGGGCAGACCCCTTTGTAAATTCGCGCGCAAGTACTTCTACCAGGCGCTCACCTCGCCGCCGTTGCCGGACCGGGAGGACAACTGGGGCAAGCTGTTTCAGACTTCGGGCGGGATCCGGCAGCCCGCTTCCGTGTGGAGGTGCGCCCATGGAACTACCCCGCATCATTCTGCACTTATATCTTCTTCTCACCGCACTATCGCTGCCGGCGTGCGCCAGGACCTATTCGGCCAGACCCATTACCGCGACCGTAATTGACACCGATACCCAGGAGCCGCTGGAAGGTGTCAACGTGGTGGCGGACTGGGTACTCTACGACCCTGCGTGGCGAGGTACCGGAGAGTTGGAAATAATAGAAGCGGTCACGGACGAGCAAGGTCAGTTCCATATCCCCGGCTGGGGACCGAAAGCGGTTCCCAGCCACTTGCCGTATGGCACGAGACTGGGAAACGACGATCCAGCGCTGCAATTCTTCAAGGGTGGCTATCGGATTCGCGTCTTGGTCAATAGTCGGCAGCCGGAACGGCTCCGGCCCGAGAACGACATCCCCGTGCGCTATTCCGACTGGGACGGCAAGGTCATCAAGCTGGAAAAGTTCAAAGGCACTTTGGAGGATTACGGGAAATATATTCATGACCCAATGCAATATATGGGTAGTGGAATTCCCTGCCCATGGAAAAAAAACGCCGCGCCTGTATGCCGCGTTGATCAGGGAACGAGAACGTCTCGATAGCCTGGGTAGCCATAACACCAATCTTCCTTCCCTACAGGCTATGGAAAACTACTTCAGCTTTGAAAATTGTGGTTCCGCCAGGGAATTCTTCCGGGAGTACCTGCAATGAGCAGACTAACTTCCAAGCTGTTGGGGGTGGCGTCGGCAGCTATGCTGGGCGCATCGGCTTTCGCCTATGAAATGCCGACTCACCGTGTGCTATCTGAGCAGGCGGCAGTAAAGTCCAGACTGAGCCAACCCGATGTTCTGGCCGATCTGGGGCTCACCAAACCCATCACTGATCTCACTCAAACCTTTCCGATCGATTACGGCTCGTGCCGCCGAAAATAGCAGACGATTACGGGACCCAAGTATTAGCTGGCCCGAAGTTGAAAGTTGAGGCCGAAAGACCTATTCTTGCGCGATTTGGGGCCACGCCTGCGCCTATCCGCATACGCATATGAGCCTCCGCCTCGTCGCGGCTCCGCCACCCGATGTCTTGATATCTCCTGAGAGAAATGGCATGACCGAAAGCAATCAACCCCGCGTTTTCGAAAACGTTCCCAGCCCGTTTTGCGGCATAGCCTCGGACGACCTGAAAATCGAAGTCGAGGGCCAGCGGGTCAGAATCCTCGAGAACGGTGACGCCGTAACGATTCCCGGCTTCGAGCAAGAGATCGCCGACGCCGCTCCGCGCATTGCCGGAAATCCGGCCACGCTGGATCAGGCGGTCGCACGCGCCGCGGAAATATTGAAAAGCGCACACCTCCCGGTATTCAGCGGCTTCGGCACCGATGTCAATGAAACCCGCGCGGCCCTGTCCCTGATTGATCGTTGCCGTGGCGTTTTCGATCAAATGCGTGCAGAAGGCGGTTTGCGCAATCTTTTGGTGCTGGCCGATTCCGGCTGGATGGCGACGACCCTGGGCGAACTCAAGAATCGGGTGGAGGTTCTGGTTTCGTTCGGCACCGATATCGAACTCAATTTCCCGCGCTTCTTCGAACGCTTCATCTGGAACAAGGAAACGCTGTTCAACGGTGACACCGGCAAGCGCGAAATCATCTTCATCGGCCGCGCCCCGTCCGGCCAGGCGGCCACCGCCCCCGACGGCCGCCCGCCGAAGGTCATTCCCTGTGCCCAGGAGAGCCTGCCGGATGTGGCGGCGGCGCTTTCGGCGCTGGCCAAGGGCGCGAAACTTCAAGCGGAACAGGTCGCCGGCATCCCCGTCTCGGAGCTGCAATCGGTCGTGGATCGGTTGCGCCGAGCCAATTACAGCGTGGTGACCTGGGCTGCGGGGCAGCTTGCCCTTCCTAACGCCGAACTGACCGTACAGCAGCTGTGCCAAATGGTGGCAACGCTGAATAAAGACAGCCGCGCCGCCGTATTGCCGCTGGGCGGACAGGACGGCGATCGCACCGCCAGCCAGGTGTCCTCGTGGATCAGCGGTTATCCCACGCGCGTCAGCTACGCCCGCGGTTACCCCGAATACGACCCCTACCACAACGGCGCGGCGCGACTCCTCGCGAACGGCGAAGCGGACGCCCTGTTTTGGGTATCGAGCCTGAGCTCTACACCGCCTCCGGCGAGCAACGTACCTACGGTCGTTATCGGCCGCTCGGGAATGCGCTTCGAATCCGAACCTGAGGTATTCATCCCGGTGGGCATACCGGGCATCGACTTTGCCGGCCAAATGTACCGTTGCGACAATGTCGTCGCCCTGCCGCTGTACCAGCTTCGTCAGTCCGATCTGTTGAAAGCATCCGATGCGCTTCGAGCGATCGAGCAAGCGCTCGGCACCAACGCCTAGAGCGATTTTCACCACGGCTTATCGGTTCCCGTCGGGAAGGACGATCGTAGGTCGGGAATCCTTTCCCGACCTACCGGCTCGGCAAGGGGCTTTGTTGGAAGGGTCGCGACTAAAGCGACCGTTTGCGATTGGAAGGGGCGTCCTGGCGCTCCCAGGACGGCCGTTTGCGATTGGGAAGGGATGGCCGACCTACAAACCGTGGGTTCCGCTACACCGAATCGGAAAATGCTCTAGCCACGGCTCCAGATAGTGCTTATTCCCTCCCGGTTTGCTCCGGAGCGTAACGGGATAAACCGGGAGGATGAGTACGCAGCCAACGCGTTCACGCGTTTCAGAGACTGCTCTTTGCCCCTACCCCATACTCCGGCGACCTCTTTTACATCCGACTCGATACTGTCGAGTTGAAAAGTTAAACCGGGTTGCTTATTCTTCCGAGCTATACCGAGCCAGCGGAAGAGGCATTGTGTCAGATCGATTCATGTTCGTCCGCCGCCTGTTTTCGAAGACCGCGCCGTTTTTGCATAACTTCGCGAAAACGTCGGTCCAAGAATGGGAAAGCGGTGAGTGCTTTACTGAAATCCGGACACAATTCGCCTTTCGTGGCTAGGAATGGCTCCATAAAGACCATTTACATCAGTTCGATGCCAGTACCGCCTTTTCATCCCACCCATCGATCTCCAGCGTCGTTGTATTACGACCGCGGCGGCAAAGCCGATCCGCTGAGATTGTTATTAACGGCGACCCCGAGGTGCGACCGCCCGGACTGGGTCGGATTCCGGATGTAACCGGACCAGCGGTATCACCTTGCGGTAACGATCCACAGGAGAGCTTGTTTCATGCTGATTAAACTTACGGGCGGCACTGTCTACGATCCTGCGCACGACATCGATGGCCAAGTGTTGGACATATACGTCCGCGACGGCCGGATCGTAGCTCACTCCGATGTCCAGGGCATGGCGCCCGATCAGGAATACGATTGCCGCGGCAAAGTGATCATGGCCGGGGCTATCGACATGCACACGCATATCGGCGGCGGAAAGGTTACGATCGCCCGCAACCTCCTGCCGGAGGACCACCGCGCCGATCCATCGCCCCGCGCGGGACTGAAGCGCGCCGGCTGCGGCCATGCCGCGCCCTCCACGCTGACCACCGGTTATCGTTATGTGGAAATGGGGTACACCGCAGGCTTCGAACCGGCGGTGCTTCCCATCAACGCTCGCCAAGCGCATATGGAAATGGCCGACGTACCCCTCATGGACGTGGGCGGCTACGCCATGCTCGGCAGCGACGATTTCTTTCTGCGCCTGCTCTCGTCCGGCGCCGACCAGGAGGTCATCAACGATTACGTGGCCTGGACTCTGCACTCCAGCCAATGCATCGGCATCAAGGTGGTCAATCCCGGCGGAATCAGCGCGTTCAAATTCAACCAGCGCAAGCTGGATCTGGACGATCAGCATAGCTATTACGGCGTCACGCCGCGCCAGGTTCTGCAGAAACTGGCCAGGGCGGTACACGAATTGGGCGTACCTCACCCTCTGCACGTGCACGGCTGCAATCTAGGGGTGCCGGGCAATCTGGAGACGACGCTGAACACGATCGGCGGCATCGAAGGCTTGCCGATGCATCTGACCCATATTCAGTTCCACAGTTACGGCACCGAGGGTGACCGCAAGTTTTCTTCGGGTGCGGCGCAGATTGCCGAAGCGATCAATAAGAACCGCAATATCACGGCGGATGTGGGGCAAATCCTGTTCGGCCAGACCGTCACCGCGTCGGGCGACTCCATGCGCCAGTTCGCCAATGCCCATCATGCCCATCCGAACAAATGGGTGTGCATGGATATCGAGTGCGATGCCGGCTGCGGCGTAGTGCCGTTCAAGTACAGGGACCAGAATTTCGTCAATGCGCTGCAATGGTGCATCGGACTCGAAATCTTCCTGCTGGTGGACGATCCCTGGCGTATTTTCCTTACCACCGATCATCCTAACGGCGCACCCTTCACCACTTATCCGCATTTGATTCGGCTGCTGATGGACAAGAGCTTCCGCAACGACATGCTCTCGACCATCAACGCCGATGCCGCCGCGCTGAGCACGCTCGGCGCCATCGACCGCGAGTACAGTTTGTACGAGATCGCGATCATGACCCGCGCCGGTGCCGCCCGGCTTTTAGGGCTCAGCGACCGCGGCCATTTGGGCGCAGGGGCCGCTGCGGACATTACGGTGTACACCGAACAAGAAGACAAGGAGGCGATGTTCACCAAACCGGACTATGTGTTCAAGGATGGCGAACTGGTCGTGCGCAATGGCGAGGTCGTCAAAATCGTCTGGGGGAACGTGCATACGGTCAAGCCGGAATTCGACCGCGCCGGCATCGAAGGTCAGCTGCGGGATTATTTCGACCGCTATCACACTATGAAAATGGACAATTTCATCATCCGCGACTGGGAAATCGAAGGCGACGGGCGCAGCAAGATCCTTGCTCACCCTTGCCAGGGACGGGCCTAGCGGGAAATGGCACACGCCGTCCTCTATCGAGCAACCCCTAGCCCGTTCGCGAGCATTCTATCCTGCGAAAGCGCTGAACAATCGACACGAAGAGCGCCTAGCATCATGACTTTTGCCGCCATGTCCTGGATCGAGACCGATATCCTACAAGTAGAACAAACAAGCCGTGAGGAACTGCATGAACATTAACGGCGTCCAGATCGATGCGACTTTCGCCGAAGCCTTTCCGATGAGGGCCACACGGGTCATCATCACCGCCCAGAATTTGAAATGGGCTTATCATGCGGCTCAGGCCATGACAGGCTTCGCCACCTCGGTCATCGCCTGCGGCTGCGAAGCGGGCATCGAGCGCGAACTCGATCCGAGCGAGACACCGGACGGACGACCCGGCATTTCCGTGTTGATCTTCGCCATGGGCGGCAAGGGCTTAGCCAAACAGGTGGAAACCCGCGCCGGCCAGTGTGTACTGACCTCTCCCACCTCGGCGCTGTTCGCCGGCATCAGTGAAGGCGAAAAGATTCCCTTGGGCAAGAATCTTCGCTTCTTCGGCGACGGATTCCAGATAGCCAAGCGCATCAACGGTAAACGCTATTGGCGCGTTCCGGTGATGGACGGCGAGTTCCTCTGCGAAGACACCACCTGCACCGTCAAGGCGGTCGGCGGGGGCAACTTTCTGATCCTGGCCGAGAGCCAGCCGCAGGCTTTGGCCGCGTGCGAAACCGCCATCGAAGCCATGAAAAAGATCCCCAATGTCATCATGCCTTTTCCCGGCGGCGTGGTACGCTCGGGCTCGAAGGTCGGCTCCAAGTACAAAGCCTTGTCGGCGTCGACCAACGACGCGTTCTGCCCCACGCTCAAGGGTCAAACCAAGACGGATTTGAGCCCCGAAATCGAATCGGTCATGGAAATCGTCATCGACGGATTAACCGATGAAGACATCAAGAAGGCCATGCGGGCCGGCATCGAGGCGGCGTGCAGCCTGGGCGCCGAAAACGGCATACGCCGCATCAGCGCGGGCAATTACGGCGGCAAATTGGGTCCCTTCCTATTCCATCTCCAGGAGATCATGGCATGACGGCGCTAACCTTCACGCTGAAGGCCGAAACCAAGCAACGGGTCGACGTGTCCCCATTGACGCCGGACCGACTCGCCGACAGACCCGCGAACGACATCGGCGCCGAATTGCTGCAATGCGGCAACCGGCAAATCCGTGCCGATGAACTGTTCTCGATCGAAGGGCAAAATTCCGACTGTCTGATCTTTCGAGGCAGCAGCAAGCTCGATTACATAGGCAAGGGCATGAGCCGGGGCGAAATCCGCGTCGAGGGCGATGCCGGCAGCTATCTAGGCATGCACCTCAAAGGCGGACGCATCGTCGTAAACGGCAACGTCGACGCTTATGCCGCTTGCGAGATGAAAAACGGTGAAATTTTGATCCGTGGCAACGCCGGGGATTTCCTTGGTGCCTGCCTTCCTGGCAACAAGAAGGGCATGGCCGGCGGCGTCGTTATCGTCAAGGGAAATGCCGGTGATCGCGTGGGCGATCATCTGCGGCGCGGCGCCATTCTCATCGAGGGCGATGCCGGGTGTTACCTGGGCTCCCGCATGACGGCCGGCACCATCGCCGTCCTCGGCAAAGTCGGGGACCACCTCGGCTATGCCATGAACCGGGGCACCGTGCTGCTCGCTCAGATGCCCCCGTCCATTCCTTCCACCTTCAACGATTGCGGCGCTCATACACTGGGTTTTATACCGCTCCTTCTAAAAGGCTTCCGGGGACTCGAGACCCGCTTCTCCGAGATGTCCGACCCGCTCAAGCGGGTGCGACGCTATGCCGGGGACATGTGCGGACTGGGCAAGGGCGAAATACTCGTAGCCCTCTGACGGCGTCACGCCGGTTGCGATTCGCAAATCGGCAGGCAAAAAACTCATCTGGTTGACGGATTTAGGCATACACGGTTATCATTCCGCGTTTAAAAGAATTTTCTGCGTTGGAGCCAACAAAAATGTACGCGGTTATACAAACAGGCGGCAAGCAATATCGGGTGAAACAGGGCGACGTCGTTAAGGTCGAAACCCTGAGCGCCGACGCCGGCCAGCAAATCGAATTCGACAAAGTATTGATGGTTCAGACGGATTCCGGCTTAAAAGTAGGCAAACCCTTCATTGATGGCGGCAAAGTAACCGCAACCATCAAAGCTCATGGCCGGCACCCGAAAGTTAAAATCGTCAAGTTCCGTCGGCGTAAGCACTACATGAAACAGGCGGGCCACCGGCAGAATTACACGGAAATTCAGATCACCGGTATCACTGCCTAATCGAATAGCGAGGAATCACGATGGCGCATAAAAAAGCAGGCGGCAGTTCACGCAACGGCCGCGACTCAGAATCCAAACGACTCGGCGTGAAACGTTTCGGCGGTCAATTCGTGCAGGCTGGCAGCATTATCGTGCGGCAGCGCGGCACCAAGTTCCATGCCGGTGAAAATGTAGGCTGCGGACGAGACTATACGCTTTTCGCATTGGCCGACGGACAGGTCCAGTTCAAAGTGAAAGGCCCGCTCAAGCGCAAATACGTCAGTATCGTTCAAAGCGAAGCCTAAGGATCAAAGCGGCTCTACCGGCCGCCCCTTTAAACAGGAAGAAGCCTCGTCCGTGACGGGGCTTTTTTGTCATTACCATGAAGTTTGTTGACGAAGCGGAAATTCGGGTGGAAGCGGGCGATGGCGGCAATGGCTGCGTCAGCTTTCGTCGCGAAAAATATGTTCCTTTCGGCGGCCCCGACGGGGGTGACGGAGGTGACGGCGGCAGCGTTTATCTGGTCGCCTCCACCAACCTCAACACGCTGGTTGATTTCCGTTTTCACTCGCGATTCCGCGCCGAACGCGGACAAAACGGGTCGGGCGGCAACTGCACCGGCCATTCGGGCGCCGACTACATTGTTCACGTGCCCACCGGCACCGAGATATTCGATGCCGAAACCGGCGAAAAGCTCGGCGACCTGGTCAAGGAAGGCGAAAAATTATTGGTGGCCCGAGGCGGTTTTCACGGCCTCGGCAATACCCGTTTCAAAAGCAGCGTCAATCGTGCGCCGCGCAAGGCTACCAGCGGAACGCCGGGCGAAAGGCGAACCCTGCGCCTGGAGTTGAAGCTCATCGCGGATGTCGGACTGCTGGGCATGCCCAATGCCGGAAAATCCAGCTTGATTCGCAGCGTGTCCGCCGCACGTCCCAAGGTCGCGGACTATCCTTTTACGACACTGCACCCAAACCTAGGCGTCGTACGCGTCGACGATCAACGCAGTTTCGTCATGGCCGATATTCCAGGCCTGATCGAGGGCGCATCGCATGGAGCGGGGCTCGGAGTCCAGTTCCTGAAGCATCTTGCCCGTACCAAGCTGCTGCTCCACGTAGTGGATGTCGAACCCTACGAAAGCGTGGAAGACCCGATTACAGCGGCACAAAAAGTGATTGCCGAGCTTCAACAATGGGACCAAGGCCTGGACCAGAAGCCGCGCTGGCTGGTTTTGAACAAGATCGATCGGCTCGCCGACGACGCAGCTCAACAGCGCGGCCGCGAAATCATAGAGGGTCTCGAATGGACCGGCCCCGTCTTCAAGGTCTCCGCCGTTCGTGGCGACGGCCTCAATGACTTGATCTACCGCATTATGGAGTTCCTCGAGCAGGATCAAATAAAAGATGCAGAACAGGACTGAATTCGCCCGCGCTCGCCGCGTCGTCGTCAAGATCGGCAGCGCTTTGCTGACTGGAGGCGGTCGCGGACTGGATATGCCCGCAATCCATGATTGGGTGGCCCAAATTGCCGCCTTACGCCACCAGAACGTAGAAATTATCTTGGTCTCTTCAGGCTCGGTCGCCGAAGGGATGTGCCGGCTGGGCTGGAAAACCCGCCCTCGCTCCTTGCACGAACTGCAGGCCGCCGCTGCCGTAGGACAGATGGGCTTGATTCAGACTTATGAATCTCTCTTTCAACAGCACGATCTGCATACCGCGCAAATTCTGCTGACCCACGACGATCTATCGGATCGGCAGCGCTACCTTAATGCCCGAAGCACCATGCTCACGCTGCTCCAACTAGGGGTGGTGCCGGTCATCAACGAAAATGATACGGTCGCGAACGAGGAAATCCGCTTCGGCGACAACGATACGCTGGCAGCCTTGGTGGCGAATCTCTTGGAAGCGGGCCTGTTAATCATCTTGACCGATCAAAAGGGACTCTACGAACGCGATCCGACGCTAGACTCCACAGCCCAGCTCGTTCATCAGGCCAGCATTAATGATTCGAGCCTGAGCGAAATGGTAGGCGAGAGTCGCAGCGGACTCGGACGAGGCGGCATGATTACAAAACTGCGCGCCGCTCGACTGGCCTCCCGGTCCGGAACGGCAACGATTATTGCCAGCGGGCGGGAGCAGAATGTCATGACGAGGGTGATCAGCGGCGAAGAATTAGGCACCTTCCTAGTCCCGGACGTATCCCCCATGCTGGCTCGTAAGCGTTGGCTAGCCGGACAGCTCAAACTCAAGGGCAGACTGCATCTGGACGACGGCGCCGCACGCGTCCTGAGAGAAGACGGCAAAAGCCTCTTGCCCATCGGCGTAACCGCCGTGGACGGCGATTTCCACAGAGGCGACCTAGTCGCTTGTGTGGATATGGCGGGGAACGAGGTCGCTCGTGGACTGGTGAATTACGGCGCCGACGAAACGCGGATCATCATCCGACAACCGAGCTCGCAAATCGAATGCCTGCTTGGATATGTCGATGAACCGGAACTGATTCACCGCGACAATTTGGTACTGGCCTGAGAGAGGCAGGCGGACTAGCCCGCCTCGTCTTTCCGCCAGATGCTTAGGCGGATGCGCTCAGGGCTAGCGCTTTAACTCGGGCGTTGAGACGGCTCTTGCTACGAGCAGCCTTGTTCTTGTGAATCAAGCCCTTGTTGACAGAAGAGTCGATAACGGGAACCGCGGCGCGGAATGCGGCCTGCGCTTGCTCCAAGTCGCCGGATTCTACCGCCAGAATGACCTTCTTGATGAAGGTCCGCAACCGGCTGCGCTGAGCCGCGTTGTGGGCACGATGTTTTTCCGATTGTTTGGCGCGTTTTTTTGCTGAAGCAATGTTAGCCAAGGTGAAAACCTCTAATCCAAATCGTTGGAAGCGAATTCAATATTGTCGTCACAAGTAACTCAAGAGTCAATAGCCCACTTTTACGATAATAATTGAATCAGACGTTTTGACGGGGTAAAACTCATCGTTCTCAGGCGGACCAATGCGGAGTTTAGCGGCATTTCCGCAGCCGTGCCTTGACCGTGCAAATTCCTTATACTACGGCCCTTTATTCAACGACAGCACTGGTTTTAGGCTCTGAGCAAACATTTACTCAAATCCACTGCGGCCGTCGGCGGAATGACATTCGTCTCCCGCCTGCTTGGGTTCGTTCGAGACGTGATCATCGCCCGTTATTTCGGCGCCGATCCCGGCACTGACGCATTCTTTGTCGCCTTTCGAATTCCCAACTTCCTGCGCCGCCTCTTTGCCGAAGGCTCCTTCTCGCAGGCTTTCGTGCCGGTGCTGTCGGACTACAAAGAGCGTCACGATCAGACAGAGCTCAGATTGTTTTTGGATCGTACGGCGGGCAGCTTGTCGGTAGCGTTGTTGCTAATAACCCTTGCCGGAATCATCGCCGCACCGGTTCTGATCATGTTGTTTGCGCCCGGTTTCTATCGAAATGCGGCGCAATTCGAGCTCAGCGTGGAGATGCTGCGCATCACCTTTCCGTATCTTTTCTTTATTTCGCTCACGGCATTCGCCGGAGGCATTCTGAACACCTGGGGCCGTTTTGCCGTACCGGCCTTCACGCCGGTTTTTCTGAATCTCCTGATGATTGCCGCAGCGATTTGGCTCGCGCCTTACATGTCGGCTCCGATTACCGCCTTGGCCTGGGGCGTGCTCATCGCCGGCATCGTGCAACTTGCATTTCAAGTTCCAGCGCTCCTCAGGGCAGACCTCCTGCCGAGACCTCGCTACGGATTTCGCGACCCCGGCGTTCGCCGCATCTTGAAATTGATAGGGCCCGCGATTTTTGGGGTTTCCGTGACCCAGATGAACATGTTGATCAATACTTTGATCGCCTCGTTTTTGGTGTCCGGCAGCGTTTCCTGGCTTTACTATTCCGATCGCCTCGTGGAATTTCCTTTGGGCATTTTCGGCGTCGCCATAGGCACTGTGATGCTGCCTCACTTGTCGAAAAATCATGCGAGCCGTGATCGGGACGGGTTCTCCCGATCGCTGGACTGGGCTCTCCGTTGGGTGGTCCTGATCGGTTTGCCGGCTACCTTGGGGCTTGCGCTACTTGCCAAACCGATGATTTCCACCCTTTTTCAGTACGATCAGTTTTCTACTCATGATGCCGAGATGGCCAGCCGGAGCCTGATAACTTACTCCACCGGATTGATTGGGTTTATCGCGATCAAGGTGCTGGTTCCGGGCTTCAGCTCGAGACAGGATCTCCGCACCCCGGTCAGATATGGCTTCTATGCCATTATCGCCAACCTCGCGCTGAATCTAGCTTTAATTTTTCAGCTTGCACCGATCGGCTGGGGCCACGCGGGCCTCGCTCTGTCGACGGCGTTGGCGGCTCTCCTTAATGCCGGGCTGCTCCTTTCCAAGCTTTTGAAGGAGCGGATTTATAAACCGGAACCGGGATGGCCGATCTTCCTGCTGCGTGTGGCGCTCGCCAGCGGCGTCATGGTCCCGATCCTGGTTTATGCATCCAATGCCCATCCGTGGCAGACCTGGTCGTTGACCGACCGAATTTCACATCTCGCACTATGGATTCTGTTGGGCCTATCGGTTTATGTGTCTTGCCTTACTCTAACCGGGCTCCGTCCGAAGCATATGCTGGTTCCAGAAGGCACCTGAGCACCGAGGACGTCATATGCATTTAATTCAAGGACTTGCCAATCTAAAGCTTCCCGAAGGGGGTTGCGTTGCCACCATCGGCAACTTCGATGGCGTCCATATCGGTCACCGCCAGGTGATCGAGAGGCTGGCGGAAGCAGGGCGGAGACTAGGCTTGCCGGTCGTGGTCGTCCTGTTCGAACCGCAGCCGCGGGAATATTTTTTCCCGAGCGAAGCACCGGCCCGCTTGACTCGTCTTCGGGAAAAATTGGCTCATTTGGCGAACTTGCCGGTCGACCAGGTATTACTGCTGCGATTCAACCGACATCTCGCGAATTTGCTGCCGGAAAGTTTCATCCAAAACATTCTGCTCAAGGGATTGCGGATCAAATATCTGGTGGTTGGAGACGATTTCAGGTTCGGCAGGAACCGGCTCGGCAACTTTGCCTTGCTGCAGCAAGCCGGGAGAGAATTCGGCTTCGAAGTGGTCGATACGCCATCGGTATTGGTGGATGGACGGCGCGTCAGCAGCACTCTAATCCGCGAAGCCCTCGCGGCAGGCGATTTGGCTGGAGCAGCGCGGCTCTTGGGACGTCCGTATTCGGTCTGCGGACGCGTTATTCATGGCGCGAAGCGTGGCCGAATGCTCGGCTTCCCTACAGCCAACATATTGATGAGACGGAAAAACACTCCTGTCCAGGGCGTGTTTGCCGTTACAATGTCCGGAATAGGCGAACATCCGCTGCCCGGGGTTGCAAACGTAGGCATACGCCCAACCGTCGCGGGTGAGCGTACGGTGCTTCTCGAAACCTATTTGCTGGACTTCTCCGGAGACCTCTACGGAAAGCTGGTGGAAATCGTTTTTCACCGCAAGCTCCGGGACGAAAAGCGCTTCGACGGCTTGGCCGAACTGCGGATCCAGATCGAGCGGGACGTCATGGCTGCACGAAGCTATTTCGCCATCTCAAATCCAACACCATCCTCTGCATCATGAGCACGGATTACAAATCGACACTGAATTTACCCAGCACCGACTTCCCCATGAAGGCCAACCTGCCGCAGCGCGAGCCCGAGCAGCTCGAGCGTTGGCGGAGCATGGATCTTTACCGGAAGATTCGGGAAGCATTCCGTGGGCGTCCCCAATTCATCCTTCATGACGGACCGCCCTACGCCAACGGCGAAATCCACATCGGCCATGCCGTAAACAAAGTGTTGAAGGACATCATCGTCAAGAGCAAGGGATTCAGCGGTTTCGATGCGCCCTACGTGCCGGGCTGGGATTGCCACGGTCTGCCGATCGAATTGATGGTGGAGAAAAAGATCGGCAAGGCCGGTGTGCAGGTTAACCCTTCCGACTTCCGCAAAGCCTGCCGGACTTATGCGGCCGAACAGGTGGATACCCAGCGCCGTGAGTTCATTCGACTGGGCGTTTTCGGCGATTGGGAAAATCCTTACCTGAGCATGGATTTTCGCTTCGAAGCCGACATCGTGCGTGCCTTAGGGCGTATTTCCGCGCGCGGCCATCTGGTGAAAGGGGCGAAGCCGGTGCATTGGTGTACCGATTGCGGCTCTGCGCTGGCCGAAGCCGAGGTCGAATACGAGAACAAACGCGCGATCGCCATCGACGTGCGGTTCAGAGTACTCGACGAAACGGCGCTGATCCAGCGTTGTCATTCGGTGCCGGGGCATCCGGGCGAAGGCCCGCTGTCGGTCGTTATCTGGACGACGACCCCCTGGACCCTGCCGGCCAACCAGGGCGTGGCACTCAATCCGGGTCTCGATTATGCGGTGGTGCAATGCCAGGAACCGGCGGAACGATTGGTCGTGGCCGAAGCCCTGATGAAAGATGTCATGATGCGTTGCGGCATTAACGATTACCGTGTCGTGGCGTATTGCAAAGGGGCCGATCTCGAGGGATTGATGCTGCAGCATCCATTTTACGAGCGCGAGGTGCCGATCGTCCTCGGCGAACACGTGACGCTCGACGCCGGTACCGGCGCGGTGCATACGGCGCCCGGCCATGGCCAGGAAGACTATGTCGTCGGTCAGCGCTATGGACTGCCGGTCGAAAATCCCGTGGCGGATGACGGCAAATTCTTGCCGAGCACGCCGCTGTTTGCCGGCGAACACGTCATGACCGCCAACGGCCATGTGGTCGAGGTGCTCAAAGAACGCGGCGCACTGCTGCACGAAGCGCGCATCGAGCACAGTTATCCGCATTGTTGGCGGCACAAGACGCCGGTCATCTTCAGAGCCACGCCGCAGTGGTTCATCGCCATGGACAAGAATGATCTTCGCCGCCAGGCCCTGGAGGAAATCCAGAAAGTGGAATGGATACCCGATTGGGGACAGGCGAGAATCGAAGGCATGGTCGCCAACCGGCCCGACTGGTGCGTCTCCCGGCAGCGGAACTGGGGCGTGCCGATTGCCTTGTTCGTCCACCGCGAGACCGGTGACCTCCACCCCCGTACGGAGGATCTGATCGAAGCGGTTGCGCAACGGGTCGAGGAACGGGGAATCGATGCGTGGTTCGATCTCGATCCTGCGGAATTGTTGGGCGAAGTGGCGGCGCAGTACCAGAAGATCAACGATACGCTGGATGTCTGGTTCGATTCGGGCGTCAGCCACTTCTGCGTGCTGGATCGGCGGGAGGACCTGCATTCGCCGGCCGATTTATATCTCGAAGGCTCGGACCAGCATCGCGGCTGGTTCCAATCGTCCTTGCTCGCCTCCGTGGCGATCCGTGACACCGCGCCGTACCGGCAGGTGCTGACCCACGGCTTCACCGTGGATGCGGAAGGCAAGAAAATGTCGAAATCCAAGGGCAATGTCGTGGCCCCGCAGAAAGTGATGCAGAACCTCGGGGCGGATATCCTGAGGCTTTGGGTCGCGGCGACCGACTACCGGGCCGAGATGAGCGTTTCCGACGAGATTCTGAAGCGCACGGCGGACGTTTACCGGCGACTGCGGAATACCGCTCGCTATCTGCTCGCGAACATGAACGGCTTCGACCCGGAGCGGCATTCGGTCGAACCCGAAAACATGCTGACACTCGACCGCTGGGCGGTGGACCGGGCTTTCCGTCTGCAGCAGGAAATCGTCGAAGCCTACGAGACCTACCAGTTCAACCTGGTCTATCAAAAGGTCCACAATTTCTGTTCCATCGACCTGGGCAGCTTCTATCTCGACGTGCTGAAAGATCGCCAGTACACCTGCCGGGAGGACAGCCTCCCGCGGCGATCCGCACAGACTGCGATGTACCACATCGCCGAGGCTTTGACGCGCTGGCTGGCGCCCATCCTGAGCTTCACGGCCGATGAAATCTGGCGTCATTTGCCCGGCAAGCGGAGCGAATCGGTATTTCTGGAGACCTGGTACGACGGATTGTTCCCGCTGGACGAATCCTCTCCGTTCAACCGCGAGTTCTGGGATTTCCTGCTCAAAGTCCGCGAGGCGGTGAGCAAGGAACTGGAAGTACTGCGGGTGCGCGGTGAGATCGGCTCGTCCCTGGACGCCGAAGTCGAGCTTTACGGCAGCCAACCGATTCTCGAACGCCTTGCGCCGATCGAGAGCGATCTTCGATTCGTGTTCATCACCTCATACGCGAATCTGCGGTCCGAAGGGAGCAGCGATACGCTTCCGACGGGGATCGAGGGACTGGAATTGAAAGTCCGAGCGTCCGACAAACCCAAATGCGTTCGCTGCTGGCACCACCGCGAGGATGTCGGCAAGCATTCCGATCACCCCGAGCTTTGCGGCCGTTGCGTCGAGAACGTAGCCGGGCAAGGCGAAACCCGTCTTTACGCCTGACCCTCATGTTGAACTGGCTTTGGCTTTCCGCACTCGTTATTGGCTTGGACCAATTCACGAAGCAGCTGGTCGATCGCTCGATGCAGCTTTACGAATCGATCGGCCTGCTGCCCTTTTTCCAGCTCACTTATTTACGCAATCAGGGTGCCGCGTTCAGCTTCCTGAGTCAGGCCGGAGGATGGCAGCGGTGGTTCTTCATCGGCCTAGCCATCGCTGCCAGTGGCGCCATCTGCTATTGGCTGAGCCGGCTCGGCAAGGATCAACGGTGGGAAGCCGCCGCTTGGGCGCTGATTTTGGGCGGGGCGCTCGGCAACCTCATCGACCGGATCATTTACGGATACGTTATCGATTTTCTCGACGTATTTTATGGAGAATGGCACTGGCCGGCCTTCAACGTGGCCGATTCCGCGATCACCGTGGGCGTAACGATGCTGCTGATCGACTCCGTGAGACCGCGGCAGTCGACGGCCAGCTTGGTGTAACCCAGGATAAGCGCGGCGCTCCCGGCAAACGGCTCGGGAATGCTGGACCGAGCGATTGGGAGCCGATCGGCTCACGAAAGTACCCGACGTAGGCCGGCCATCCATTGCCGATATCATGCAGAAAACGGATTGTAGGCCGGGATAAGCGTAGCGTTCCCGGCGCAAGCGGATCTGCCGGGAACGGCTATCGCCTTATCCCGGCCTACGATAGCTGCACCTTAAAGAAAAACTTTCTTGTCTCTGGTCCGAACACCCCTGGCGGACAACAACCGGTAAAGCCTGTCCCAATCGAAACTCGGACCCGGATCGGTTTTGCGCCCCGGAGCGATGTCGCTGTGACCGACGATCCGGTCCGGTGACAAGCCTGGATAATTCGCTAGCAAGGCAGAGAGTAAATCAGCTAGGTGCTCGTATTGCTGATCGGTATAGGGAATATCGTCGGCCCCTTCCAACTCGATGCCGATCGAGAAATCATTGCAGCGCTCCCGCCCCTGATAATTGGAGACTCCGGCATGCCAGGCGCGCCGATGGAACGGAACGAATTGAACAATTTCGCCGTCCCGTCGGATAAGCGCATGAGCCGATACCCGCAAGCCGCATATGCTCTCGAAATAAGGGTGGGCAGTGGGCTCCAAAGTATTGGTGAACAAACATTCGATCCAATCGCCGCCGAACTCGCCCGGCGGCAAACTTATGCCATGAATGACCACCAGGGACATATCCCCTGCATCCGGCCGGTCGTCACAGTTGCAGCTCTCTAGCCGCCTCGCACCCGCCAACCAATGATCGATGACCTTCATTTTCTGAACCGAATCGAAAAATAGCTCGACTTTAACACCGAGCCGGTTTGCCGGATAGACGACCGGCATTCTCATTTCGAGCACGAGCCCGCCCTGCCGCCTACGTCATTCCGGCAGGATACCGGAATCCAGCCAAAGGGAGTGAAGCCAGGGCCTACCGGAGCGCCCGAACCGAGCCACTTGGAGGCCATTTCCCCCGCTAGCCGCCGCTGGTTATTAATAGTTAAGAAAGTAGAGCCACGCCAGCCCCCTCTACCTCTGGGAGAGGGGTGGGGTGAGGGCTATTCGAATAGGGCTTTACTTTACGCACAGTGCCCTCCCGTTCCGATTGATCACCGCCCCCGCTATTCGCACCGCTTATCCCGTTACCTGAAAACGGACATTCGAGAAAACGTCTTTAGTCTTTGCACGTCCGCCTTATCTGTCCAGGTTTGTAAGCGTTTTCTGACTTGACGGGTGTAACAAAAACGATTCACCATTCCGGCGCCGAAGGCGCAATCGATTTGGAATTTGGGGGGTAAAAATGGCTGCGGTTATCTCAAACGGCGCATCGGCCTGGAATCGTGATTTTTTATACACCTTCTAGGCGTAAAGTTTTGCGCCTTTTGGGGTGTCTATTTTTAGTTGGGCATTTCAAAAACATGGCTGCTATTGAGACCTTCGAGAAAGAGTTGCTGGCGTTAATCGGCAAGCCAACAGACCTACGCCCGTTTGTCTGTAACGGTTCTCCGTTGCAGTGCCAGGCTTTTATCGTCGGTTTTAATCCCGCTACAGCTCTCGCCGCAGACTTCTGGCAGTTCTGGCATCCAGGTCACGGCTTTGATAAGGCAGCTTGGTTCGCAGCCTATGTAAAAGAGCGGCAACTTCGCCCACTCAAGCCCGGGAAGACGCGACGCAACACCATCAGCAACACTCGTCGAGTTATCGAGTGGGTGCTTGAAGGCGTAAGCCCGGTTACGTGCTTGGAAACAAACATATACGCATCGCCGACAGAGCAAGCGGTTGATCTCGCGTCCAAGCAGCGCGTAACCGCACCTTTCGATTTTCTTCTGTCAACAATCAACCCGCGTGTCATCGTCGTTCATGGCGCAGATGCAGCGGCGCACATTCAGAGCAAGAGTGTGCGCGCACGCATCATCACCGTTTCACATTTTTCGCGGGGGTGGTCGCAAGTGGCGGCTCGCTCTTTGGGGCAGCAAATCAGGAGCGAGTGCAATGCCCAACAAGGCGCTCCAGCCGCCCCGCGCCCACAATCGGCCTTGGTTTCGGAAAGCTCAGCGCCGGGCGCGGTCGGCTGAGCTGGTACGTTAGGCCCTATTTTATAGCGCTTTGGAATCATCATGAGCGAAAAAGACGACCTTTACACTCTTGCGAGAAGAGCTCTGGAGAGGGCAAAAAAATCAGATGACGAATCTTTCTCTAAACCCCTCGCTGATCTCAAGGCAGTTATCGAAAGAATTGGTAAGTCGTGGAGTGGGTCATGGCTTGGTTATCAGTCTCGTGTCTACTACGAGAACTTCAACAGACCACCGCCAGGTGCAAGGTTCAGCCAAGAATGGGGATTCAGGGATGCCTATTCGATACCGAGCACGACCGGCAACTGGCAAGAATATGCGTTTGATGATGTTGTTGCACACATCATGCATGAGGCGGGCAATCCAGATATAGATGCTCTGGATTCAGCGACTGATGAAACGAGAGAGTTTTTCGAAGAGGCACATTCAACTCTTCTGTCAAAGCTGTCAAATTCTGTGCAACGACTCCCTGATGACAAGTTTCTTGCCGACCTTTTAGAACAGGCAAAGAAAGTAAAACTCTTCGATGCTAGCGATTTTGTGAACTATTGGAAGCCATCTGGTCAACTTATATCACGCGACATGCTCGCAATAGAAAAAGGTCTAAATACTCCCCCTCATCTTTCAGTCTTGGCTCGGGCCATGGCTGCAGAGCAGCCATTCCATGCTTGTAAGGAACTTGGGAAAATTGCCCAAAGAGTGGCATCCCATTTAACCGACCAAGAACAAAAGTCGGAACAGCAGGAAAGAATCGGAACCAACGTTTTCATCGGGCACGGGAGAGCGTCCGCCTGGAAAGACTTGAGGGATTTTATTCGAGATCGATTGCATCTTCCCTGGGACGAATTCAATCGCGTTCCCATCGCTGGAGTCACGAATATTGCTCGTCTGTCGCAGATGCTAGACGGAGCGACTATTGCTTTCTTGATCATGACTGCCGAGGACGAGCAAGCAGACGGCAAACTCCGTGCGCGAATGAACGTTGTACATGAGGCTGGTCTATTTCAGGGCCGGCTAGGTTTTGAAAGAGCCATCGTTCTGTTGGAGGATGGCTGCGAGGAATTCTCGAATATTCAAGGTCTCGGACAGATTCGCTTCCCAAAAGGAAACATCTCTGCAGTTTTTGAGGAAATTCGGCTCGTACTTGAAAGAGAAGGTCTGATTGAATGAACTGCCCAATCGGGCAACCGGGGGTTCTAACCCCCAGTCCCCACACCGCCCGGCATGTGGGTCCGCACCGGGTGGTCCACGAGAAGGGAGCACACGACACGGTCAGGCATAACCATGGGCGTCCATCCACAAATCGCGGATAGCACATAGGATGGGTTTCGCTTACGCTCTACCCATCCTACCGCGCTCATCCCGCAAAGCTCTCGTTATCACGGACTATTACCGGGGTGACATCCAAATCGAAGCCATGGCGCCGGAGACGCAATTCTAGCTGGTATTCCGCTCGGTCGTTCTGGCTGAATAGCCGGAACTTATTCGATGCGGCTCAGATCGTGCCGCCGCTCCTCCGGCTCGGGCAGCAGGGTGTGGCCGTGCAACTTCGCCAGGATACAGGCGAGATTCGCCCCTAGCGCTTCGACAGTCGTATGCTGTTTTGAATTGGCCAGCGTGCCGTCGGGCTGAAACGCTTCGTGCGCCTTGGCCACCGCCAATTGGTCAGGCAGCACGATGACGCCGATGTTGCCTAAGATCGCCCGCAGATGAACCAGGCCGCGGAGTCCCCCGAACCCGCCGGGCGAAGCGGATAGCAGGGCGGCAACCTTGTTCCGGAAAGGCGCCAGACCGTCCTCGCCGCCGACCGGCCGGGATATCCAGTCGATGGTATTCTTGAGCAGCGGCGTAATCGAGCTGTTGTATTCGGGGGCGGAGATCAAGAGCCCCTGATGCGCCATCATCAGCTGTCTGAATTTCAGAGCATTGGCGGGAATGCCATCGCGGCTCTCCAAGTCACCGTCATAGATCGGCATCGGAAAGTCGCGCAAGTCCGCCACAGTCACCTCGGCGCCGGCGCGGCGGGCGCCAGTCGCGGCAATCCGGACCAGCATTTTGTTGTAGGAGCGTTCTCGCGCACTGCCGGCGAATGCGAGAATTTTCGGTTTGGTCTCCATGGCTGTCTCCTCGAAATTGGAGAGTGTACTTTACCGGGAATTCGTTCAAGGCTGGGTTTGCATTGATGGAGGGCGCTCGATTAACGCTTGGGGATCGAAGACGGCGCCGCCCTTAACCACGCGGAAGATGCGGCGTAAGTGAGTCACATCGGCCAGCGGATCGGCATCGAGCAGCACGAAATCGGCGAGCTTGCCCTTTTCCACGGTCCCCAATTCGGCGCTTCGGCCCATAACGCGAGCTCCGCCCTGCGTCGCGGCGGCCAGAATCTCCTCGGGCGCTAGGCCCGCCTCGGCCATCAACTCGAACTCCCGGTGCAGCGCCGGTCCGTGCAGGGTGCCGATATTGCCGGCATCGGTCCCGGCGGCGATCGTCACGCCGCTTTGCTGCAAACGCTTCAAATTCCAGAATGCGATATCCCGGCTGAACCAATGAAAGGCCCAGGGCTTTTTCCAGACGGGCAGGCGAGCCAGATCATCGAATGTCGCGATTGCTTCGGGATCGCCGAGGCGGCGTTCGATGTCCGTCAGTCGGACCTTCTGCCCCAAGACTTCCTGATAGCCTTCGTTGACCACCAGCGTGGTCACGTACACCACGTTCCGATCCTTCAGGAGCTTGATGAAGGCTTCGTCCACCCGGCGATCCTCCACGCTGTGGGCCAAAATGTCCGCACCTGCCTGCACAGCCGCCCGCGCAGTCTCCAGTTCGGTCGCGTGCACCACGACCCGCGTGCCGGCGGCATGGCTCGCTTCGATCGCAGCCTGCACCACGGAACTCTGGAACGCAAGACTTCGGCCCGGCAAGGGAATGAACCAGATTTTGATGAGGTCCGGCTTGTGCGCCAAAACGTTCCGCACCGTGGCCCGGCTCTCCTCGGGAGAATCGACCTTGATCAGCGCCGGATCGTCAGCCTTGAGTTCCTGCGGAAAATAAGTCGCGATCAAAGGTCCCGCCACTGCGACGCGCGGCGTCGGTTCGGTCCGGCTCGCGAGATCCCGCACCTGGAAAGTCCAGAACGGACCGCCGACGTCCACCACCGATGTCACGCCGCTCGCCACATACCGCCTCAAGGTGTCGGGAATGCGCTGTCTGATCTCACGGATCTCGTCCGCATAAGGGCGAGTCTCCCGCAGATCGATCACGTCCGGCCGGGTATAAAGACCGCCCGATTGGAAGAAGTGGATGTGCGCATCGATCAAACCGGGAACGATCCATTTGCCGTTCGCGTCGATCACCCGGCTTTCGGGCGGAATCGGTATCTCGCCCCGGTTTCCCACCGCGGCGATCCGGCCGCCTTCCACCAGAATTACGGCATTGGCGCGCGGAGCCCCGCCGGTTCCATCGATCAAGGTCGCGCCGACAAAAGCGGTCATATCTGCCCTACTCCGGCTGGCGAACGTCACAAGCCACAAGACGATTGCCAATAACCCACCCGTGCATGGCAACCCATATCGCTTCATCTTCCAATCCAAGGACACGTTGACAGTGAGCTCTCTTCTTCGACCGCAGCACGGCCCGTTCATTGCAGCGTATTTTGCAGGGGATCGGTTTGGCGAAACCGGGCCACGACTCTCGATCGTAAAAAAAATAAAATCCCGATCCCGCGCCATGCCTATCCATCGCCGACTTCTTGAGTTTAGGCGACGCCCCGTGCAACCCCCTTCCTGAAGACAAGTCTCATTCATTAAGGAAGCTCTGATTAAGTCCTTCGACAGGCTCAGGACGAACGGTAACGGATTGATTCCGTTCGTGGTGAACCCTTCGGCTCGGCTCAGGACAGGCTTGTCGAACGCTCTCCTGAGCTTGTCGAAGGGCATGAACGGAATCAACTTGTTCAGAGTTTCCTTAAGCAAGCACGCCGTGCGGCGCATCGAAGAAACGGCAGCCATCACTGCAGCTCTAGGGATAAGGTCACGATCGATTACAGGAGGGGGATCGGGTACGTACCGCAGATCGATGCTCGTCATTTAGCCGAAACAGCGGGTTACGAGACGCGCATCCGGTCTGGAAACAAGATCTGTTGAGCAACCAAGCGGGTAATCGATCATGGAAATGATGAAAGCTACAAACCTTATCTCTTGTCTTTTATTGCCTTCGTTTTCGGCTTTTCCAATAAGCCAAGCGTCCGAGGCCAAGGACGAAACATCGTCCAAACTAGTCCAACTCCAAATTGCCGGAGAAGGCGCCGAAAACCGAATGCAACCTCCCAAGGGTTCGGTATCGGCCAAGGTGGGCCAGACCCTAAGCAACCTCCATAACGAATACCGAGCCTTCCAGGAACGCACGGCAAACACGCATGCGAAGCCCGAAACCTTTCAGCCTCGGACTGAGATGGTGCAGGTTCGTGGCAACTATGTCGCCATATATGCCGTCGCATCGGACGACCCGAGCGCGTTGCGAGCCGACCTCGAAAAACTCGGAATGAAGGATGTTACGGTATCGGGCAGAGTCGTGTCGGGATGGCTCCCCATACCGGCCATTGGACAACTGGAAACCGTGCCCGGCCTGCAATTCGTCCGACCTACCTATCCCCCGATAAAACGCTCGGGATCGGTCGACAGCCAGGGTGACGCGGCGATGCGATCGAATACGGCGCGCATGCGGTTCGGGGTCGATGGCAACGGCGTTGCCATCGGTGTCCTTTCCAACAGTTACAACTGCTTAGGCGGTGCGGAGCAGGACATCGCACGCGGTGATTTACCATCCGGTATCGCGGTATTGAAAGATATGACGGACGACAACCTCTGCCCGCCAGCCACCGATCCGACCACTGATGAAGGCCGCGCCATGATGCAGCTCATCCATGATGTGGCGCCGGGTGCCCCGCTTCTATTCCACACGGGCGGCGAGGATCAGTTCAAATTTGCCGATGCCGTCACTGTTTTAGCCAATGCCGGAGCCAAGATCATCGTGGATGACGTTGGTTACTTTGACGAGCCCATGTTCCAGGACGGACACAGCGCTCAGGCTATTGACGAAGTCGTTGCCAAGGGAGTCGCGTACTTTACTTCGGCAGGCAACGAAAACCGCTCCTCTTACGAAGCGCCTTTTCGACCGAGCGGGACCCTCATAGACGAAGGTGGAGGATATATTTGCGAGGCGCACGATTTTGACCCGGGACCTGACATCAGCGTTTTCCAGCATATCACCGTGCCCCCGGGCAGCGGGCTTATGATGTCTTTTCAATGGGACGCGCCGTTTTTCTCGGTCAGCGGACCGCCCGGGTCACCCAACGATATTGATGTCTTGCTGTACGACGAAGCCGGAACGCTCGTCGCAGACGCCAAGGACATCAATATCGGTTCAGATCCCAAGGAAATTTTGAGGTTTTTTAACCCTCCCGAATCGGGGGTTTCCGGTTTTAACGTACAAATCACCAATTGTCCCGGGCCTAATCCGGAAGTGATTAATCCCGGATTGATGAAATATATCCTCTGGGACGGGACGATCGATCAGTTTAATACCCACAGCAGCACCATTATCGGGCATGCCAATGCGGCCGGCGCCGCAGCGGTCGGGGCCGCTTCTTACCGCACGCCGCACGTGTTGAGAGAGTTCTCTTCGGCGGGCGGTACGCCGATCTTGTTCGATACGGCCGGAAACCGGAAGGCAAGCCCGGAATTCCGCTTTCAGCCCCTGATTGTGGCCCCCGATGACACCAACACGAGCTTCTTCGGGGGGCAGGATACAGAACCCGACGGCGCGCCGAACTTTCCCGGCACCTCGGCGGCGGCGCCTCATGCTGCGGCGGTGGCGGCGTTAATGCTGCAAGCCTATCCGTCATTGTCCCCTCGGGATATTTATGCCGCCATGGCAAATACGGCCATCGACATGGACGACCCGTTCACCCTGGATTTTGATACCGGATTCGATTTCGCGAGCGGATGCGGTTTTATCCAAGCCGACGCAGCCATTGCGAATCCCTATGGAAACCGTTGTCCGGGATATGGAAGGTGATGCAAAGGACGAGCTTCCGCATGCGTCAAACGATTACAGCCCGACGAATCGATCCGCAGGGCCATGAATAAAGATTCTCAGCCGAACACAACTGCAGTTTGCCCGGAGAAGGAGCCGATAAGCCCAGTGAGTGCAAACTTTCAGCTGAGACCAAGTGCTTTACAACAGCTATGGAGGGATTGTGTATGAAAAAGCGTATCGTCGGAGGATTGTTAGCCGCGGTGCTCGCCTCTCTCATCCTGATCGTCTTGGTTGCCAAGCCTGGCATCACCGATATTATTTCTTTCCAAGCGTATGACTATTACCCGGTCGTGTTTTCCGATGTAAACGGCATGACCTCGTCTCTGGTGCTAAGCAACGATACGGAGACGGCGGCCACCTACCAGATCTGCGTGCGAGCGAGTCAGAGTCCTGAACGCAATTGCAACAACGTCACCCTCGAGGGGTACCAGCAACAAATCCTCGACGTATCAAACCTCGGCCTCCAGAACATTACCGGTGCCATTGAAGTATTCGCGGCCGGGGAGAATACAGTAGGCTTTTCTAAGTTATTGATTCAGAACGCAACGGGATATTTCTCATTCGTTGAGCCCTTAACCTTCAATTTGCCTCCGGGGCAACAATAAATCATCCAGCGGCGATTTGCGGATTAAGCCGGTAAATCACATAGTCATGGCTACGCTCGCTATCGCGGCCCGACCGGCTCGCTATAGCCGTCCACTCGCTCTTAGACGCCGGGTTACCATTGCGTGATAGAGCCGCGCCAGCAGCGGGCGGATCACCGGCAACCCAATGAGCCAGGCCAAGGGTCTCAGAAGCGGGATTCTCTTCAGCAACAGGATATACGCATCCAGCTCGGACACGATCCGCCCAGTCTCGTCACGAACATGCAGTTCAGTCAGGGCCTTGTGCGGATCGATGCCGATATTGCGGAGTTTCTCCTCGCGTCCCGTAATGTCGAACCAGCAGACCTCCTCACGGCTTTTCCCCGCCAGCCGCTCGTAGCAACGGCGTTCCCGGACACAGCGCGGGCAGGCGCCATCGTAATAAACGGTAATCTTTCCCTCGTCTTCGCTCATGGGTCTTGCCTCAAACAATGGGCGATGCGTCCGAAGTTGCCGAACGCATCATCTGAGCACAACCGGCATCCGCACGAATCCCAGTTTGCATTCCGGGAAGCTATCCGGCCGCCGACTCCATGGATTTCCCCGTGCTTCCTGGGTAATCTTGCCCGGTGCCTGCTCGCCGCTTTCGTCGATGAGTCGCTAGCCCGAAACAAAAAGCCATGCACGGCGATCGAGATACAGCGGCCATGGGCGCCCCCACTAGGATTTTGAGGAGGACTTCGCCATGACGGAACCCGCTCCCATACGCGGACTTTGGTGCGCAACGCTGACGCCGCTAGGTCCGGACGGCGGCGCCGACCCGGAGAGGCTCGCCGCGCATGTACGAGCACTGCTCGCGGCAGGCGTCGACGGCATTGTGCCGTTCGGCACGACCGGCGAGGGGCCCTCCTTCTCGGTCGCCGAGCGCCGCGCCGGTCTTGACGCGCTGCTGGCAGCGGGCATTGCGCCGGAACGCCTGCTCGTCGCGACCGGAGCCGCCGCGCTTCCCGACGCGGTGGCGCTGACGCGGCAGGCACTGCAAGCCGGCTGTTCGCGCTGTCTGATCTTGCCGCCCTTCTTCTGGAAAGGTTTGACCGACGAAGCGGTATTCCGTTACTACGCGACCTTGATCGATACAGTGGGCGACAGACGTTTGCGCGTCTATCTGTACCACATCCCGCTACTCTCGGGCGTGCCGATCCGGCCCGAGGTCGTCGCCCGGCTAGCGGCCGCCTATCCTGGTATCATCGCCGGCGTGAAGGATAGCGGCGGCGATTTCGAACATACCGCGGAGCTGCTGAAATGTGTGCCGAAACTTTCCATCCTGGTTGGCCACGAACCGCACTTGCCGCGGCTGATGCGCGCCGACGGGGCCGGAACCATCTGCGGCATCGCGAACCTGTTTCCGGAGCTCGTTGCCGCCTTGCTCGAGCCGGACGTGAACCCGGATGACGAGGCGAAAATCCGCTCGTTCCTGGACATCGTCTCGCGCTACCCCTTCGTACCCGCGTTCAAGGCCATTCGTGCCGCACAAACGGGCGATGCCGCATGGCTCACGCCGCGACCGCCGCTTTGGCCTCTTCCGGAGACCGAACGGGCAAGCTTGCTCGCCGCGCTTGACAGCGCCGGCTTCGACATCGCTCCGAAGAGCGGCTCATCCGCCTTTTCATTTAAGTGACATCTTTTTCATTTACATGACACTCTCGTGCAACTCCCTCCCCGGAGACAAGTCTCATTAATCAGGAAAACGCGCAGGCTAACCTCCGAGGAGGACACCATGAAAAGGAACTCAGCCCTTTATGGCGCGGCATTGGGCGCCGCGTTGATGTATCTCTTAGATCCCGATCGCGGCCGGTACCGCCGTGCGTTGGTCCGCGACAAAGCGGCCAGCGGCATGAATCGCCTCGACGATGCGCTTCAAGTCGCCTTACGCGACCTCCGGAATCGCACCACCGGTGTGATCGCGGAGCTCAACTCGTGGCTGACGGCGAGTTCGGTATCCGACGACGTGTTGGTCAATCGGATACGCTCCAACATCGGACGGGTGGTCTCCCATCCCAAAGTCATCGACGTCAAGGTGCAAGACGGTTTCGTCACGCTCTCCGGCCCGGTGCTGATACACGAGCACAAGCCACTGTACCGGTGCGTGGCCTCGGTACGCGGCGTCAAGGGCGTGGACGACCGGCTCGAGGTGCATGAGACCGCGGAGCAAATCTCAGAACTCCAAGGCGGGGTTCCGAGACGGCGCATACGACCCGATATCCTGCAGGAGAACTGGGCCCCCGCCACACGGCTGATTGCAGGTGCTACCGGAAGCACCCTGGCAATCAACGCGCTCAGACATGCGAGTCCGCTTACGGCCGTCTTGGGTTTGGCAGGCTCCACCTTATTCTTGCGGGCTCTAACCAACAAACCGATGAAGCGGCGGGCCGGCATGACCCGGGGCTACCGTTCCGAGGCGATCCAGGCACCTCACCCCGAGACCGAAAGCGGTCCACAGACCATGCCCGAACAACGGGAGGAAGCGCTCCACTAGGCGAGCGCGCTAACCGACATGAAAGTGCTCCTACTCAGTTCAGATTATTTCGAGGACCTCGAACTGTTCGTGCCGTATTACCGACTGAAAGAGGAAGGGATTCCGGTCGAGATCGGTACCGACAAAACCGGGAAAATCATGGGCAAGCACGGTTACGAAGTGACGGTCGACAAGACGCTTTCGGAAATAACGCCCGAAGATTACGACGTTCTCGTGCTTCCCGGCGGTAAAGCGCCGGCTGCCTTGCGCCAGGAGCCCTCGGCCTTGGCGATCGCTAAAGTCTTCATGCAAAACGATCGGCCGGTGGCGGCCATTTGCCATGGACCGCAAATCCTGATCTCGGCCGGCGTGCTGAAGAACCGGCACGCCACCTGTTATCGCGCCGTGGCCGAGGAAATGAAGGAAGCGGGCGCCCATTACGAAGACCGCGAAGTGATCGTGGACGGCAATCTGGTGACATCGAGGCAACCCGCCGATCTCCCGGCGTTCATGCGAGAGTTCATGAAACTCCTGAAAAGCCGGACTTCTCGTTGACATGAAGAATCATCGGAAACAGCCATGAATACCGAACAAGCCCGTCTGCGGGAACTTCAGCTGCAAATGGAGGAATGGCAAACCGAACTCGACCAATTGGAAGCGTGGCCCGCGACCCGACTCGAACACAAGGAGCGGATCGAGGCGCTACGGGCAAAACTCCGGGCCGGCGCGGAACAACTGAGCGAGTGGCAAGGCGGCGGACGCTTGGAAATACCTTAAAGCGGAACCCTAAGCCGGGTGGAGGAGCGAAACCCGGTATTGTCAGCGACTGGAAACCTTATGGATATGCTTTTCGAAGACCGTACGGATGCCGGACGCCGATTGGCGCAGGCCTTAGGTGCTTATGCCGGCCGTTCCGACCTGATCGTGCTCGCCCTGCCCCGCGGCGGGGTGCCGGTGGCGTACGAGGTCGCCCGCGCCCTGAAAGCGCCGTTGGACCTCTTGATCGTGCGCAAGCTGGGGACGCCCGGCAATCCGGAGCTGGCCATGGGTGCGATCGCCAGCGGGGGCGCCTCCGTGCTGAACCGGGATGTGGTATCGATGTACCGGATCAGCGGCGAAACCATCGAGCAAGCCGCCGCGACAGAGCGGCGGGAATTGGAGCGCCGCGAACGGCTTTACCGCGGCGATCGGCCTTATCCCAAGCTCGAGAACCGCTGCATCATCGTGGTGGACGACGGCATCGCCACGGGAGCGACCATGCGCGCCGGCCTTGCGGCGCTGCGCCAGCAAAATCCGGCCTGCATCGTGGTTGCGGTGCCATTGGCGCCGCTGGATACGGTGGAACGCTTGCGCGCCGAAGTCGACGAGGTGATCTGCCTGACGACGCCCGAGCCGTTTTTTGCCGTCGGTCAAGGATACCGGGATTTTTCCCAGACCACTGACGACGAAGTTCGGGAGATTCTCGCCCAATCCTGGGGCGAATCCTCGGTTTAAGCAGACCTTTTTGGCAGGAAGATCAGATTATGGAGCATGCTACACCCTCGGATTCCATTGAATTCTCGGCAGGGCGGGAAGGCGTGACGCTGTCCGGTTCGCTGTTCATCCCGGACCAGCCGGTCGGACTCGTGATCTTCGCCCATGGCAGCGGGAGCAGCCGGTTCAGCCCGCGCAACCGCGCCGTCGCCGATTTCCTCAATCGCGCGAATCTTGCCACGCTGCTGTTCGATCTCCTCACCGCCGAGGAACACGATGTCGACCAATACACCCGTCAGTTCCGTTTCGACATCCGACTCTTGACCGAGCGGCTGGTGGGCGCGATCGACTGGGCCACCCGATACGAACTGACCAGCGGGCTTTCCGTTGGACTGTTCGGCGCCAGCACCGGCGCGGCGGCGGCACTCCGGGCCGCGGCCGAACGACCCGAGGCGGTGGCGGCCGTGGTTTCGCGGGGCGGACGGCCGGATTTGGCGGAAGAGCGCTTGCCCGAAGTTCGGGCGCCCACGCTCCTGATCGTCGGCGGCTACGACGATGCGGTCATTGAGCTCAATCGCGAGGCGGCCTTGCGTTTGTATGCCGTGCACAAACTGGAGATCGTCCCCGGCGCGACCCATCTGTTCGAGGAACCCGGCACGCTGGAAAAGGTGGAAGAGCTCGCCCGCGACTGGTTCCTGAAGTATCTACGCCGATGAACCGCGGCCCGCCTCGCTTGTTTGCCCTGAGCGAGAGCCGCGGTCTGGGCGAGAACATCGCCCGCGCGATGGGCTCGGTTCTGGATGAGGTTGAGGAAAAAGATTTCGAGGACGGCGAGCACAAGGCCTATCCGGCGGAAAACGTGCGCGGCTACGACGTGTTCGTGGTGCAATCGCTGTACGACGAGCCCGGCAAGAGCGTCAACGACAAACTGTGCCGCCTGTGGTTTTTCATCGGCGCGCTGAAGGATGCATCCGCCGCATGCGTGACCGCGGTCGTGCCGTATCTCGCCTATGCGCGGGCCGATCGGAAAACCCGGCCGCGCGAGCCGGTCACGCTCCGCTATGTGGCGCAATTGTTCGAGGCGGCAGGCGCAGACCGGGTCATCACGCTCGACGTGCACGATCTCGCGGCCTTTCAGAACGCCTTCCGCTGCCAAACCGATCATCTCGAGGCCGGGAGGTTATTGATCGAGCATTTCGCAACGCGGCTCCAGGGCGAGGTGGCCGTGGTCTCGCCCGACGCGGGCGGGCTGAAACGGGCGGAACGCTTCCGCCGCAAGCTGGCTAGGCGGCTCGGCGCGTCGGTCGGCAGCGCTCTCATGGAAAAGTACCGCAGCGATGAAACGGTGAGCGGTAAGATTCTGGCGGGAAACGTGCGCGGCAAAACCGCACTCATCGTCGATGACATGATCAGCACCGGCGGCACGGTAGCGCGCGCCGCCCGCATCTGTCGCGAGCAGGGTGCCGTAGCCGTACACGTCGCCGCGACCCACGGACTTTTCGCGGGCGAGGCCGCGAATGTCGTGGCTGATCCTGTCCTAGACAGCCTGGCGGTCACCGACAGCGTTCCGCCTTTTCGGCTTCCTCCGGAAACGGTTCGCGGCAAGCTGACGATTATCCCGATTGCCCCGCTGTTCGCGGAGGCCATCCGGCAGATCCGCATCGGCGGCTCCGTCAGCGGGTTGATGGAGGATTGAAGGAACTCGCCTAAATTGCTGAGTCCGCTCCCAAAGGGAGGGTGTCGTAATCGGCCCGACATGTAGACATGTAGGCTGGGTTGAGGAACGAAACCCAGCATTTCCCCTTGGCGAGGTTGCTGGGATTCCTTCGTCATCCCAGCCTACTTTTGCGACACCGTCAAAGGGACAACAAACGATCCTTCTTCGAGACAAGCGAGATCGATAGCTCGAATCCCGAATCAATGTTTGCCGCCTTTATGGCCGCCTTTCCGCGTCGATTCGCGATCTTCCTCCTTTCCGCGGCCGCTGCCGCCCGCCTTTTTCCCGCCGCCGTGAATTTTGTTCACCGTGGCCCAGGCGCGCCGCTCGGCCTCTTCCTCGGGGATTCCGCGCGACTCGTAACCCTCCTCGATATGCCGAGCCTGCCGCTTCTGCTTTTCGGTGTACTTGTCTTTGCTTCCTCTGGCCATGGCCTGTGTCCTCTGCTGTTCAATCGGGAATAAGCCTAATCTTTACCGAGCTTAGACCGGCACGGAGACCATGAGTTTGGCCGGTTAGGTGAGCCCGATGACGGCGCCGGCCGCGAACTTGCCTGGGAATCCGACTGTCTCATTTGAGGAAGTCCGATAGTCGGAATTTCTTCGCCAATTCGGGAGTTTCGAATGCGATGACAAGCGTTCTCATTACGGGCAGCAACCGCGGACTGGGGCTGGAATGGTGCCGCCAATTCGCCCAGGCCGGATGGCGGGTTTTCGCTACCTGCCGATACCCCGACGAGGCGGTTGAATTGGCGCGGCTGGCGGACCAGTACCGATCGGTGCGTCTCCACCGGTTGGATGTAACGAACGCCGGCCAGATCGTGGCCTTAGCCGATGAATTGCAGGAGACGCCTATCGATATCCTGCTCAACAACGCCGGAGTCTATCCCGAGAAATATCTGCCGCCGAACGCGCCCCTCAATTATGAGGACTGGGCCTATACGTTTCAGGTCAACACCATGGCTCCGCTCCGCATGACCAAGGCGTTTGTCGAATCTCTGGCGCGCAGCGGAAGGCGGTTGGTGGTCGCGATCAGCAGCCATATGGGCTCCATTGCCGAGATCGACAGCCCCGGCAGTTACTTTTACCGATCCAGCAAGGCCGCGCTGAACGCCGTGATGAAGGGACTCTCGCTGGAGCTCAAGCCGCTGAACATCGGAGTGCTTCTGTTACATCCCGGCTGGGTGGCGACGCGGATGGGCGGTACCGGCGCGCCTTTATCGCCCGAAGAAAGCGTCCGCGGCATGCGCAAACTCATCGATGAGTTCACATTGGCAAACACCGGCCGGTTCTTTCGCTATAACGGCACCGAAATTCCCTGGTAACAACCGGCCGTAAAGCGAGGCGCCTTTTGCTCGTGTCCTGCTTTCGAAGATCGACTCATGCAACCTCCGCCGATCGGCGGAATTGGCATCATGTCGCACATGCGGCCGCTTTCGCCAGGTGGTGGGCCGGTTGATTGTGCTCTCGCGGTACGACGCGAAGTTCGAACCGCTCGAACCGGTGTGCCAAACGGCGAATCGCGGCGAAGCGGCGATCATGCGGGTGCCGTTGCCAGAGCTGAACCAGAGCCGGGCAGTCGGTGTGCACTCGAAGAATGGTCGCGCCATGCTCCGACGCCACATCCAGGGCCCGCTCCAGCGCCGCGATCTCGGTTTCAAAGGGAGGAATGGCTGCCGCCACCCGATCGATGCTTTTCGCCACGACCTCTCCATCGGCATTGGTCACGATCACGCCGATTCCGTTCGCTGCGGCCGAAGCCGTGCGCATGCTCGAGCCGTCGCACCAGGCGGAAAAGCCATCCGGCGGAAGGCGGCTCGCATAAACGATCCAAATCAGACGGTCGCGGATCTGTAGGATCGCTTGCGCCCGCGCAGGTTGACGGCGTACCCATCGTGCGGCTTGGCGCCGAATGCGTTCGGCTAACGCTGCAGGACTGGTCTGCTGAGCCGCAGCGATCAGCTCGGTCATATCGGAGCTGGCATCGAGCAACCGGTCGATCATCCGGTTGAGATGTCGGGAATCATCGCGACTGGTATCCATCACCGGTTGGAGCCCCGGGGAGGAAGCAAGTTTTCCTGCCTGCGCCCCACAGAGAAAGCCGGACGCCGATTTCGAGACTCGCGAGTTCCTCTAATTAGCGTTTCGCTCAACAGCAATGCCCTCGGCCTGAATTTCGCCCTTCTGAGCTACTTCACGGTACAGAAGGTTGTACAGCCGTGCATATAGGTATCCGCCCCCATTGTGTCTTATGTCAATGAAGGGCTGAATTAAAAGATCAACAAGACAGCGGTGGATCGCCCGAAGACATGGCCCCGAAGCCCGCAAGACGAACATAGGTTGCTGGCTTAGTGAAGAGTGGTTTTGGAGTGCGCCTCATAGGAAGCGAGGAAAATAGCCATGCGCATCAAATATGGACTGTTTCTAACGCCGCTGCTTCTCATGCCGGGCACCTCGTCTGCCCAACCCGAGTGCAGCGATTTCTCGGCGACCCGGCAGCCGTTCTTCGGCGAACTCCATCTGCATACCCAATACTCGGCGGATGCCGCGATGCGTATCGGTTCGCCAAGGGCGAGAAGGTCGGCATACCGCCGTTCGTGGATACGCGCACGGATCCGGACCCCGGGCTCGGATCAAAACAAGCCGTTTCCCCCGGTCAATGGCGTGGCTCAACATCCGTACTGCCTCCCGCCGGACCGCTGCGAGTTCACGGCGACGCGGACGGCTCAATTGCCGAAAGGGCGCACGCTGGATTTCGCGGCGATCACCGATCACTCAGAGTTCCTGGGCGAGACCAACATCTGTTTTTTCGAAGGGGGTAACGCATGCCAGGACGATTCCGAGTGCGGCGATCCGGGACAGATTTGTTCGCCACTGGATCAAAGGTGCGTGCCCCGCGGCTATGACAGCCCTTCCTGCGGCATCCTGCGGCAAGAAATTACGAGAGTTCGGGGTGGCAGAGGGGAATTGTTGCTCGGCATCAATGTCTCTCCCGAGTTTCCGGCCCGGCTTCCGTTCTGCAACGAAGCCGGCGCCGGTGGAGACAGCACCTGTCTTTCCAGGCCCAGAATGTCTGGCAGGAGATTCAGGCCGCCGCCACCGAAGCGAATGATCCCTGCCGCTTTACCTCGTTCATTGCGTACGAATACACCGCCCAACCGGCCATGGGCGTGTGCACGGGGCCCGGGACACCCCCACCTCCCGGGGAGGGACGCCTTTGCTGGGTCGACACGGATTGCCCGAGCACGGCCCCGATACGCCGGCGCCTGGTCCAAAAGATGCGCGCCCTGAGTATGGACGCCAAGGCCGGCGAGGAGGATCTTTACCGCGAAGCGCGCCGGTTGGAGCTCGATGACGACCTCGTGATCCGGCGTATCCTCATGGAGAAGATGCGCATCCTTTTGCAGCAGGATCCGAACGGCGTCAAATCGACTCCCGGCAGATCGAATTTCGTCGAAAATCACCGTCAGCAGTTCGTGGCGCCGGCTAGAGTAACGTTTTCCCACGTCTTTTTCAGTGCCTCGGCGCAGAGCGGCGCGAGCGCGCCGGCCCAAAAAGCCAAAGCGGCTTTGGTGCAGTTACGCTCCCGGTCCATCCTCCCCGAGCAATCGGCGGAACTTTCCGATCCTTTCCTCCTCGGTCACCGGATGAGGGCCTAGACCCCGACTCAAGTCGCGCGTCGCTTCGGCGAAAGCTTCGCGGAAGCGGTGTTTGCTCTAGACCCCGCCACCTGGTCCGGTCCGATCGCCTCCCCTTATGGACTGCATCTCGTGTAGGTGCAGGAAAAGGTCCCTGAGGGCTTGCCTCCGCTCGAAGCGATCCGGGAGCGGGTGGTGCGAGCCCTACAGGAAGAACGGTCGGCGATGAACTTCGCACGCGGTTTACAGCGCCTGCGAGCGCTTTACGAGATTCGCATCGAAGACGGCGAATCGTATCGCTCCGCACTGGCAACGCCCGAAGAAGGTTCATGATAGGCACCATGCCGAAACAACTGATCTTGGGGCTGTGCCTGGTGCTGGGTGCCTCCGGTATTCCGGCACACCCGCTCGATCCCGCGCTTCTGGAGTTGCAAGAATCCGTGGCAGGCACGGTGGAGGTGTTATGGCGTCTCCCGCTGTCGCAGTCGGGCAACGCGCCGCTGTCTCCCGAGTTTCCGGAGCGGTGCCATTCGATGTCGGCACCCGGCGCGGCGGAGGTCGGGCAAAGCGTTATCCAGCGTTGGCGCATGGACTGTGGTTCCGGGAGCCTGGTGGGGGAGCGAATCGGCGTGGCCGGCGTGGCCGGCCTGGACAGTCGCAAGACCGATGCGCTGGTCCGAATTCGCCTTGCCGACGGCCGGCTGGTTCAGGCGGTCCTGCGCGGCGACGCGCCTTCGTTCGAAGTGCCCCGGCACGCGGGCCCCTAGGATGTGATGCTCGCCTACCTCAAGCTCGGCCTCGAGCACATCCTGACCGGGTCCGACCATCTGCTCTTCGTGTTGGGACTGATCCTGCTGGTGCGTCATTGGCGGCCACTGCTGTGGACCATCACTGCGTTCACCGCCGGTCACAGCCTGACGCTGTCCCTGGCCGCGATGGGCTTCGTGCACGTGCCACAGGCTCCGGTAGAGGCTCTGATCGCCCTCAGCATCTTCGTCGTGGCCGTGGAGATCACCCGCCGGACGGAAGGAGGAGCGAGCGGATTATGGCGCATGCCCTGGTCCATGGCGCTGGTGTTCGGATTGCTGCATGGCCTCGGGTTCGCGGGTGCATTGGCGGAGGTGGGACTGCCTGCCGATGAAATTCCCGTTGCGTTGTTCGCCTTCAATATCGGGATCGAATTGGGGCAGATCCTTTTTGTCGGGCTGATCTTGGTCTCGTGGCATGTTCTTGCGCGATTCCCGCGGCGCTTGGGAAGGGCCGGCCAATTGATTCCCGCTTACGTCATCGGCTCGCTGGCGGCACTATGGGCTTTTGAACGGATCTACCTCATTTTTTAAGGACTGCTGGTACATGACGCGGAGCAACAGCCGACCGAGACGAGATGATTCCATGGCGAACCGAAACTCCATTTCCTGCCTTATTTGCCTTGCGCTCTGCATGGTCCTGAACACCGGTTGTCAAACAAACCGCGGCCCTGATTCCCGGAGTATGCTAGGGGGCATCGAAATCCGCAATGAACAGGTTAAAGGCCAGTGGCCGGCCGAAGTACCGCGAACGATTTATGTCAGCGACTTCGCCCTCGATACGCAGCACCTCGAAAACGACGAAGGTGTCCGGGGTGTTTTACCCGGCCGACGAGGACAAGGCGTGTTGGGGCAATTAGGGCAGCGATTACCGCATCCGATGGCCAGTCAAAACCCTGCCGATCAGACCCGAAAAATCGTAGCCGCCATGACCCGAAGCCTCACAAATAGCTTAGAGGATAAGGGCTTTGCCGCTCAGCGGCTCCCCCATGCAGGCACAACGCTGCCGCATGAAGGCTGGCTGTTGCAGGGCGTATTCACCGAGGTGGATGAAGGCAACCGGATTAAGCGCGCCGTAATCGGCTTCGGCCGCGGTGCGACCAGCATGGACGTTCAGGTCGGCGTCAGCGATCTGGCCAGCATGGATCCGCGAGCCCCGTTCATCGTGTTTGGAACCGTCATGGACCCTAAAAGAATTCCAGGCGCAATCGTAACGATGAATCCATACGTGGCTGCCCCCAGGTTTGTTATGGAAAAGAATGCAACAGAAAAGGACATCCAGAAGACCGCCGAACAGATCGTCGACGAGATTCTGAAACACGCGCAGAAATTCAAAGAACAAGCTCAGTCGAACAAGCCGCCAACAAGATGAACTTATTCGATATTCGGGTGTTGTAAAAGTTAGAACGTGAACGGCCAGGTCGTTGGTATTTGTGCAGTTTTCCGGGTGAGCAGCCAACAAGATTGTCCGGAAGGGTCCGAGCAGAAAAATGAAAGCCTGGCCTCTTGCTTGCTTTTTGACCGCTTTAATCCCGCGCTCTGATCATTCAACCCGTCAGGGTTCTAAATTCACCGGCTGTTTGAACCCAATGGCTATGGGGTGCTTGCGGTTGAATTGTTTACTTTAACGAATCAATAACGAAACTAATAGTGCATTTATGAAATTTAATTAAACTATCTGATCTTATTCATAAGAAATCATTATTAAACAAAAGGAACAATCGCGACGATACTGATACTAACTAGATGTACATCAACCATGGGAGATCGCGATGACGAGCGTTGAAATATTCTTGGCACTGGTATTTTTCGGCACCACCGGCGGGTCCATCGGGTTCTGCCTGAAAAACTACGATCGGGTAGACGATAAGGACCAACAATGAACGCCTGTTCGCGCCACGCGCGCTTAAAAAGCCGGGGTTTGAAGGCCCCGGCTTTTTTTATGTCGAGCAGACGTCCGACTGCTCAAATGACGAGTGTCTGCCAACCGAGAATTTAGCGCTCCTCTATTAGGTGTGCCGCACCCACGCTAACGTGGTGTATCCCTCCCACAAGAAATCGTCCACCGGTGCGCCGTTAACCGATGCCGATCGGGCCGCGGAAGTTTGCTCATAAGAGCAATAGGCCGTGAGCCAATCGCCGCCAAGGCGGACCGGTATCAAAAGACCCCAAAGCATCCTGCGGCATTCTTCACGCGTTTTCGTGTCTGAAGGATCAAAGCACTTTGAAAAAAGCCTTTGATTTTTCACCCTGGATTGGGAGGCGTGCGATGCCCGAGACGATTGCCATCGTTCACAATAAGGTTCCGGCCCGAATCCGTATTCGGGTGCCGATAATCAGAAACAAGCGGACTTTGGCCGAGTTGCTCAAGCAAAACCTCCTCCAGGCGAAGGGGATCTACCATGCCGAACCGAACATCACCACGGGCACCTTTCTGATCAAATATCATCCCGCCCTGCATACCGAGACGGAGGTCATCGAGCGGGTCCGGACCATCGCACAAAATATTTCCGCCGGAACCGTCGAGATAACGGCCAAGCACAAGAATCCCAAGCTCGGCAAGATGCAGCCTCAGGCCTTTTTCGCGCGGGAGCTTATCGTCAGCATCGGCGGAAACGTAATTGCCGGGGTTATCTTGGCGGCGCTGATCGCCCGTGGATAGAACGTACGTCCGCGGGATCCGCGCCGGCAAGGGACTTCATCTCGGGGCGGATGGATCACCAAGATTGATCGGCGGATGCCCGAATGGCCAGAGTATCCGCGCACCTCTCCAGGTCAAGACCACACGGCACCGAGAGCTCGCCTTCGGGTGCAGCGCACGTTTCCGCGATGTGGTCGATATAGTCGAATGATCCACAGGGACATCACGCTTTTTCATCATTTCTTTCAGCGTATGGGAACAATCGATGCAATTTCCGCGATTAGCCGGAGCACGCCGATATTGCCAAGCGGAAGGAATAGCGGAAGATAATCCGAATCGTCAGGCACTTATTTGCCAGACCGGAGAGAACCATAGGAGCGCTTCACACTATATACGAATGAGGCTGCTAACGGACAGGCGCGTTCATGACCGACGGAATACGTATACCCATTGATTCGGAAACGCAAATCCTGATCGCTCGGCAGCAGGCGCGATTATTGGCGGCGGAGCTGGGCTTCTGGTCGGTCGAACAAAGTTTCATCGCCATGGCCATCTCGGAGGTGGCGCTCAACATCCTTCAATATGCCGGAAAGGGGGAAGTCATTCTGAGCAAGATTCAAAAGAACGGCGCGCAAGGCATCGCCATCGTGGCCCGTGACGATGGGCCGGGTATTCCCAATGTCAATCTGGCCATGCAGGATGGCTATTCGACGAGCGGGGGAGCCGGGCTGGGGCTGGCGGGCGCCAAGCGGTTGATGGACGAGTTCGACATCGTGTCCGAAGTCGGGAAAGGCACGACCGTGACGATGAAGAAATGGGTGCGGTAGGCTGCAGCCGATGCATGGCGCGAAGCTAGCCGACTTGCGGCGGTGCGGATTGAATTGAGCAGCGGTTCGCGAGTCCAATAAGCCGGGCGAACCGTATTTTCGTCCCGTAAAGACGCAGCGTTTTCCCGGCTATTGCCATTGGCTGCGTCTTGGAGACAGACAATGAATGACGAGACGGTCGAGCGTGAGCTTGCAGCGCAATACGCGGCGGCATTGCGGGACTATTTGGCCGGCGTGGAAGGAAATCCTTTGCTGCGGGCTTATCGGTTGGGACGAAGGGCAATTGAGGAGAACCTGAGCCTCTCGGCTTTAGCCGCGATTCATCATAAAGCGCTGGCGGACCTTTCGGCCCAAGCCATAGCGCCTTCGGAAGACGTCGATAACGAAGTACAGGCGGAGGTGTTCTTTCGAGAGGCGCTGGCACCCTTCGAAAGGACGTCGCGCAGCTTTGACGACGCCATAACCCGTATGCGCCTGCTCAATGAGAGTTTGGAGCGGACCAATAAGCGCCTGACCGAGATCTACCGCGAAAAGGAGCGAGCCATCGCCGAAATGAGCCAAAGCGAGGACGCGTTGCGCAGGTGTCACCTCGAGTTGGAAAAGCAGGCGAAGACACAGACCTTGGAGCTTACAGCAGCCAAAGCGACCCTGCATGCGGAGATCGCCGAACGCAAGCTCACCGAAATCGCTCTCAGGGAAAGTGAAGGCCGGTTTCGGGCGATTTTTGAACGAGCCGGGATCGGCATCGCACTTTTGGACAGGAACGGACGGATCCGGGAATGCAACATCGCCCTGCAGGAGATGCTGGGTTTTAGCGCCGAGGAACTGCACGGCCGAGTCATCATGGATTTCAGCTATCCGGACGATCTCGAGATCAGCATGCAACGGTTTAAGGGCTTGGTCGAAGGGAAATACAAGGACTACAGTCTGGACAAGCGCTTCATCCGGAAAAACGGCACGGTGGTCTGGGTCCACAAGATCGTTTCCGGGACCTACGGATACAGTGGCGAACTTCAATTCGCCATCGATATGATCGAGGACATTACCGAAAGCAAGGTCGCCGAGGAGTCCTTGCGGGAAAGCGAGGCCCGGTTCCGCCAGATCGTCGATATGACTTGCGAGTGGATCTGGGAGCAGGATGCGAAAGGCCGCTATAGCTATTCCAGTGCCGCGGTGAAAAGTATTCTCGGTTACAACGCCGAGGAAATCATTGGAATACCCTATTACGAGCTCTTTTTCCCGGAAGACCGGGAACACTCTGCGGTGCTGGCATCGGAACTGATCGCTCGGGAGGAACCTTTCTTTCGCTTGATCAATCGGTACCGGCACAAAGACGGCCGCGAAGTGTTCACCGAATCGACCGGCATCCCGCTCTTCGATAACCGGGGCCGCTTGCTGAAGTGGCGCGGGGTGGATCACGACGTGACCGAACGCAAACGCTTCGAGGATGCCCTAAGGCTTCGGGACCGCGCCATCGAGGCGTCCCGCGTGGGCGTCATCATCACCGATCCCCACCAGCCGGGGAATCCCATCATCTACGCCAATCCCGCGTTCATTCAGATGTCGGGGCGCAGCCCGGATGAGGTGATCGGGTGGAATCCCCGCTTCCTGCAAGGTCCGGAAACCGATCCGAAGGCGATCAAGGAGATTCGGAAAGCCTTGCGCGAAGAGCGCGATTGCCATCTGACGCTGAAGAATTACCGCAAGGACGGCACGCCGTTTTGGAACGAGTTATTCATCTCGCCGGTCAGGGACGATCACGGCAAGGTAACACACTTCATCGGCACGCAGACCGATGTCACGGCATTGCGGCGCATCGAAGAGGAGCGTCACGAAATGGAAATCGCAAGGCAGATCCAGCTATCCCTCTTGCCGAGCGTTCCGCTGCGGATGGAAGGCGCTCAGGTGGCGGGGTATTGCCTGCCGGCCGTCCATGTCGGCGGCGATTATTTCGACTATTTCGCCACGGAAGAAGGGGTCGATATCGTGATCGCCGATGTGTCCGGGCACTCGGTGGGTGCGGCGCTGATCATGGCCGAGACCCGCAGCACGTTGAAGATGGGAGCCGATTGGATGGCAAAAGGCCAGGCAAGGCTTCGCCACGGCGCCAAACGAACCTTGTCGGTCTTGAACGATCTCCTGTTTGAGGATCTGAACCGGGCCAGCTTTTTTATCTCCATGTTCTACCTGACCTACCATTCGGACACCCGGCGGATCCACTATGCCAATGCGGGACACAATCGTCCGCTGTTGCTGCGCAAAGGCAAGCGGAATTGCACGGAACTGGATGCCGAGGGGCTCATTCTAGGCGTTAAGAAAGGGGTGACGTTCGAAGAGAAAACGCTCTCCTTGAGCGAGGGCGACATGGTGCTTCTTTATACCGATGGGATTACCGAAGCCCGGAATAAACAAGGGGAATTTTTCGGCGAGTCCCGTCTGTGCGAACTTGTTATCGCGCACGCTCACGCATCCCCTCAAGAGCTGATCCAGATTGTCGTCGACGAACTCGGAAGGTTTTGCCAAAGCAAGTCCTTCGATGACGATATTTCTCTCGTGGTGCTGAAAGCGTTATAAGTTCAGGAGCGTTTTTCGAATGTCGGAAGTCCAATGAATGGGCTTTCGACCTGCCATAGAGGTGGCTTGTGTCCACGTCGATTCAACCCGGAACTTCAGATATCGCCGAGAAAGAACCGCCATTGTTCAGTTGGAAGCGTCTGGCGCTCGTGTTGGCGGGCTTTGCAGCGCTATACCTATCGGCTCGCTGGTACGAGGGGGCTTACGCGTGGTCGACCGGGCTCGACGCTTTCGCGCCGGAGTTCGAGACCTACTGGATGAATCTCTTTTACGCGGAAATCATGTTGGAAACGATCGTGGCCGCTCTCCTGTGGGGCTGGCTGTGGAAAAGCCGGGATCGCAACTTGGAGAATTACTGGGCTCACTTCATGGACACCGAGACGGTGCTGTCCAGGGCGAAAGGCGAAGCCTTGCGGGAACTGTTATGGAAAACCCGCGATCGCAATGTCGTGACACTGACCCCTCGCGAAGAGCTGCGCCGGAACATGACGCACCTGATCTGGCTGGCGGCATACGGGTGGGCCTTCTACTGGGGAACGAGCTTCTTCACCGAACAGGATGCGACTTGGCACCAAACGGTGGTGCGCGACACCGACTTTACCCCCAATCACATCATCGTGTTCTATATGACCTACCCCGTTTACATCATTACGGGCTGGGGGGCTTTTCTGTATGCGAAGACGCGCCTGCCGTATTTCGCCAAAGGACTGTCCGTGCCCTATCTGTTCTCCGTGGTCGGTCCGTTCACGCTTTTGCCGAACGTCGGTTACAACGAATGGGGTCACACCTTCTGGTTCATGGAAGAGGTGTTCGTAGCGCCCTTGCACTACGGCTTCGTCGTTTTCGCCTGGTTCGCGCTGTCGATCAGCGGCGTCTTGCTACAGGTTTTTGCCAGCATTTTGTATTTGATCCAAAAAGACCTCTCGCCTGAGCCGGATTCTCAGACATCGAACGGCTGAAAGCGCGAAAGGGCAGCGGTTGTAAAATCGGTTGCCTCGGGGACGACGAACCTCGAGAATCATTGCGGCATCGCTGTCACCCAGCCACTGTCCAAGACGGACCAGGGACGATAAACGGGTTGCTTCCGCATCGACCATTTATCATCGAGCAATGGAGCAAAAGGATGGATACCTTCATGCAGGCCGCTTTAGAAGAAGCCGAGAAAGGATTGAGAACCGGTGGAATACCGATCGGATCGGTGCTGGTGCACCGCGATCGCATCATCGGACACGGACACAACCGGCGCGTACAGCAAGGAAACCCTATCCTGCATGCGGAAATGGACGCCTTGGCGAATGCCGGACGTCAGCCCGCATCGGTCTACCGAGAGAGCACGCTTTATACGACGCTGTCGCCCTGCGCCATGTGCACGGGAGCGATCTTGCTATACCGAATTCCAAGGGTCGTGATCGGCGAGCACCAGACGTTTCTGGGGAAAGAGGAACTGCTGCGGTCACGCGGCGTTTCCGTCGAAGTACGCAACGACCCCGCCTGTATTCGCCTCATGTCCCACTTCATTGAGACTCACCCCACGCTGTGGCAGGAGGATATCGGCGTGTAACAGTGAGCGCTATGAGCGCCGTTATCCAACCGCCTCAATCAACGACAGCCCCGATGACGCCACGGAATTCCCGGCTGAAGGCATTGCTAAAGCCGTCCTACGGGCCGAATGACTTAGCGGCCCTAGCGGACTTCTTCGCGGAACACGGCACGCTCGAGTTGAACGTCAAGCCGAACGGGCTTTATTCCGCGGTGACCGCCGACCGGGTCGTGTCCTTTCTCGGGTATGGCTATACCTGGATACGCGACACCATCATGATGACCCATTATCAGATGGAGATCGGCCGCCATTCGATCGCGCGCACCACCCTGGCCACATTGCGGAATTACTTCGACCAACATCGGGCCCGCTTCATCGACATCATCGAAGGAAAATCGGACAAGAACGACCCGATGCAGCGGCCGCATATCCGCTTCGACGGCAATGCCCTGGAGGAGATCGACGAGACCTGGGCGCATGCCCAGAACGATGCCCTCGGTTATGCGCTGTGGATGGTGTTCCTGCTGGCGAACCGGGGCGAATATCGGCTGACCGAAGAGGACTGCGACGTTTTTGCGTTGTTCCCGTTTTATTTCGAAAGCGTCGAATACTGGCACGATCGCGACAGCGGCCATTGGGAGGAAACCCCCAAGATCGAAAGCTCCAGCATCGGCGTCGTGGTAGCCGCCTTGGAACAGATGCGCCGGTTTCTTTTGCGCCAACCTGCTCCCGTGTTCCGCTATGCCGGAAAGAAAGTCACCCCGGCGCGACTGGACGAACTCATTGCCAGGGGCCGAGAACAGCTCGCTCGTTTCCTGCCGTACGAATCTCCGCCGGAGCGGTTGGCGGATGCCGCGCTGTTATTCTTGATTTACCCCACCGAAGCTGTTTCGGGCGCGGAAGCCGACCGAATCTTGGATCTGATCCGGCAAGACCTGCAAGGCGAATACGGCATCAAACGCTATTTGGGCGATTCCTACTGGTGCGCGGATTACAAGAAATTGCTGCGGGAGGAGGAGCGTACTGTCGATTTCAGCACCGACCTGGAGCGCCGCGATAAGCTCATGAAGCCCGGCACCGAGGCGCAGTGGTGCCTTTTCGATCCCATCATGTCCGTCATTTACGGCCGGCGATACCTGAAAACCGGCTGCAACGAGGATTTGCAACGGCAAATCCATTATTTCAACCGCTCGCTGGCGCAAATCACGCCGGAGAATTTCGCTCTGGGCGGGGGACAATGTCCTGAAGCGTACTACATCGAAGATTCCGCCAACGGGGCTTATGTCCCCAACGATCACGTGCCCTTGGGATGGACTCAGGCCAATCTCGGGACGGCGTTCGAATACCTGAAACGATCATCGAGGTGCTGAGCCGTGCGCTTTCCCGTTCGATGCCGGTTTAACCTCGACACCTCCTTGGCGAAGTGCCGGAAACGTCTGGCCATGCTGGCGGCTCTGCTGGTCTTGGCGGCGGGTTGCGCGTTACAGCCGAGCCCATGGTCCTCCGGTCGGTGGGTGGACCTCACTCATTCGTTTTCTGCCGCGACCGTTTACTGGCCGACGGCGACGCCTTTTCGTTTGGAGCCGGTGTTTGTCGGGACCACCGACAAGGGCTTTCATTACGAAGCCTATGAGTTCCGGGCAGCGGAACATGGCGGCACGCATCTCGATGCCCCGAATCACTTTTCCGCAAACGGACTCACGGTCGATCGGGTTCCGCTCGACCGGCTGATGGGTCCCGCGGTCGTGATCGACGTATCGTCCAAAGCCATAGAAAATCCCGATTACCGGGTGAGCCTCGACGATCTTGCCGGCTGGGAAAAAAGCCACGGACCGATACCCGATCAGGCAATCGTGTTGCTGCGAACGGGCTACGACCGGTTTTGGCCGGATCCGGTCAGGTATTTGGGCACCGCCGAGCGGGGCGAGGCGGCGGTGGCGAAACTCCATTTTCCCGGATTGGACCCCGAGGCTGCTCGCTGGCTGGCCGAACGGCGCCGCATCAGAGCCGTCGGATTGGACACGGCGAGCATCGATTACGGGCAGTCATCGCATTTCGAGACCCATAGGATCTTCTCTGAAAAACACATTCCGATCTTCGAAAACCTTGCCCGGCTCGGCGAATTGCCGGCAACGGGCGCCGTGGTGGTAGCCTTGCCGATGAAGATCGAAGGTGGCAGCGGTGCGCCTCTCCGCATTATCGCGTGGGTGCCTGAAAAGCATCGTTAACGCGGTTACGGGCTTGATTTACGGCTCCCACACCGAGGTCATATTGCCATTAATCCTGACATGCAAACAAAGACGGCTCTGGCGCGACGAAGGGCTACGAAACGGTGCCGGTGGCGCGTTTTTTCATCGCGCCTCGTCTACCCGGCATCCAATGCGAAGAACGAGATGCCCTGCGCCAGCGGCAGCGCTTCGCCCCAGTTGATGGTATTGGTCTGCCGCCGCATATACATCTTCCAGGCATCCGATCCCGCTTCGCGACCGCCGCCGGTGTCCTTCTCGCCGCCGAAGGCTCCGCCGATTTCCGCGCCCGACGTGCCGACATTGATATTGGCAATCCCGCAGTCACTACCGGAAGCCGACAAGAACCGCTCGGCCGATCTGAGATTCAAGGTGAACAGCGCCGAAGACAGTCCTAGCGAGACGTCATTCTGCAGCGCAATCGCCTCTTCCAGGCGGCGGAATGTCATTACATAGAGGATCGGAGCGAAGGTTTCCCGTTGAACGATGTCCCAATGGTTTTCCGCCCGGATCAAGGTCGGCTCGACGAAGCAGCCAGGCCGATCGAGCACCCGCCCGCCGTAGAGCACCTCGCCGCCCTGGCGTCGTGCCGCATCGACGGCTTTACGGTAGGTCTCGACGGCCGACGGGTCGATAAGGGGGCCCATGAGGGTCGAAGGATCCAGAGGATCGCCGATCCGCACTTGGCCGTAGGCCCGGATCAAGCGGTCGATTAGCTCGTCATAGATGCTCTCGTGGACGATCAGCCGGCGAATGCTGGTGCAGCGCTGGCCGGCCGTGCCCACAGCGCCGAACACGGTGGCCCGGAGCGCGAGATTCAGGTCGGCGGTTTCGTCGACAATAACGGCATTGTTGCCGGACAGCTCCAGAAGACTCCGTCCCAAACGCTCGGCGACTTTCACTGCCACCTCGCGGCCCACCGCCGTGGAACCGGTGAAGGAGATCAAGGGCAATCGCCTATCGCGGACGAAACGATCGAGCAGTTCCGGATTTTCCGGCAAGAAGCTGGAAAAGATGCCCGGATACCCCATCTCCGCCGCGACTCGATCGCACAGGTGCTGGACCGCGACGGTGCACAGAGGCGTTTTGGGGGAAGGCTTCCAAATCACCGTATCGCCGCACACCGCCGCGACAAACGCATTCCAGGACCAAACCGCCACCGGGAAATTGAAACCGGTGATGACGCCCACCGGCCCCAGGGGATGCCACTGCTCGTAGAGGCGGTGCTCGGGGCGCTCGGAAGCCATTGTGATGCCGTACAGCATGCGCGACAATCCGACGGCGTAGTCGGCCATGTCGATCATCTCCTGCACCTCGCCGTCCCCTTCCGCCTTGATCTTGCCCATTTCCAGAGCCACCAGACTGCCCAAGGCATCCTTGTGCTCACGCAGGGCATCGCCGATCCGGCGGACGAGTTCCCCGCGTTGGGGCGCCGGGACTAGCCGCCATTCCTCGAAGGCTTTCCGGGCATCTTCCAGCACGATTTCGTACTGAGCTTCAGAGCACAGCGTAACCTCCGCGATCGGCTCGCCGTTGGCCGGATTGTAGGAAGTCAGAAGCGGAGCGTCGCGGGTTTCCAGCCATCCCTCGTAGGCTGCATAACTGCCGATATTGGCGTCCTGAAGATGCAAAGTCTCGAACAGCCGATCCCAGGAGGCGTTGTCGTGAGTGTGCATGGGCGTTTCCGAGTTTGCGAAGCAAAAGCGCTCGTTCCGGTTAGATTCGAGGCGACAGGGAGAGGTTCAGAGACCGAAAACCTTCAACCTTCCGAGGGCTTACTTGTCTAATTGAGGTAAGCCGGAATAAACCTGTCCTGAGCCGCGTCGAAGGACAATAGTGGTTTATGCCGCTTTTTCGTGCGCCGCGATCCTTCAGGCGCTCGGCGTGCCCGCCGGTGGTCTTGCCGATCAGTCCGAGAGCCGCATGCCGGGGAACCGTTATCATTCCGTCTACTCAGGGTTGTCACAAAGGCAGCGAGGTTTCGACATGTCCGATATCCATGATGACTTTGCCCGCACCTTGGTCCGCGAGGTACTCGCCGGTCCGACCACTCTCCGCGCCCATCCCGACCATCCCGCCAAGCTGCTGGTGCCGCGTCCCGACGGCCGGATGGCCAGCATCGATCTGACGCCTTTCGAGGCGGAACCGCAGCCGATGACCGCCGGCCATTATTTTCATGGGATAAGATCCGTCGATGAGCTGCTGACAGCCTATCGTGAAGCTCGGCAGTCCAAACCGTTCGAAGAGGATCTGCCGGGCGCGTGCGAGCATGTGGACCCTTATGCCCGCGAGTTTATGGACGGCGTGCTGACCCGTGCCCGGAGCTTTCTGACCGATGCCGACGCGAAGCTGATTGGCGGCTGGGTCGGCCAGTTCGATGTTTATGTGGCGGTCAAGGCCATCGAATCGCTGCTCTACAGCCAGGCCGATCTGACCTTGCTGAAGATCGCGCCGCGCCTCGGCTGGACGGTCCATTTCGATCATCTGGCGATCCGTTGCGGCTCGTCGGCCCACGGCGATGCGGAGCGGGTGGTGGAGAATCTGCGCCGCCGTCACGGCTATGTGCCCTCGCAGGTCGAGGGCGAAGATTTCTATCAGTTCGAGGACGGCTGGAACGCCTACCTGCTCTACAAGATCCTGGAAAACGGCCAGGTGCTGCGGCTGTTCATCGATCAGTCGGATGCCGATAACCCTACCCAAATCATCCAGCACTGGAACCACGTTTACGGCTACACCGCGCATCATCTGGCGATCCGGGCCACGCGGTTCGAAGAGGGCCGGCGCGTCGCGGTCGGCCTCTCGAAGCTGATGCATACCATGGAGGCGGAAGGCGTCGGCATCATGACCCCGACGGGCGATTACACCGATCGGCTGTTGCTGCAGGTGTTCACTCGCCCCGAACGCAACCGAGATATTCCGGAACGGATCCGGGAGGCCTTGAGGACTCACGGCGCGGAACTGGAAACCGTCATCGAAAACGCCAAGCTCCTGGAGCTTTTGTCGCGCCGCGAAATGAGCCCCGAGCTGGCCGAGCGATTCTTCGCGCTCTACGACATTCCTTATGAGGCGGACAATCCGCTCCATTCCGCGCCAATCTATAACTACTTCCTGCCGGAACAGGCGGCCCATGTCATTCGCACTTCGGTTCAGACGGCTGCCTAACCGACAGGATACGGTTACGAACGGCAAATCGGCAGGACGGCCGTTTTACACCACGAAACCGTCCGTAAGGAGCCGGATAGGGAGTGGCCGGCATAGATCGGTATGACCTCCGTGATCGATGCGGTCAGTGAGACTCACCGCATCCTACGCATTACTAGCGCCCCCGGAGAGAGGGAGAGAGATCTTAAGAAAGCGCTGAACAAGTAGATTCCGCTCATGGTTCGACAAGCCTGTCCTGAGCCGAGCCGAAGGGCTCACCACGAACGGAATCAATCCGTTACCGTTCGTCCTGAGCCTGTCGAAGGACTTAATCAGAGCTTTCTTAACGTAACGGCTTTGTCCCTGCCGAAGGAGGGGACTCGGGCAGATGCTATGACCTTGGAGAAAGGGAATTCGCCTCAGTCATGGAGAAAAAAGTCATGCGGCACGTATTCGTCCTGGGCGCCGGCACTATCGGCTCTTTGATAGCGGGTCTCCTTTCCCGAGCCGGCGACTATATCGTTCATCTGGCCGATCGCGATGAAAACGCCCTGAAGCGGGCCACCGAGGATATCGATCGGCAAAACGTGACGACGATTGCCCTGGATGCGATCCACGGGAGCGGGCTTCGCCACTGCCTGTCGTCGGATTATTCGTGCGAGGCGATCATCTCCGCGCTGCCGTATTACTGCAACCCGCTCGTAGCCGAGTACGCCCGCGAGTCGGGCCTGCATTATTTCGATCTTACCGAAGACGTCGCCGTTACCCATTATATCCAGAACCTCAGCCTGGGCGCGGAGACCGCTTTCGTTCCGCAGTGCGGCCTGGCGCCCGGCTTCATCAACATCGTGGCCAATGACCTGATGGGACACTTCGACGAGCTGGACACCGTCAAGCTGCGGGTCGGCGCACTGCCGGTGCATCCGAGCAACGTCCTGAAATACTCGCTCACCTGGTCCACCGACGGGTTGATCAACGAATACGGCAACATCTGTTATGGGCTGGAGGACGGTCACGAAGCCGTCCTGATGCCGCTGGAAGGCTATGAAACCATCGAGATCGACGGGCTGCTCTACGAAGCCTTCAACACCTCGGGCGGCCTCGGCACCCTGGCCGACACCTACAGCGGCAAGGTCAAGACGCTGAACTACAAAACGCTGCGCTATCCCGGTCACTGCGAAAAAATTCACTTCCTGATGCGCGATCTCAAGCTCAACAAAGATCGGGAAACCCTCAAACGCATCCTCGAAAACGCGATCCCGAAGACCGTGCAAGACGTGGTGCTGATTTATGTCTCAGTCAGCGGCAAACAGCGCGGCGAACTGTACGAGGAGAACTACGTTAAAAAAATCTACCCGCGGACGATATTCGGGAAGCTATGGTCGGCCATCCAGGTAACCACCTCAGCCGCTCTGTGCGCCATCGTCGATCAGGTATTGAACCAGGCCGAACGCTACCGGGGCTTCGTGACGCAGGAGAGCTTCCGGCTGGAAGATTTTCTGGAGAACCGGTTCGGGCGGTATTACCGGTAAGCTGAGTCGCCGGGGAAGAGAACACTATAGACTATAGTAAGCAGTAGGCTGGGTTGAGGAACGAAACCCAGCTTTTTTGAGACGCGGATTAGCTGGGTTTTCGCTATCGCTACAACCCAGCCTACAATCCTGTAAAAGAAAAACCACCTTAAACAGCGTTCCCATTGTCGTTAAGACAATGGGAACTCAAACCAGCAACGGCAAGCGCACCACAAATTCACTGCCTTTACCGTGGCCTTGACTGTTCACTTCCACTCGCCCGCCATGCATTCGCACGATGTTCCGCACAATGGTCAAACCCAACCCTAAGCCGCCTTTGGAGCGATCCAGGGTGCGTTCGGCTTGAATGAAAAGGTCGAACAGGTGTGGCAGTAACGACTCCGTAATGCCCTCGCCGGTATCCCGCACGGAAATAACCACTTCGCCCTTCTCCCGCGTCACGGTCAACCAGATCTGGCCGCCTTCCGGCGTGTACTTGGCGGCATTATCGAGCAGGTTTGCGACGACTTGCGTCAAACGTACGCCATCCCCGTTTACTCTCATGGGTTCAGGAGATACGAAAACCGTGAGGGTGTGGTGGCGAAGCTCGATGAAGGGCCGGCTGGCTTCAACGGCATGCTCGATCAGGGTGGCGACATCCTCGGGCGTTTTTTGCAGCGTCAACTTTCCCTGCACGATGCGCGACACATCCAGCAGATCGTCGACCAGTCGCGTCAGGTGATTGACTTGTCGGGCAATGACTTCTCTCGCCCAGTGTAGCTTTGGGTCGGCGCCATCGAGCCGGTGCATGATCGCGACGGCATTGCGGATGGGCGCCAAGGGATTGCGGAGTTCGTGGGCGAGCATGGCGAGGAACTCGTCTTTGCGCTGGTCGGCCTCGCGTAGCGCGGCTTCTGCCTGTTTGCGCTCGGTAATGTCCTGAACGATGCCGACTCCGAAGAGCGGTTGGCCTTGCTCGTCGCGAACGATATACCCATTGAGCTCGATCCATACCGTGTGCCCGGCCTTGTGGATGTAACGTTTTTCTATACGGTAGGGGAAATCTTTTTGCGCCTGATGCCGGTAGGCTTCGACATCGGAGGCGACATCATCGGGGTGAGTGATGTCCTGGAAACATTTGGCGAGCAGCTCTTCGCGCGGATAACCGGTGATCTCGCAGAAACGGTCGTTGACACGCTGATAATGGCCCTCCAGATCGATCTCACAGATGCCGACGGGGGCCTGGTCCTGAACGATGCGTAGCCGCTCGGCTTGCATCCGCATGGTTTGTTCTGCTTTACGGGCAGAACAGACGATATCTGGGATGGTTTCGGCCATAACCTATGCTCCTTGACTTCCAGGCGCTCCGCTAGTTCAGCTTTGAAATGCATAAAGTCTACTCCTCTGTAGATTAATTTGGTGCATCTTTCATCAACGGCTGTTTGTGCAAGACGTCCTTGTTCCCCGGAAAATGGCCGGTTTGACGCGTTCACAAACCGGTTGCCTTTCCGCCCTGTCCGCTCAGCTAGCCCGCGGTGAAAAAACGCCGCGCCGGAGAGCTCGACAAGATGCTTCGAAAAGCTGGGGAAGTGGACAGCGACTTCGCCGCGGTCTGTCTAATGGCAGTAGACCGGCTTTATGGAAAAACCCAAGCCGTTATCCCGGTTTGCGTTTCCAAACTATCAGGAGGACCTCATGTCGATTACTCGTCGTCAATTCATTGCCCATGCCGGCGCTACGCTCGCGGCGAGCGCTCTGGCGGCCTGCCGTTCCGCTCCCGATACTGCGGCCCGCCAACCGGCTACCGGCTTGGAGGACTGGTCCGCAGTGCGCGATCAATTCGATTTGACCCGCGACTACATCCATCTCGCACCCTTTTATACTTCCTCCCATCCCCGTCCGGTGCGCGAGGCGATAGAAAAATACCGCCGCGCCATCGATGCCAATCCCGTATTGACGGTCGATCCCGCCGTTTTCGGCCCGCATAGCGTAGTCGGACTGGCGAACACCGATATTCCCTATCTCGATCGGGAGGTCAGAGCAACCATCGCGGACTATGTGGGCGGCCGGGCGGAAGATATCGCGCTGACCGACAGCACGACCATGGGGCTGGGCCTGGTCTACAACGGCCTGATGCTGGAACCGGGCCAGGAAATGCTGGCCACCGTGCACGATTTCTATTCGCATCACGAATCCATCCGCTTCGCGGCCGAACGGACCGGCGCATCGGTGAGGAAAATCGCCTTGTTCGACCGCTTCGACGCGATCTCGGAAGACGGGATCGTCTCCCGCATCCGCAAAAACATTCGCCCCAACACCCGGACGCTCGGCATCACCTGGGTGCACTCGGCCAGCGGCGTGAAACTGCCGGTCCGCGCCATCGCCGATGCCGTCGGGGATATCAACCGGGGACGCGATGAAAACGACCGTGTGCTCTTGATCGTCGACGGAGTCCACGGCTTCGGCGTGGAAGACATCGATGTGGCGGACCTGGGATGCGATATTTTCATTTCCGGAACCCACAAATGGATCTTCGGGCCACGGGGTACCGGGATCGTTTGGGCGCGCGAATCGGCTTGGGCGCGGATGCGGCCGACCATTCCCAGCTTTATCGCCGACGACCTGTGGGCGTCGTGGAGAGAAAACCATCTTCCCATGGGCCCCACGACCGCTACCCGGATGACGGCCGGCGGCTTCAAGCCGTTCGAACACCAATGGGCCATGGCGGACGCGTTTCGGTTTCATCGCCACATCGGCCGCAAGCGGATCGCGGAACGAACCTATGCGCTGAACGAGCAATGCAAAGAAGGCTTGGCCGGGATGAAAGGCGTGAAGCTCTATACCCCCAGGACCAATCGCCTATCCTCGGGGCTGATCTGTTTCGACATCGAAGGAATGCGTCCCGAAGAGGTGGCTCAACGCCTGCTCGCGCGCAAGATCATCATGACCAAGACGCCTTACGGGAAATCCCATGCCCGTCTTGCACCGAGCATTGTCGCTTCACCCGAAGAGATCGAGACGGTTTTGTGGGAAATCCGAGCACTGGCCTCGGCTTGATTCGGTGCACGGGCGGACTGTCGTATTGATCACTTCGAAAGCCCGCGTGTCCCTCTAATTTTAGGGACGAGCCAGGACCATGGGATGCGCTGAGGCACGGAGCACGTCGGACCGCACGCGGACGTACGGGCGATCCGCACGTCGGCGAAGCTTTGGCACGCAGTGTAGCAGTGTAGGCTGGGTTGAGGAACGAAACCCAGCTCTTTGCGACGCGGATTAGCTGGGTTTTCGCAATCGCTGCAACCCAGCCTACAGTTCTTCGTTTTGTTTTCATCGTATCGCTTCAGCGCGCCTTCAGCATGTACAAAGAATATCGGCCGCAGTGGAAGGTGTTAATCAGCTGAAGCCGCCTATTATTCGTAATTGCATTTCTTGAGTTTTTGATTAAAGAAAATGCGCTCCACGGCGCGCCAATGCTTGAGTGAAGAACATCCTTTACGGGCTGAAAGGCGTTAGAGAAAACAGTAATAATCGATTCGATTTTAGTGGGTAATACTCCTATTTGACCGTTCCGCGCATATTCAAGAATAGCGGCCTTCCATTCTGATTTATTCTCATTCAGGAAGAATTCCATCCCTTCGCTTTTTCCTCGAAACTCGATGCAAGGCTAGCCTATTCGGGTAACGCCAGAAGAACTCAGAGAGAAAACCTTCTAGATATTAATGTATTAATACACTAATGCGCTGATACATTACTGCTTTTTGTTACTTTTTTGTTATGAAAACATAGGTAGCTGAGCGCCATCATTAGGGTTTCTATAACGCTATTTACAAAACAAATATTTCGTGTCGAAATTAAAGATGCCTTTTTAATGAAACAAAGCAGAAGACCTGCAAGGAGATCGAATAAGAATAGCTAAAACTCGCGCCGGCCTACCCTAATCAGTTCAATGAGTTATTACACCCAAAAAGGATTTGATATGTGTGAAAAAACCTTAGGCAAATGGCTCCGACTGTCTTTCATCATTTCTTTTTTTTCCTTAACCGCCTTCTCTACTCCGGCCGTGCGAGCCGAAGTCGAAGCCGAAGAATCCGTCGATTTCCACATCCCCGTTAATACCCACCTGATAACTCTTAAAGCGGTCAACCTGGATTCAGGAC
>Ga0196972_1000157_pt1 | contig 55073 bp, 55 predicted proteins | sample S1v_2013CmetaG_FD_148618 | JGI IMG/M metagenome (GOLD analysis project Ga0196972, IMG submission 148618) | Soil microbial communities from Anza Borrego desert, Southern California, United States - S1+v_20-13C | ecosystem: Environmental > Terrestrial > Soil > Desert | place: USA: California...
CATCGGGTTCCTCTCTAAGTCGTGTGCTTTGGCGGCTCACCACGCGGAGGCTCCCCGATGGACCCCCGCAAATGTCAAACCCCTACTGCCTCCCCGGCAGAGCCGGGGGAACTCCCGATTTGGTTAGAACCCGTATAAGTGACTTCACATCGTACGTAGTCAACGTGATGGAACCGAAGTCGATTACGGTATTACAGGAGAACCAACAATGAACCAACTTTCAAACGTCCCACCTTCGATTCCATCCCCGGTGGGGCGTTTTGGCAGCCACGGTGGAAGATGATCGGCATCGATGCCTTTCTCGTTTTTTGCATCGCGAATAAAGTCGCCTATCAGTAGAACGCGGTATTCCTGGTTTTCGACGAATCTCAGCCCAGGCCGAAATTGCGCTCCATTCACGATAGCGTCTGGCTCAGTTGCCTCAGTAAATTCCGATGATATCTCACCGTCTCTCTCGAATTTGACGCCTCCGACCCGTTTAATGGGCAGCTCGCACCAGCAGTGTTCGTCCCGCTGTTTAAACAACACCCTGAAACTATGCTGATGAATGTCGCGATTTAATACCGGCCGGTCGAATGCGATTAATACGCCATTCCGATTCAGATTGTCGATTGATGAAATGTTGGTTGGATCGGTCAATGGAGGCATCGGGTGCACCCAGTTGATCGCGCTAATATGCGCGAAGTGACCGGTCACCGTACTGTCACCACCTACTTCGCACAGTGGCTTAAACGTGTGACGGCAGTCCTGGACCGTGGCGCGCACGCTAACCTCGCCGCCCACAGGTGGGATCGCAACGGTCCAGCGCACTAATGCCAATGGTGCAAAGAAAAACCGTGTGCCGGCGGGTGGCGCCTCCTTCAGCAGCTCCCAAGGCACCACCAAATCAGGTGTGTTGAGCCTCGCCGCGACGATCCAGAAATCACCGGATAGGCCATGTTGGGAGAAGGTCACGTTGAGGCCGGTACCCAAGAGCTCGATGGGGATACCGGGTGTGAACGCATGGTCAGGTTCATCAGCAATCCCCGAACCGCCTGTCCACAACCGGAGGTAGAAGTATTTCTTTTTGTCGTCCGGGTCCCGATCGCTCAAGTATTTCTCGTGTGCCTGGGCATTCAACCAGTCGATCCATGCCTGGGGCACGGGCTTTGAGAGGGTAATTGTTTTTTCTTCCGGATCAAAACTCGTCGCGACAGTGGCGAGATGTCCCTGGAGTTCGGCCACCTTTTCCTGGTTGGGAAGGAAAGCGCCCCAGGGCATGACCTCCACAGCCTGACCTTTGAGTGGCTGAGCGGCTTGATCGCGCGGCAGTGTCAGGAATTTGATTTTAACCAGTTGGCCCTCCTCTTCGAGTACCTGCACGCGATAATAGGGCGAAGCGTTGTCGTAGCCCCAGATGAACCGATTGGTCGCCGTCAGCTGCACTCGAATGGTCTGGTTTTCGGCACCCAGGTAACCTGCCGTCACTTTCGGCTTGCAGGGGTCTTCCGTGATCCCCGCCCCCCCAAAGGTGATCGTCAATCGGACCTTGGAGCGCAGCTCGAAGTTAGCCTCATCAAAGAGATGGGGCTTACCCGTGTCGTCGCCTTGGCGGGGTGCCGTGAGTTGCGCCTTTAGCGCTTCGAAGGCCTCCGCGCAAGAAATTCTGGGGAAATCGGGCAGTACTTCGGGCAGTACCTCAATCCGGCGCATCCGGCGCATGCGCGCCGAGGCGTCTACGGCTAGCGCCCGTTCGAGCAACTCGCTGTCTTCCACCACCGTGACGCACTGTTCCCAACCGCGCAGGTACACAAGGTCATGGCGAATCTTGAAGGAACCATCTGCACTAGTCAGGTCCACCACCGACGGTCGAGTAGGTAGGTTCCTCAAGTCAGCATCGATCTGCAGCCAATCGGTCTGGTTCAGAAATCGCTCCGTGATGTCGGGTCCCCTGGCGACGACTTCGGTGGTAGTCTCGAAGCGGAGGCCGCCCAGATAATAGCTGCCGTCGCCCAAGGTAAAATCATAAGTCTCCTTGCTCGGAGGGAACTCTTCACCCAGGGCTGGAGGCATCGTCACCGTTGCCGCAGTGATATCGTCTACGAGAAACCCGTCGTTGGGCGTACCGCTTGCACATACCGTCTCTGCCAGAATTCGGCGTGCCTCCTCGTCATCGATACGCTCGCTTTCGTTCCAGTCCGAGTCCAGAATCACTCTGCCCTGTTGCATGCGGACGCTCGAGTAACGCTTTTGCGGCTGGAACAGGAATCGCGAGATATCTTTCGCTGACATGATGATCGTCCTCAGGTCTCGTTGATGTATTGCGCGATCAGGCCGAAAGGCATGAACTCATTCACTTTTGCCTTGAGGTCGTCCAGCTTGATAGAGCTCAACAGACTGCTGAAGGCGCCGATCTCCGAACGGTTCTCGGCCCCGCGGATAATGGAGGCCGGTGCCGTTCCACTGAGTTGGGCATAACCCGGATCACCAAAGCGCCGGGATGTAAAAAAATGGTTTGGAATCGCCGGCGGAAAGAAGTGGGATTCGAACTGCGGCGGCAATCGCTTCTGGGGATCCTCGTTGCTCGCACTGAATCGAAAACAGCCATGCTGATTGTCGGTAACCCTGACGAGGCCCTGGATGAGCGCCTCGCTGGCAAATAGGCGGTTGACCGTGACATCACCGAATACGGTGACGCGCTGCATCTCGACTTGACCCAACTGAGTCTCGATCGCCGGCGACAGCATTGGGTCGATGCTCTGCACGATGGAGTCGCGGATAACGAGCTTCTGAATAATACCCCGGGTGCCTGAGACTTCATCTTCGACAATGGGTCCGACGATCGAAGATTCGATGACCAGCTCTTCGACTTTGCCTCGCACCAGTAGCCTCACATAGGGAATCGCCTGACAGGCGTTGGACTCGATGCGCGATTTCTCACCCCCTGGATCCAGCGTGCAGTGGCGGATGACGACTTGGTGAAACTCTCCCTCCAACACCAGGGCTGCAGCAATCGGCAGACAAGGCGCAGAGCCGGCCGTGGCACCTTCTTGCTCAATGCCGATCCATAGGCCGTTCAATGTCAGTTCGGCCTTGCTCAGTCCCGCAAATACCCACTCGATACTAGTCGGCACAACCCGCTTGATGTAAGGGCGCTGGAAGTTCGTGGCTTGGAAGGTGACCTTATCGATGCCGGTGACGTCGCCGTCCGGCAGATAGGTCTTGCTGTCGTCGAATCGAAAAACGCCCGAGACTGGAGAGGACGGTACGTTCATCATCACCGGACCGGGGTTATTGTTGCCACCGTTCGGGATTGGGACGGGATGAACGCCTGGTGCCGCATTATCATCGTATCGGTCATGCGTTCCCGCGCCTATCCTGCCCGAGAACCCGTAGTGATACACAGGCACCCACACATTTTGGTTCGGCACGGTTAGGAACCAAAATCGTCCACGTTCGGGGTCGACGACTAAAGTCTTTTCCGATGAAAGCATTCCAAGGCTTGCACCCCAGTCCTCGAGGTTGCCTGCGGCAATCCGTTGGTGCTCGATGACGGGTGCATTGATGTCGGGGCCTTTAGCGACAGCAACGGCGCTGGGATCGAACTGGATCTTTGTTGGGATCAGGTGTGCCTTGGGCGAGTCCTCGGTGATCGCCCCTGCCAGCAACTTATCGAAATGCTTCAAGATATCAACGGATTCATCGAGACTTTCAATCGTCTCGCGCAGACGCGCCTCGTCGCGAAACAGGCTCCTCACATAGCGTGACAACTCATCTGCGGCTAGCTGCGAAAGCCCCTGCTTGAGCAGTTCATCGATCAACCCGGCCGTGATCATGTATCGCGCCTCCCCAAGCAGGCGACAGAGAATCGGCGCCGGTAGCTCCCACTCGCACGGTGGACGGCACTTCTGCGGACCAGATCTCTGATCGGGACGGAACAACGGGACATCACGCCCCGAAGGGTCAAAGGTAAATCGCCCTTCGCCGAAATTGGCAGCGGTGGCAAAGTTGACCTCGAACGGCAGCAACCGGAACAGGTGGAAGTTGAGCTTGGGAATGTTGTAACGGCCGAGCTTGCCGTGCAGTTGACGAAAGTCCGGCGTGTGAAAGAACTCGTCGAACGGGCTGTCAACCAACGCGGCACTACGGATGGATTTGAGCTTCGCCCAGCCTCCGGGCGGCGTCTCGGTGACAAACCCCACCCGTTCCGGTGGCTCGGGATCGAGCCCGTGACGGGCGCGGGCCAGCCGCCGAAAGCTCTCGACGACCTTGCCTTCCCAGCCGGTGATATCCTGGATGAGCTTCTCGAGGACCAGTGGGGTGCCCTTGCGTCTCCGGTAGAAGATCGTCCGCGCTACATCTACCCGGCGCCCGCGACGGTTAAGTTCATGCACCAGCCGCGTTCCGAGCAGGTCGCCAATATAGGCAATGGCCCAGTCGTCGCACAGTTCGATGAACGGGTCATCCCACAGACGATCGATGCTGCGCCGGGCGATCGCCGCCTGACGGGCAACGATCTCCACGATCGACCGCAGCACGCCGGGATTTTCCGCAAGCCCATCCTCATCCTTGTAAATCGCGGGGATCCAGTCCCAGATCTTTTCGGTGTAGTACCGTTCGAAGAGATCGTGCGCGGGGGTTAGGGCCTCCTTGCCGTTTGTCATAGGATTCTCCTCCGCTTACGACGCCGGCGTGCCGCTGATCAAAAGACGGTCGAGAAAATTGCGATACCGGCTCTGCGCCACCGTGATGGCAAAGGGCGCGGGCCGACCGTCCACTGTCATGGCGCGCACCGAGCGCGTTCCTTCGACCGAGAGCACCGCATCAAAGATCCGGCTACGGAAGAGCGGACTCCCGATCGGGATGTTTTCCAGTGCCAGAATACCGGTATCACGATCAATGAGCGTCTGCCTGACCTGCTCGACAACGGTTTGCGCGCTGAACCGCGGCTCGATCTCCAGATCGATGATGAGCTCGGATGGCTGTGCCTGCGCCTCTTCCGCAACGAGCGGCGTGGTGGGATCGGCTTGACCGATCAGGAGTGCCCTGAGCGCCTTGGCGATATCGCCTCCGTCGGAGATAAACCAGACCTTCACCGCTGCGCTCTGGGAGGTCTCATCCCATACCCACTCGACATGCGCGTTGATCACACCGCCGAACTCGCGTGCCAAGGCTTCGAAGTCCGGCACCGATACGGCGCGATCCAGGAGAAGCGCGCTGTTGGGAGCATTCCGGCGGATGTCCTTGCGCTGGTCGGCATCGGCACCGCCGCCGGCGGCAACCGGGTTCGTCACCCGCCGCAGTCCCTCGACGGGCCTGGCAAGCTGGCTGATCGCCCCGGCCGGCGGTTTGGCCGCACCGGCGCCGAAGCGGTAAGTGGCGGTGATATTGTCCACCCCGGTGGGAAGGCGCGTCCCCGTTTTGCCGTCACCGAAGGTGACGAGGGTCTCCTGCTCATCGTTCTGACGGACGACGTAGATCTCATCTTGCGGACCAGCGCCAAAGAAGCTCGCCACTTCCCGCCACTTGATCCCGTTGACGCGTACTTCCAGTGTGCTGCGGCGGCCATTGAGCGCCGAGGGATCGTTGAGGTATGTCAGCGGTTTATTCTCAAGGGTAAACGACTGAAACGCCTGCGAGGCATCGCCGCTGCCTAGGACCTCGTTGAATACGGTTTCTCCGCGCGTGGCGCGGACGAGATTGCCGAAGGCGGTGACTGGTGTGCGCAAGGACGTTACGAACGGCGCTAGGTCTGGTGCAAGCTGAATTTTGCCCTCACCTTTAGGATTGATATCAACGCCGCCGTTTGTGCGCACCCCGTTGTCTTGTGCATCCAGCAACAACAGCTCACTCGGCTTGGTAACACCAGCGGGCAGCGGCTCAACCACACCCTCGATAGACACCCCTAATAAGGCAAAGTCGGCCACGCCTAAATGCGTTTTGGCGACGCTCGTCAGCCTGCCAGCGGCAGTCATGTTGAGATGGATAACCAAGCGCAACGGATCGCAGATAAAGTCGTCGGGGAAACCGGGGCTAATGACGATGCGAGTCGCCGGAAGCGTTGTCGCAGGAACGCCATCTGTGGCTGGCCGGACCTCTACAGGGAAAATCGAGACTGAGGTAATAATCGCTGCATGCAACTCCTTGCCGCACTGTATGATGACCGAGTCTTGTTCGGCCAATTGCGGATACAACGCATCCAGGACAATCTGCGTTTGGCTGAGCTCCAGCGGGTTTACCGAGGCCGTCAGACGGGGTGACAAGACTCCGATGGCGCTGAGTTGCACCAAAGGACCAAACCTAGGAGCAGGAACAATCTCTACTCTTACGTATGTCGCACCGTCCAGCGCGTTGATCCTGCGGGTACTAGTGACGCGCCCGGCTTGCAGTTCAGTCGGTGCATCTGCGGAACCCGGACGCTTCCAGCGCAACAACACAAGCTGGTCGGCGGTGAGCGCGGCGGTGCTAGCCTCTAGCAGAATTTCATCGCCCGGGAACCGGTCACGCACCGGTCCTAGCGTCCATTCATTCTTCAGCGAGTGGATTACATGCTCCACCTCGGTCTCGAATACCTGCGGCGGCTCGCTGCCAAACGCGTTCGAACGGAAACCTGTTCGCGGAGGCAACACGATGGGGCGGTTGCCCTCGGCGATCGCCGCCAGCACTACGGAGGCCGCCAGCGCAGGACGCGCCTGGTATCCGATCAGTCCGACCAGCTTGCGAAGCGATGGGCGCAGCACCGCGGTGCGCAGGTAGCTTTCATTGGCGACGCGCTCGTCATAGAAGCCTAGGACGTCGAGCACATATGCCCACATTTCGAGCAGCATAAGGCCCAGGTCGTCCCCTTCGCGCGCCCGCCATCCCGCAAGCGGCGCATACGTGGGAAAGTCGCGCAGCATCGCCAGGCGATATTCGGGGAATCCGGCCATCTGGCGAGGCAGCGCGGATAGGCCGGCGGGAATGTCCGGCTTGGCCGGGTGCTTCAATTCGTCACACGGGCAGCATACCGTCATGTCTGACATTCCTCCGTTACCGCTTGCTGCTCTTGCCGGGTGATGATGCGTAAGGATCCGCGTTCCGGGAAGCGAGGATCATTTTGCAGACGGATGACCTGGTCGTGGCCCACATTGAAGGTGAGCTCAACGAACTCACGTAGCTCGGTAATACCCCTTGCTCTTAGGCACATCTTCTCGACGCCGTGCACGCCGGCAACGTCCTGAATCGCAGCCTCAAGCGCCGAGCGGCGCAGTGGCGTGCCGAAGGTGAAATTATCCGGATCGAAGAATCCCTTGGCAGGCCGCACGCCTTTCCGTCCGACCAGCGCTTCCAGGACACGCGCTTTCACCTGACCGGCGTAAGCGAACGGCTCGATGCAGATTGTGATTTCGAGATCGATGTTGACAAAGCGGGAGTTACGGACAAACACTTCGCGGCCCGCTTGCCGCACGCAGTCCACCAGGTTTTCGAGTTCCGCTCGATGCGCAGGGCTGAGCTCAAACGATCCCAGCGGGTCGGGGGTGACAAAAACGCTCAGCCAGCTGCCGGTCCAGCGGAAGCGGGCGCCGGCACGCTGGACCCACGGCAGACGTTCGGCGATTTCGGCGTAATCTTCCGGCCGCACGGCGCGGAAAGTGATTGCCCGAAATGCCTCAGGCGCCAGTTGCTTGATGACCGCCGGGTCCTCCGGATCAACGCCGCTGGTGATCGGCAAAGGGTTGGTGACGGCATCGAGCACACTGGCGAGATCAGCTTGCGCCTCGTCCTCGGGGTTCCTCAGGTTGACTACTGTGTCGGCGGGCAAATTAGCCCTCGTGCCCGGGCCGGTGCGATAGCGGACTCTGAAAACGGTTTCCTTGGGCGGTGTACTCCCGAACTCGCCATCGCCGAAACGGATGGTGAACCCCGATACACTGGCGTAATCCATATGCTCGATCACCTCGCCAATGCGCCGGAAGCCGATCACGCGACGCCAAGTCCCGTCGTCGAGCGTGAACGCGTCTTCAAAGCCGCGAGTGTCGAGTAAGGTGCGCTGCCAATGCCAGATCTGAGGCGTTGCGAGCGGTTGAAGATTATCAGCCTCGACCTCTTGGAGCTCCACCTCGGGCTTGGTGTCGTGCAGTGCGCCGAGCCAGCCGAGGCCCCGTGTCTCGGTTTGCTTCAGGCTATAAAGGAAAGTCCCGCTGCGGCGGCAGGCTATTTCATCGAGCGGACCCTGGCGCTCGACGGCCCGGCTCACGTTCTTTGCCAGATCTAGCGGGATGTTATCGTTCGTACCGATGGTAAAGAATTCAGTGACGGTCTCGCCAGCGGTGGCAAACACGAGATTACCATGGACAACCATGTCGCTCAGACACATTTCAAACGGCAACGCCTGGGCTTCCTCCCACCGAATACGGGTAATCGCGATAGGGTTATTGTTTTCGAGGTTCAGCGGATCCGTTGTGTGCTCAACCTCGACTACGCGAATAAGCTGGCGGCGCACCGGCACGGATGGGTCTTCCGGCTCCGTCTTGAGCAACAGCCACTTGCCGATCCAAAACTTCGCAGCATCCTCGCCCGCAGGTATCTGTTCTGGCATCGGAAATGTCCCGCACAAAAACAGTTCCGTCGCCCCGACCGGAAGGCACGGCTTCGCGGCATCCGGAATGTGCACAGGCACCTCGTTCCATTCGGCGTGCACCCAGAACTTGATGGGCTTGCCTTCATCGGCGGTAGTATCGCTAAGGCCGTGGCCGAGCTCGAAGGGGATCGGCGGTTCACCTTGACCCTGCGCCCAGACACGGCTGCCAGCGTTCAGAAACGTCCCCCCCGTCTTTACTTTTAGGTCCAGGAATGTGCTCGCTGTCAGCCCGTCATGAATTTGATAGTCCACAAGCCGCGTGTGATGGCGCAACGAACGCCGCTGGGTGGCCGTCTCCAGATAGGCTTCGCGCGCATATCGGTCCTGGATGTAGGAGAGCTCGTCGCCCAAGGCTGCCATGATCTCGGCCAGCATGACGCCGGCGTCGGCTTCGATCTTCTCTCTCCAATCCGGATAGCGCTGCGACGCGAAATCGAGCAGCGCATTGCGAATGCTGACAAAATCGCGTGCGAGGTAGTCGATGGGAAAGTCAACGAATGGCTCCGGCGGGCATTCAAGACCCCGTGGCTTGCAATCGAGAGCGCTGGGACAGCCCTGTTTGAAGCTGAACTCAACACCATTGAAGAAACGATCAATGCGCTGCTTCGGCTCGTCGATGATCGTCAACCGATAGATCGAAAAGTCGCCCGGCTCGGACGTTTGCACCTCCAGTACCGTGCGCATTTCCCCATCTAGCGGCACCTGTTTGTAAGTTGCGCGCACGATCGGCACACCGGCCAGACGTTCGCCGCCCGAGACACTATTGATAGTGACCGTATCCATGGAAACGTCTAAGGGCAGATCCCCCGTATTGACGATCGGATCGCTGAGCTTATCGGGATCGGGAGTAGCAGGATCGTTATCGGGATCGATGAGAAAGAAGACGCGGAGAACAGTCTGGTCCGCGGGATCGACAACCTGGATAAAATCGATCCCTGTCACCCGCTTTACGGGTTGTTCGAGCAATGCGGTCAGCCTATCTTCGCCAGGCATCAGAGTGTGACCTCCAGGTTCAGGAATCGGCGCTCTTGCTTCGCCAGAATGGTATAGACGATGGCGATGTTCAGTCGCTCGTTGTCCGCCTCGGCCTTGACGCCGTCGGTGCGGATGAGGGTGCCCAGCCAGGTGGTGAGCGCCTGGAAGATCAACGTCTGCGCCAGCGACGCCGTAGCCGGACTGTTCGGCGCGAAGATCATCCGCCTGACCCCGGCGCCAAAATCCGGGCGATTGATGCGCTCACCCTGCGCGGTAAAGAGCACCTGGCGAATAAGCTGCTTGATGTATTGCTCGTAGTCGTTTTCCTGAGCGAGCCGGCCGAGGCGGTCATTGATCGCGAAGGGGAAATGGATGGCAGTGATCCGGGTGTTCATTTTGATTACCTGCTAGCGTCTCACTTGGCCGGCTCTCATTTTTCGTTACCCAGCTTTTACTCGCGTGGAGTTCAATGTCGGTGGAGGCGGTGGAAATGGCGGTACCGGCGGAGCAGTGGTAGGGGTACCCGGGACATGTGTATGCCCCTGATACAATTGCACAAGCTGATTCAGGTATTGCAGCAATTGATCGCCAAAGACCACCGGATGCGTGCCATTCTCGACCAGTTCGATCTGAGGCGCCTCGACCACCACTTTCTGCGCCCCCCTGACCATCACCTTGCCTTGCTCCACTTCAATCGTCACCAGGTTATTGCCATCCTTATCGCTCAAGGTAATTACCTGCTGCTGGTCATCCAACGTGACCATCAAGCCCTTCTGGCTGCGGATGATCTTGAGTGGCGGTGCAGCTTCGGAGCCGCGCTCGTTTTTCGGCGCCTGTCGGTCGGCCCAGAAGCAGCCGACCCAGATGGGATAAGAGGGATCGCCGGCCTCGAACTCCACCCAAACACCGGTTCCAGGCTCCGGGACCATATAGACGCCCATGTTATCCCCGGCATAAGGTGTGCAGGGCAAGGCCCATATCGGCTGCTTGCCCATCACCGCCGGCACGCGCACTTCGAGCCGGCCCCGTCCCGTTGGATCGTTGTTGTCCGTCACCGTGCCACGATACTTGCCGAAGTACCTGCTCTCCATGTACTCCAGCATGTCGCCCATCAGTTCATGCTCTTGCATTTCTTACCCTCTGCCAATCACATTGCGCCGCAATTGCGCCGCAGTTGAATGTCCATGAAGTGGTCGGCAGCGTTGATGACGTGCGTGACCGCCTTGACTTGGTAGGGGCCGCTGTGGTCTTTGCCGAGCCCTTCGACCTCGACCACATCATGCGGAAGCAGCACGCCGCCGAGCATGTGTACGGTGGTGCTGGCCGTCGCATCCACAAACCAACCGGCTTCGGTCAGTGCCGCCTCGGCCTTGCACTGCAATTCTTCCTGATTACCCGCTGTCGTGATGCATAGATCGCGCGGCTCCTTGCAGCCTGCGAATCGTTGTCCGCCCCTGATGATGGGTGGCTGCGGAGAATCCTCAATGAATACGTCATGCGGCGGCTTCGCATCGCGGTCATCCTTCGCCGCGCCCACAAACCGGTTGGGCCGCTCCGGATTCATGGTCAAATCGAAAGCCGTCACGTTCTGGCATTGCTCCTTCTCGACGTTAACGCGCAGCTTGACCGGAACGGTCGGCACAAGCTTCATCTGATCCACGGGGATGGGCCCGGCCGGTGCATCCTTGGGCCGGCGTGGAGACGATTTGAGGTTGGCCTGCTCCTTAACCGTTAGCGACTGGCCCGAGGGGTCAAGCCCGTTGCGCAGGCATTGGTACTCGATCCAAAAGTGAAGGCCACAATCGCGAGCGATCCGGCGGATGAAAGCCAAATCAGTGTAGCGCTGGTTCAAGGTGGAGGCTGTCGGACGTCCTTTCACGGGTTTTCCGCCATAGACTATTCTGGTTTTTTCCACACTTATTCGATCGAATTTTTTCTTATCCTGGATCCTCTTATTGAGGATGGCTTCAGCCGCTTCTGAAGCTAGGGACGACCAAGCGTAGTGGACGCACTCGCGATCCATCTCCACGCGCCGGTCCTGCCCATGGACCTCATGCCACGATCCAGGCCCGCCCAGTGTGACGGAGCACTTCATGTCCGTGATCGGACCACGCACTAGGCACTTCATTTTCTGATCCACCTGGACCGCGATGGTAATCATTTGATTACATTGCAGCTCTGGGCTTTTCATGATGAACGGTTCGCCGTCACGGATATCCTCCTGAAAGCGAATGGCAAACCGCGTCGGCTCGTCGAGGAATTGCTCCACGCGCACCTCGGTGAGGCAGTCCATAAGATCATCGCTCAGCAATTGGTTCTTTTCGCCCGAGGCGATGATTGCGCCGAAGCCCATCACAGCACCGTTGGAATCTTCACAATGTCAGTTTCAGCCAGCGCGTCGGGCAGCATGGCGTCGTTGAGCTCGCAGAGACGCCAGAATCCGTTGGAGTCTTGGAGATAGAAGTTCGCCAGATGATCCAGTCGCTGTCCCTCGCGTCGCAGGTGCTCTCCCAATAGAATTTGTACGGGCTTTTCCGCCGCTGTTAGCGCAGGAACTCTACGGCCGCGGCGGTCGATTGCTTCGTAGATCGAAGCGTTCTTTACGTAGCGGCTTTTGGCATCGAATAGGGCCATCCGCACCTCCCTTAAAAAGGCAGTAGTCCTCGAATCGCATCCGGGTTGTTCGCGATATGCGCCGCCGCCAGCGTATCCTCCTGGAGCTTGGTGAAGTTGTAAGCGGCGACGGCAATATCGGCGGTGATGTCTTTCTGACACTTGAAGACATCCGGCGTAAGCACCTCAAGACCCAGCGTCACGGTGGCCTGGATCGGATGCAGCAATGGCGAGAACAGCGTCTCCTCGACCGAAAAGCTGGTCACGCGCACCGGCAGAATTCTTCCCGAGCCCCATACGAACAGCACCACGGGCACCGTGGGCCGCACGGCATTCATGGCCGCTTTCCCGACGAGCGTACGGGCGCTGGAGACCAGATCACCGACCAAGCCCTCGGAGGCCAGCGTCAATTTTTTCAGCGCCGCCAACCGGTCGGCCACGCCAATCCTTTTGGCCACGGGATTGTCATCTTCCAAATCGTTGGTGGCGTCGATCTCCAGCGTCAGATTAAACGATTCCTTCGGATTGAACGGCTGCACCGTCGGCGCCTGTGCCCCGCGCTGCGTCTGGTCCACCTCGAACGGGTTCCAGGGCGTCAGGGTGTGCGACAACTTCTCCGGGTTGTACTGGAAGGGAATGACGTTCGGCACGACGCCCATCAGGCCCTTTACCAGTTGAACCAGGGCGCCTTTTTCGAACTTTGGGCTACGTCTTAGGCCGGTGTCAGACATGGCTTCCCTTCCGAAGAAATTTACGATCAATTTGTATGTGGCTCGTGGCCACTGTACCTACAATCCTAGAGGGTCGGTTGGGGGAGACGAAGGAACCCCAACGTAATGCCCGCCGCGTCGAATGTTGGGGTTCGTATCTCACCTCAATCTACGCGGGCTTGAATATTTTCGGTCAACAACTGAGTCGGCGCTCCGCCTTGGTCAATCATTTTATCGATACCTTTTTCACCAACCCCGTTATACCCATCTTACCCTTCCGCCGTCCATTGATGGGTTTCGCTGCGCTCTACCCATCCTACGAGGGCCACCTTCACGTCCGCCTCCCGGTGCTGGTCAGCCACCGCTTGACCAAGCTGCCCCTTGATGATTGCACCGCCGTATCCGGTTGATCCACGGTGATGACGATTTGTCCTTCCAGGCCGGACACGATCACATTGAAGTTGTTTCCTGAGCGGAGGTCGAATCTAGAGAGGCCTCGGTTCTTGCCATCGTCGAGGATCGCGCTTTCGACTGCGTCGGCTCGTCGTAGCGCCAGTTCACGGTCTCGGCCGCCGACTTCCATGCGCACTGTCGCACTGGGATTCTTCGACATAGCATCGGCCACAGCTGCAACCGTCGGCTGAGCGGCGGCGGGAACGTTAGGCGAACCGATCGCGAAGCCAGAAATGGTAAAGATGCCCATGTTCACACGGGGGACCTGCCAGGCGTTTGTCATAACACCAGTCTTGAGATTACGCTCGATGACGAGAAAGTACTGCTCGTAATCATCGACAAACCAAACCACGTTTTTACCCATGTCCGCCACTGCGCGAGCGACTCGCGCTCCGGGTCCGACGAGTTCCCCGGCCACAAGACTCTCGGCCATTAGGGCCTCTTCGTGAGACTGCGAGAGTATGCCCCCTGGGCCCGTGCGGGAGAACTGTTGCAGGGCAGGCGTGTGGGCATGATAGTTCTCAACGATCTCGTGGGTAATGAACGCAACACCGCTTCCCGGCGCCTTGGCTTCGAGACTCTCTAGGCCAGCGATGTTGATCTCCTGTATCAAGGGACCCGATTCCGGAAACTTGCCAAACGAGACACCCGGCTGGTTCCTTCCCAGATTCAACTCTGCATCCCGATTCGGATCATCAATGATTTCGGCCAGCCGAGTGGCCAGCACGAACGAGGCCGGCTTGAGACGGGCTGCAACGATCGAGACTTCTTTGGTCTTAGGGTCGTGCTTCAGAGTGAAACCTGATGCCGGCTCCAGTAGATCGAAAAGCGCCTTGATATCTGCTTTCTTATCTGCGGTGACGAGTAGCCGTCGCTGGATGCACGCCGGTGTAGTGCCTGACTGCTGCATGACGTGGGTCAGTTCATGCGCGAGCAGGCGGCGGCCAGTGGCGCTGGCTGGGCGGTAAGCGCCAGGGCCGAAATAGATATCGGCACCGATTGTAAACGCTTCGGCCCCCAGCGCGCGGCTCAGCTTTCCAGCCTCGGTATCGGCATGGACGCGGACACCACCTAAATCGGTACCGAAGCGGGGCTCGAAGAATGCTCGAACCGATTCTGGCAGAGACTGGTCGCCAGTGCTCATGCTATCCAAAGTTGTCGTCTCAGTTGTGGCGAGACCCGGCATCGGCGTTACTTGCTCAGCCACTCGTTTCGCCTCGCGCTTATCGTTCGCTTTGCCAAGCTCAAGCCTGGTCTGATTTACAGGAGCTGAAGTGACCGCCGTGGGCCGTGTTTCCATAACTGGTTTCGAAAATTGAAAACGTGAACCCAGATGCTGCCCACAAGCAGATTTCTGCTTGACTACAGGCTTCACTGAAGCCCGTGTTTTACTGCTGAATCTTGATAACAGCACAAAGGCCATTGCTCCGCTCCTCAATTCATTTCCGCGGCGCCCTCATGATCGCTCGTGCGACAGCATCGCTGATCGGTCTCGATCACGCCGACAGGCACTTGCACTCGAACGCTGCGCCTCCGCCACCCAGCGTATGATCTAGAAACGCGGCGCCATGGCAGCCTTGTCGGGATTCTCACTTTATGACGTCCGAGTAGCAGTCTTTCTTGCCGCTGGGTTTGGCACTAGTGAACCTTCTCACCTTGTCGCAGATAACCCATGCTACCTTGTCCGATTCCCTTTGATCGTGTCTTGGGGCCTTGACCTCCATGACAGTACCTGGCGGCTCATGGGGCAGGTAGTCCATGGCGTGCCCCAGCTCGTGGGCAACGATAGTGGGATCTACGCCCTCGACTACGACGACTGCAGGTCCGAACGGCGTGCCGAAGGTTGCCGCACCGCCCGATATATCCTTGCTGATCATGCCGCCTTGCTGAAATGTCTCCGCCACGAATACCGAGATGCAACCGCCGGCTCCACCCGCAGCCTTAATCAAGCTGGCTTCCTCGGCAGTTGCGCGGGCGCCTTCCTCATGATCCAACGTCTTAAAGGCCGTCTTTGACACTATCTTAGCCGCATTAACCGACAGATCGAGGCAGCACTTCCCCCATATTGTCGTTGCCGCAGCGAACGATGGAAGGACCGTGGGCTTCTTGCCATTGTCGTCAGCGATCTGCACTGGACGAATGCAGGCACTTAGTTTTTCCCTCGGGATGGCGGTAATTAGTTGTGCTTTCGCCTCCTCACGGGCCTTGTCAGTGCCAGCGAACTCGTGCGAGTGCATCACACGGGCTATCGCCACCTCTTCAGTGATCCCCTCGCGGGCCACCCATTTGACGAACTCGTCTCGCGTCGCCACGACACCGGTGAACGTGAAGCGCAATGGATATTCGTTGCCCGGTTGGATGCGGCCCGTGTGCACGCATCTGAGCCACTCGCGGGGCGCTAGGTCCTTGGAGGGACGGCAGGTGTCGAAGCCTTCCGGCTGCCGCTGGAGTTTGGGATGGGTGGGAATTGTGGGAATCAGCGACAGACCACGATTTTCATCGCTTTGATCCAGACGAGTCGCATCCGACCCTGACTGCTGCACCACATGCGTGAGTTCATGGGCAACCAACCGCCGTCCCTCGTGCGTCCCCGGTGCGAACCGACCCGCACCAAAAACAATGTCATGCCCCACCGTATAGGCATGTGCATCCACATCCCGCGCCGATCGCTCGGCGGCCGCGCCGGTATGCACCCGCACCGTGGAAAAGTCGTGGCTGAAGCGCTGCTCCATGTCCCGCCGTAACGCCGGCTCCAGCGGCCTGCCGGGACTGGCAAGGACTTGGTCCACGCTGGCGGGCGCCGCATCCATCTGCCCGTTCGATTGTCCTGAGAAGCGCTGGATGCGCGGCGGCGCGGCGCTGACAGCAGGATTCGCTGATGTTGCCATTACTTGATCGGCAATCTGGTCCGCTTCCTGTTCGTAGACGTCGCCCGGCTCGTTGATCGTGAGCTTGGTTTGCAGACCCAATCGCTTCTTGCTGCACTCCTCGCAATCCCCCGACATGCCGGTCGCGCCACCGCAGGCGCATTTACGCTGCAGAATCCCGCCTCGGACGGAGCTTAACGGTAGCCAAGGACCCGTCGGATGCGCGGCGGTCTGCGGCTGAAAAACCGGCTTTGCAAATCCAGACCATCCATCAGCAGCCCGCTTCACACCCCCGGACTTCTTCTTGGATATGGGCTTCATCGAACTCTGCGGTTTACTTCTGGCTCGTGACAAAAGTGCAAGGGCCATGGCTCCACTCCTCCTCATTTCCGCAGTGCCCTGATAATTGCCTCAGCTATGGCGTCACTCAGCTCGGTCTCCGTTGCGCCGGCAGGCACCGGAACGCGGACGCTCAGTGCGCCAAGACGACGCTGCATACCGATGGGAACTTTCTGCGCCAAGCCCTGGCCAATGCCGTTGGCTACGCCATGGGCTATGTCGGCGCTATGACCCGGGATGCGGAGATTCAACTGCCCGATATGGATTCCGGCGTTCTTGTTTTCAGCCATGACGCATCAACCTCTCGCGTTCATGGGTTCCCACCGAGCGTCCTTCCTTGCCCAGCTCGCGTTCGATCCCTCTCAGCAGATGCACCATCGCCAGCGGCTCGCGGCTACGGCGAGCGACGAAGATGGAGGCCAGCACTGCGTTCTTGATCTGCGCGCCAGACAGCTCGACATTCGCCGAGAGCGCTTCGAGGCTCATTTTGAGTCGCTTTAGCGTTTCGTCCCCGCTCAGCTCCCCGATCATCTGGCGCCAAATCCGACGCCGCTCGGCCGCGTCGGGCCTTGGAAACTCAAACACGTAGCGCACGCGGCGGATGAAGGCGGGGTCGATGTTCTGCTTCTTGTTGGTCGCGAGGATCACGATGCCTCGGTATTCTTCGAGCAGTTGCAGCAGATAGCTCGTATCAGCGTTGGCGTAGCGATCGTGAGAGTCTTTCACTTCGGTGCGCTTGCTGAAGAGTGCGTCGGCCTCATCAAACAGCAGCACGCCATTCATCTGTGAGGCGCGGGCAAAAATCTGCGCCAGGTGCTTGGCGGTCTCGCCGATATACTTGCTGACCACGGTGGCGAGATCGATACGGAAAAGGTCCAGTTCCAGATCCGCGGCGATGACCTGGGCGGCCATGGTCTTGCCCGTTCCCGGCGGACCGCTGAACAGCGCCACCAGCCCTCTCCCGCGCGGGAACAGACGTTGGGCGCTTGGGCGTTCCCAGAACTCAGCGCGATCCCGCGCCTCGAAGGCGAAGTCTTCCAATGCCTCACGCAGTTTATCGGACACCACGAGGTCGTCCCACGTGAACGGGCAGTCGAGCAGCCGTCCGAGATCGCCAAGCCTTTGCCTTGTAAGTTCGCGCACATGGGTGGCCGCTTCCCCGGCACTTGCCGGGGCGCGGCGTGCCACCGACACGATGTCACCTGCGTTCAGCCGGTATCGTGAAACTACTGTTTCGAGCCCATTCGCCGGCCAGCCGGTCGACTCAGGGATATTGAACTTCCAAAGCCGGCGGCGCTCGGCTAGCGTCGGCAGCGGCATATCGATGCGATGGTCGATGACGTGCCCGCAGGGAGGAGCCCCCTGATCTGGATCGCAAGCGGCGAACTGAATCGGCGCCGGTGTCAGATAGCTTGGCCAGGACCGGTCAAAACGGTCGCCGTGCCAAACCAGGGCCGCACTACCCATTACCGCCAGCCGCTGCGCCCGCATGAAGGTGTCGGGCCAGTCGGTGTCCGTGATCTCGGTAGTGTCCACGGAAAGCGTCTGGATACCGAAGCACGCGGCGACCGTCGCGGCAAACGTGCGTCTCCCGCTGGCAGAGGGTCCAATCAAAAGCACACGTACCGCCGACTCGCGTTCCAGCGCGTTCTGAATCAACCGCGCCGTCCTCTCCACAGGCCAGCTTTCGAGCGGCTCACGCGGCTCGACGATCTGCACCCGCCCGACCAGCGCCGGGTCCATGCGCAGCTCGCCCTGCAGCCAGTCGATAATGATGGAATCAACGGCAAGCGGGACCGGCTCGCCGGGAGCGGCTTCGCCGGCCGAGACCAGCCCCCATGCGGCAAGTGGACCACCGGCATGCCCCATGGAGCGGCGCCCATAACCGAACAGCCGCGCCGCAAGTGCTTCGGTGACATAGCTGCGCGCTGGGTGTTGTTGCAGATAGGCATAAACGATCCCCACACTTGGATCGATTGCTGGCGCCAAACACGTCTGCAGCAGGTCCATCTCCAGCTCGCTCAAGCGAAACAGGCTGCGCAACTGCTGCAGCCGAGTACCGGACTCGCCCGCGAGCGCCTGTTCGACCCGATCGAGCTCTGCATTCAAAGGCTGCACGTCCTCGGCCTGCTCATACCAGGCGGCTTCCGCCTCCGGCGTATCCCGGCCGTCAAGACACGCAGCCAGGTGGGTGTCCATCGCGATTGGCGTTCCCGCTTCGGCATTATTTCCCAGATAGGTTAGCCACGCCGCCCGCCGTTGCGCCCTCAGCCGAACCCGCTGGAGTATCAACTCCAGCACCGACGCGCTGCTGGCCCGCCCGGTCGTTAGCTCGGCAGCCGGGTCGATTTGATGAGTTTTTGTATAAGCGGTCGTCATGACTTACCTACGGGCTCAACTCGATCCAGAAAGGCGCCGATTCGGCGCCGTTGACGATCAGCCGAAATGGGTGAGCCTGCGGCTCGGTTACGGTTACCGGAAAATGCGGCTTGATACGGATCAGATTTGATGGAGTGTTCGTGACGAAGCACTCTTTCGCATCGGCAGGTGGATCGACATTAACACGCGTGTAAACCTCGCCATCGACGATGACCTGAATGGCATCTTCCGGCAGATTGATATCCAGCAGATCGAACTCCGAACCGAGATCGATCTGAATAGTGTCATTGGCATCGGGCGCTCCATGCCCGACGATTCGCGGCGCAACCGCAAAGCCGATCTCGTTGCTCGAGACGCTGATCTGCTTCAGCTCGTTGCTGATGACCTTTTCTTCCTTGACTGCGCGAACAAAGGCGCTGTAGAAGCCCGGCAGCATTGGCAAGTCGACGGTTGTGCCATCTGGCTTGACATGCCTGAGTGTCGACGCCAGTTTGATAGCCACGCGGTCGGTTTGGAACCCGACTTCCCAGTCCGGATTCTCGGCGAGATCGACCACTGTCTGTTCAACTGGACCATCAGGCGGTGGCAGCTTCACCCAGATGCCGTTCCTAAAAAAGAGCGATCTGGATTTGCCTATGGTTAGGTTAGTACCGAGCAGCAGGAGCCGATTATGCACCGTGGGAGGAGTGGCGGAATTATCCAGCGTCACCCGCGCTGGCGTGGCTTCAACCTGATGTACCGTACCGCCGTTCCTCTGTGGGATTTTGAACCCCACCAGGCTCTGGCTGCGATCGAGATGGGGTGTGCCGATCTGCAATAGAAACGTACCAAGATTCAGCACGATGCCGGGCATGGTCTTTGGCTCTTCCGGCTCGAGCATCACCACGCGCACTTCGTAGTAGGCCGAAAGGCGAGTGGTCTTAGACTGCTCCGAATTCCAGAATCCCAGGGCGTCTTCCGGCGAGACTGGCCGCATCACGACTTGGAGTGTGTTGTCGTGACCGTGCAGCTCTGGATCCAAAGGCTCGATGATGAAGGTTCCGTCGATCTGCGTCTGATCGGTGATCACCGGGAAGTCGTGAAACGTTTTGAGGGCATACCCCATGAGCTTCTGCTCTGTGAGGGCATCCTCCTGATTTTCAGTTTCATGATGCGCGGTGAGGATATAAAACAGATTGAGCGCCATCGGCGTCCTGGCTACATTCGGGATGTCGCTGCCGGGTCCGAGCGCGTTCTTGTAAAAGCCATCTTCTGCGACGTGGTACAGATGCAGACTTAACTGATTTGTATCGCCTCCCACTTTATCCGGCGGCTGGGGTGTCATATTTACATTAATTCCCGATAGCCTTTTGATGTTCAGCTTCAGAAGCTTCATCAATGTACTGGTTACCTTGGAGAGGTCGAGCAGGGTCATGGCTATCGGTGCCTGAGGCTGAGGCGCTGGCTTGGGCGTATGCTTCCACCGAGCGGGCCGATGACCGATACGGAGGCGGCCGTCAGGGGCCCCGGCCGTGGTGTTGCTGTGCTCGGTGGTGCGGCAGGCGGTGGAATGACCTCGACGTTGATTCGTCCGATGACAACACGCGGGGCTTCGTTGTCATCAGCACTGACTTCGCCGGCCCTTTCGATCGGCAGCGTGAAGTGCCCGGCTAAGGCGCCAGGCGATGGTTCGAGGCGTGGCGAGTCGATTGGGTGCGCTTGTCGAATGGACCGGGTGTGCACGGCGCCGGGGCCAAACTGGCGCGGCACGTTGCCGGTCCGCGAATCATCCAAGCTCGGCGCTTCCGGGTGAATGCCGCCCGTGGACGAAACGGAAGCGGCTGTTGGCGGACTCGATGGCGACAATGAGACATCATGCGCCTCGGCCAGATCGAGTGCACCAGCGCCGCTGCTCGACGACTGGGCGCGGGTCCGAGTTCGCATGTCTGCCGCAGCGGCATCACCGCCGGCTGTCGGACTGGCTATCTTTCTTCGGGCTGTCGCTATTTTGCCATCACCGGCTGGCGTGATGCCCGGCGGCACCGAGGATTGGAAAACGTCCTCCTGCTCGGACCCCGCTTTGGCAGGCAATGCCTCGCCGAACTCAAATCCTTCGAAGCCCGTCATTCCGATGCGCTGGTCACGTTCAGCAACCGGCGAGGCGCTACGCACGAACGGTTGCAAGGATTGCGCCTCGCCGGCTACGCGTCCACGCAGAGTCAAACGCATCAAGTATCCGCTCATGCGCGTAACCTCCTTCGGGCCGTCTGCTCAGCCTCGATCAGCCGCACAAAAGCGCGCCGATCCTCACGCGTCAGACTAAGAATCTCTTCATGCCCCCAGCCATAGGCCATGGCAATGTGGTGAACTTCGTGGTTGAGGAACCGCCTCTCGTATGCGAGCGCGTGCAACAGGTACGTTTGGATATCAAAGCGCACGTGCTGTACCGCATCGCACTTGGGACAGGCAGCCTCTAGGTCGAGGTCGAGGACTGCACCCACTGCGTCCATGGCGGTCTGTATCATCTCCGGGTCCTCCTTCGGATCGCCTTCCACCATGCAGCGCTCGAGCAATGCGGTCGCCGCCGTCTCAGGCTCGAGTCCAATTAGGCTGTACTGATCATCAGCCGTCGGTAGTCGAAATCGCCGACCGTCGGGCAATGTGTAGATACCTTCCTTATCGGGCCCTATAGCTCTTGCTGCGGTACGATCCTCAAGGCTCGCTATCAAGTTGCGCAAGGAAAAGCTCGACTCGAATGGCTCGTTGCAGTCCCGGCAAAGCGCGGTGCCTTCGATTCGCTCCCCGAAATATTTCAGGTAAATGGCGGCGAACAGTCTGTCGCAGTCGCACACCGCGAGTTCCTTCGCTTTCCCCGGACCCACACTTCCCGGCGCTTCAAGCAGCAGTCGATTAAGAAGCGCTACCGACTCGACCGAGCTCGTACCATTAATAGACGTTTCGTCATGACCGCACAAAGGTCGTAGGCACGCCCATTTGCCATCCTGAAGCCCTGGCCGTAGTGCAACCTGCAACATCGCTGTCGCCCTTGAGATTGTTAGGTTTCCGCCACCTCGACAACGGCCGCATCGCGCTCAAACCCTTCGTTCCGCAAGACGATCGTCTCAAAGGCGATGGTATTAGCGTTGGCATCGAGCTCCGGCTGAGCCGTGTATTCCGCTACCCAGCAGCGGAACACGTTGTAGGCGCGGACGACTGTGCCCTGCAGATTCAGTAATTCGATACGGATGTCTTTCCGAAAATTGGCAAGTGAAACAGCTCCATCGCCTTCCGTGCTGTACACCAGATTCGCCCACTTCTCGAACTCCGGATCGAAGGTGATACCGCGCTCGAGCGTGATCGGATCGAAATTCGATCTGCCCGGCGAGTGGCGCTGAGTACTGATGTCTCCCCCCTCGCGGTGACTCACGACATCGGTGGTTCGTTTCAGTGCGCTGACCTTGCTCACGCCGGCTACCACCTGAAAGGGCCCTCCCGGATCGGACTGCCACTTCACGCGGAACTTGAAGTTCTTGTAGGGGTCGATGCGGCTCGTGTTCACAGTGAATTGCGCCATTTTTCAACTCCTTGGCTTTTTGGCTCTTCGACTTTTGACTTTAAGTCTGAACCTGCCCGGCCATCTGCTGAATGGTGATGACCACGAATTCCGCAGGCTTTAGTGGGGCGAAGCCGACCACCACGTTGACGATGCCGAGGTTGATGTCATTCTGTGTCGTGGTTTCTGAATCGATCTTGACGAAGTAGGCATCGCTTGCCTTTTGCCCCTGGAAGGCTCCTTGCCGAAAGAGATTGTTCATGAAGGCACCGGCCGCCAGCCGAATCTGCGCCCATAACGGTTCATCGTTGGGCTCGAATACCGCGAATTTCAGTCCCCGGTACAGGCTTTCTTCAAGGAACAGGGTCAATCTACGGACTGGGATATACCTGTAGTCGGCGTTCGGGGAGTTATCAAAGCCATCCATGGTGCGCGCACCCCAGCTGACGATACCGCTGGGAAACACACGAATGGCGTTCACGGCCTGGAGATTGATTACGCCATTTTCAGGGTCAGACATTGTCTGATCGACGCCACGAATCCCCCGAATATCTGCCTCAAGACCCGCTGGCGCTTTCCATACGCCACGATTGGAGTCAATCCGCGCCATGACTCCTGCGATCGCACCGCTCGGCGCTATCGATTTCGCCAGTCCATTGGAGATTATGGTAATGCGCGGCCAGAACACGCCCGCATGATCTTTCACCGCTCCCTGGCGAAGCTTGGAGATGCTATCGGCGCTGTTGAGATCGATAATGTCTGCTACACGTTTCCAAGCCAGCGGTGGATCGATCAGCAGAAAGGCGCGTCGCTGCTGACAGAATACGCTTGCCGGTCCCCATAGGTTCCTCCGCATATCCTCTGTCTGGTCCCGATCCTTGGGCAAGATGAGCAGATTAAAAAGCTCGATATCGCGATCTATGATTTCGTAGGCATCATCGTAATCATCAAGGCCGGGGGACCCTCCGTCGCTGCCATTGATACCATTGCCCTGGTAATCGCCCTGCCCTCCCGCGCCGAGACCGAAGTACCTGATCTTGACATCATCGCGAGCGAACGCGTGCCCCCCTGCGCCAAGATCGTAGCCGCCAGTGCCAATGGGATCGTTGCCGTCACCACTCGTCACTTCCCCGACAAAATTGCCAACGCCCGAGGTCGGCATCAGCATCAGACGCATTCCGTGAACGGCGGCAGCCCAGGGGAAATTGGCCCCTGAATTCGCATTTACGGCATTGGCAATCTCGTGGAGCTTCTCGCGCACATTGGCCAGCGAGGGATTGGTGGATTGTAGGCCCACGTACATCTCATCTGCGGCACTAGTGGTCTGAACCGCTGGGACTGGAACGATGGTTTGCACACCCCCCACGCTGATTGCGAAACGGGTAATACCCCCTTGCTCCTTTGTCGCGAAGTCGATAAGGCGGTCGAAAGGCTGACTTGCCGCGGGATTCCCGAGGTCGAAAAACAGCCCGCTTGGCGCCGGACGTAGAGTCGAGAAACGCCCAACCTCGATGCCTCCTTGCTCGCTCCCCAGCTGAAACCCAACCGCAAGGTCATTCTTGCCGCCACCGGGCCGGATCCGGACAGTCCTCACCGCCGCGGTGGCTCCCCTGATTTGCAAATGCTCGAGACCATCGGCATTGGCCGGTAGTGCGATGGCTATGTCACCGTCTGCGAGCCCCAGATCGTCCTCAATTTTCGTCTCTATGGCATCCGTGGTTGCGACGTTTGCAGCAGCGAGCGTGACAGGTAAAAACCGGCGTCCATCGACACTCATCTCAAACGTCAGCGGGTCGGGAGTCGCCAGCGCCTGCAGGGTGGCAAGCACTCCTCCGTCCATCCGGCCCGAAAGTGAAAATGGCAAGATCGTAGACGGAGCGCCGGGACTAAGCGATAGCGAGATTAGATTGGATTCTTGCGTTACCCGCGTAACCGCATAGCGTGGACTATCGGGGTCCATGCTGAGATTGCCGAAGAACTCGACGTCCTGTTCGTTGAATACGCCTGGTGTCACCTCGACCTGGCGAAACACTCTCAAATTGAACGTGTTCTCGGGATCAACCGTGTCGTAGTCGATAGCTAGCCTGATATTTCCGCCGGACAACCCCGCGCCTTTGGCGGTAATATCCAACACATCCTGTTGCAGCGTGTTCTTTAGCGTAACTTGCGCACGTACCGCCGTGTTGTCCGAAATACGCATTACCCAACACTGCTGACCGCCGTTCAGGAAAAACAGACGCACCGCATCCGTCATTTCGCTGACGTCAGTGTTCGTACCGTACGCACGTTCGTAATCGGAAAAACTAAATAACAGCTTCGGCTTGGCGATCTCTCCCTCCGCCGTTCGGCCCACGAACATTGCAATCGACGTCGCGACGCCCGTAATAGTGCGCACGCCGGATGTGACCTCCTGAATGTAAACACCGGGATAACTTACCTGGACTGGCATGGCTTACATTCTCCTCTGTGCGCGGTACAAGATGGCCGACTCCACTCCGTAGATGCTTCCATGAGATAGCAAAGAGGCAAGACGTACAAGTCGGCAAAAGCTGAAAATTTTGTAGGCTAATACTTACATCGTGTCATTGGCTTTTCGCTATAGAAGTGCCGATCTTTTGAAGACTTATCCAGATCGATAGATTAGGTTGCAAAAAGTCACGACTAAAATCAGGCGATTTCCCTCGCTGCCCAATCGCCTAGGAGGACAATGCGATTGCGTCGCCGTTTTTGGCAAAACCTTTTGGGACTTCCCAGTCACCAAAAGGAGCCAAACATGGGCGACGAGTGATTGCCTTCGGCGCCCCGGCCGTCCCAATCGCAAACGTCGCTTTAATCGCGACCTTCCCCGCTCGTCTCGTCCGGACCCAACCAGGGGTCCGGACATCGCTCGCAGATGACTCGACGCCCGGTCGCAATGCCTTGTGGGTGGCCTACGACCGCGCTACCGCGCGACCTTCGGCCACCCACCCGGCGCTCGAGCTTCCGGGGACTACTCGACTCGCTCGCTCACTCGCTCCATGTCTCGCAGCGTCGGCAGCCCTGGAGGCAGCCTGGAAAATCGGCGTGTAGACTTGCGCGTAAACCTTTTTCGCGGCCGGGCCGGTGTGAATCAGCGGGAGCGCTTGCAAAAACCGGACGGCGCCGTCGAACGGGTCGATCTCCCAGGAGGGAAAATCAAACCGCTCGGTATGCTGGCCGACGACCGCGAAAATCTCCGAGGCGACGATCGGCGCGCCGGTGATCGAAGTCGTTCGGACCTGGGCGATTTCGATCGAGTCGACCGGAATCAAGGGCGGGCCGCCGGCGGCGCCTCGGGTTTCACTAAACGCGGTCGACGCAGTCCCGGCGACGGCTTCGATCGTCCCGTCGGCTTTCACGGTAATTGAGGTGATCGAATGGGTGTTGGTTGTGGCGCCGCGCGTCACTGTAACGTTCGCGGCGGCGGCGACGGCGGTCAAGACGCCGGCGAGATAGCACGACAGCGCCGCGACGTCGACTTTGTCGTTTTGCGCCGAGGCGGCCGGCGACACGGCGCCGCCGGTGGCGAGACCGTTCGGCTTGATATCGGGCTCAAACCCGGCCGCCCGACTCCACGGCCGCGAGGTGTGGGTGAACTTTTTATGATCGCCCGAATCCGTGAGTGCGGAAAACGGAACGAGGGTTCGCCCCGCCTCGAATTCGACTTGTGCGTTTTGAGAGGTAGACATGGTGTTTTCTCCTATTGGCTGTAGGGATCGCCGAGCCGTGTTCGATAACGGACGGAAAATTCGGCTTTGATGCCGAGAGCGGTTTCGCCCTGCGGCGGGTAAACAATCAAATTCCCTTCAAGGTCGACGAGCTCCGCAAGCCCGCCGAGCGTTGGATCGGTTCCGATGAGCGCCTTAGTCAGTTGCGCGAGGCGGTCATTGGCTTGCGTTGAGGGCGAGAGCCCATCGATCACCGCGTCGGCGTAATCGACCGAAACCGACAATAAAAACGTTTGTTCGCCATAGCTTGACGGCTCGGCCTTGCGCTCGATCCCGTCCGTAAGGACCAGGCGCGGGAGGGCCGCTTCTGGGACGCTCGTTCGGTCTCGCGTCGCAACGGGTAAAAGCACTTGCGCCCGCGCTTCGAGCGCTTTGAGGATTGATTCGCGGATCGAGTCAGCCATGGGTTAAGGTCGGAACAGGCGGTCAGTGAGTCACTTGAGGTGGAGCTCGACGCCGGCTTGCCCGTCACTGGGCTCGATCGGTGGAATGACTTTGTACTCGGCGCCGCGGACGACGAACCGGTCGTCGACGGCGATCCCGTACGTCAAAACATCCGACGCGAACACTAACAACGTGGAGGCGCGGCCCTCGATCGCGACGCCGCCGATTTCGAACGGCGCCGGTTGATCTTTAAAAGCCCCCCGGATCGTGACGTCGCCGGTCGGGCGTCGGAGAGTAACGGACTCCCCGAACGTCCCGATCACGGCCTCGACAGTGGGGTCAATCATCGTCGGCTTTCCTTACGAAATTGACCTCGATCTCCCATCCCATCTTTCTGAGGATCACGCGCGCCCCGAAGTTGGTTGAGGCGAGCACCGTCGAGCCGATCACGCCCGCGATAAGGCATTTAAAGATCACCTCGTCGATGGTCGTGAACCCGGTATGAAGGACCTCGCCCGCGGCAAGTGCCATGACCCCGAAAAAGACGCCAAAGACGATATGCGCCCCGAACAAGATGCACTTGGCATGCGCTTGCCGGATGGCCGCATAGTTCGCTACGACGCACCCCCCAAACCCGCCCGAGATCGCCGCGACGACGTACAGCAAAAGCGTTGAAAGCGCGATCGTCTTCCCCGGCATGTTGGGCGTATCCTTTGCGCCTGCGGCGCGCGACAGAATGGCGATAGTCATTGATTACCCCGGCCCTCGGTTATTACTTCAACAGCCAGGCGGCGCCCGAATTGCTAAAGGCCGCGGACTCGTTCGCCGTGTCGATCGCGTTATGCGAGGCGGCGCCCGCGATCTGTTCGGACCCGTTCGGGTCCAAGGTGATCGCGAACGCATCGGCCGTTGTCTTTTTGACAAACAGCTCGGCGCCCGGCGGAACGCTCGCGACCGGTGGGAGGTTGATCGTTTTCGCGGCCGTGTTCGGCACGAAGAGCGCGAGCGCGCCGCCCGCGAGGTCGCCGACGTTCAAGGTGTGATCGCCGGTCGCGGGCAAGGTCAATACGCGCGGCCCCTCTTCGGCGAACGGGGCGAGCTCCACTTCGATCGAGGTCGCGCCGGTGAGGGCGGCCTTATAGGCATAGCCCAAGAAATAGCTATTCAACGCGGGTGCGTTGAGAACGTTCAGCGCGGTCGGGTCCCACCACAGCTTTTGCCCCTGGACGATCGCGCCGGCCGCCTTTGCCAGCCTGACGACGCCCTTAACGAGTAGCGCTCCGATCGCGTTGATCGCGATATCGACTTGAGCGATCCCGCAATGCGAGTACCCGATCGGGACGACGTCGCCCGAGAGAATCGCGGCGGCGGTGTTGTTGGTGAAGTCGACGATGTCGCCTTCGGTGACGTAACTACGAGCCATTTTTCAAAACCTCTTAAGTTTGGAGCCAGGCGGGCCGCCCGAGGGCGGCCGGCTGAGCGTTGGTGATTACGGCGTGCCATCGTTGTAGTACGCGCCGCGCCAGCCGATGGCCCCGACCCCGAACGGGAGTTCCACTTTCCATTGAAGCCCCGAGGTTGCGAAGTCGGTGTCTTGGGTGAGTAAGGGCTCGGTCTGGCCGTCGAGGAATACGACCTCAAAGGTCGGCATGACTTCGGGGTCGGCGAACATATACCAACCGGCCCCGGTCAAGCGCGCGGTATCGATGACGTCTTTGAAGAGGCCTGCGACCGGGTTGACGCGCTGTAGTTTGTTCGCGGCATCCGGGTCATAGGCCGAGTTGTTGACGACGCGGGCGGTAGAGCCGAGCGACAGCGGGCTTAGGAAAATCGCCGGAACAATGTCGAGCACTTCATTGCCCGACACGTCTTTTTGACCGGCCATCGCCTGGCGGCCGGCGTCGATCGTCGTCACCGAGGGCGCGGCGCCGGCGGTGACGTAGTTGCCGTGATCCGCGTGAAACAGCGCCTTATTGTCTTCTTTCATCACCGGGTTCGAGACCAAGAGCGTGATAAAGGCGCTTTCGATCGAGCGTTTCGCGGCACGGCCGAACGAGCGCGGCACGTCCGAGAAATACGACAAATCGTCGTTGATGATCACCTCGGGCGTGACCGCAATGCGATTACCGCGGCGCTTCGCCTGCACCGACTCTTTGACGCCGTCGGGAATCTGCTTGAACAGGTATTCGCCATTTTCGCCGACTTCGTCAATGTCGCCGATCGTGCCCGGATTGATCCGGTTCCATGCGCGCAAATCGCCGACCGAGCCGATTTTGCACACTCGCGACCAAATGTCGGGCGTGTTCTGCCAGCCCGAAATTAAGGTCTTATGGAGGACGTTTTCGAGGATCACGTCGAAATCCGAGGTCGTTTGACCCGCGGCCAGGGGGCGGCGCGTGAGTGCCATCGCGGCGACCTCGATCGGCAGTTTGCCGCGGCAACTAATCCCCCGCATTTCGAGCGAGGCGCGCGCGAGCTCGGACAATTTCCGGCCGGTCCACTCGTTTTGCGGGTCGCGCTTTTCAAGGCCGCACCGGACCATGATCGCCTGACTCGCGGCCATCGCGAATTTATCCTCGGCGGCCTGGCCGTGTTCGATCCTGGGCGCATAACCGGGCGGATTCGCGACCGAGGCGCCCTTCCCCATCTGCGCGAGCACTTTCGCGTGAAAGTCGGCGACGGTCGTATTTTCGTCTTCGAGCGCGGCATCAAGGATCGCTTGCATGCCTTCCATGGCGAGCACGTTCGGCGGAACGGCTGCGCGGATCGCGGCGCGGCGGGCTTTCTCGCTCGCGAGCACTTCTTCGCGGGTCGGCGCGGCGGCGACTGCGGCGTTGTTGTTCGCGGCGTTTGGATCGGTCGCCGCGGGCGTCTGGGTTGGCATAGGTTTTTCCCCTGTCTGATTGGATGGTTGGGCGACTGCGGCCGCCGGTCGGTTGGTTAAGAAACGAGAGAGGTCGAACGCTTTTCCGCCGGCAAGACTCGCCGCGGCCGCGATCGCGTTGGTGATTTCGTCGACAAAGCCTTCGGCTTTCGCCTCGGCCGCGGTATACCAATGGTCCTTACCGTCTTGAAGTAGCGCGAGGACGTCGTCGCGGGATTTCCCCGACTTTTGCATGTAGCTCGACGCCATGGCCTCGGCGTACTTGTCGAGCATGTCCGCCATGTCGCGCATGTCGTGCGCGTTCCCGACGGCCCCGCCCCAAGGCGCGTGAATCATCAGCATCGCGTTTTCCGCCATGTGGACGGTATCGCCCGCCATGGCGATAAGCGAGGCGATCGAGACCGCGACGCCCTCGACAAAGGTGTCGGTCTTGGCTTTGTGCCGTTTGATTGCGTTATAGATCGCGAGCCCGTCGGAAACCGCCCCGCCGTAAGAGTTAATGCGAATGTTGATCGTGTCAGCGTCGAGCGCGTTCAACTCCGAAATGAACGCCTTGGCGGTGACGCTTTCGCCCCACCAGTTTTCCCCAATGTCCCCAAAAATAAGGACCTCTGCGGCCTTTTCGCCTTTGGCTTTGATTTGATACCAGCTCATGTTTTCGCTTTTGCCTTGTCGTTTGCGGGATCGGTTCCAATCTGGAGCCCCTCGTCTTTCCATTGGCTGCGCCACGCCTTTTCCTGCTCCATGACGTCGGCGGGGTTTTGCCCCCGGCGCCGGATGATCTCGGGGCCGCTCGCGTGTCCGTTCCGTTCGAGGCGCTCCCAGGCGGCCGCCTCTTTCGCGGGGTCGATCCATGGGATCTGCGGGCCGATATAGAGGGCATCGTCGAGCGTCTCCAAATCGACCGAGTGCGGGATCTTGAGGGCGCCCGAGAGTCTCGCCGCGAGTAACAGCCGCTCGTAAATCGGGCGGTTGAACTGGCTCGCGAATTCGGCGCCGAGCATCGCGTAAATACCAAAGCTTTCGACCAGCTCTTGACGTTGCGACGAAAAGCTCCCGTCGTAATTCTTCGAGACCGAGGAATACGCCGTACCAGTGCCCGAGGCGACCGCCCGGAGTTGGCCGTTTCGGTGCGGTTCGAGCTGCGGATTCGGGCGCGAGGTGTCGATCGTGCCGATCTCTTCGCCGATCTTGAGGTCGTCGAAGATCATCCCCGGCCGGAACCTCAAATCGCGCGGTTCGCCATCGTCTTCCGGGTCGTACTCTTCCGGGCGGCCCTTTTTGATGTAAGCGGCCATCGAGGCGGCGACCTTGGCGGCGACCCGCTCCGATTCTTCGTAGTCTTTGATATCGTCGAGCCGGGAGAGGACCGAGGCGAAAACTGACACGCCGCGGGCCTGCCGGAACCGGTCGACAATTTTCGGGTGTAGCATGTTGTCGGCCGACACGCGCTTCAAATCGAGCGAGCCCGGCATCAGTCGGAACGAATTCACAGACTGCCAGTCGCCCGGATGCAATTTATAGAGGTGATAGGCGACCGGACGGCCCCAGGCGTTCCGCTCGACGCCGGCGGTGATCGTAGGCTCGCTGGAGCTCATGAGCTCGAACGGTAAGAGATCCGACTCGATCAGCTCGACCGAGAACGGGATTTTGGTTCCATGATTGAGTCCCGCGACCGAGCCGGTCAGAAGCTGGGTCAAAAATTCGCCGTCGCGAACCCAGGTTCGACACGCGATCCGTTGCGCCGACGGCCAGTCATGCGACCATGTGACCTCGGGCCGCTTGGACCAGTCGCGCAACAATTGGCGGATATCGGCGGCCAAGTTGACATTAATCGAGCCGTCTTTGTTGCGCGGTTGCGGCTCGATCGTGATCCCATTCGCGCCGACGATGTTCGCGACGAGTACGTTTAAAACGCCCCGCGCGAGGTCATGGTTTTGTTCGAGGTGCCGGGCTTGCTCCCTGAGCGATTTACCCGCGCGCAAAACGGCGGTATCGCCCGAGCCGGTTTCCCGCCTCGCTTTCCGGGTTGTCGACGGTTTCGCCGCCTCGTAATACGACAAAACCCGCCGCGCGTGTGCGCGCTTTAAGGCCCAGCCGGGCGAAACGGCCGCGATCGCGGTATCCAGCCAGTTACTAGCCATCGGAAAAGTTCGCCGTACTGAAGCGAGGGCCGCGAGCGCCCCGAGCGGCGCGCTCTTCGCCCGCGACGCGCGCTTCAAGTGCGCGCCGCTCGGCCTGGACCGCGGGGAGGTCCGCCCGCGTCAAACGGCGGCCTTCCCAATCCACCGTTTGACCGAACGCGAGGATCGCTTCCTCGGCGGCTTTGTATTTTTGAAGCATGTCAGATGCGTAACTCATGGGCGCAACGTTACGCGGCGAGGACCTGAAAAAGACAGTTGAAAATTTCTTAGGAAATTTTCAGTTCGAAAGGCCTATTTTCGAGCGGCCAAAAAAAACCCGGCCTAAGCCGGGTTAATCATGGTTGGATTGTCAATCGATTGATCCGTTAAGAAATGTCCGTCCGGTGTTTGGCCTTACCGGCCTTTCATCCTGATCAATACCGGCCGCTCATCAATGACCGCTTTCTCAAAATCCACGCCCCGGAGACCCGGGCGGCCCTGTCACAGCTAGGTTTAGATGCTGGCACGGTCGTGCCGCAGATTCAGGAACCCGACCCTGGTGAGACGCCCAAACGGTCCTATGTCGCAGTGTCAGAAAATTTTACACGGCATGGGTCGGGTGGTAGTGGTGCCTTTGCCATCTCAAAGGTTTGCTAAATCAATAACCTACTGTCACGCCTCTCGGCCTTGGGCAAGGTTGGGCAATCGCCGCTATTCGGAAACCCGATTTTGAGGCAGCGCCGAGAGAGCGGGATGTTTCATGGCATTTACAGCCACAAACCCCGCATCCTTTTAAAAGCTTATTCAAAAACAAATAGCTAGAGATCTGGCACGAAGATTGGTAAGACTCTAGCAGCGTTTGGATCGGTTTCCTCCGGATTACCGGGGCGATGGATCCGCCATGGGCCGCTAGGGTGATGGTCTACGCGCGTCCAGACAGCGCACGGTCGAACTACACAGCCCGCTTCGACAACTTCGGGTAAGAGTGAATAGCGCCTACATGGCACTTGGCGGCTAAACATCGCTCGAGTCACGCTACCCTGAGTGGTCGTCGATATGGGACTCATACCAGCCTGAAAGCGACAGTACGGTGAGCAAAAGCGAAGCGTTGCCAACATAACTGCCTAACTGTCGCATCAACTCGGACTGTCCACTGTGCTTCTTGGGTGGCGGTTATGCAGCACGTTAGGTGTGGGTTTTGTTCACCAATCAAAAAGGAGGATGTTATGAAAAAAAATATCGGACCCTTCGTAGCGATAGTTGGCATTAGCTTGGGGCTTGTGATGCCACTAGAAATGGCGTTTGCCGACTCCGAATCCTTCAAGAAATTAAGCTCTGAGTGGTGGCAATGGGCACTCTCAATTCCGACGTCCGAAAACCCTCAGCTTGATACAACAGGCGGAAAATGCGTCGTGGGACAACGTGGTTCTGTTTGGTTCTTAGCTGGTGTTTCTGGAGGAGGTACGGCCACACGTACATGCTCTGTGCCTGCAGATAAGGTGCTCTATTTCCCGGTCATTAATAGCGTGAACATTAACGCTCCTAATGTGTGCGGACAGGGTCCAGAGAATGTTTCTGTCAGAGATTTGCGCGCTTTTTCTGCGGCCTTCATCGATGGGGCAACCAATCTGTCGGTTGAAGTCGATAGCGAGGCGATTAAAAACTTTAGACGTGTACAGTCTCAGGTCTTTGAGGTCGCACTTCCCGAAGATAACCTGTTTGACGCACCGTGTACTAGTGCTGGTCTCGGAAATGTCCCGGCAGGCATATATTCGCCTGCGGTCGATGACGGATTCTATGTGAGGCTCAATCCGCTTAAGGAAGGGAATCATACACTGCACTTCCATGCAGAAAATCCCAGTCAGGGTTTCGTAGAAGACGTTACGTATGAGCTGACTGTTGTGCCAGTATCACGACAATAAGGGGTAGCACAGTGGCTGTTTCTCACCGTGATAGTAGCAGGACCGGCCAGTGCACCTAACCATTGTGTGTAGTGGGACGCGCCTTGAGCGGCGCGCCCTTCACACGATGTCGTTGAAGCCGCAAAACATGCAAAAGGATCTTGTTCTTCAAAATTCGATGAATGACAGCTCTCCGCTCTACATCTTTACGAACCCGAAGAAAGCCTCATTGGGGAATGGCTGGAAAGGCCGCAGGGTGTGTGAAAACGCGCGAGCGAACTACCTCGAGGTGGAATTCACTCCATTCACCTGCCAAACGAGCGAATTCTGAATCGTTAACTCCACGTTGGCAGGAAATTTAGGCAAAACTCAGCGGAATCTCTCCACCAGATTTTCATTTTTTCGTTTTCACACAGCCTCGCGCCTTGTTGGGCGGCGTATTGGCGCTACGAAGAGGGAATAGCTCCGAGTTGCTGCGTGAGCCCAAGGTAGTCGCCCTCGTTCCAACGCTCGACACAACGACCCTGCTCGAAGCGCAGGATGGTGATTCCGGTCCATTTGACCGTCTTGCCGGTCGGACCGATGCCCATGAAGGTGCCCTGATGGGTTCCAGCATAGGTAAAGCAGGATGCGATTCGGTCGCCCCCCGAACGCGTCAAGGATCTCAAGGCGGCCGTCAGGGAAGGCGGCCCAGAGCTGGCGGTAGAACTCCGATCGCACTTGAGCTGCGGGCCGCGCGCACGGCACGCGGCGACAACCTCCAGACAATGCCCCGCGCGGACCCTCAGCTTCAAGCGCTTGTTCGGCGGCTTTACTTCCCTGAAGACCGCTGGCGGGGGTCGTCTGCGGGGTTGACGTACGTCAGGGCGAAAGGCCCCGGGCCCTCAATCTGAACCGTTGTCGCCGTCGTCGCCATTACGAAGTGCCGCATCTCAGCAGGAAAGAATACGTAGCCCCCAGCCGGGAGCTCCTTCATCGTCGCCTTGTTGAACGTTTCGCCCATGCCGACGGCAAACGTGCCCGAGATCACCGTCACGTGCTCGTCCGTCGGGTGCCAGTGCGCTGCAACCTTGTAACCTGCAGGCATCTTGAGGCGCACCACGAAGATGCCGGCCTTGCTCGGGTCCCCAGAAACCACCGTGAAGGAGGCACCCTTCTCAAAAGCGGGCGGTGGTTCGCCCCACTTCAACTCAGCTGCGGTCACCACGATTTGTGACGGCGCCTTGGCCTGCTGGGCCGCAGCAGCTCCAACCATGAGTATAAGGGCCACGGCGACACCGACCAGAATCCTTCCCATTTAACACCTCCTTTAGGTTCGTTTCACGTCTAGTCCGCCCAACAAGTGATTGAGCGATTTCCGCCCATCTCCCCGTCCTTCTACTAAACTTCACCGCGCCTGACAAGAAAAACGTATGACGGCTAGGCATCCCTAACCGCATATCACCTCAGAACGATTGGATAGGCGGTTTCCGGAGATCCTGACATGATGCGATCCTTCCTGATTTGGCTCGTCTCTACGAGTCCCTGTTGGCGCGGAAAGGCGTGGCCGTCTGCTGACCGGTCATCCGAGGGCGATCCCATCAGTGACCGGATTGGGCACGGACTGACCGCTCGACTCAGAAGAAAGCTGTCATTCGCGAACGGCGGGTATCGGTCAAGGTGAATGGCCGTTGAGGCCGAACAGCCGCCGGACAGAAATGGCGTGACCCATGACTGCGTATCGGCCTTATGTAAAGCTTTTACATAATCGGCCATTTCTGCCGTTCGCATTTGATCGTCAATCAGCTCGGATGCCGGCTTTATGGAACCCGGCTCGAAGGGTCCTTTCGGCCAATTTCTGTCGGTGGCCCCTCACCGGTCAGGGCTACGAGCCGTGTCCGGCACGGTTCGGGATATTGGCGCCAGGTTCGCGCAACTGCAGCCAGGGCAGGCGGACCACGAATTCGCTGCCATGCCCCCGGCCTTGGCTGAACGCTTCCACGCGGCCACGGTGCATTTCGACCAGCCGTTTGACCAGCGAAAGACCGATCCCCAATCCTCCCTCAGCCCGGTCCAGGGTCCGATCCACCTGATAAAACAACTCGAACAGATGCGACACGGCCGCGGGATCGAGGCCGCGGCCGGTATCTCGGACGCGAATGAGCACCTCGCTGCCGACCCGCGCCGCACTCACGCTGATTCGGCCCCCCTCGTCGGTGTACTTGGCGGCGTTGTTCAAGAGGTTTGAGACGACTTGGGCCAAGCGAACAAAATCGCCCTCCACATATACGGGTTCGGACGGCAGGTGCACGGAAAGTTCGTGCCGGCGGGCCTCGATCAAAGGGCGACTCTGCTCGACCGCCCGCTGCACGATATCGGCCACGACCACGGATTCCTTGCGCAGTTCGATCTTGCCGCGGGTGATGCGGGAAATATCGAGAAGATCATCCACCAGCCGAGCTAAATGCTCCACCTGGCGGTCGATGATATCCCGCGACCGCTGCAGGATCGGGTCCGACGAGCCGGCCCGCCGGAGGATCTGCACGGCGTTCCGGATCGGCGCCAGAGGGTTTCTGAGCTCGTGGGCCAACATGGCCAGGAACTCGTCCTTACGCCGGTCGGCTTCCCGCAGCGCCTCCTCGGCCTGCTTGCGCGAGGTGATGTCGCGAATGATGTGAGCGGCACCGGTGATGTGTCCCTCAGAATTCAGAATCGGACTGAAACTCAACTCGTAGTGTTTGTAGTCCCGATTCGGATCGCCGAAGGATTGCTCGACCGTAAATCTCTCCCCTTCCAGTGCCCGCCGCCACAACGCTACGGCTTTTTTCTGATCTTCCGGAAGATGAGCCAAGGCCTCCACCATGCTGGTGCCGATTGCAATGTTGGACCCAAAAATGTGTCTGAACGCCTCATGGTAGGCTTGGTTGAAGGTGAGATAACGAAACTTGACGTCCTCGGCGGCGATCAGATCCGGTGTATTTTCGATGATACCGTTTAATATCGCGTACGCCTGTTGTAAGGTCTGCTCGCCCTGCTTACGCGCGGAAATGTCCTGAAATACCGCGACCGCGCCCCAGATTTCGCCTTCTGCGGTCCACAAGGGCGTCGCGCTGGCCAGGATGATGGCCTCCGTACCGTCCGCGCGTGCAACCAGGATTTCCGTATCGGTTATGGGTTGGCCGGCGAGGGCGAGGGATAACGGCAACTGCCCGCGCGGAATCGGCGTGCCGTCGAGCCTGCACAACCGGTATCCGTGGTTGGGCCCGTGGGCGTCTCCGTTGACGGGGCTCCCGAGAATACGCTCGGTGGCGGCGCTGGTCAGCAGGATATGTCCATGGCGGTTTGCCATGACCACGCCGGCGGGAGCCGCGTCGAGAACGGCCTGCAAGGTGTCGCGCGTCTGCCGCAAGAACTCTTCGGCTCGCTTGCGCTCGGTAATGTCGATGAGCATGAGGAGCACCGCCTCGATCCGGCCGGCTTCGTTCGGCAGTCCTACGCCCCGCACCTTCAGCCACGCCAGCGGCGTCGCGCCCGAGCGGTCGCCGCCGATTTCGGCCGCCACCCCCGCCTCCCCCGCCAGCAGGCGCTCACACAATGGCAGCATCGCCGCGCCCATCTCCCCGAACACCTCGGCGAGCGGCCGGCCCATGCTCTTCGTGAACGGTCGGCCGAGCAGTCGGGCCGCGGTCGCGTTCAGTTCCCGGACGGTGAGGTCCAGGCTCAGGACCAGAAGGCCCAGCGGGGCATGATCAAAGATGCGTTCGGTGAGGGTCTCGCGTTCCTTGAGATCGCGGCGGAGCCTCCGGTGCTGGCGGGCGTGTTGCAGGGCGATGGCCGCCTGATCGGCGAGCGCGGAGAGCAGGAATTCTTCATCCGGCTCCGCCGCTTGATGGGCGCGCCGGTAGACCGCGAGGATCCCCTGGAGGCCCTGGGCATCCATCACCGGCACCCCCGTGAAGACGTAGCCGCCCCGAAAGCCGAAGAAATCCCCGAGGACCGTACCGATCTTTTCATTCAGGGGCGCCCGGAAACCCTGCCCTTGGTCATTATTGAGGCCGGCGGAGGCAGCTACTCCAGCCTGTCCTTCCGGATCAGTGAGGAGCAAGACACAGACCTCGGCCCCGGTGAAGGCGGCCGTCTTCTCCACCACCCGCTGCAGCACCTCGTCATAGTCGAGGCTGCTGGTGACGATTCGGTTGATAGCGATCAGCTCGCGCAGGCGGTCGGTTTCGGTCATCGATAGAAGCTCCAGACGCTACCGCTAAGGCTGGGCGAACTCCGGGTGAGAATCATGCTCCACCACCAGCCCCTGGGCAGTGATGTGCAGGGCGTGGCGGCGGCCGGTGTGGGCGCTGCCCCGCGACTTGATGATGCGGATGGTGCGCTTCAAGGTCTCCTCCAGGTGCATCTCGAGCCAGACGACATTGTCGGACAAGTAGGAGACCTCCTTGCCCGAGATCAGACCCGCCGGATGGTCCTGCCCGGTCGCTTCCATCAGGAACAGCGCCGTGATGTTCCGTACGGCCAGGTGCTGGCCGAGGGCATAAAGATAATCCCGAAAGCGGGCTGGGTCGCGTGCGCTGCGTTCGAGGTCCGCAACGGCGTCGATGACAATGCGCCGGACCCCCTGCGCATCAAGGCGCCGGAACAGCTCGCGCACGACCATGTCGATCTGCATTTCCACGGGCGAAGCGTAAAGCAGATCGAGCTTATTGGGGACCAGCAAGTCCTCCGGATCCCAGCCGAAATTGCGGATGACACGGGCCAGCTGGACCGGGTTCTCCTGAAAGCCCACTAAGAGACCCGGCTCCCCGAGCCGCACGCCCTCCCGGAGGAAATGGAGTCCCAACACGGTCTTGCCGGCGCCCGAGGGGCCGAGTACCAGGGTGATGGTTCCGCGCAGCCAGCCGCGCTCGATCATTGGATCGAGCCCTCCGATGCCGCTCAGCAACCGTTCCGGTGACGCCGTATAGTCCAAGGTGAGGCGGGGGGTGACCAGGCGGGGATAGATGTCGAGTCCCTCGGCGGTGATGCGAAAGGCATGCTGCCCATCCAGGAAGTCGCTGCCGCGCAGTTTGACGATGCGCAGATACCGGGTATCCCGGCTGCCGCGCTGCTCGCGGGTCAGCTCGACGATGCCGTCGGCCACGGCGAACTCCGGTAGGTGCCCGATGCTGTCGGCTGTGTACTCGCCCACCCAGAAGCTGGTGGTGTCGTAGGCGCTGAGGAGCCCGGCCAAGCGATACAGCACACGTCGCCAGGTGCCTCGATCGGGCATGAGATCGGACAGTGCCTTGAAGGAGTCGATGATAATGAGACTCGGGCGATGCTGCTGAATAAGGGCGAGCAACCGCTCGGGGAGCTCTTCCGGCGCCTTGGCGAGGTCGCCCCCGAGATCCTCGTAGAGGACCTCCGTGCCGATGCGGTCGAGGTCGGCAAACCGATAGCTTTGCAGGTAGGTGACGACCTTGGCCAAGGGCTCGGAGAGGGTCGTCAGGTAGAGCACGGGACGCCCGGATCCGGCATGGGCAAACGCCATTTGCTGGGCGAGGATCGTCTTGCCCGTGCCGGGCAGGCCCATGAGGATATGGATGGAATTACGCGGAAAGCCCCCGTCCAGGATGCGGTCGGCCGCGGCGTTGCCGGTGCTAATGCGTTCCATGGGTATTGATTGCTTTGGATGCACGTTGAGCGAGCAACTGCTCGATGGACCGGACGAGTCGAGTATCGTCCAGGGGTTTACGGAGAAAGGCATCTGCTCCCGCCTCCAGGGCCCGGTCCTCCGCGGCCAGGATGCTGAAGATCAGAACGGCGATGTGCCGGGTCGCGGCATCGGCCTTGAGCCGCCGACAGACACTCAAGCCATCGAGCCGCGGCACCAAAATCTCGGAAATGAGAATATCCGGGAGGAGGAGTCGCGCTTGTTCGAGGGCTTGCTCACCGTTGTCGGCGAACTCCACCTGGAAACCGGCCTGTTCCAGGAAGTACCGTTCCAAAGTCCGGATTTGCGGATCGCGCTCCACGGCAAGGATCAGTGCCTGGTGGGCGGGCCAGGATGGTACAGTGGACATGAGCAAGATTCTATCATCAAGGGAGCTGTTTATGAGTGAGGCGTGACCGCCGAATTCTGTGCCTTCTCGAGGAAAATTGAAAGATCAAGACTGGCCCCCGAGGGATTGACGGCGAAGGCGCTAGAATGCGTGATCGAACCGAACACGGTGCCCTATGGGTCACAGGCCTGACTGACGGTCGGTTTCGGCGGATCGGCCCGGTCCATGACCCGCGGACCTCACTATGCGGATCACGGGGTAGCAGTTTTCGTGAACCAATCCAGCCCGCCACTCAAGGCTAGAGGAGATGGGTTTGACGGCCGATCGTCGGGTTTGTGCCTAGGATAGCGGCTCCGTGCCGTAGGTCACCGGCCGCTTCGACTGCAGCGTTGCCATTCAACGTCTCAATGTACCTGACTCGAAACCAAAAGGGGAGTTCCCCCGGCTCTGCCGGGGAGGCAGTCGAAGTTTGACATTTGCGGGGGTCCATCGGAGAGACTCCGTGTTGTGAGCCGCCAAGCACACGACAGAGGAGAAACCCAATGGATGAGTATGAGAGCCTAAGCCACTCCAAATGGGAGTGCAAATATCACGTAGTGTTTATTCCGAAGTGCCGTCGCCGCATGCTGTATGGACAGTTGCGAAAGCACTTGGGGGAGGTGTTCAAGAGGCTGGCCGCGCAGAAGGAGAGTCGGATTGAGGAGGGCCATTTGATGCCGGACCACGTTCACATGTTGATCTCGATCCCGCCGAAGTATGCGGTGTCACAGGTGGTGGGGTATATCAAGGGGAAGAGCGCGGTGCATTTGGCCCGCGTGTATGGCGAGCGAAGGCGGAATTTCGTGGGTCAGCACTTTTGGGCGCGAGGATATTTCGTGTCGCCGGTGGGGCGGGACGAGGCGATGAACCGCGAGTACATCCGCCACCAGGAGCTGGAGGATCGGCGCCTTGAGCAGATGAATCTGTGGCGCTGATGGGCCACCTTCAGGTGGTCCTAAGAACTTCGGGGCCGCGTTAGCGACTCCGTTTTAGCCGCTTCGAGCGGCTCACGAACGAAAGCCCCCGGCTCTGCCGGGGGGTCGTTACTGGGCACGTTCCATTCGTCGGGGCCCGAATAAAGCAGCCATTCATGAACGATCGGTAGTAGTCAGGGCTAATGGCGGTTCAGGCCGACGACCGGTCACCGTGGGCGCCCTGAGTGAATGCGTAAAACGGGCACGTTGCTAACGATTGACAAGTGCCAATGGCACCTGATGACCAAACGGCCGCCGTCACGTCAATGATGGGTTCGGAGGCTGCAGGCGGACTGACTGATTTGACCCTCTTCAGTACGAATCGGCCAGGCGGCGGCCGTCTTCTTGCGCGGTTTGACGGAGGATTTCACTCGTTACAATCGGTATGGCTCCCGCGGTTTTTAAAATGACTCCCGCCGAACAGGCGAACCGCCGACCAAATCGCAACGCGATCCGCTTCCGAAACCCCGAGCTCTTCCATTGCTTCCAAAAAGATACCGTCGGCCTGCTCGCGATCGGCCTCGGTTCCGCCTAACGAGTACAAATAATCATGGCCGACCGCGCCCTCGACGTAATGGCCGCACGGCGGATATTTGCTCCATAAGATTTGCGGCACAGAGGCGAGATCGGTTTGAAACCCGCGCGGGACGACGAAAACCCGGTCGTACCGATTCGACCGGATCTCGAACGGGCGCGCCACATGCCAAAGCATCGACCCCGGCAAATGGATCAAGACCAAGCGGCGTGGAAACATCAGTCGCCTTTTGTTTCGATGGCTCGCTCAAGAGCATCGAGCCCCGCACTGACCGACGTATCGAGCAAAGCGATCAAGCCGCCCTCGATGGTCGTTTCGCCGGCCTGTTCCGCGGCATCGGCCGCGGCGGTGAGGCGCGCGGCCAGGGCGCGCGCCTCGTCAATCGTCATGGTCTCCATTTAAGCCCCCGGTTTAAGAGTGCGTCGATTTCAGCCATGAGTGCCGAGGCCTCGGCGAGCGCCTGGCGGGCGGTCGGCGTGTCTTGGTTCTCACGCCAGGCGGCCCGGATCTTTTCTTGCGCCGCGTGCCCCAAGTACAAGATCCTTGAGCCCGCATATTTGGGAATTGCCCCGGTCGTGACCGCCCGCTCGGCGCGTTTCAGCTGGAGGTCAAGCCGGGTGTAATAAGGCGCGACTGTTGTCTCAAACGTGCCGGCCTGCACCAAGGTCGCCGATGCAAGGAAACTTTCGGTGGATTTCACGGCGACCGTTTTCGCCGCTTCGAACAGCACCGGCCTAAGCGCCTGAAATTCTTGCGCGGTACACGCGAGCAGCGCCGCGGTCGCAAAGATCACGAATAGAACGATTCGCATAACGCCCCCCTAGTTGTCGCGGGCGATCGAGATCGCAGCGACCGAAAAGGTCAGGGTCGCGCCGGCGGTGACAGTGCGCGGGGTCGTCAAATTGGCGCATAACAAGATGGACCCGCCCCCATTGACCGCGGAATCCGCCAAAAACCAATAACCAATGATGGCGCCGCCGTTCCAATCGGCAGTGGCTTTCGGAAACGTGACCGCCGAGGCATTGGTAATCGTCGCATTCCCGCCGGTCGGTCCCGACCATGCGGTCGACGGGCTCAGTGCGACGCGGGCATAACCGCCCGAGTTGGCAAGCTCGGTGACGCCGGTCTCGTCGCACGCTGTCGCGAGCCCTACCGCGAGTGGCTTCGGGGCGGTGATGTTGGTCCCCTTGAAAATCCCCCCGGCGGTATTTTCAAAGGTGTTGGTAAGGGCCGCGGCGCGGGACTCTTGCGGGGCGGTGAGCCCGACGATCCCGGCCAGGGCGAGCGCGGCGAGATAAAACGCGGCAAACGCGCGCGAGAAAGGTTTCGGTAAGGTTTGCATGGGACCCCCTAAAAAACGGCGGTTGATGTTTCAATCCACTCCCGGCTTAATAGCCGGGAGATACATAAATCCGCCGCTGTTATAGCCGGGCGCCCACTGAAAAATCAGTCTGAAATTTTCTGTGATTTTTTCAATTGGTTGTAAATGGTCCGCTCGGAGACCCCGTATTTTTTCGCCAGCTCGCGCACCGTGGCCCCTTTCTCCCGTTCTTCGGCGATGGTTTTGCAGTTGAGGCGGCGCCGGGTCGGAATGTAGACCGTGCAGCCGGGCGAGTTCTTGATCAGTTCTTCAATTTCGGTTTGATTCATAAGACCCAATCTTCCCGGCCGAGGCCGGCTTTGTGTTGTTGTTTTGGCGGAATCTTGATCGCGCGCGCCGGCCGTTGGACCGGTTTCGGGGCGGGCGGCGGCGGGGCTTCATTGGGTTCAGGTTCGGCCTCGGGCTCGGGCGAGGCCTGGATCGTGATCGGCTCGGGCTCGGGCTCTTCGAGAAAGGCGAAAAGGTCGAGCTTTGAGAGTCGGCCTTCCATTTCCGACCAGAAAACCTCGGGGTTCCGGTAGCGCTCCATGGCGAGCTCAAGGCCCCATAGACATCCGACGGTGCAGTCGAGGACTTCGTTTCGGGTCGCGGGCGTCGGCTTTTCCCAGCGGTGGACATAGTCGCCGCCGGTCTTTTTGGTGACGCGGTGTTCCGAGACCAGCTGTTCGTAAAACACCGGCGGGAGGTGGGTCGAGAAATGAACGTAGCCAGGGCCGGGCGTTTCGACCTGAAGGCGGCCGAAGATCGTATCTTTCGCGGCGTCGGTCCCGATAAAGTGCAGTTTGACGCCGTTTTTCCGGACCTTCCCGCTTTTATACTTGACGTCTTTGAGCGTCACCCGGCCTTTAATGTCCAAGTTGTTGACCGGGTCGCCCTTGGTCGCATGAACCCCTTTGCGCTGGCGCGGCCTGACGAATCGATAGGTTTGATGGGTTGCGAACCCCGAGTCGATCCCGACGACCGAGATCCCGATCGTTCCGCCGCGGGCGTGCGGATAACGCCGATCGATATGGGCATCAAGGACGCTCCAGTCATCGTCGACGTAGGGGTTTATGCCCTCGATCCTTCGGTAATCGATGACCCACATTTCATACCCGCGGCCGAACCCCCAAACGACCCACTCGAACCGATCGCCCTGGACGTCGCAAAACCCGATTAGTATCAGGGCATCGCGCGGGACGACTCGCAGCGGGTAAGGTTCCGCGCGCCGGATCAGCTCTTGCGCGTCGCCTTTTTCGATTTCCTCTTCCCAACATTCGCCGGCGGTGATGTTGTAAAAGGTTTTGAGCAATGAGTTGTCGCCGGCCGCGTCGGCTTTCCGGGCGGCGATAAACTCTTTGACAATCGATTCCCAGGTGACTTGCGGACTGTAGGCCGACCAGCCCCTAAACGCGATATGTCTCGGCTTTCGGACGATCTCGCCGGCGGGGTTTCGAAAGAGAAGGCTGTCGCCGTCCGGGTTGACATCAATCCAAATCCCGGTGTTGGGGTTGATCCAGCGGCCGCGAGCGGTGACGGCCAAATAATCCTTTTGACGGTACAAGGCGCCGCACGCCGGACATAAATGGCCGACGGTTTCCGGATCGTCGTCGAACCAGACGAGACCGCGCGGGTATTTCGTCGCGCCCTTCCCGGCCCAGTCAAGTTCATGCTCATGGCCGCAATGCGGACACGGAATGTGATAACTGAAAACTTGGTCCGCGTGCTGGACCCGCTCGTCGATCTGGCAATGCCCTTTCACCTTCGGCGTCGAGCCCGCGACGATCTTTCCGAACACGGCGCCCTCGACCCGTTTCGCGCCCAAGTTGAACGGGCGCCCCTCGCCGTCGACGTCCAATGGAAAGGCGGCGAGCTCGTCGAAAAAGCCGACCGAGACCGTGATCCTTCGGTAATTACCGGCCGAGGTCCCGCCCTTGGCATGGATCACCGCCGTCAAGAATTGCTTGAATTCGAGCGTGTTTCCCTTCGACTTTTTCATCGCCGCGGGAAAGATCGGGCGCATACACGGCACGTCCCTTAGCACCGGGTCGAGCTCGACCTTGACGAATTCGTCCCGGTCATCATCGGTCGGTTGCCAGACGATTTGGTTCCGCTTTTTGTGTTGGGCGAAATACAAAAGCCCGCATACGAGAATCTTGGTATAGCCCCATCGAGCGCTTTTTTTGACGTCGACCTCGAAAATGTCGTCGTCCGAGATCGCATCCATCACGGCGACCTGATACGGCCAGGGGTTCCAGCCGCCCTCGGTCTGCGAGGATTCCCGAGACAAATAAAAGTTTTTACGGCTCCATGTGGACATGCGAACCGGCGGGTCGACCCTGAGCGCTGCAAGCCCCGCCATAACGGCGGCGATGATCCTCGCGGCCGCGACCTGGCGCGGGTTATTCTTCGGCCGTCGAACCATCGTCGAATTCATCCACATAGTCGACCAAACGGCTCGCGGCATCCGCGACCGCCTCTTTGCCGATCGATACCAATAGGTTTCGCGCGTTGCCGAGCTCGCCCCGAATCAAATTCAGCTGCTCGGCGGTGAGTTCCGGGTAAGCCCGTTTTAGAGCGCCCGGAATGGCATCGAACGCGCTCGCGATCTGTGCGGTGACGCGCGACAGAACGAGCGTTAAGTTTTCAATTGGCGCCCACTCGCCGAGCTCTTTCAATTTCGCGATCCTGGCCCTCAGTTTTTGCTCTTTCGCGAGCCCCGCGCGCTCGGTCGAGAGCTCAACCGAACGCCCGGCCGCTTGCTCGCGCAAGTGTTCGCAGTACGCCAGGACCCATTCGGCCGCGGTTCGCTCGGGCATCAAAACGCCCCGTTTGACGAGCCCTGAAACCGCGGGCTCGGAAACGCCGATCAGTTCCGCGAACTCGCGTTGAGTGATCGAATTGTCTAATGCGTCAAGCACTTAACCCCCTAAGAAACATTTCGTAACTAGCGCCCGAGCGGGGTTCCAATTACCCGCCTCGACCCGAGCTCGGGAGGACCCGCGCCCGTTACAGGCGGGCGAGCTCCCGATCGAACACGCGGTCGAACTCGCCCGGATAGACCGCGGCAAAGGTCTTTTGCGCTGTCTCGTAGAACTTGAACCGCGGCCGATAGACGGGCGCGCGGGTCGTGATCAGAAACACCAGCGACCAGCGCCCCCGCGCCAGGTTGTCGGCGCCACCCTCGATCCTGAAAATTCCGCGGGTCGTCCCCACTTTCCCGAGGATGTATTGACGTTTGGCGCCGCCGGTATTGGCCGAGGTCCCCGAGCGGGTGAACCCGCCGAGATCCGCGATGATCTTCGCCATCACCGAGCCCGGAATATTGCCGTAAGCGTCTACGGGCGCCGTCCGGCTCGGAACGAGCCATTCACTCGACCGCAACAGCCCCGCGGCCCGAAGGGTCCGTTCGGACGGTTTCGGAGGCCTGACCCCGCCGTCGATCTGCGGGATCAAGGTTCGACTCACCGCGTCGGCGTACAGCTGGCCCCGGTGTTCGACGGTCGGCTCGTTCTTTCCAAAGATGTCTTTCCAGCCGAGCCGGACGGCGAGCGACGGGCGGTCCGAAATGATCCTGAGCCCGTTTTGAATCAGCGGGGTCGGCCGGTCGAAGACGACGCCGATTTCGGTTTCGAGCGCCGTTTTCACCCGTTCGGCCGCGTTGATCTGTGACCAGTGCGTAATAAGCGGGAGCTTTTCGGCGATCCCCCTCATGAACGCCTCGGTTTCCCGAAGGCCTCGCACTTCAATTCCTGCCATCTGTCCCCCTACTGTCCAAGGTTGTCCAAGGGTCGCGGGTCAATTTTTCGCTACCCTTGGACAGTTCTTTTTTCTAGTGAATCAATTACTTAAAAACATCTGACCAGGGTGTCCAAGGTGTCCAGGGGTAAATCGTGTCATTACGCGCGTATGGGAGCGCGTGCGCGCGCCCCCGTGCGCGTACGTGAGAAAACACCCCTGGACACCTTGGACACCCCGGACACCCCGGACACCCCAGGATTGACGCGGGTTTCAGCGTTCCATGGCGACCCCTGGACACCCAGGACACCCTGGACACTTACCCCTGAAAAAGCCCCGTTTTGACCCCTGGACACCCTGGCCGCCTTACGCCTCATCGGTGTCTTTCCAGACGTCCGCGGGAATCACCGCCTCTTTCGAGAAGATCTCGCGGGCGAGCTCCAAGGGCGGAAACACGTAATGAGGAACCCGGCCGTCTTTTCTCGACCGCCGGTCAGTGACACCGAACCTGCGTAGCTCCTTAGCCATCATGCACTCATGCTCGGGCCGCGGGATCTTGTTCGCTTCACACCAGCGTAAATACGCCCGATGTGCGTCCGGTTTTGGCAAACTCTCCGGCCAGGGCGAGGTAAACCCGCCGCTCCCTTCGGCCTTTTCCTGAGCGTTTGCTACACCATTGATGTATCCATAATCTAGGCAGGTGTACCACCATCGAATGACACTGGAGGCGCTCTGGATCTTGAGATCCCAGCCCGCCTCGCGTAAGGACGTCGGAATTTGGCGCGGGTGCCATCCATTCAGATCGAGGTCCAAAAAGAACCGCATCAGCGCCCGGTAGCCGCCGTTCTGGAGTTCCGTCCGTACTCTCTGGAAATACTCGGCGTTTTGCTTATAGCGATCCGACACGTCGAAGATCGCGAAGCGGCGATCGTCGAGGCCGCGCGGAACGACCCAATTTTCGTTAGAGGCGACGATCAAGCGCTTATAGTTCGGCATGAGGATTAAATCCTTACCCTTCCGCTCGATCGGTTGCACCGCCCCGGTGATGAGGTCTTTTAAGGTGCCCTCGGCCGATTTGTCACCGCCCCAGACCACCTCATTACAAAAAACGAGTAGGACGTCGGCGAGGTGGCCCGAGAACTGCCCGGTGATCTGGTTTAAGTTCGTGAGCACCAAGTAATGCGCCGGATTGACGAGCGTCGTCAAGGCTTTGACGAGCGTGTCTTTTCCCGTTCCCTGACCGCCTCGAAGAGCGATCGCCACCTCGGGCAGTTCCGCGGGCCGTTGGAAAATATGCGCGGACCACGACAAGAGATAATCCATTTTGGATTGATCCCGGTCGGCGATCTGATCATAGAGATAATCGAGAAAACAGTTGATCGAGCCCTCGCCCGGTTCGACGCCCCACCCCTGAAACAAATTGAAATAATCGTCTCCGAGATCCCCGCCCGGCGCGAAGACGACCCCTTTGTATTGGCGCCGCTCGGCCGATTCGAGCCAGGCTTCCGCGATCGTTTTCAGGTTGCCATGGCTAAAGGTTTTCCGGTTCGCATATAACAGCTCCAAATCCTGCTTGGAGTAGAACTTGAAGAGCATCCGATTCATTAAGGGGTCGAGCTCGCGGCTCATGATGTACACGCGGCCGCCCCAAGGTGTCACCGCGTAAAGATCATTCAGTTCGGGGATAAAGAGCGCCGGATCTTCCCCTCCTTCGTCCGGCCGTTTCGAGTCGCGCTTTCGAAGATCCTTAACCAAAAGGCCGGTTTTTTTCCGGATATCGGCAAAGAGCTTTTCTTTGATCGCCTCGGAGAGATCCGAGGTCCGGGCCTCGGCGGCGATCGTTTCGCCCTCTTCGGTCTCTTCGATGGCTTTGATCCGCTCTTCAAACTCGCGCCGAATGCGAACGGATTCGATCGGAACGACGACGCCTTGACGAACGCCCTCGATAGCCTGGCGAACCGCGTCGAGGCCTTCGAGAGTTCGGAGGTCGTTAAAGTCGGTCGGCTTCGTGGTGAGGTCTTGAAACTGCGGAACCGCCAGCAGCGCGCCGATTTCGCGGGCGGCCTTTTCGGCATAATGGACGCCCGGATTTTTGACGGGCGTCTCGGTCCATTGATCATTGTCGGCGCAAATGATGATCCGTGCGGCGGGAAACTTCGCCCGGATGATTTTCGCGACCGGCAAAAGGTTTGTGTCATTGAAGGCGACCGCGACGGCGAATTCCGTCGCCTCGTAAATGCTGGCGCCGGTGACAAATCCTTCGCAGATGCAAATGGTGTCGCCGGGCTTGCCAATGGAACAGTAGTTCCCGGCCATTTCGCCGCCGGTCAAAAACCGCTTGTCGCCGTTTGGAAAGATAAACTGGAGGCTCGCGATTTCGCCGCGATCGTCCCGAACCGGGACAAGCAATTGCTCTTTGAGCTGCTTGAGCCCGTACCCTTTGGCGTTTTTTCGGACCAAATACGGATGATCGGCGGGCGCCCGCCGGGCGGTCTGCCATAGCCGCTTAGCCTTGGCGGCGGTGTCTTTTCGAAGCTGCTTGAGCTCGGCCTCGCGGGCGTTTCTCGCCTCTTGCATCTGCCGGCGCCACTCGGCGCGCTCTTCGTCGGTGAGCTTGTCGGCGCCCTTCAAGCACCAATCGATGTTTTGGCCCGTTTTCCAAGAGCCAAACGACCCTGCCGGGACCCCGTCGCCAAATAAGATATACCAGCCATTATTGGAGCCGGATTTATCGCCCTTAACGGTAAACCGGTGGACCCGGCCGTCGGCCGTCACTTCGAGCGAGCGCGCCGGCGCAAGCCCATGCTCGGCAAGCGCGTCGAGAAACGCCGTTTCAAGATCCATTTGAGTCTCGGGCATCATGCGATACCGATCTCCAAGACCGTGCAAGCGCGGCGGTAATAGTCCCGGCGCGAGGCGATCCCGTTAAGGCCCCCATTTATTCGGTGCGTACAGCCTTCGAGATCCCGAGCATCAGCGAACCGGAACCCGTCGGCCATTTCGGAGAAAAACCACGCCGCCGAGCGGGCGGCCGGGATTGGACTCAATAAGAGATCTGGATGTTTGACGAGATCGAGCCCAAGCGCCTCGGCCGCTTTCCGGTAGTTGGCTTTCCCGGTCAGGTGGATCAAGCCGCGACCGCGGTAAATCCATCCTTCGTTGGTGTGTTGTGCTCCGTTCCCGAGCCGGTTCGCGTACACGCGGGCGGCGATCCGTTCCGGCTTGTGCGCGTAAATCGAAGCGAGTTCGGGCGTGAAATGCGCGTCGAAGACCTCTAAAAGCCTTTCGGCGCTATAGTTGAGGTTTTCCTCTAACCGGGTGAACCCTTGGCTTTCGTGCGCGGTCTGCGCTAAGAACATCGCTTGACGTTTCCACGTTGTGATCCCGAACTCGGCCATCGCCGCATTCAAGGGCGAGATCCATCGGGTCGCGGGCGCCTTTGGGGCAATTTTCCGAAACTGGAGCTCGGTAACAACTCCCATTACATCCTCGCCACGTTCCGGTTAATGGTCTCGCGAAATAGCTTCGCCGCGGCGTTCCAGTCGGCCTCGGTCTGGTACTCATCGATCGCCCGGATATCGTCGGCACTCATGGACCGCGCAACAGTCCCGAACCCAATCGTCGCCAGAACGCCGACCACTGCTAGAACAGCAAACACAAGCATTGTCATCCTCCCGCCGGCGCATCCGGCCCAATACAAAGCTCAAACAGAACATTCACCCAATCACACCCGGCCAGCGGCGCACATCACGCCACGGCTTGCAGAAATCGCCCTAAAAAAACCCGATCGAAGGATTTTCATTCCGGATCCTCCTCTTCGGGCCATAAGAGCTTCGGCGCTTTTTGCAGCTGCGGCCGCCGGCCTGCAAGGACCTGCAACGCCCAGTATTCCTCTCGATCCACGCAAACGTGCGTCTTCGGGACAATCTTGTGATCCAAGGCATCCACGAAATCATGGATGTCATGAATTTTGATTCCGACTTCGCCGCTCACGATGCGACTGATCACGCTCTCGTCTTTATTGAGCTTCGCCGCGATCCGCTTGTACGGCGTCGATGCAGCCTTCTGCACCAGCATGAAAGCTCGGCTGCGTGCGCCTGCAATTCCATCTGACATACGCTAGCTCCGTATTCCGAAAAAAGGAGAAACGGTCATGAATTCGAAAAAATCCCGTCGCGGCTGCAACGAGCACGACGGGAAAAGGAGGAAAGGCCGCCCCGTGAAAAGCGGCCGCTCAGAGACACAAAAAGAACCGCGCCGCTCTGTTGTGAGCAGGAAGGGAATCGACACCACAGACGGATGATTCCGGCGCGTTTCGAAAAAAGCGGAACTCAACGCCGGCACAGCCAAGCGACGCAAAGGGATAGCTGCGCTTATGGTGGCGTTGAGTTCCATGGAAATCATGCGGCTAACTCATCCGGCTTCAACTTGCCGACCCGAATGGCAGCGCCTAATACGCGATCGCGCTTGGCCCGATCCAGATCCTCATCCCATTGGGATATGGCCTGCGACTTACAACCCAGTGCGCGCGCCATTTCTGCCTGGGTGCCAAACAACTTGATCGCTTGTGATTTAGTGGAGATTTCAATCATGGGCCATAGCGTAAGCGCACTTAACAGACGATGTCAAGCACGCTTACCCTCATATGATGGTAAGCTTACTTACATGACAACAGTAGGCGACCGGATTAAATCCAGACGAGAGAAGCTACGGCTCAGCCAATTGGCTCTTGCCAAAGACATCGGCGTGAAACGCGCCTCGGTGAGCCAATGGGAAAGTGGCGCAACTAAAAACATCACGGCGGAAAACCTTATTCACTGTGCGCGCAAGCTGAAAACGACCGTCGAATGGTTATGGCTCGGCGAAGGTCCGGAAGAGCGCGGCGCACCACCCAACGCGACTATCGCAAGCGAACCGAAAGCCATCAACGAATCAGCACAAACGGAAGCCGCCCAGATCCAAGAGCCACCGTCAACACTCAAACAGGCACAGCAGGAATGGGCTCAGATTATTGAGCGGTTAACACCCGAGCAGCGGCAGGTACTCAAACAAGTCGCTGGGCAGTTTGCTATCGCTAACCCGGAACGCCGAGCCCATGAAGGCGGCCCGTCAAAGCGGCAAACATACTACTCGCCATTGATGTCAGACCCAGCGTTCGGAAGGGCCACCAAGAGCAAAATCGGCCAGTTCGGTACAAAGTCGCGACAGAACGATAAGGAGAATAATCCGGGGGAGGAGTCGGGCAAGGAGAAGAAGAAATGAAATCGATCCGCCTCCTGCCCGATTATCCCTGTACTGACACGATTGAAGCGCTCGAAGCTCTATTGGAAGACGCTAAAAGCGGTCGTCTAAAAGGCCTTGCCTTCGTTACATTCGAGCGGGGCCGTAGGTACTCCCTCGGAGTCACCGGCGTTGCTCATGATGACCCGACCCAGGCGCTCGGGCCGATGTTCCTGCATCTGTTAGATTTATCCAAGAAGATTTTTGCGAGTAGCGGATAGTTGCTTCGTCGTATTAACCGGCATCTCGCAAACAATAGTTTAGTCTCAACGTGACCGTGTCGTTTGGATCTACTCAAAAGAGCTGCTTGTGGAAGAGCTCGCGTGGCCGGATGGAGTGAAATGGCTCTGTACGGTTAAATCCCAATGAATTGAATGGCTCAAACCGGCCAGGTGCTGAAGCTCAAAGTTTGCCTCCTACCCGTCTCAAGATCGGCCTGAGCCGACATTCAGCTTTGAGCGTTGATTCCCCGCAAACGGCAGCTTTCAAGAGTGTCCTCGAACTAGCGCTATCCGCCAAAACCAGCTTGCCGACCAATGCATCTAATTGGCAGGTTTAAGCGAAATTGCCGTTAATTACGGGTGGTGCACGATTAAGAGATTGGCCAGGATGTGTGACCGGATTGACTTCTATCCAATTCGAGGCAGGGTGCGGGTTAGGTTGGCTCACTCAGCAGTATTGCAGCTATGCTATATACCGATTGGGTCATATAATCCAATCTATCGTGGGATATTTTGTGTCTCGTAATAATGGCTAGTTCTGAACAGTTGAAAGCGCTGCTTAAGTCGCATATCGATGGCGATGAGGCCCGCTTTTACTCTGTTGCCATGCAAGTTGCGGCTCACGAAGCAAAGGTTGGGCACGGTAAACTCGCTGAAGAACTCCGGGCCTTGATCGATTCAGCCAAGGCCAGGCGTCCGGCGGAGGCTATTGCTCGGAAACCGACTCCAATCAGTCAGCCGCGCGGCGAGCTTTCGAGCCTCCTTGAGGTTTCGTACCCTCATGCACGCCTGACAGACATGATCCTCGAGCAATCTGTGGAAAATCGGCTTAAGAGGATCATCAAAGAACAACGCAATTTCGGCAAGATTCGGGAGCATGGTCTGCACCCTCGGAGAAAGTTACTTCTTGTCGGTCCCCCTGGGACCGGAAAGACCATGACCGCTTCCGTTCTGGCCGGGGAGTTAGGCATACCCCTTTTCCTAGTGCGACTGGATGCCCTCATTACCAAGTACATGGGAGAGACGGCGGCCAAGCTACGCCAAGTGTTCGATTCGATACGCGATGTGCGCGGCATCTATTTCTTCGACGAATTCGACGCCATTGGCTCCCAGCGCGGACTCACCAACGACGTAGGGGAGATCCGCCGCGTGCTGAACAGCTTCCTGCAAATGATCGAGCAGGATAACTCCAACAGCCTCATCATCGCTGCCACTAACCACCCCGAGATTCTCGATTACGCGTTGTTCCGTCGCTTTGACGACGTCGTCGAGTACGGACTCCCGACTGTTTCGCAAATTGTTGCTGTCCTTAAAAACCGTTTGAGCAGATTTTCCCGCGCTATCAAGAACTGGGAGGACATCGCCAGTAAGGGTGAGGGACTCAGCTATGCCGACATTACACGGGCCGCTGAAGATACCATCAAGGATGCGATCATTCATGATCGCGTCACTGTCTCCGATAGGGATGTAGCATGTAATCTTGAAGAACGCAGGGCTTTCCGTAATCGCACCTAATTCTCCAGTTAAGATCATGAATCCGCCGGGATATGCCAGAACAACAAAAAAGACTGCGGCCACACTTCGTGCTGACCGGTACCGCGCAGACTGAACCTTTTAGATCCACAGCATCGGGCAACCGAGAATCCAATCTTCCAAACCTTGATCGCCAAGCCCACGGTCAAGCCCTGCTAAACATGTTTGCCGGGCTTAAGGCACAGGCATCACAGGCTACTCAAGCCCAACGCAATGCAGGTTTGGATGCCGGCTTCGGCATTCAGATCCAGTTCAAGAGCCAACCAGATATAGAGCTGGCGTTCGAAAGCCTGTCCAGAGACAGACACAAAATCGAACTACTGAATGTTCGCCATGAGAATGGCGTTACACTGGCCACGGTTTTCGTGCCCGATGGGAAACTGGATGTCTTCGAGCGGTTGATTGAGGATTATCTGGCGGAAAAGCGGGATGCCAGAGACCGGCCGCGCGACAACAAGGGTCTGCTGAATACCATTCAGGATGTCCGTGCAGCTACCTTCGATGCACTATGGACGGACGATCCATCCGTGTTGCCTCCCGATGAAACCCAAGACATCTGGTGGGAAATCTGGCTACCCATTCGGGAAAACCGGGACGACACTCTGGCTCGCTTTCGTTTCGTAGCGACTGGGATTGGCTTCGAGCTATCGACGAAAGTCATCAAGTTTCCCGAACGCACGGTCCTTCACATGCGAGGTTCGAAGCGGCAAATCATTCAGTCGATGTTGCTGCTCAATCAGGTGGCGGAAATTCGCCGTGTCAAGGAGACCGCCGAGTTCTTTGACAGTCTAGCTCTGCCGGATCAGCACGATTGGACGCAAGATCTATTGAATCGCACGACATTTGCGACGGGCGACGTGCCCCACATATGCATCCTAGACACGGGCATTAATCGGGGGCATCCGCTATTGGCTTCGGCAATCGACGTCGCCGATCTCCATAGCAACAATCCTGTGTGGGGGCCGGAGGACACCAATGGCCATGGTACCCAGATGGCCGGATTGGCGCTCTATGGCGACCTAACTGAGCCGTTGAGCTTGGATACCCCACTGATAGTTAGTCATCGGCTGGAGTCGGTCAAGCTTCTCCCTCACGACCAAGCCAATCAGGGCGAACCTTATGGCGAACTGACCATTGAGGCAGTGGCTCGACCACAAGTGACCGCGCCGGATCGTCATCGGGTATTCAGTATGGCCGTGACAGCGAAGGATAGCCGGGACCGTGGGCGCCCATCAGCTTGGTCGGCTGCCATCGACAGCTTGACCTGCGACTTTCTAGGTGAAGGATTGAATCCACGACTGATCGTTGTTGCTGGCGGAAACATCAACGATCTGAACGCCTAGCGAGACTATTCGGCCAGCAACGTCACGGATGGCATTCACGACCCCGGCCAGTCGTGGAATGCGTTAACCGTCGGCGCGTATACCCAAAAGATCAACATCACCGAGCAAGGCGCACAAGCTTTTCAACCCATCGCGCCTGCCGGCTCGTTGAGCCCCTTCAGCACGACATCACTGACTTGGCACAACTCGCCGTGGCCCTATAAACCGGACGTAGTATTCGAAGGTGGTAATGCGGCGCAGGATGCAATCAGTCCCGCCACCATGCACAGTCTCAGCCTGCTAACCACGCATCACTTGTCGACCGAACGCCTGCTGACTGTCAACGCCGACTGAAAAGTGACCCCTTTTGAGGGTTTCTCGTCGAAGTAAAATTGACCCCCTGGGGCCCAAAAGTTATTCGACGGCCGCTGTCTGCGGCGGGGTTGTTCCGGCCTTGCGCTTGTCCTTGAGCCGGTAACTCTCGCCGGTGATTTGCACGATGTGGGCATGATGCAGAAGCCGGTCCAGCATGGCGGT